>Ga0137397_10002303_pt1 | contig 13367 bp, 9 predicted proteins | sample czorhiz116metaG_FD_106658 | JGI IMG/M metagenome (GOLD analysis project Ga0137397, IMG submission 106658) | Vadose zone soil microbial communities from Angelo Coast Range Reserve, California, USA - czorhiz1.16 metaG | ecosystem: Environmental > Terrestrial > Soil > Vadose zone | place: USA... | reverse complement strand
TGCGCCAGCACATCTGGCGGCAGCTGCATTCGAGCCGGCCGCGCAATGCGAACGCACCCAGGGAGGTGGCGTGACCACGATCGACGAGACGCGGGCGCTGTCCGACGCAGAGCGCGCACTGACCGACGACAAGGCGCGTGCCGAGCGCGCCGCCGGCACGCGGCGGACGCGGCGCGCCATTCTCAATCTCGCGATCCGCCTCGTTTCGGTCGCGGTGTTCCTGGTGCTCTGGGAGATCACCGGACGCGGCATCGACCCGGTCCTGTTCACGACACCGAGCGCGGTCGCGGTCGCGGCGGTCGAGATGATCCGCAGCGGGGAATTGTGGACCTATCTCTATCCGAGCCTGGTGGTGCTGCTCTACGGCTTCACGCTCGCCGTGATCTTCGGAATCGGGATCGGGCTGCTGCTGGCGCGCTACTGGGTGCTCGACGTGGCGCTCAGCGTCTACATCACCTTTCTCTATTCGATCCCATCGGTCGCGCTGGTGCCGCTGATCGTGCTGTGGGCGGGCTACGAGCAGACCGCCAAGGTGATCATCCTGTTCCTGTTCGCGTTCTTCCCGATGGTGATCAACACCTATCAGGGCGTGAAGGCGGTCGACCCCAAGCTGATCGAGGTCGGCCGCGCATTTCGCTGCAATGAAGGGCAGCTCTGGGCCAACATCGTCATTCCGGCGTCGCTGCCGTTCATCGTCACCGGGCTGCGGCTCGCGCTTGGGCGCGGCCTGATCGGCATGGTGCTCGCCGACCTCTATACGGCGCTCTCGGGCATCGGCTATCTGATTGCGCGCACGGCCGCGACCTATCAGGTCAACCGGATGTTCGTGCCAATCGTCACGCTTGGCCTTCTGGGCGTGACGCTCACGGCGCTATTGCGGTTGATCGAGAAGCACGTCGCGCCATGGACCAACCTATCGGACGAGAACTAAAGAATGCCTCACGTGAATGCATTCAAGGCACGGCCGTGCCGCGAGTGTGGCCTGCTCCCTCTCCCGAAGGGAGAGGGGTGGGGTGAGGGGTTACAAACTATCGATAGGTCCGAACCCCCTCACCCCAACCCTCTCCCCTGCGGGGAGAGGGAGTCCGGCCGTGCCGTGATTAAAGGACGTGCTCACCAGCAAGGGAGTCAAACCATGTTGAAACGCTGGACCACGCTGCTGTCGCTCGCAACTATCAGTGTTGCGCTCGGTGCCAGTGACGCGCTTGCACAGACCGCGCCCAACTGCACGACCATGCGCAAGATCAACATCGGCGTATCGGTCGCGCCGCCGAACGTGGTGCACACCTCGCCCTATATCGCCAAGGAGCTCGGCTTCTTCGCCAAGCGCTGCATCGATGCCAGCATCATCCAGTTCGAAGGCGGCCAGTCGGCGACCTCGAACGCCGCCGCGGTGCAGGGCTCCGCCATCGTTGCCGTCAGCGACGTCGCGATCGGCAACGGCATGAAGGTGCAGCAGTTCTGGGGCCTCGCGCCGCGCATGCCGCAGGCCTATATGGTGTCGCCCGACGTCAAGACCGCCAAGGATCTCAAGGGCAAGCGGCTGTCGGCGACCGGCGGCGGCGTCGGCGGCTTCAACTGGCGCATGGGACGCGAGGTGCTCAAGACCGCGGGCCTCACGGTCGACGATGTGCAGTTCATCGCGTCCGCCACCGCGGGACGGCTGCCGGGTCTGGTCGCCGGCCAGATCGACGCCGTGGCGCTGCATCCGGAGGACGTGTTCCTCGCCAAGAAGCAGAAGCCGACGCTCAATCTCCTCACGCAGCTCGCCGACCTGTTGCCCAACTACATGTTCAATTCCTACGGCGCCTCGCTCGACTGGATCGCGCGCGACCGCGCGCTGCTGCGCGATACTGCCGCCGCGATGATCGAGGCCAATCGGGTCGCTTACCGCGACAAGGCCAAGGTCATCCCGATCATCGCCAAGGCGACCGAGAAGCCGGCCGAAGCCGTCGACTACGCGCTCGATGTGCTCGCCAAGAATTGCGTCTGGTCGGTCAACAGCGGCTTCGATCCGGCGCGAACGCAATGGACGATCGACAACAGCGTCGAGGCCGGCGATGTGCCCAAGGACAAGAAGCCGGCCGTGGAGCAGGTTGCGAATCTCGCTCTTGCCAAAGAGGCGGTCGACGCCGCCGGCGGCCCCACGACGATCGGGGAGTGCAAGCTGTAGAATCGTTCTGTATCGGATGGCCTATCTCCGCCTCATGGTGAGGAGCGCTCTTGACCCAAGTCGGCGATCGCCGACTTGGTGCGCGTCTCGAACCATGTGGTGGCCAGGTTGAGGCCGTCCTATCCTTCGAGACGCCGCGCTATGCGCAGCTCCTCAGGATGAGGGCGGAGTGAGCTTCGAGAGTTGATCATTGTGAGGACCTCATGAACGTGAACATCCAGCCGCCCCGCATCGGACCGCAGCCGTGGGAGGTGGTGCGCAGCAAGCTCGACCAGGCGCTGCCATTCGCCAACATGCGCGAGACGCCGTACTACCGCGATGCGGTCTACGAGCAATTCTCTAAGCAGGAATATGCGCGCCGCTACGCCGCGCTGCGCGCCAAGATGCGTGAGCACAAGCTCGACGCCATCATCGTGCCGGGCGGGCCGAGCCACTGGAGCTTCGGCGGCGGCATGCTGTGGCTCACCGGCCATTGGGAATGGCATGCGCTGTGCTGCTATGTGCTGGTGCCGCTCGATGGCGAGCCGACCATGATCTACTCGATGGGCGGCACGCACGCCGAGGCGGTGCGCCGGCAGGTCGCGGTGGCAGTGCAGGACGTGCGCCACAGCCGCAACGGCCGTTATGCCGATATCATGGTTGAGCGGATACGCGAGCTGAAGCTCGAGCGCGGCCGTATTGGATTGATGGAGATCGATCCACGGCACGAGGACTATCTGCCGGTCAACCAGTACAACGTGCTGCGCCATAACCTCCCTGACGCCGAGCTCGTCTTCACCAAGGGATTCCTGCATGACCTATTGGTGATTCATAGCGAGGAAGAGCTCGCCTGCGTGCGCATCGCAGGAAAGCTCTGCCAGGACGCCATGGAGGCGATGGTGGCGCGTGCCAGGCCCGGTGTGAAGGAATACGAGCTGCGCGCGGCGGCGGGCGCCGCCATCCTCGAAGGCGGCGGCGACATCGACTTTTTGATCATCGGATCAACCCCGATGGACAATCCCGCGATGATCTTCGGCAATCCGCGGCCGTCGGCTCGTGTGCTCAAGAAGGGCGACATCATCAACATGGAGCTTGCCGCCGGCTATCGCGGCTACTCGGCGCAGATCGGATCGCCGATCTGCGTTGGCGAGCCGACCGAGATGGTGCGCAAGTTCTGGGATGAGATCACGCTGCCTGGCTACAAGCGCATCATTGCCGAAATTGTGCCCGGCAAGCCGACCGAGAACATGCGCATCGCCTCGAAGTTCTTCCGCGACAACGGCGTGCAGTCGCGGCCGACGCAGTGCCACGGCATCGATCTCGTGACCGACAATCCGCACATCAGCGCCGAGCACGTGAAGGGCGAGGAGATCGATATGGTGCTCAAGCCCGGCATGATCATCATGGCGGAGCCAAACCCGATCACACCTGATGGCAATTTCGGGATCTTCCTCGGCCATACCTTCATCGTGACCAACGACGGCCACGAGGTGGTCGACCAGTTCCCGCTCGAGATCGCGGTCGCGAAAGCGTAACCTGCGTTGTGGCGCCGGCTCAAAAAGGGCATGATGCCGGGCAGTGGACTTTTAGAGGGCGGACAAGAACCGCCCCGAACGGGAGCTAGGGAGGCGATCATGAGCATTCTTGCCAGACTCGGACTTTGTGCGGCGCTGACCATGGTGGTTGGCGCCGGCATTCACTCGTCGTTGCGCGCGCAAGGCGCCGCGCCGCGCTACGAATTCGACAACACGTGGCCGAAACCCTTGCCGAACAACTGGGTGCTCGGTGGTCTAGGCGGCACCTGCGTGGATGGGCGCGACCACGTGTTCATCCTCAATCGCCAGGACGTGCTCGAGGGCGAATTGAATGCCGGAAATCTGGCCCCGCCGATCATCGAGGTCGATCCGGCCGGCAATGTGGTCAATTCCTGGGGCGATGCGAACCTGCTTGATTCGCGCCTGCACAGCTGTCACGCCGACAAGGACGGCAATATCTGGATCGCGAGCGCGCCCTCCGGCATGGTGCAGAAGTACGCGCGCGACGGCAGCAAGCTCCTGCTGCAGCTCGGCAAGAAAGGCGCCTTCGATTCGTCCGACGGCACCGTCAAGGGTACGCCGCTGAACTCGAATGCGGCGCAGTTCTTCATGCCATCGAGCATCTACGTCGACCCGCAGAACGGCGACGTCTATGTCTCCGACGGCGAGGGTCGCGGCGGCAACAAGCGCATTGCCGTGATGGATCGCGACGGCAAGTTCCTGCGCCAATGGCAGCCCGAGGGCATGGAGACCGTGCACTGCATGACGATGGCCAAGGATGGCCTCGTCTATGTCTGCAATCGCGACGGCGCGCGCATTCAGGTCTACGACAAGCAGGGCAGTCTCAAGAAGACCATCGAGGTGCCCTGGACGCCGGTCACCGCACCCGCGGGCGGCAAGCCCAAGCAGAGCGGTGGCGCGACCGTGGCGATCGACTTCTCGCGCGATGGCGAGCAGCGGCTGATGTTCGTCGTCAACCAGAACAACTCGCAGATCGAGGTTCTTGAACGCGAGACCGGCAAGAAGCTCTCGAGCTTTGGTCGCGTCGGCCGCTATCCGGGCGAGTTCGACCAAGCGCACGGCATCGCGGTCGACTCCAAGAGCAACGTCTATATCGCCGAGAACCGCGGCCGGAAGATCCAGCGCTTCAAGCCGGTGACGCCATAAAAGCGACAGCCTTTGGTTCCCGCGTATTGCCGCTTCGGGAAACATGTACGCGAATGCTGCTGGCTGGTTAGGCAGAGCGGTGCCACAACGTTCCCTCCCCCCCTGTGGGGGAGGGACAGGGAGAGGGATACAACACGCACTGCCTCTGTCTCATATCTGTGATCTAATACGCAGCATCGGTCGTTCTCGAGTCTATGCACAAGACCAACCTCGCGCTCGGTGCTTCGTCGCCACCCCTCTCCCTGTCCCTCCCCCACAGGGGGGAGGGAACCGTGAGGCGCGCATCTTCGCAACTCACGCCATGAGTCTGTGGAAAGACTTTCAGTGAAATGCAGCTCAGGCCCGGAGCCGCTTGGCCAGCGCGCGCACATATTGCGCGTCCATCTCGTCGAACGAGCCGTCGGCGATCGCGCGCTTGAAGTCGACAAGCTCCTCGCGCAGCGTATCCGAGATGGTCGTGCGCGCGAGCAGGCGCTCGATAATGAAGGCCGCTTCGGCCTTGCCGCCGCTGGGTCGCTCGCCGGGAGCGTCGGAGGAGGTCTCCTCGGGCGCCCTGTCATCCTGCTCGTGGCCGGTCGCATCCGCGTCGAGCCGCAGGAGCGTGTCCCAGGTCACGCCGGATGCGCTGATCTTGCCGTGCAGTTCACGCGCGGCCACAAGCACGCTGGCGTCGTCCGAAGCCCCGAGGCGGCCAAGCAGCTCGAGCAGTTCGGCGCGGTCGAGATTGGGCATGGGACGGTCCTCCGGGCGCGCAATGGACATCGGCCGCGCCGGTGTAGCCAGCGCGGCCGATGCTCGTCAAATGCCAGATTGGCGCGGGAGGATTGGGTCAGCTGTGTTTGATGAAGGAGCCGTCGCGCAGCTCGGCAACCGCCTGCTGCAACTCGGCCTGGGTATTCATCACAATCGGCCCGTACCAGGCGACGGGCTCCTCGATCGGTTTGCCGGAAATAAGCAGGAAACGGATGCCCTCGTCGCCCGCCTGCACGGTGACCTCATCGCCGGAATCAAACACCACCAGCGAGCGGTTGCCGGTGCGCTCGCGGATGAGCGCCTCGCCTTGCGCGGCGTCTTTCTCGGTGAGCACGCCGAACGGCTGCGAGGCGTCCGAGAACGTGCCGGAGCCCTCGAACACATAGGCGAAAGCATGCCGGCCGCGCTCGACCGGCAGCGCCTTGCGCTTGCCCGGCGGCACGAACACGTCAAGATAGCGCGGCTCCGCCGCGGTGCCGTCGACCGGTCCGCGTTTGCCCCAGAACTCGCCGCAGACCACGCGCACGCGCGTGCCGTCGTCGTCGACCACCTCGGGGATTTCGATCGCCGGAACGTCCTGATAGCGCGGTGCCGTCATCTTGAGCGAGGAGGGCAGGTTGGCCCAGAGCTGGAAGCCGTGCATGCGACCCTGGGTGTCGCCGTGCGGCATCTCCTGATGCAGGATGCCGCTGCCGGCCGTCATCCATTGCACGTCGCCCGGGCCCATTTTGCCGACATTGCCGAGGCTGTCGCCATGCTCGACCGTGCCGGCGAGCACATAGGTGATCGTCTCGATGCCGCGATGCGGATGCCAGGGAAAACCGGCGCGATAATCGTCGGGCCGATCGTTGCGGAAATCGTCGAGCAGCAGGAACGGATCGAACTCGCTGGTGGTGCCGAACCCAAAGGCGCGCCGCAGCTTAACGCCGGCGCCTTCGATGGTCGGGGTGGACTGTGCAATGCGCTTGATGGGCCTGATCGACATGACGTGCGCCTTTCTGTCGGGACAGCCGCTATGTGGTCACGGGCCCACGGCCGGTCCAGGCCCGCCGCATGCGCGCCTTGCGGGGTGGGCATGTCAGGCAGCCTGGGGTGGGCCTATTGCGCGGACGCGGGTTGCAGTCTTGGCGTTCCCTGTCGCTGCTGCTTCGGCGCTGCGGCCTGCTTGGGCGCCACAGCCTGGGTCGGCGGCTGCGATATGCTGGCGACCTGATTGTCGGTCATTCTGGACTCGAGCTCGGCCAGCGCGGACGCGGGATCGATCAGGCCCCAGCCGAATTGATCATCGCGCCCTTTTGGATTGAGCTTCTGCGCGGTCGAGGTGAGCACCTCGAGGATGGTCGCCGCATCAACGTTGGGATTGCGCTCGATCATCAGTGCGGCGACGCCGCTCACATGCGCGGCTGCGACCGAGGTGCCGGTCGTGAGCTGGTAAGTCTCGTCCGGCGCCGGCACCATCACGTCGACACCCGGCGCGGCGATCGCGACATGGGGGCCGCGCACCGCCTGGGCGAACAGCCGGTCGCTCTCATCGACCGCCGTCACCGCGATCACATTCGGGTCGGCGGCGGGATAGAGGGGCGGGGACTTCGGCCCGAGATTGCCGGAGGCCGCGATCAGCACCACGCCCTTGGCGTGCGCGTTCTTCATCGCCAGAGCAAGCATCGGGTCGTAGGGGCCGGCGAAGCTCATGTTGATCACGCGCGCGCCCTTGCGCACGGCCCAATCGAGCCCGGCGAGGATCTGCTTGGTGGTCGCTTCCGGTGACTGCCGGGTGGTGCCGCTGAACGCCTGGATGGCGAGGATCCGGGCCTCCGGCGCGATGCCCATGAGCCTGTGATGGGCCGCGATCGCGCCAACCATGCCGGTGCCGTGGAAGTGCGGCTTCTCGCGCCGGCCGACCGCGTCGAACTGCTCGACGAAGGCGCCGGCGAGATCGGGATGGTTCACGTCGATTGCGGAATCGACCACCGCGACCAGCACGCCGCGCCCGGTCGCGACCTTATGCACCTCGGCAAGCTGCAGCTTGTTGACGACGTATTGCTCCGAGGCTCCCTTCTCGTTCCGCCCCGCCAGGTCCGGGTCTTCCGCGGCGGGCTGCTCGTTTGCGGGCTGCTCATTTCCCTCCTGGAACAGCTGGTAGGTGTAGTTCGCGGACGGAATGCCGATGTTGTCCGCTTCCATCGCGCGAATGACCTCGCCGACCGGCCGGCTGCTGGCGACCCGGAAATGGTAGACCGTGCCGCCGGCGAGCCCCATGTTCTCTGAGCTTATGGGGGTCAGCCCATGCCGCTGCATGGCGGCCTGCATAGCCTGCGGCGAGACATTGGGGCCGACCCGGAACACCATCTCGGTCGACACCAAGCGGGTCTCGTTCACTGGCGGCACGGCTGTGAAGCCGCGCTCGCCCGGGAGCAGTCGCACCGGCAACAGCCGTCGCACCGCCAAAAGGTCCCGCCGATGATCGGCCCGCAGCTGCAGCCGCAGGACCGGCGTGGCGGCGCGCATGGGACCGGCAAACGCCGTTCGGGTATTGATGCTCTTGCCAAAAAGGGTGTTGGCCTTCGGCAGGTCGGTCGTTTTGCCGAGCGCGGTCTTGGTAAGAGGCCCTTTGCCGAGATTGCCAACGTTGCCAAAGGTGCCCTTGGCATTCTTGGGATCGATATTGCCGATCGTCGACTTGGCGTTCTTGAGGTCGCCCGCCTTGCCGAGTGGGCCTTTGGCGTCGCCGATGTTCCCCAGCTTGGTGTTCTTGGGATCGATGCCCTTGCCGAGCACGGTGCCCTTGGTGTCCGGGCCCTTGCCGAGCAGGTTCTTGCCGGGCTGATTGGCTCCGGGCAGGTTTCCGGTCTGGGTCTTGCCCGTCAGATTTCCTGGCACGCCCTTGCCAGTCAGGTTTCCGGGCAGGCCTTTGCCAGGCAGGTTCGACAGGTTCCTGGGCGTGACCGCGGTCTTGGCGGCGTCCTTTTTGCCGGACAGAATGCCAGGCAGCTTCTTCTTGGGATCCTCCTTGGTGACGACACCACCCTTCTTCTTGATGAGGTCCAGGAGCTCAAGCTGCGCGGACGCCTGTTGGCCGCCCGTGAGCCCAAGCACCGCAATCGCCAGGATGATCATCATCGATCCGGCGAAGAATCGTCGTCTGGTCTGCCCCGGTCCGCGCAATGACATGGCTCAAACCTTGGTTTTTCGAGTCTTTAGGTCGAGATTGCGCCGACTTTGCGTCTGGTTCCAGGGTGCGGCATCGCAGCCCAGGCTCTTAACGCTCAGAGGGCGACATCTCAAGGTTAACACAGGTAATCCATGGCCAGGACTCCTAGCAAGCCTCGTAGCAAGACTCGCAACAAGACGCGCAAGGCGAAATCCCACAAAAAAACGCCCGACAGAAGCAAGCTGCACAGATCCATAACGGCTCGTGCAGGCAAGACGCGACCCGCGGCGCGAGCGAGCCGCACGTCGGCCGAGGACAAGCTTGCAGAACTCAAGCGCCGCCTGTTGGAGATCAGCGACCTCCGCGCCGCCAGCTCGGTTTTATCCTGGGACCAGGCCACGTACATGCCAAAGGAAGGCGCTGCCGCGCGCGGACGCCAGGGCGCGACCTTGCAGCGGCTCGCGCATGAGAAGTTCGTCGATCCGGCGCTTGGCCGTCTGATCGATGCGCTGGCGCCCCAGGCGGCAAGCCTGTCGGAGGACGACGCTTCACTGGTTCGCGTGGTGCAACGCAGCTTCGAGAAGGCGATCAAGGTGCCGGCGGAATACGTGGTGCGCGCGTCCGTGCTTGGCGCTGCCTCCTATGACGCCTGGACGCGGGCGCGGCCGGCCAATGACTTTGCCGCCATGGTGCCGTTCCTGGAGCAGATTCTCGATATCAGCCGCGAATACGCGGAGTTCTTCGCGCCCTACGAGCACATCGCCGACCCGTTCATCGATGATGCCGAGGAGGGCATGACGACCGCCGCGGTGCAGAAATTGTTCAAGGCGCTGCGGCGCGAGCTCGTCCCGCTGGTGCGCGCGATCGCCGAGCAGGCGCCGGCGGACGATCGCTGTCTGCGCCAGACTTTCGGCGAGCCGGCGCAGCTCGCGTTCGGCCTCCGCGTCGCGCAGCGCATGGGCTACGATCTCGACCGCGGCCGCCTCGACAAGACGCATCATCCGTTCTGCACGCGGTTTTCGGCCGGTGACATCCGCATCACCACGCGCGTGCGCGAGGACGACCTCGGCGACGCGCTGTTCTCAACCCTGCATGAGGCCGGCCACGCCATGTACGAGCAGGGCGTGAGCCTGGCGTTTGACGGCACGCCACTCGGCCATGGCGTCTCAGCAGGCGTGCATGAGAGCCAGTCGCGATTGTGGGAGAACGTGGTCGGACGCAGCCGCGGTTTCTGGGAGCACTATTTCCCGCAGCTGCAGCAAAGCTTCCCTGATCAGTTTACGGGCGTGGCGCTTGACACCTTCTATCGTGCCATCAACAAGGTCGAGCGCTCGCTCATTCGCACCGATGCTGACGAGGTCACCTACAATCTTCACATCATGCTGCGGTTTGGTCTCGAGCTCGAGATGCTTGAGGGCCGGCTGCGGATCAAGGACCTGCCCGAGGCCTGGCGTGGCGCCATGAAGTCCGATCTCGGCGTCACCCCGCCTGACGATCGCGATGGCTGCCTGCAGGATGTGCATTGGTTTGGCGGCGGCATCGGCGGCGCGTTCCAGAGCTACACCATCGGTAACGTCCTTGCGGCGCAGTTCTATGATGCAGCCCTGAAGGCGCACCCCGATATCCCGTGCGAGATTGCGAGCGGCACGTTTACGGCCCTGCACGGCTGGCTCGTCGACAACATCTACCGGCACGGCCGCAAATACCGGCCCAACGAGCTGGTGCAGCGGGCGACCGGCTCACCGATGCGGATGGAGCCCTATCTCGCGTACCTGCATGGAAAATACGGCGAGCTCTACCAGCTGCCAGCCCGGCCCAGTTGATGGCTTGGCCGAGGCGCTTTGAATTCGCTTTGAATTCGCTTCCAAGCCGCTCGATCAGCCCAGAATTCACAACATACTCTGGTCCCAAGACTAAAGTATGTGCCCCGCCAGCGATAATATCACTTTTTCGCCAAGAACTTCCGGCTCTCGCCATATTGTTCCCAGGACGGTGGCGGTACATCTGGTTGATTCACCGGAGCTTATTTTGCGGACAAGATAGCCGTCGATAATGGGTGCGGGATCAATTGCTGAACCGCTGGAATAACGGCCCGCGCCGTCGACGGGCGTGCAGAGGCTCAAAGAGCTACTCGCCGCACGTTCCCTGCTATGGCGAGGCTACACCATGAGACGTCGAGACGTTCTGTCGCTGCTGGGCGGAGCGCTTGCTCCATGGACATGTTGGGCGGAAGCCCAGCAGGTCGACCGCATGCGTGTCGTCGGGGTCATGATCGGGTTCTCTCAAAGCGACCCGGGCGCGGCCCTTCGGATCGCGAATTTCGAACAGGGACTGCGCGAGCTTGGCTGGATCAAGGGGCGTAATATCCAAATTCACTATCGCTTCGCAGCTGAGCGGGACGTGCTGCAGGCCCATGCGCGCGACCTCATGGCGCTGCAACCCGATCTCATCGTCGCCAGCAGCACCTTTGTGGTGTCCGCTTTGCTCCAGGAAGCTTGCACGCTGCCGATTGTATTCGTGAGCGCGGTCGATCCGGTGGCTCGTGGCTTTGTGAATGCGCTGCAGCGGCCCGGTGGCAACCTGACAGGTTTCACCAACTCCATCCCCTCCATGGGAGGGAAATGGCTGGAGCTGCTCAAGGAGGTCGCTCCGGGTGTTGCGCGTGTTTCCATCATGTTCAATCCGGACAGGGCGCCCCGCAGTCTCTCGTTCTTTTTTCCGCAGGTTGAAACCGTCGCCTCCTCGGTCGCGGTGGAGCTGGCCGCGGCGCCGGTCCGCAGCCCGGCCGAGATTGAGAGTGTTCTCGCCGATATTGGGCGGGATGAGGCCCAAGGCCTGGTGATCATTCCGGACAATTTCACGTCAGTTCATCGGGCCCTGATCATCGAGCAGGCCGCCCGGCTGAAGATGCCGGCCATTTACCCGTTCCGCTATTTCGCGACCGACGGCGGGTTGGTGGCCTGCGGGCCCGACATGCTCGACCTCTACCGGCGCACCTCAGTGTATGTTGATCGCATTCTCAGGGGCGGCAAGCCCGCTGATCTTCCAGTCCAGGAGCCTTCCAAGGTAGACTTGGTGGTCAATCTCAGGACCGCCGAGGCGCTCGGCTTGTCGGTGCCTCGCATCGTCATCGCCCGGGCCAGCGAAGTGATCGAATGAGAGCACCGGTCAGCGCATTTGATTCATACTGGAAGCCGGAGGTGCCCGACGGGCCTCGCGGCCAACTCTTCCGTAAATATGTTGCGCTGTTCGTTGCGGTGGTGACCGTGGCTTTGATGGCCAGCGGCCTCTTCGACATGTGGTTTTCCTATCGCGAGCAGCGAGCGCTGTTGCTCAACACCCAGCGCGAGCAAGCCGGTGCAGCCGCTGCCAAGATCACTCAATTCGTCGAGGAGATCGAACGGCAGATGGGCTGGATGACACAGCTGCCGTGGAGCACCGCCTCGATTGACGAGTGGCGCTTCGATGCGGTCCGGTTGCTGCGTCAGGTCCCGGCCATCACCGAAATCGCCCAACTCGACGCGGCGGGCCGAGAACAAGCTCTCGTCTCTCGTGTTGCCGCCGACGCCATCGGCAGTCAGACGGATTTTTCCCAGCACCCGAAGTTTGTCGAGTCGATGGCGTCCAAGCACTACTATGGGCCGCTCTATTTCCGCAGGGAATCAGAGCCCTATATGACCATCGCGATTGCCGGCGCCCGCCGCGAATACGGGGTGGTCGTGGCGGAGGTCAATCTCAAGTTCATTTGGGATGTCGTCTCTCAAATCAAGGCCGGCAATCGGGGACGGGCCTATGTGGTGGATGCCAACGGGCGACTGATCGCGCATCCGGATATCAATCCCGTGCTGCGCAACACCGATCTGTCGCACCTTGCCCAGGTCAGGGCAGCGCGCAACGCCGGCTCGGTGCCGTCGTCGGTCGAGGAAGATGTCAACGATCTCCAGGGTGAGCGGGTCCTGGCGGTCTACTCGCCCGTTGCCTCGCTTGGGTGGCTCGTATTCGTGGAGCTGCCGGTTGTTGAAGCCTATGGGCCAATCTATGCCTCGGTCTTGCGTTCCGGCATGCTGATGGTCGTGGCGATTTGCCTCGCGGGTTTGACTGGCACCTTTTTGGCGCGCCGAATGGTGATACCGATCAGGGCCTTGCGTGATGGCGCGGCGCGGATTGGAAGTGGCGATCTCAATCAGCGCATCGCGATCAAGACCGGCGATGAGCTTGAGGCGCTGGGCGACCAGTTCAACAGCATGGCGGCCCAGCTGCAGGGTTGGCATGCCACGCTCGAGGGCAAGGTCGAGGAACGCACGCAGCAGCTCAAGCTGGCCAATCTCGCCAAATCGCGTTTCCTGGCGGCCGCGAGCCACGATCTGCGCCAGCCGTTGCATGCGCTCGGCCTGTTCGTTGCGCAATTGCGTCCCGACATGAGTGCTCAGGAACGCGGCCGGATCGTCGAGCGCATCAATGCGTCGGTGGCGGCCATGACCGAGCTGTTCAACGCGCTCTTGGACATTTCCAAGGTCGACGCCGGCGCACTGACTCCCAATGTCATGGACTTTCCGGTTGCCCAACTGCTGCAGAGAATCGAACACACCTTTGCGGAAGCCGCGCGCGC
>Ga0137397_10002302_pt1 | contig 13369 bp, 10 predicted proteins | sample czorhiz116metaG_FD_106658 | JGI IMG/M metagenome (GOLD analysis project Ga0137397, IMG submission 106658) | Vadose zone soil microbial communities from Angelo Coast Range Reserve, California, USA - czorhiz1.16 metaG | ecosystem: Environmental > Terrestrial > Soil > Vadose zone | place: USA... | reverse complement strand
GTGCGCCGCGTCGTCGGTCCACATCCGCAAATGAATCTGAATCTCGTCCGGTGCGGCAAGAATTGTCGTGCTCACGTCGGCATAGCGCGTGTAAATCGGCTTGATGCGCTGCTCGACGCCAGACTCACCCATCCCCGCGACGCGCAATTCACGGTGAAACATTCGAATATTCGAGCCGCGCCGCTGTAGCCGCGGCAAAACCTGTTCCTGGTACATGGGCTTCAATTCTCGCGGCGGCCCGGGAAGCAACGCAATGAACCTCCCGCCATCCTCGATCCACAGTCCCGGCGCCGATCCCCGCGGATTCTCGAGCACTTCCGCGCCTTCCGGCACCATCGCCTGACGCACGTTGACGGCCGGCATCTCCCTGCCCAGCTGCCGGAAGCGTCCCTCGATGTAACGCAGAATCTCGTTGTTCAAGTGCAGCTTGCGTCCCAGCAGATCCGCGACAGTCTCGCGCGTCAAGTCGTCTTCCGTGGGCCCTAGCCCCCCCGACGCGATAATCAGTTCAACACGTTCCAGTGCTTCCTTGAACGCCGCGCTCAAATAATCGCGATTGTCTCCCACAATCGATTTGCGCACGACCTCGATGCCAAGCTTGTTCAGCTCTTCGGTCAAGAAGAGCGAGTTGGTGTCCATGCGGTCCGGAGTCAGCAGTTCCGAACCAACCGCAATGATTTCCGCTTTCATCTTTTCAATTATCCGGCTAGCGGCATGCCGCGCACGTCCCAATCGAGAGTGAAAAGGGCATCAGTCGTCGCAAGAATCGCGCGTCCGGACGGCTGCAGCGCCATGCCCACGATCCCGGAGCCACTGAGGACCACCTCGGCCTGTGCTTGCGGCATGATCCGCACAATGCCGCGCCGTCCGCCGTAAGAAGCCGCCACATAAAGATTTCCGTCGCGATCCAAAGCGATCCCCTGCGGCCGGCCGAGGCCCCGGAAGAAAACGCTTACCTCGCCGCCCTGTGTGATGCGGTAGATGCGGTCAAAGCTGGAGGTCGTCGGCCCGGAAACGTAGACGTCGCCGCTCGGATGAAATGCCAGATGATATGCGGCGATAGAGGGCTCCAGCGTCGCGAAAACAAAAATCTCGCGGCTCGGGCTGATCTTGAAAACCGTTCCGCTGCGGTCGCCTACGTATAGATTTCCGTTGTGATCAAAGGCCAGGCCCGTGGCAACGCCCATGCCTTCGATCCACTGCTCCGCGCGTCCTTCGGGCGTTATTCGATGGATGGTTCCGTCGTTGCGGCAAGAGACGAACAGGTTTCCCATGCGGTCCAGCGCCAGCCCGCTGGGATTCATCAGCGAAGTGATAAAAGGCTTCACGCTGTAATTTGCCGTGATTTTGTAAAGCGAAACAGGAACGCGTTGGCCGCGCGGCCCGGAAAACGTGACGTAAATGTTGCCTTCCATGTCGACCGCGGGATTCGCGACGGGATGCAGGTTGTCCGCGATTTGCAGTCCGATGTGCACCGGATGCGGCGGGCTCTCATGGCCATCCGTGGCCACGCGCACCACTCCGCCGCTCGCGCCTTCAGGAACGCGCGCCACCAGGCGGTTTTCGCTGGCCAGCGCAATACTTGCTTCCGCTTCGCCAAACCGCACCACCGGGCGCGGCTGCACTCGCGAGACGAAGCCATGCCCGAGAATGGTCATCTCGCCGCCGGGAATGGCTGCGGTGGGCGCAACTCTCTCAATGTGTGGAATCCCGTTCTTTTCTGGTGAAGAACCGAACCCGAATTTCATACCCAGCCAATGTAAAACGTCAGCAGCCCAAAGTGTAACGCCACACGCAGCAGAATTGCAGCGTAAATGCCAGCCATCCAGTCATCCGCCATGATTCCCCAGCCGCCCGGCAGTTTTTCCAATTGGCGGACAGGCCACGGCTTCCAGATGTCAAATACCCGAAAAAGTATAAAACCGAGCAAAAGATATTTCCAATTCACAAGACTCAGCGCGAAGAAAATCGTAAAAAGGGAGAGGTCCATGTGTGCGGTGAAGTGCGGCAGCGCAATCGGTATCAGCGGCAACAGCAGAGCCAGGTGCTGTCCCGCGACTTCATCGATCACTACAAACTGAGGATCCTCGATTCGCGAGTAGGCAGCCGCTCGCGCAGCGCTCCATACTCCGATCGCCCCGAGGGCCAGCAGCAGGCCCAGCGCGCAGAATATCGGCCACGCCAGCATAGTGTCATGAATGTTGCTGCCCGGCAGCGGAAACAGCTCATTTCTTAATACCGCTTCGTAGTTGGGATGAAACGAGAACAACGCTCTGACGGACGCGGGCTGCAGGAAGAAAACTGACGACAGGAAAGCCGTCGCCACTCCTACCAGCGAACCAAACGTCCCGGGCGCCTTTGGAATGTAGCCGACACCCAGTGCCGTGGCTATCGCCAGCGCGAGCCGAGGTTTCTGTGGCGGCGATGCGGGTGTTCCCGTCGCGTCAGCGTTCGGTGTCATTCGGGCTTTCCAAATCGTCGTCCAAAGGAAGGACGAAGGTCTTTCCTTCGCCTTCAGCATTTTCCTCTTCCGTGAAGACGGGTTCTGAAACCACGTACTTCTCGCTGGCCCAGTTACCCAGATCCCGGTCGCGGCATCGTTCGCTGCAAAAAGGAAAATCTGCGTGGATCGCGGTGTCCGTCTCCGCCTTACAAATCGGGCATTTATGTTTCATTGCGCGTTTTTCTTCCCTGCGAACTCTGCGTCCTCCACGCCTTCTGCACAAAATTTGTTAGCACACAAGGGCACAAAGATCACGAAATCGAAGGACCTGTCGGCTTCGAAAAGAGAGTATAACTCAGCCCAAGACGCGGAGGGGTGCCCCAGTAGCAATACGATGAAGTTTTTCCGCCGCCGGAACTGGCGGCACAGCCACAGCGATGTTGCTATCGCGCGCAGCGGTCCGCGGCAGAATTTCGACCACCCGCCCGATCAAGTCGTAAGCATCGCTCTTCTCGATCTCGACTCGTGCCAGGTCCCCGGCTTCCGCCGCTTCCCCACCCGGCAACTCAATATCCGTGAGATATAGCTTCCCATCAATCTCTGGAGCCATGCCTTCGAGCCGCGCTTCCCAAACGAGTGGATTGTCCTTCGAAGGGCCTTCGATCAGCGCCGCGAAACTATGATCTTTCGATGTGCCACGCGCTGTGCGCAAGTACTTGGCCCGCAAATTGTCCCGCGAAATCTTTTTTTGAATGGCCATCAACTGTTTGCGTCGCCCGCTAATCGTTTCCGCATCTACTTTGTCATCCAGCGCGTAGCTTCCCGCATTGTCCACGTCAGAATATTCGAACACGCCCATCCAATCGAGCTTCGCCACCTTCACGAATCTGCACAACTCCTCGAAATCTGCTTCCGTCTCGCCTGGAAATCCCACAATGAACGAAGTGCGCAGCGAAACTCCAGGAATCGTTGTTCGAATTCGCTCCAGCAATTTCAGGAACGCATCCCCATTTGAGCCGCGTTTCATCCGCGCCAGCACGTTTCTGCTCGCGTGCTGCAGCGGCATATCCATGTACTTGGCAAGCCGCGGATGTGCCGCAATCGTATCCAGCAATTTCTGTGTGACCCGATTCGGGTACGCGTACAAGAACCGCACCCAGAGCAAATCGTCAGTCTGCGCTAGTTTTTCCAGGAGTTGGGCCAAACCGTCCCGCAAGCCCAGGTCTTCGCCGTAAGAAGTCGTGTCCTGGCCGATCAGTGTAATCTCCCGCGCTCCAGCACGCGCTAGATTCTCCGCTTCGCGCACCACCGATTCAAATCGCCGGCTGCGAAACGCACCGCGAAGCTGCGGAATAATGCAGAACGTGCACGGATGATCGCAGCCTTCCGCGATTTTGATGTACGCCGCGTGTTTCGGCGTGGTCACGATGCGCGGCGTCAAGTCGTGATACAGAAACGCGGGCGGCTGCACTGGAAGCACGCGAAGGTCGCCCTCCACCGCTTCCATGATGCGTTCGACTTCGCCGGTCCCCAGCACGGCGTCCACTTCCGGTACCTGCTCCAGAATCTGCGCGCGAAACCGTTCTACCAGGCAACCCGCCACAATCAGTTTCTTCGCCGCGCCGAATTTTTTGTGCTCCGCCATTTCCAGGATGGCGTCCACGGACTCTTTTTGCGCCGCTTCAATAAAGCTGCAGGTATTCACGACCAGTATTTCGGCTTCATCGGCGCGCGGCGTCAGTTCATAGCCTTCGCGCGCAAGAATACCCATCATCACCTCGCTGTCCACGAGGTTCTTCGGGCATCCCAGGCTGACGAATCCGACCTTAGTCATAAGCGATGAATTTGCACCTTTGCGCAATTCTCAATTGTAACACGGGCTGTTAGGGCTTGTATTTGTAGGGGCGCCCCATCTTGGCAGGATGTGGTGTGTATCTACCGTGCCCGCAACGCCGCGCGCACTTGGTCGAGCAATTGCTTCAAGCGGGATGTATCGCAAGGCGCGCCGCCGAACCGCGCGTGCGTGTAGAGTTCCGTGAATTCTCGGACGGGAGGCGCGAGATTCGGCGAATTCACGGCCGCCGCGAACTCGAACGGTGTCTGCGTCGCCACCCGCCGGAGTCCGCGCCGCGCCAGCATTCGAAGCAATTCGTTATACAACCGTGAGGCAAGCTGCGGGTCGCTCCGCACCGCCTTGCCTCCGCGCAATTGAAGATACAAACGCGCGCGCCGGAAAAATTCAGCAAGCAGATTGAAACGCAGAGCCACCAGAAAAAGCACCAGCGCGGCCGGCGCAAAATAGCCCAGCACGCCCGGCCGCAGTTGCCACGAATTCATCCATCTTTTTCCGGCATGCTGTTTGTGTTCGAACCAATCGCGCGCGGATTCGCTCCAGTTCCGCGAGCTGCGCTGCAGATTTTGCGCCAAGGCCACCTGGTGCGCGAAGTCGTAGCCGATCACCCATTCGCTCCAGGTAATTTCCATCCAGTCCACGTACTTTCCTACGCGCGTCAGGAAGCTGGTTTCGTTTTCCGGGCCCGCCGGCGTGGGGTCGAACACCTGCCAGTCCGTGCCGGGTAAATAGACCTCTACCCAGCTGTGCGCGTCGCTGGCACGCACAATGTAATCTCCGCCCAGTTCATTGTATTCGCCGGGCAGGAAGCCGTTGACTTCGCGGGAAGGAATGCCGAGCGTGCGCAGCATGATAGTCATTGCCGAGGCAAAATATTCGCAGTGACCGGCGCGCGTTTCGAACAGAAAATGAGCGAGCGGATCATCCCCGGGTTTTCCAGTCAGATTCAGCGTGTACGTGAACCGGTTGCGCAGGTGATATTCGATTGCCACCGCCTTGTCGAATGGCGTCGCGGCATTTTTCGTGATCTCCCTGGCAAGTTGCGGAATGCGCGGGTCCAATGCCGCGGGTAGCTGCAGGTATGTCGAAATAATTTTGCCGGGATATTCCGTGGAGGCGGCGCGGAGTTTCGCGGCGTTCATCGGCGGCAGGAGTGAAACGCCCGAGTAGCGGATACCCGTGTAGTTGTGATACGGATTCAGCAGGGTGTCGGTGGAATCCCGGAGAATGTAAGTGCGGCGAATGGCACCGAACGAGTTGTTGCTCTCCCCGTTGAAATTTCCTTTGAGCCGGATGACTTTGCCGGGGACGAAGATGGCTTCCGTGGCCAGGGGCTCGAGATAGACGGTGTAGATCATTCCCGGGCTGGCGGAATCTGTTTTCAGCGGTGGTTCTGCAGGATGAATCCAGCCGTCGTCAGCGGGCTGCAATCGTTGCGTGTCTTCCTCAGATGAGGTCCAGCGCCGGCCGTCGAAATTGATAAGCGCGATGCCGCGCCAACGCAGCCGATCGTAGCCAATGGGCTTGCCGGTTTGCACGCGCATGACTACCGCGGAGTTCTTCTTGATCTCGCCGATTTGGCCAAGTTCCACGTTTTCCGTGAAACCGGACATGAGCGAGGGGCTGAAGCTGGCCCGTCCGAGGTACCCGGCGCTGAAGCGCGGGAAAAAGAAAAACAGCACGCCGCCCAGAACGATTGAGCCGGCCGCGACACAGAGAGCAGACAGACTGAGCGCGCGATTCAAGCTTCGGTTGCGTTCCGTGTGCGCGTGAATCGTGGGCGAAACCGCGCCAATGGCTCCACGGCGCAATTCCATCCCAACGAACGTGGAAATTCCGAACAACAAAAAGATGAAGAAAAGAACCAGGAAGGTCGTATCCACGGTGAGAACGGCCGCGGCGAGAATGCCGGCGAACGAAAGCATGGAAAGAAAGAGCGCATCGCGGTCCGTGACCGCACTGTAGAAACGGACGACGCTGACGAAAATCAGGAAATGCACGGAGGCCAGAAGGGCGGCGAAGAGCGGCGGATTGGACGAAGCTCCCACCGAGAACCGCGAGAGAATCAGCGCGTCCACGGGGAAGAACGCCATATACGCAATCACGGCCAGCGTTGCGGCGCGGTGCGAAAGCTCGGCGGGCCGGTCATGCCACCAGCGAAAGCCTTTGTAGAGCACGATAAGAGGAGCCGCAAAGCTGGTCACGATGTCGAGTTTGCCGGTACTGACGAGCGTGACCGTCGACGTGAGCACCAGCAGCGAAAGCGAAGTGCGGAAGAAACGCTCGGCGGGCAGAGCAGCGCGGTTCGGAGTTGCGATAGTGGCAGCCATGGCGGACTTTTAATCGTAGCATCCATGAGGCGCGGCAGGTGCGAGCCTGGACGAAAGGATAACTCTCAGCGTCCGCCCGGAACGGAAGCTGCTGCCGCCAGCGCGGCGCGGGAAACTTTCCGCGTGAGGTTGGAAACAGGCAGGCTCGAGAGATCGCCGAGCGGAACCTGCTTTGCGCCGCGAACGCGCGGGAGATTGTCTACTGTGAGTAGAAAAGGCGACACCGTGATGGCGCGGTACGTTACCGCGTGGCGAACACTTTTGGCCGGAACGAGTTGCCACTCGCGGTTTGGAACATCGGGCATGATTTTTCGAAGGAAGGCGGCGAGACTCACGGCCGGATCGCCATTCACGGGGAGCGTCGGGAAATGCCACATTCTTGAAACCAGCGTGGGTACGTGATCGGCAGCAGCTTTCTCCATGGTGTTCCTGGGCGGCGGCAAGAGAAGTGTGCGCCCTTTTCTATCCGTAAATACCGCGGCGGCCAGGGCAACTTCCACAGTGGCGCGCTTCTTGCGTTTTTCGGGCAAGGATTCGACGATGCCGAGTTTGCGGCCTTCGCAGAATTGCGCGACTGGGCAGAGCAGGCATTGCGGTGATTTTGGAGTACAGAGCGTCGCGCCCAGCTCCATCATGGCTTGATTCCAGTCGCCCGCCGATTTCTGTTCGATAAAACGATCGGCAGTTTCCTGCAATAGTTGCCAACGTCGTGACTCGCGAAGGTCGCCGCGAATGGCGCCGAGACGCGCGAGGACGCGCGCGACGTTGCCATCGAGAACAGCGAGTTTTTCGCCAAATGCGATGCTCAAAATCGCCGCGGCAGTATAATTTCCAATGCCGGGCAGTGCGAGAGCCTCGTCGAGACGCGTTGGGAATTGTCCGCCGTGTTTTGCAACTATCTGCTGCGCGGCTTTTTGCAGATTGCGCGCGCGGCTATAATAGCCGAGACCGGACCAGAGGCACAGCACTTCGTCTTGTGGAGCACTGGCGAGCGCCTTAACATCAGGAAAGCGCTGCAAAAATCTTTCGTAGTAAGGGATCGCAGCCACAACGCGCGTTTGCTGCAACATGATTTCCGAAAGCCAAATGCGATAGGGATCTTTCGTCCTGCGCCACGGCAAGTCGCGCTGAAATTGGCGAAACCATCCGAGCAGTTCTTTGCGAAATGTGGCGAGTTCGCGGCCTTCCAACATTGTGGTCGAATATTCTCGCACACTTGCGTAACACCCGCCGGATTTGGAGTGCGGGAGCTTGCTCCTGTTTTTCCCCGAGGGCGATTCTCGACCGACGACGTGGTCCCCGCATGGAAGAAAAGCGCGCACGTCGAACGTCAATGCTGCGGGTCGTCGAGGAAGACGACGTAGGAGGAGCTCCAGACGGAGGCGGGGACGGAGCCGTGGGGCTGGGTGGTGACGATGATTTTGAAAAGTTCAGGTGCGGCGGCGAGATCGGCCATCAGCGACTGCTGGGGGTCGGGTGGAAGGGGTTGCACGACGGCCAACTGCTCGAGGATGGCGAAGATGATTTCGTCGGCGGGAGCAAGAGGTGTTTCGACGCCGGTGCTCCGGAATTGCAACAGGGTATTGTTTTCGTAAAAATGCCACGCCAGGCTGGCGCAAAGGGTGACGACACGCTCGAAACGCGCGTTCGTCTTGGACCCGTCCGGTTTCGACCGCGAGAATTCTTCAACCGACAGATGAGGATCGAGAACGAGCTGGATGCGGCAATCATCTTCGCGCGTGAATTCGCGGACCATGAGTGAACCGGTGCGCGCGGATGCTTTCCAGTGAACATGGCGAGCGCTGTCCGTGGGAAGGTAATCACGGAGTGCGTAGAGATCCTGGCCGCGGCCTTTGGTGGAACTTTCGAGAGCTCCCTGCAGGCCGGGGAGGATTTGCAGGTATTCCTCCGTCGGTTCCACCGATGGATAGACGAGCGCTTCCGTTTTCAAACTCAACTGGCGCGCCTTTCGCAGGAAGCCGAAGGGGAAACGAGTGACGATGCGAAAGGCCTCCTGGCGATAGACGCCGCGCCGCGGAAAAGTCACTGAGATGGTTTGCTGCGCGTGGTCATGTTTGGGGACGTAGGGAAAGTAGACCGGCGTTTCGAGCAGGGCGGCGGCCTGCGCCTCTTTTGTTTTAGAGGCTTCGACCCGCAGCGAAAACGAAGGCAGAGTCAACTTTTCATTTTCGAGTTCGACCATGGCGCGAACGGGCTGGCCGGCGAAAATATGTTCGGGCAGGACGAGGCGCATTTCGATGCCCGATAGCGTGATGGAAGAGAGAATGCCGGACATCAGAACGAGAGCGATGAGACTTGCGAGAATCAGGAAGAGAAGATTGTTTCCGGTGTTCAGCGCCGCGAGCGCTACGAGAATAATTCCGCTGAGATAGATCCAGCCTTCGAAGGTGATGCGGTACTCCATTTTGTAACCGATCCAGCGGAGCGGTGTGCGTTTTGCGAGGACCGGAACAAGAGTCACACCGACCCATCCGGCGATGGCGAGAGCGGCAAGCGCCGAAGTACTGGCGAGAGCCACCTGGCCGAGTTCGGCGGCGGCGCTGGAATAGAGGGCCAGAAGGAACGCGGCGGTGAGTGCGGTGAGAGAGAGAAAGAACGCGCGCACGGACGGGCGGTCGGCCTTGGCCCAGAGTTGCGCGATGGTGGATTGGACGCTCACTACGAATCAATCACAGTGGAACGGGGACGGATTCAACTATGTCGCGAAGAACGGAATCGGTGGTTTCCGATTTTTTCTGCAAAGAAGCGTGGCGCGAGCTGGCGACAACGCGATGAGAGAAAACGGAAACAGCGAGCTGTTTGAAATCGTCGGGGAGGCAATAGTCGCGTCCATCGAGAAAAGCGCGGGCTTGCGCGGCGCGCTGGAGCATCAAGGTGCCGCGCGGGCTGACGCCGAGAGCAAGCTGCTCGCTCTTGCGCGTGCGGTTGACGATTTCGAGGGCGTAGTCGTGAAGGCTCGAGTCTACCTTGACATGGGCCACGGCGTCCTGCATGGCAAGAACTTCGCTGACATCAGCGACCGGCTCGAGGGAATCGAGAGGACCATCGCCAACGCGCTTGCGCAGAATTTCTTTTTCGGTTTCGTGGGAGGGATAACCCATTTTAATGCGCATCAGAAAACGGTCGAGCTGCGATTCCGGCAAGGGATACGTGCCGTGATGCTCGACGGGATTTTGCGTGGCGATGACGAGAAAGGGCTGCGGCAACGGAAGCGTTTTGCCGTCCACGGTAACTTGCGCTTCGTTCATAGCTTCGAGAAGCGCCGATTGCGTGCGCGGAGTGGTGCGATTGATTTCGTCGGCAAGGACGACGTTCGCGAAAATCGGGCCGGAGCGAAATTCAAATTCGCGCGATTCGGGATTGTAGACGCTGACGCCGAGAACATCGCTGGGTAGCAAGTCCGAGGTGAACTGAATACGCTGGAAGCTGCAATGAAACGATTTGGCGAGCGCTTGCGCGAGAGTGGTTTTGCCCACGCCGGGGACGTCTTCAATGAGCAGGTGGCCGCGCGCAAGAAGAGTGATGAGCGAGAGCTGAATGGCTTCTTCCTTGCCGTAAATGGCGCGCGCAATGGAGCGCTGAAGCTGCGAGACGACTTGAGAGGTGGCAGTCGGCATGTATTGAAAACCCGGGTCCTTCCTGTTACAAATAGATGTCGTTAGTGGCTGTCGCGGTATTGACCATGGGCGACTAGCTCAGTTGGTTAGAGCGCTCCCCTCACACGGGAGAGGTCAAAGGTTCAAGTCCTTTGTCGCCCACCATTCCTTCCGATTCTCCCACATCGTTCGGAAACGAATAGCTCACGTTCTGAAGTTGTGCCGAATTTGATATTTAGTAGCTGGTGCAGACATGGTTGCGGCGGCGTCGGTGCGTGATCGTCGTGCGGTGCAGTGGCCGGAATGAGAGGTGTCTTGTATAGTGCAGCCATGATTAGTTTGCTGCGCATTCTCGAATTTCTTGGGTTGAGCTTGTGGCTGGGGAGCGATGTGTTCTTGAGTTTTGTGGTGGCGCCGAGGGCGTTTCGGATACTGGCTAGCCGGGACCAGGCGGGGGCGATTGTTGGAAATGGACTTTGGTGGATGCACTTGATCGGCGTGATTTGCGGGATAGCGATCCTGGTGGCGCGGCTGTTGCGGACGCGGACGTTTGCGAGTTTGACGGCTCCGGCAGCGCTTTGTGTTGTGCTGATGATTTTCTTGACAGTGGTTTCGCAACATGCGATTAGCCCGAAGATGGCAGCGCTGCGGGTGCAGATGGGATCGTTCCAAGCGACGGCCGCGGATAGCCCGTTGCTGGCGGAGTTCGGGAGATTGCACCGGATTTCGGTTTCGCTCGAGAGCGGAGTGCTTCTGGCTGGATTGACGGCTATGTACTTGATGGTGAAAGATTTAGCGGTAGGGCAGTAGAATCGGCATCTTGCCAATCGTGACAGCTCCCATCCCCTGTTTTTCATCAAGTGTTGATTTCTAAAGGGAGATAAAACTGGCTCTGTTGACATCCTCGTAGAGTTATGTGGCGGGCCACATAAGACCTCTCTGTGGCGATGAACGTTATGTGGCGCTGACTTTGATAGGCGATCTAGCCAAGCGAAATCTTGCAGAAAGGCACCACATAATCTGAAACGTGCCTCCAGTCTGATCCTTGTATTGGCATTGGTCTTCATTGCATTTGCGGCCCGATAAGTTATCTTTTCGCGGATGCAACTTTACCGGTTAATCGGATGAGTTAAGCGGGAGGAGTCGTTCGTTTGGTGTCAGCAGGCGGGGGTCCGCTCTCCTAGAAAGCGGTTTGTGGATAGCAGTTCTACTGCTCCCGCAGCGCTTCTGTAGGCTCCAATCGCGCCGCGCGCCACGCCGGCCCCGCGCTCGCAAGCAGCGCCACCAGAAGAAGCACCCCGCAAGCCGTAGCCACTGTGAAAGGATCAAACGACCGAACTCCATAGAGCATGTCTGCAACGACTCGCCCGAAAATCGCAAATCCGCCCAGCCCCCCGCCCAAACCAATCGCCGCCAAAATCAGCCCGCGCCGCACCACAAGCCCGAAAACATCTCCCTGTTGCGCCCCCAACGCCACCCGCAGCCCGATTTCAAACGTGCGCCTCGCCACCATTTCCGAAAGTGCCGCATACAAACCCACCGCCGCAAGCAATAGCGCCGACGCCGCGAAACATGTCAGCAGCCCCGTTTCAAAACGCGTCGACGCCGTCGACTCTGTGATGAGCTCGTCGATCGTAGCCACCGCAAAGATCGGCAAACTGCGATTGAGCCCCGCAACCACCGAACGCACGGAATTCATGTACCCCCGTGGCTCTCCCGAAACCCGCAGGATCACGCCGTGAGGCCAAAACGGCGCCTGCTCGTAAACCACGAAAAATTCCGGCTTGGGCGCCTCGGTAAGATTCGTGGTCCGGATTCCCGCAACGACTCCGACAATTTCATACCAGGTCGGTGCCTGTCCGTACTCAACGAAGTCCGGCTGAATCGATTTGCCCACCGCATCTTCGTTCGGGAAAAACTCTCGCGCAAACTCCTGATTCACAACCACGACCCGCTTCGCATTCTGATCATCTCGTTGGTCAAACGTGCGCCCTCTCAACAAAGGAATTCGCAGCGTCTCGAAATAATGCGGCGCGACCGTGACTCGATTCGACACCGGCATGTCGCTCAAATCGATCGGTCTGCCCGCGATGCTGAATCGGCTCGTGTTGTCGTAACTGAAAGGAATCGGATAACCGCTGCTCACCGACTCCACGCCCGGAATCGCGGAGAGAAGCGAGTATAATTGTCGAAAAAAAAGCGCCGCTTTGTCCGGCGGATATTCCAGCCCCGACATTCCCAATCGCAACGTCAAGACGTGATGCGGATCGAAGCCCGGCTGCACGCGCATCGTTTCGACGAAGCTACGGATGAGCAATCCCGAGCCCGCCAGCAGCACCAGGCTGATCGCCGTCTCCGTAATCACCAGCATCCCGCGCAATCGATGTTCGTTGCGCCCGCCGCTGATTCCGCGCCCCGCCCGCCACAGCCCCGAAGAGTCCGAACGCGACGCGCTCCACGCCGGGAACACTCCGAACCCAACTCCCGTCAGCAATGACACGAGAAACGCAAACGCCAGCACGATTCCGTCGATCTGCACATGTGCGAGCCTCGGTATATCCGCCGGAGCAAGTCCCTGAAATGTCTTCAGTACGACAAACGCGAGCGCGATGCCGACGACCCCACCGCAGCAAGCCAGCACCGTGCTCTCGACTAATACCTGCCGCACGATGTGCGAAGGCCTTGCCCCAAGCGCTACCCGAACGCCAAATTCATGACGTCGCGCAAATCCTCGCGCAAGCAAAAGTCCGGCAACGTTCGCACACGCAATCAGCAGCACCGCCGTCACCGCTGCAAAAAGCAAATACAGCGGCTGCCGATAATCGCCGCTGACGTACTCGAGCAACGGTTGAACCGCAACTCCAAACGCATTGCGATCCTCCGGATACTGCTCCGCAAGGCTTCGTTGAATCCCATTCAGTTCCGCTCGCGCCTGCGCCAGACCGACGCCGCGCCGGAGCCGGCCAATCACTTGAACCGTTCTGTCGTTGCGTTGCGATGCCGGACTGATCGTTTCCTTCTGCGGCATGCCGCTCGGACCGACGCCCGAGTAGCTTGCCCGCAAGAATGTTGCCCAGAAACCCGGCGGCTCACTCGCACCAGGAAAGCTGAATCCCGCCGGCATCAC
>Ga0137397_10002301_pt1 | contig 13370 bp, 10 predicted proteins | sample czorhiz116metaG_FD_106658 | JGI IMG/M metagenome (GOLD analysis project Ga0137397, IMG submission 106658) | Vadose zone soil microbial communities from Angelo Coast Range Reserve, California, USA - czorhiz1.16 metaG | ecosystem: Environmental > Terrestrial > Soil > Vadose zone | place: USA... | reverse complement strand
CCCCGTACTTTACGAGCTGGGCCGGGCCGTCCGTTGCGCACACCCACCGTAGTCTGGTGGAATCGATCGCCGATTGGTGGCTGCCACTCGAAGGGCTGCCACGAACCCTAATCCATAACGATTTCAGTCCGCGCAACGTGGCACTCCGCAAGGAAGGAAACGGGTTCCGCCTCTGCGCGTACGACTGGGAGCTGGCGACGCTGGGCGCGCCACAGCGCGACCTCGCCGAGTTTCTCTGCTTCGTGCTTGCGCCGAACGTACGCCCGGAGGAAGCGCACCGTCTCGTCGAGCATCATCGTTGTACGCTCGAATCGGCAGCCGATCGATCGATTCCCGCAGATCTCTGGCATCGCGGGTTTCGGAGTGCGCTTGCCGATCTCCTGGTCGACAAGCTCGCCTTTTACGCCATGGTGAACCGCATCCGCTCTCAGCGGTTCCTGCCAGGTGTGATGAGGACATGGCGACGACTTTACGAAATCTTCTCACTCGACGCCGTTGCATGAGCGCACCGATTGACGATCTACACGCGAGCAATCTGCTGACGTACGCGGGGCTCGGCGCGGCACTCGCCGCCATCGCCATGGCCGTTGATGGCGGCAACTTCGCGGCTGCAGGTGCGCTTCTGGCGCTCTCGGCGCTGGCCGACACATTCGACGGGCGATTCGCGCGGCGCTTCACCAGAACCAACCGGCAGCGCCAGGTCGGTGCTCAACTCGACAGTCTGGTCGATGCGATCGTTTTCGGAGTGGCTCCGATCGTCATCTTGAGCGCGCTGCCTGGTCGAACGGGCGGCCTGATGAAGGCCATCTGGTGGCTGGCGGCCTTCTGCTACCTGCTGGCCACGGTCACCAGGCTCGGCTTCTACAACGTCGAGCAGGACAAGTCGCGATTCATCGGAGTCCCGATGCCGGCGGTTGCGCTGATGTGGTCGACGTGCCTGCTGTGGGCGGTGCCGTGGTGGTCACTGACGCTCTTGTCGAGCGCCTGCGCCGCGCTGATGGTGGCGCCTGTCACGATTCCGAGGCCCAGAGGCGTGGCGTTTGCCTGTTTTGCGCTGTGGGGCGTTTCGCTCGTCACGCTGCACACTCTCCGACTGCATCGTTGACTGACCGCTTCCTCCGGACTCACTGCACTTCGGCTTCCCGCCGGCGCTCTGGATGACGCCGGCGCACCTGGTGTCTGCGCGGGCTATCTGCTTACAGCCGCGGATGCTGCACGTGGAAATCTGTTTTTGCCTGGAATCTGTGCGCGAGCAACAGAATCTGCTGCTCGCCGAACAGCTTGCCGGTCAGATGCAGCGCAGTCGGTGAGCCTTGCGAGAAGCCGTTCGGAACGCTGATCACAGGATGACCGGTCCGATTCGTCAGCGCCTGGTTGCTCCCGATGAACAAATCGAGATCACCAAGCGCTTCGTCAACCTGCTCCATCACCTGCATCCGGAGCCGGTTCGCCTGGATGAATTCCACTGCCGGGATGAAGTGTCCGGCGCGAATCTCGTCGGGCCGCCGGCTCTCTTCCGGTCCCCGTTCCACTTCGGTCAGCACGCCGGCGCGCGTCACGTCGGCAAATGCCGCCGCCGTTTCCGCATAGCGGATGAAGTCGATCGCCTCGATCGGCACATCGGGCAGTGCGAACGGCGCCAGCGTAACGCCCAGCGAACGGATGACACGCAGCGCGTCTTCGTTGTTGCGGCGAGTCTGATCGTCGATCGCGGCGTCGGCTGCCTCGCGCATGTAGCCCACGCGCAGTTTCGTCACGTCGGCGGATGCGTCCCAATTGAAGGGAACGTCGAGGACCGTGTTGTCCTTCCCGTCCGGTCCGTTAATGGCGTCGAACACGAGCGCGCAGTCTTCGGCCGAGCGGCACATCGGACCTACGGTGTCCTGTGTCCACGCCAGCGTCATGGCGCCGTGACGGCTGACGCGTCCGAATGTGGGCCGCAGCCCGCTGACGCCGTTCCTGGTGGATGGGGCGATGATGGATCCGCCGGTGTCGGTTCCGATGGCAAAGCCGACCAGTCCGGCCGCCGTCGCCGCGCCGGGACCTGCCGAAGAACCCGCAGCGTCCTGGCGCGTGTTCCACGGATTTCGCGTGAGTCCGCCGAACCACTGCGCGCTCACGGCCAGCGCGCCAGTCGACAGCTTGGCGACGAGGATCGCGCCTGCCTTCGTCAACCTGCTGTAAACCGTCGCATCCGTGTCGATGACGCGATCCTTGAACGGCGACATCCCCCAGGTCGTCCTGACGCCGCGGACCGCGAGCAGATCTTTCAAGCCCCACGGAATGCCGTGCAGAGCTCCGCGATACGTGCCCGCCGCAATCTCCTGGTCCGCTTGCCTCGCCTGGCGAAGCGCGAGCTCCTCGGTGAGCGTGACGATGCAATGGAGCTGCGGGTCGTATTTCTTGAGGCGCGCCAGATAGAGCTTCGTGAGGTCGGTCGGTGCGATCTGCCGGCTCTCGACGAGCCGCGCCAGGTGCGTCAGCGGGAGAAATGCGAGATCCTCGTCCGAGCCGGGCATCGACACGTCGATGCTCTGTCGGCGGAGAGGCATTCGCTCGCTTGGAAGTTTCTTCCCTGGGGGAACGGGATTGAAGACGATTGCCGGCTGGGTGCTGTTGCCAAGGCCCGCGGCTCGCAGCCGCGCGAAGCCCGCCACGTACCCCCGCGCCCCGTTGAGCTTCTCGAGGAGCCTGCGCTGTTCATCGGGCGTGAACGACACTCCGGCGATTCGCTGCGCCGACTCGAGCATGTCGATCGTGATCGTCGCGGCCTCCTGCGCGATGGCCGCGAGCGCACCGGGCATCAGCGTCGATCCGACGCCGGCCGCAGAACAGCATTCGATGAATCGACGCCGGTTGATCGAGCGTTGCCGTTCGTCCATGTCGTTCTCCCGCGGGTATTCACAGGGCTACGGCGGACGACGTAATCGCTGGCCCGGACCACGTCTTGACCCGCGTTGTTCGCTACAACGATCGGCGGAACGACCGCGTTCCGCTACGGCCCACCCACGACAGAGAGTCCGTGCGCCTGTGCGCCAAGTCCGAGGGCGTCATCGTGTGTGGCCATCACAAGGTCGAGACGCGACATTTCCTTCCAGAGAAGCGCCGTCGCCAAATGAATCGCATCGAGCGTGCCGAGTTCGGTCGGCATCGGCTGCGCCGCTCGATCGAGAACGATGGCATCGATCTCGACCAGTTCTAACGACGCAATCAGCTGCAGGATCGTCGCGCGTCGACTCGCCACCTCTGCATCGGACATCTTTGCGCGCAGCCGAAGTCGATCCAACGTTCGGAGGCTTTCCGTGATGACCAACGCGCTCGAGACGCCTCGCTCAATCTGTCGCCACTCAGGCAGCGCGTTCGGCTGACGGAGCGCGACGCGCAGCAGCACCGACGCGTCAATGTACGCGATCATCGGTGCAGCTGTCGTTCTTCAAGAAGCACTTGCACGATGTCGATGTTCAGTTTTGACGGCTTCGGCAGCGGGACGCGATTCGGTGGCGGTGTTCCCGGCGCGGGCTTGCGGATTCGAAGCGAGGCACGATCGCGGACCGGCACGAGCTGAGCGACGGGCGTTTCGCGATCAAGCACTGCGATGGTCTCGCCGCGCCGCACGGCCCGCAAGTATTCGCTGAGTCGGGCCTTCAGTTCCGCGATCCGCACCTGCTTCATGGTCATAGTATGACTAGAAGTAGTCACCAATGCAAGCGTCAGAGATCAGGGAGGTCCCGGCATTCTCAATCCGGCCGTCCAGTTCAACACGACTGTGAACGGCACCGATGCGCTCGGCCCGACCGGCGTCACGAGGAGAAATCGCGTGCCGTCCGCGGTCACGTCGCCGACGATCGCTCCGGGCGGCGTCTGAAAGAGAGGTGTCGGTGTCCCGACGCGAAACTCCTGTCCGGGACTCACCTCGACGGCCATCATTTTCCCGTTCGGTGCGAGATAAAAGAGTTCGCGGCCGTCCCCACGCCAGCGTGGTGCGGTGCCGCCGCCGCGGGACACCAACACACTGCCTCCGATGCTCGCCGAGCCGCTGCTGAAGTCCGTCGCAAATCCGCGGACGTAGACTTCACTCAGGCCGGACTGGTTCGAGACGTACGCAACCCATCGCCCATTCGGCGAAAACCTGCCTTGTTCCTCGTTGAATCCAGTCCGCGCGAATGGCACAGGCTTGGAATCGTTGCCTGGAAGCACCACAAGATCCAAACTCCCCGTGTTCGACGCCGTTGCGACGTACGTGGCGTACAGAAGGAACCGTCCGTCAGGCGACCAGCTGTTCGCCCAAATGGACCCTGAGCTGTTCGATCGCGACAACTCCTTCTCGTCGCCTTCGCCGCTTGCCAGTTTCTGACGGAGTAGGTTGTTGTTGAACGAGAAGACGATGCGCTTGCCGTCTGGAGACCAGACAGGAAACTCGGCGATTCCAGCGCCGAGCGTCAATCGTGTGGCCCCGCTTCCGCGCGACAAATCGAACAGCCACAGGTCGGCCTTCGCCGTGTCCTGCGGATTGGTGCGCGATGCGACCGCGCGAGCACCGTCCGGGGAAAGGGCCACGCCGCGAAAGCCGCCTGGTTCCGAAACGCGGCCGGACACGGTGCCTTGCCGGTCGAACCATGTGAGCTGGGAATCGGTGTCGGCGGTGCGGTACACCAGAACATCGTTGGCGGAGGCCGAAAAGTAGCCGCCGTCGCGAAAAGAGCCGACCCGTTCCGCCACCGGCATGGGATCCCCCGCGAGCGTCAAGCGTGTCGCGTCGAACGGCTGTGCCATGAGCGTCCCTTCGCGAAGGAACAATAGCCGTCCCCGGCCCGAATCGCCGGCCGCCGCGTAGGTCAGACCGACCTCGTACGGCAACAGCCGCTGCGCGCTTTGCTCTTCAGGCTTCGCATCGAGCGTCCCGACATAGGTGCCGCCGGCCTCCGGCATGCTGGGTGAGATACGCAAGTACACGAAATGACGGCCATCCGGCAGAAAGGTGGGAAGCAGATGGAATTCCTCCTTGCGCGCCGGATCGAGCGCGGTGATTGGAAGCGCGGCGCCGCCGGTCTCGCGGACACGCAACAGCCCGCCGGACGTGTTCCCTACGATGATGTCGCCGTCAGGGTTCCACGAGCCGCCCACGGCCACACCAGGCAGATCGCACAAGGTTTGCGCCAGACCGCCCGACACATCCAGCTTCTTGAGCTTCCCGCCGGCATCGAACGCGACGAACCTTCCATCCGGAGACCAGAACGGGGGCGGTGTGAGATCGACGGTCTCCGAGCCTGGAAGAAGCCGGACCTCCAGTGAATCCATGGCGCGGATCCAGAGCCGCGCGATCCCGTCCGAGCCGCGCCCCACGAACGCCAGGCGACGGCCGTCCGGTGACAGGCCGAAATTTCCCGGCCCGCTGAACTCGACGATCGGAGAAATCTGGAAGCGTATCGGGCTGGGCGAGGCAGGCCGCTCACGGACGTGCTGGTACGCAAGGGGCGCCAGCATCGCCAGCAGCAACGCCGCCGCGCCCCAGCCGAGCCAGGACGTCCGTACGCGATGTCTGCCGGCGCGCGCGGCGGTTGACATGCTCGACGCGTCCGATAGGCCGTCCAGGGCGAACGCCAGATCGCTGGCCGTCTGAAATCTCCCCGACGGGCTCTTCTCCAGGCAGCGATTGACGATCCGCACGAGGGCCGGCGGGATCGGAGCGGCAGCCACGCCGAGATCCGGCGGATCCGCGTTGAGGATCGCCGTCATCGTCTCCGGCGCCGTGTCGCGACGAAACGCGCGGACGCCCGACAGAAGCTCGTACAGGATGGCGCCGAAGGCGAACAGATCCGCGCGATGATCGACGGCGAGTCCGCGGACCTGCTCGGGCGCCATGTAGCCGACAGTGCCGAGCACGACACCCGGCTGCGTGGGCGAGGGCGTCGTGGCCATCGCGCTCGCCAGCCCGACCCCCGGCTGATCCTGCGTCAGCTTCGCCAGACCGAAGTCGAGAATCTTCACGCGGTTATCCCGGGTGACGAACACATTCTCGGGTTTCAGATCGCGATGCGTGATCCCCTTGTCGTGCGCCGCCGCGAGACCGTGCGCCATGTGAAGCGCCACCTCAATCGCCTTGCGGACCGCGAGCGGGCCCGCATTCAAGCGTTCCCGAAGCGTCTCGCCTTCGAGCAGCTCCGACACGATGAACGGCGTCTCGGCATGCGTGCCGATGTCGAACACGGCGAGGATGTCCGGGTGGTTCAGCGCCGCGGCCGCGCGGGCTTCCTGCTCGAATCGATGGAGGCGATCGACGTCGGCGGAGAATGCGCCGGGCAGTACCTTGATCGCAACGTCACGCCCGAGCCGCGGATCGCGTGCACGGTACACCTCGCCCATACCGCCTGCGCCGAGTGCGGACATGATCTCGTACGGCCCGAGGCGAGCGCCCGGCTGCAGCGGCAATGGGGATGACCGATGATTATAGATGAAAGCGTGACGCGCGCGCAGATGAACGCGCCGGCCAACAAAAGCTGAGATTCCTATCGTCAGGCGCTAGAGTCGTTCTACATTCTTCACGACGCCGCCGCCCACTCGAAGAGCAATCTCTACACGGCGGAGGTGAACGATGACGGAAACAGGCGCCGCGCAGAAGTTCACCTGTCTGGGCAGGTCGGCGGCGCCATCATTGCCGTGATGATGTATCGTCGATTGAGTTCCTGAATGCGCTCACCAGCATCCGCTCTTCCACGTCGTGAGAAAAACCCGGTTCCCGTGTCCATTTCATCAGGAGGCTTGATGCGCGCTCGAATCGCATGCGTCCTCGTGTTCGTTGTCGTCACCGCTGTCTCCGGGCAGCAGGCGAAGCCTTCATCGACCGCATCCGGAACCGCGGCGGCGGACGTACTGGCATTTGAAAAAACCATGGAAATGGCGGTGGTGCGCGGAGATGTCGCCTTTCTGGATGGCATCTGTGCCCCCGACTTCAGCTTCACACACGGAGACGGGTGGACCACCGGTGGGCGCCCCCTGCGGGTCGAGAACAAAGCGCAGTGGCTGGCGTCCGTGTCGAAGGCGCCTTACCTCTCGCGCGACCTCGACGCAGTGCAGGTCGAAATGCATGGGGACATTGCCATCACCTACGGCAAGTACCGCGCGCGAAACAAATCAGCCGCGCCCGACCGCGGGGCCTTCACGGTCTGGTTCGAGCGCGTGTATGCGTTTCGAAACGGCCGCTGGCAGTACGTTTCGCACCGGACGGTTAATGGTCCGACCTACGAAGATAAAGTGACGGCCGGGAGGTGACCCGGACCTCCGATTCCTTCGGGAGTGTCTGAGGGGCTTGTGCGGCAATGGCTCCTTTCCGCGTCGGAAAGGAGCCATTGTTGCGAAACGGGACGCGTCCTGCCGCTACCGCTGATTTCCGCCGGTCAGCACCTGCGTGACTTTCGTTTTTCGCTCCGCGACCTGCGCTTGATATTCGGCGTCGTCAAGGTAGACGACGGCCAGACGCAGTTGGAGCATATCGTCGACGCTTCGCTCACCGAAACCAGCCCACATCGATGGATCGGGGTTGCGGCGGTTCGCCGAGGTGTTGTCGTGGACACCGATGGCGTGCAGCACCGTGCCCGCTGGCAGCAGCGGAGCCACATCGTCCTTGTACACGTATGCAATATGCCAATTGAAGTCGAAGTGATCGGTAGAGCTGATCGTTGTCACCGAATTATCGAGATTGATCGATTCCAGGGTCATGCCCTTGCCGCGCATATGCATGTGCGGCTGGAAGCTCACAATTCGGGCCGGCCTGGGCAGGCGGAAATACCCGTCGTGGCGGACGATCGAATTGGGCGGGATCTCCAGATCGTCGTTCGGGAGGTTCCGGAAGCTCACCATGGTGATCTTGTTCTTCGGGACGTACCCTTTCGGATAGAAGACGATGCCCAGCGTCGTGCGATCTTTGGCTTCTTCGCCAATCGCAAAGTAATGCATGTCGAATTGAATCCGTGACCCGGCCGGCAGCAGGCGGCCAGTGTTCTCTGGAAACGTGGTTCCATATTTCCCGACGGCGTACTCCTCGAATTCCCCTCCGACAAAGCCCGAGTCCGTCAGATCCGTTCCCGCTGGCGGTATGACCGTCGTGACGGCGTGATGCACGATTCTGGCGTTGCTCGGTTTGATCTGCATCGCCTTGACCCAGCGATCCTCGGTCAGGCCTGTGTTGGCGTATTTGTTGATCCACCAATCAGGACCATTCGCGTACATCGTCATCTCTTTGTCGAACGTGATGGTCAGATCGGGCTTGCCAATGAACCAGTCGGTCTCCGGACGGAATGTGAGCGGCGGTGGCGTATCCTTCGGGTCGCCCTGCGGGGCCCCCGCGTCCACCCAGCGCACGATCGTGTTGATGTCGGCGTCACTCAGCGAGATGTCGTTCTTGAACTCGCGAATGCCCACCGACTTGTCGAGGTGCCACGGGGGCATCTCGCGCGCCACCACGCGCGCCTTGATGGACTTCGCCCACGGCCGCACATCCTGGAAGGTGAGGAGAGACATCGGCGCTGCCGTTCCCGGGTGATGGCACGTCTGGCACGATTTCTGGAAGATCGGCGCCACGTCCCTGGTGAACGTCACGCTGTTTGGCGCATCCGGCGCCGGTGCCGCGAGCGAGGTCATCAGCGTCGCAACTGCCGCCACCACCGTAGTGAGCCCCGTCAGCGTCGTCGCACGCAGCCAGCGAAACCGCCTGGGCGTTTTTTCGGTGCGCATCATGGAACTCTCCCTCAAACTGTGCACGAGAATCGGCTTAGTTTAGCGGGGACCTGCGCGATAGATCAATCCTCGAATCAGCGCCGCAGGGCTGGCGCCGCCCCGGTTACGTGGACTTTCACCTCGACGTTGGTCCAGCAACAGTGATAGCCGAAATTGCCCGCAGATTCACCCGAGCCGTCGTCGACAATCATCTGGAGCACGTAGTCGCCCGGCTCGCTGAAGCTCGCTCTTGAAGTCGCCTTGCCGTTGGCAAGTATTCCTCGCGGTTCGGTGAAGGTGACCTTGCCGGGACCTCGATATTTGAACCATTCGTAGCTGAGACTCCCTCCCTCACCGACGGCAGGAGGGCCGCCTCGCTGGGGGGCGGTGGACGGCGGGACGGCATACAACTGGGGAGGGATGCCCGCGCCGTTGGGCGCCGGGAACGACGTCCTGATACGTTTTGGCAGCCCGTCGTCGGTTGCTGAAATCGCCAGCGTGGCCTGGCCACCCTGAGGGATGGACTGAGCAGCCGGCTGAACACTGCCGACAGGCGGCGTATTCGAATCGATCGCGTCGTCGTTTCCACCTCGTGTGGTGCGCCGGCGGTCGATCTGCCAGACCGGGTTCAGCGTCCCCGCGATCGATTCGGTTTTGCCCCGCACGGTGAGCTTCCACACGAGCTTTTGAGTCCCGAAGTCTTTCGGCACTATGACCTTGAACACGTCCTTGTGCCTTCTCGTGGCAAAGTGAGTGGGCTGGCCACGGTCCGCCACTCCCTCGAAACCGTTATCGGCGCCGACGGGAATGTCGAGCTCCTCTTCCCAATTCAGGTTCATGTAACCGAACCACATGTTGTACGTGCCGTCGGTGTTGAGATCGAAGCCTTCGTACACGGGCGAGACACTCTGGCCCGACCAGTGCCGGACTCCCATCTTCTCCGTAATAGCCGACTGTTGGGTGCCGGCGATACGAGGCAGCACAAGTACACTCACAACGACCATGCCGCCCACGATCGTGCAGCACCGCGCGCGATTGCTCAGCATCTGATGCTCCTCTCGTCACTACAACAACGCGAGCGACCGTCGGCTACTTCTTGTGTTCCTGATCGTACAGCCACTCGTAGATGTGCCGAATGCCACGGAGCTCGGCGCCCGGACGCGCCGTGTTCGGGAACATGTCCTTGTACGCCGAAAGATCCACCTTCTGCGCGGCCTCCGGCGCCAGGATACCCCGTTTGCGGAACTGGTCGGTCTGCTTCACGACGTCCCGCAGATAGCCCTGGAATGCCGTGATGCGCTGCTTGCCATCCTTGAAGGGCGTACCGTGGCCCGGCAGCACAGTCTCGAAATCCATCTTCTTGAGGCTCTCGAGCGTGGCGATCCATTCGTCGAACTGCCCGTCGCCCATGTAGGCGGGTCCGAGCTCCATCAAGTCGCCCGTGCACACGATCTTTTCCTTGGGCAGATAGACGACCGTGTCGCCGTTGGTGTGACCGCGGCCCAGGAACAGGAGCTGGACTTCCCGCCCCCCCAGATCGATGACCTTCCTGTCCTTGTAGGTCACGTTGGGCGCGGTCGGCGTGATTTCCTGCACGTTGTCCCAGTTCTTGAGCGCTGCCGCGAGGACGGCCTCGAGCGCGGGCTTCTTCTGCGGGTCCTTCTCCTCCGCGAGATTTTTCCTGGCGGTGTCGATTCGCCTGGTTCCGTTGACGACCTGCGACGTCATGAACGGCTCGCGGTGCAGGATGTCGTAATTGTCGATCGCGAACTTGATGAATTCGTGCCCGATCACGTCGATCCCTGTGGCCCGAAACACCTGGTTGCCATCCGCATGATCGTAGTGATAGTGGCTGTTGACCGCGTGCCGGACCGGCTTGTCGTTGGTGACCAGTTTGAGATCGTCGAGGAAGACCCGCGCGGCCGCGGGGGTCGTTTTCGTGTCGACGATCAGCGCCTCACGATCGCCGACGATCACCGGGCTGTTGCCACCGCTCGAGCCCGTGCCGTAGTAGACGCCCTCGGCGATCTTTTCGAACCGGGACTCCCTGCCTTGGGTCACCGGATAGGGTGACGGCGCCGCCGCGCCCCGTCCAGCCCCCTGCCCTCCGCCCGCCGGCGAGGCTGGAACTCCAGCGTTGTACGCGGGCAACGCCGGAATCATGAGCGCCAGAACGATCGCCATCGTGCGCGCTTTCATCAGCTGCCTCCTCAATAGTCTCATCGCAATGCGCCTGACCGCACGTCTGCGGCTCTCATATCCCAACCAGGACATGTGTCCGGCAGGAGTGTCCCTGACATCGGCGCCTCGAACGTCACTACTGCGTGATTCTTATGGACGCATAGGCACCGCTCGGCACCATATCAATGTTGTGGACGTTCTCAATCAGCTTCGTCTCGGGGTTTCGCTCTTGTTGCGTCACGACCTCGGCAAATTCTGGATCGTCGTGCGCGGCCTTCAGGCGCTTGTCGCGCTCCTGGCGCGAGGGGTAACCCCGCATGTAGATGAAGGTGTTCGCGGCGCTGACGCCCAGGGCGGCATCGCTTTCCTGTGGGATCCAGTAGCCGACGTTCGTGATGCCGTGCCTTGCGTAGATGGCGGCGGTGCGGCTCGCGAATCGTGCAGCGAGCGCATCTCTCTTACCCGGTTTGGCCGTGTAAACTCGAAGCTCGTAGAACCCAGCTGCTTTCGTGTCTTGCGCATAGCCCCAGGCGACTCCGGCAACGCCGCATACAAAACCGACGACCGCCGCGAGCTTCCATTTCAGCATAAGGACCTCTGGATAACAGGTTGCCACCCGGTCGACGACAGATAGATGAGCAACGTCAATGCAGCGGGAGCAGCGGCCCGGCGGGACGCGCGGATCATGCTGGTGCCCTCCTGCCCGCGACTACCGTTCAGAAATCGATCTGGGCGTTGAACTTGGCGTACCGCGGCACCAGAATCTGCGTCGGCTGCAGCCACGTGCTGGTGTACGACGTGCTCAAGGTGTTGATGTCGGATTTATTCAAGATGTTGAACACATCAATGCTGCCCGTGACCGTCGTGCGACCGAATCTCATTCTGCGCGAGGCTCGGAAGTCGATGCTCTTCAGAGACGGGGAGAACTGCGTACCTGGTTCGATGAGCGCAATCGAGGCGATGCTCCCCGATGGATTGCGGTTGAGTGCTGCCCTGATCTCTGCAGCAGACGGCGTGTATTCAGCCGTGATCTGTGGACCGGGCACGATTTGAAACCCCGAGCTCGTCTGGATACCCCACGGCAGCGGCACGATCAGGAACCCTTTCACCTGTGTCCGGAACGGCGGTTCGCTGCGGCAGAATTGGCGAGAGGTGTTGAAGATGGTCGCGCCCCGGTCGGCGGACGTTCCAGACTGCCCGACGGGCGCATCGACCGCGATGCACTGGTCGACGACGACCCGGCCCGTGCTGGTGCCGGCGTTGACTTGCAAGCCGCCTGGGAGCCTCACGCGAGTCGTGAAGTCCACGCCGTTGTAAACCTCGCTGAAGCCCGTACCAAAGTTCTTCGCGAAGGTGACCAGGTTGTCGGTCAAGCCAAACTTCAAGGGATTGAGATCGAAGAGGCCATCGCAGACACGATATCCGCCGCCGCCGGGCAGGCGTGAATCGATCGGTGCCGTGATGCAGTACGGATCCCAGTCGCCTGGCGTCCGCGCCAGGTTGTTGGTGACGGTCTGATTCCCAAACCACCGCCGGTCATACTCGGCGTTGAACGACACGCCGGACAGCAATTCGTGCTGGACGGAGGATGTGATCTCCCAGTTGTACCCGCGCCTCCCCCAGCCGTTGAGGACATCCGGATCGTACTTGGTGGCCAGAACGTTGGGCTGGCCGAAGCTCAAGTCAGCGAGCTGTGCGCACTCGTCGTTCGCAAGCGGATTGCTCAGATTGCAATCCGGAATGAAGTTGCGATTGGTGTCAGTCCAGACACGTGTCGTGGACGTAATGGACTGCTGCACCGGATTGTTCGCCCGCGTCGTCGCGGCGGTCTCGCCGGCGATGTACCGCCCAAGAGTCGCCTTGAGCGCGGTCTTGCCATTGCCGAAGAGGTCGTAGGCGACGCCCAGCCGCGGGTTGATGTCTTTCCAGCCGAGGACCTGATCCACGGCTGCGTAGCTGCGCGCGGGGAGGAATCGCGTGGCCGGCAAGGATTGTTCGGGAACGCTTGACTTGAAATAGTCGAACCGCAGACCGGCGTTCAGCGTCACATGCTGAATCGTCCACTGGTCCTGCGCAAATACGCCCATGCTCGCGTCGACCTTTTCGATCCATCTGGCATTGGCGTACTCCGTGATCTGATTCGGCGTCCCATTGGTCGCGGTCGAGACGCGGTAGGACACGGCTTGTGGTATTTCCTGCGTTGTGTCGCGGCGTCCCCACAGATTGCTGAACCCCACCTTCACGGCGTGCGATCCGGTCACGTAGTTCAATGCGACTCTGGCGGTAATGGGATTGCTCTTGTGCTGCCCGAGTTGGGCGATGGGACCGGACCGGAACGAGCGGACCACTCCGTTCTGGGCCGTCATCGGGATGGTGTCAGCGGCCACGAACGGATCCGTCTGCAGATGCACGTACCAGTTCGTCATCACCTGCGACACGCCGGTGTCGAGCAGCAGCCGGTTGCTCAGCGGCGACTT
>Ga0137397_10002296_pt1 | contig 13383 bp, 9 predicted proteins | sample czorhiz116metaG_FD_106658 | JGI IMG/M metagenome (GOLD analysis project Ga0137397, IMG submission 106658) | Vadose zone soil microbial communities from Angelo Coast Range Reserve, California, USA - czorhiz1.16 metaG | ecosystem: Environmental > Terrestrial > Soil > Vadose zone | place: USA... | reverse complement strand
GGCAGTGGTAGGGCGAGGCGGAGCCGAAGGCGAGCCGAGCGGATACAAAAATGGGGTCAGGGCTGGAGGGGTAGGGCGAGGCGGAGCCGAAGGCGAGCCGAGCGGATACAAAAATGGGGTCAGGGCTGTCCGGCCGAGCCGGGAAGCCCTAACCGGATAGAGCGCACGTGGCAGCCCAGCGAGTTTTGATCGTCGAGGACGAGCCGGATATCCGGGACCTGCTCGTCTTCCATCTCGAGCGCGATGGCTATCAGGTCGCCATGGCGCGAAACGGGGCGGACGCCCTGCGGCAGGCGCAGGGCTCTCCGCCGGACCTGGTGGTGCTCGATCTCATGCTGCCCGAGATGGACGGGCTGGAGGTCTGTCGGCGGCTCCGTCAGAACCCCGTCACCCAGACCGTCCCGATCGTCATGCTCACGGCCCGCGGAGACGAGGTGGACCGCGTGCTGGGTCTCGAGATGGGTGCCGACGACTACGTCGTCAAGCCGTTCTCGCCGCGGGAGTTGGTGGCCCGCATCCGGGCGGTGCTTCGACGCACCAGGCCGGCACCGGGCACCGCGCCGCTCACGGTGGGCCGGCTCAGCATCGACGCGGCGGCCCATACCGTCACGGTGGCCGGCGCGCCGGTCTCGCTCACCCGGCGCGAGTTCGACCTGCTCCGGGCCCTCGTGGAGGCGCGGGGGCGGGTTCTGTCGCGCGAGTACCTGCTGGATCACGTCTGGGGCTACACCGCGGCCGAGGAGATCGAGTCGCGCACGGTGGACGTGCACGTGCGGCGATTGCGCCAGAAGCTCGGCGGCGAAGGCCAACGCATCGGGACCGTGACCGGCGTCGGCTACCGCCTGGAAGGCGAGCCCTGATGCGCGCCCTCCTCCGCGCGGTCCGTCGCAGCATCGCGCTCAAGCTGACGCTGACCCTGGTCGGCTTCGTGGCCGTGACCAGCCTGGTGGCGGGCCTCTACCTGAAGCGGGCGCTGGAGGATTTCGCGGTCGAGTCGCTGGAGACGCGGCTCGGCTCGGTGGCCGCGGTCCTCCTCGACGAGGCGCGCCCGCTCCTCCGAGGAGGCGCGCCCGCCGCCGCGCCACAGGATCTCGCGATCCGCGTGGCGCGGGCGACCGGTGCGCGCGTCACCCTCATCGCCCCGGACGGCCGCGTCCTCGCGGAATCGGAGCGCGGGGCCACCGAGCTGGCCGGGCTCGAGAACCACGCCGGACGGCCCGAGGTCCGGGCGGCGCTCGCCGGCCGGACCGGACGGGACCTGCGCCGGAGCGCGACCACCGACGTGCCGCTCCTGTACGTGGCGGTGCCGGTGCGGGAGGAGACCCGCGTGCTGGGAGTCCTCCGCCTCGCCCTGCCGCTCTCCGCGGTGACCGCCTCGTACGCGACGCTCCACCAGGTGATGCTCGCGGGCGGCGCGGTCGCCCTGCTGGTCGCGCTCGGGATCGGGATCTTCGTGGCCGGGCGGGTGACACAGCCGGTGGTCGAGATGCAGTCGATCGCCCGCCAGATGAGCGAGGGGAGCTTCCTGGTCCGGGCGCCCACCCGCTCCACCGACGAGATCGGCACGCTCGGCCGGTCGCTCAACGTCATGGCGGGGCGGCTGCGCGAGAAGATCCAGGATCTCGAGCAGGAGCAGGCCAAGATCACCGCGATGCTCGACGCGATGATCGAGGGGGTCATCGCGGTGGACGGGCACGAGCACATCCTGCTCATGAACGAGCGGGCCCGGACGATGTTCGGCCTCGGGAGCGCGCGCGGCGAAGGCAAGCCGTTCCTCGAGGTCATCCGCAACGCGGATCTGCACGAGATCTTTCGCGCGGTGCACGCGGGGGGCGCGGGCCTGGCCCTCCGGCGGGAGATCGAGATGACGAGTCCGGCGTACCGCGTGCTCGGGGTGAACGCGGTCGGGCTCCTTCCGGTGGCCGGCGAGCCGGGCGTGGTCATGGTGCTCCACGACCTGACCGCGCTCCGCCAGCTCGAGCGTGTCCGGACCGAGTTCGTGGCGAACGTGAGCCACGAGCTGCGCACGCCCCTGACCGCGATCCAGGGCTACCTCGAGACCCTGCTCTCCGGCGCGCTGGAAGAGCCGGAGAATGCCCGGCGCTTCCTCGAGATCGTGCTGCGCCACAGCGAGCGACTGGGACGCCTGCTCAACGACCTCACCGACCTCTCGAACATCGAGCTCGGCAAGGTGACGCTCCGGAAGGAGTCGGTGCGCCTCGACGAGCTGGTGGCCTCGGTGGTGGCGATCATCGGGCCGCGCGCGGCCCGCTCCCGGGTCGCGGTGACCGCCGACACGCCCCCCGACCTTCCCGCGGTCGCCGCCGACCGCGATCGCCTCGTACAGATCCTCATCAACCTCGTGGACAACGCGGTGAAGTACACGCCGGAGGGCGGCGCGGTCTCGGTGACCGCGCGCTCCATCGGCGAGGGGGCGGTGGAGATCGCGGTGGCCGACACCGGCATCGGCATCCCGCTCGCCGACCTGCCCCGCATCACGGAACGCTTCTATCGGGTGGACAAGGCACGCTCGCGCGAGCTCGGCGGCACCGGCCTGGGGCTGGCGATCGTCAAGCACCTGGTCCTGGCCCATGGGGGGGAGCTGCGCATCGAGAGCGTCGAGCAGCGGGGCACCACCGTTCGCTTCACCCTGCTCATCCAGCCGCCCGTCTAAGCCCGTTCGGGGGCCGTTTCGCCCTCGCCGCGTCACAGAAACTTCACGCGGGGAATGGTATGCGGTCAATTCCCCCCGTGCATGCTGACACGCGATGGATGATTTCCTTCCGCGCGGCCGGGCACCGCGGTCCGAGAGCTCGGACGGGCGCGCGGACCTGCACGTGCACTCGCTCGTGAGTGACGGCGGGCAGACCCCCGAAGCCATCGTGCGCGCCGCCGCCGGCCGGCTCGACGTCGTCGCGATCACCGATCACGACGAGATCGCGGGCGCGGTCCGCGCGCGCGAGTTTGCCCGCCGCCATCCCGAACTTGGCGTGGACGTGGTGGTCGGGGAAGAGATCAGCACGCTCAACGGCCACCTCCTCGGGCTCTACCTGACCGAGCGGGTGCCGCCGGGGCTGTCGGCCCGCGACACGATCCGACTCGTGCACGCGCAGGGTGGCCTCGCGGTCGCCGCCCACCCCTTTCACCCGCTGCGGGGGACGGCCCGCGGCCACCGGTCCATCGCGCGCCTGATCCCGGAGCTTCCGCTGGACGCGATCGAGGTGGTCAACAACGCGGGCGTCTTCTCCCGGCTCTACGATGCCTGGGCCGCCCTGCGGAATGTCGAGTGGATGCTTCCGGTCACCGCGGGAAGCGACGCCCACGACGTCTGGTACCTCGGGAGCGCCTTCACCGGCTTCCCGGGCCGGGACGCGATCGCGCTCCGACGCGCGCTCGCGGCCGGCCAGACCCGGGCGCTCCTCGCCTGGTCCTGGACCGCGGCGAAGATGCCGCGTCACGTGCGGATCCAATCCCGCAGCGCGCTGAGGTTCTATCGGGTGTGGCGACAACGGCGGCTCGTGGCCTTGACGGCGCCGACAGTCAGCCTTCGACAAGGAGGTCACCGTGAACATTCATGAGGATCCGGAGTTTCGCTGGCTGGAGCGAGGGACGGGCGAGCCCGTGGTGCTGCTGCACGGTCTCATGGGACAGATGCACCATTGGGACGCGGTGCTGGACGCGATCGGCGACGGCTACCGGGCCATCGCGCCCACGATTCCCGTCTTTCACCCCGAGCTGCGCGAGGCGTCGGTGGGCGTGCTCGGGCGCTACGTGCTCCGCTTCCTGGACGCGCTCGACATCCCGCGGGCCGTGCTCGGGGGCAATTCGCTGGGCGGACACGTGGCCTTGCGGCTCGCCCTGGAGCACGGGGAGCGGGTGTCGGGGCTGGTCCTCACCGGATCGTCCGGGCTGTTCGAGCGCGGCTTCGCGAGCGGCGTGCCTCACCGTCCGGATCGCACGTGGGTGCGGCGCAAGATGGAGGAGGTGTTCTTCGACCCCGCACTGGTGACCGATGGATGGGTCGAGGACGTGCACCGGATGGTCACGACGCCGGCCTCCGCGCTGCGGATCCTGCGACTGGCGCGTGACGCGCGTCGCGATAATCTCGAGACGCGGCTGGGGGAGATCCGGGTTCCGACGCTCTTGATCTGGGGGCTCGAGGATCGGATCACGCCACCCGAGGTGGGCGAGCGCTTCCGGGCCCTCATCCCGGACGCGCATCTCTGGCACCTCTCGCAGTGCGGACACGCGCCCATGCTCGAGCGGCCGGAGCCGTTCGCGGAGGTGCTGGGCGACTGGCTCGACGGGACAAAGACCCGACGCGAGGCGGCCGTGCCGCAGCTCGGAGGCGTGCGGTGATCGGCCGCGCCACCGGGAGGGCGCTCGACTGGTACGCCGGTCGCCGGCGCCGGCGCCTCGAGGAGGTCTGGCGCGATCCGGCCGGCGTCCAGGAGCGTGCCCTGCGGCATCTGACCGCGACGGCGCGCGACACGGAGTTCGGGCTCGCGCACGGCTTCCGGGGCATCCGGTCGGTGGCGGAGTACCAGGCGCGGGTGCCGGTGCGGGACTACGGGCAGCTCAAACCGTGGCTCGAGCGTGCCGCCGCCGGTGAGGAGTCCGTCGCGTGGCCGGGCCGGTGCCGGGACTGGGTGAAAACCTCGGGGACCACGTCGGGCGACAAAGTGATCCCGGTCACGCCGGAAGCCTTCGCCGCGCACAAGAGAGGCGGTTGGGACGCCTTGCTCCGCGCCGCGAGCCTGGCGGGCGGCGGGCAGACGCTGATGGGCGGTCCGATGCTCTTCCTGGGCGGCAGCACATCAGTCCGTCCCCTCGGGCAGGGGACGCAGGTCGGCGATCTCTCGGGACTGGTGGCGAGCCGTCTGCCCTGGGGCTTCCGCGGCCGCTACTCCCCGGGCGCGGAGTGCGCCGCGATCCCGAACTGGGACGATCGGCTCGATGCCATCGCGGGGCTGGCCACGACGCAGGACCTCCGCCTGCTCTCGGGTATGCCATCATGGCTCGTCATCCTCTTCGAGCGCGTGGCGTGCCACGCCGAAGCGGCCCGCGACCGCCGCCTGCGGAGCCTCGGGCAGCTGTGGCCTCACCTGCGGGTGCTCATCCACGGGGGCGTGGCCTTCGCGCCCTATGCCGACGTGTTCGAGGAATGGCTCGGTCGCCGGCTCCCGCGGGTCGAGGTCTATCCGGCCTCCGAGGGCTTCGTTGGCGTGCAGACCGAGTCCGCGGGCGGACTCACCCTCATGCTCGACTACGGCATCTTCTACGAGTTCGTGCCCGTGGAGGACCTGGGCGCGGAAACGCCCCGGCGGCACACGGTGGCCGAGGTCGAGCTGGGGCGTTCCTACGCGGTGGTCATGAGCACGCCGGCCGGGCTCTGGTCCTACACGCTCGGCGACACGGTCCGGTTCACCGCGCGCGATCCGCTGCGGCTCGTGATCACCGGGCGCACCCGCCACTACGTGAACGCGTTCGGGGAGAACGTCATCGTGGAGGAGGTGGAGCGCGCGCTGGTGCGCGCCTGCCGCCGGACGGAGGCGGAGGTGGTGGAGTTCACGGTGGCGCCGCGATGGCCGAGCGCGACCGAGGCGCGGGGTGGGCACGAGTGGCTGGTCGAGTTCCGGGTGCCGCCCACCGAGCCGGACGACTTCACCCGCATCCTGGACGAGGCGCTCGCCACGCTCAATAGCGACTACCGTACCAAGCGCAGCGGCTCGGTCGGCATGGTCGCACCCGTCGTGACCACGCTGCCGGCCGGTACCTTCCATCGCTGGATGCGAAAGGCGGGGCGGCTCGGCGATCAGCACAAGGTCGCCCGCGTCACCAACGATCGGACGATCGCGAACGCGCTGCTGGCCGCGAGTGGCCTGGCCAGCGTAGAGGTGGAGGCTGGCGTGGCGCGCTGAGAGACAGCTAGGCCCGGCCGTCCGCCGTGACCAGGGCGTAGAGACGCTCCTGGGAGCGGACCGGAGGCGCATCGACGGCCCGGACACGGGCCGAGCTGCCGTCGAGCAGGATCTCGCGCGCCTTCACGGTATCGCTGAGCTGCAGCTCCAGCACGTCGTGGATTTGAGCCTGGAGACGGGCGTCCAGGACCGGGAAGGCGGCCTCCACGCGGTGGTCGAGGTTGCGGGGCATCCAGTCGGCGGAGGCCAGCCAGTACTCCGGGGCGCCGCCGTTCTGGAAGTAGAAGACGCGGGCGTGCTCGAGGTACCGGTCCACGATCGAGATCGCGCGGATCCGGTCCGACAGGCCCGGGATACCCGGACGCAGGCAGCAGATGCCGCGCACGATCAGGTCGATGGCGACGCCGGCCTGGCTGGCCAGGTAGAGCTCCTCGATCAGCGTCCGGTCCACCAGGCTGTTCATCTTGGCCACGATGCGCGCGGGCCGCCCGCGCCGCGCGTGCTCGGCCTCGCGCCGGATGCGGTCGCGGAAGCCGTCGCGCAATCCGGTGGGCGCCACCAGCAGGTGACGGAACCGGCGGGGGCGCGTGTAGCCGGTCAGCATGTTGAAGAGCTCGGTGACGTCCTCGCCGAAGGATTCCCGGCACGTGAAGAGACCGAAGTCTCCGTACGTACCGCCGGTACGGGCATTGTAGTTGCCGGTGGCCAGGTGACAGTAGCGCCGGATCCCATCGGGCTCCTGGCGGACCACGAGGCAGGCCTTGCAGTGGGTCTTGTAGCCGGGCAGTCCATAGACGACGTGCGCGCCGACTCCCTCGAGCGCGCGAGCCCAGCGGATATTGGCCTCCTCGTCGAAGCGCGCCTGCAGCTCCACGAGCACCGCGACCTCCTTGCCGTTCTCGGCCGCGAGCGTGAGGGCCTGCGCGATCGGAGAGGTCGGGCTCACGCGGTAGAGCGTCATCTTGATGGCGAGCACCCGGGGGTCCACCGCGGCCTCGCTCACGAAGCGGGTGACCGCGTCGAAGGAATGGTACGGGTGATGGGCGAGCACGTCCCCCGCCCGGATCGCGCTCCAGACGTCGGAGGAGCCGTCGAAGCCCGGGACCGGCCGCGGCGGCATCGGCTGGTCCTTGAGGCGCGGCACGTCCACCGCCGCGTAGAGCTGGAAGAGATCCGAGAACGCGGTGAAGCCGGTGCCCGCGTAGAGATCGTCGGGGCCCAGCTCGAGCTCGTCCACCAGCGTGGCGAGCAGCTCCGCGGGAAGATCGGGATCGTACTGCAGCCGGACCGCGTCGCCCATGCGCCGCTCCCGGACCCCGGCCTCCACGCTGGTGAGCAGATCCACCGCCCGCTTGCGCTCGAGCGCGAGGTCCGCGTCGCGCGTGACGCGGATGGCGTGACAGGAAAGGATCTCGTAGCCCGCATACAGCGCGGGAAGCTGGAGGCGGATGACGTCCTCCAGGAGGATGAACGCGTGCTGGCCGGGCGGGCCGGGGAGCGGCACGAAGCGCGGCACCACCTGGCTCGGGATGTGGACCACCGTGAGCGTGGTGTGCGGGAGCAGGCTGGCGCTCGCCGCCCTGACCGCGACCACGAGGCAGAGCGACCGGTTGGCCAGGTGCGGGAAGGGGTGGCCCGGGTCGATGGCCAGTGGGGTGAGAACGGGCATGAGGGTTCGCTGGAAATACTCGTCGAGGAACCGCTCCTGCTCCGGCGTGACCTCCTTGGGCCGAACCAGGCGAATACCCTCGGACGCGAGGATCGGCCCGAGGTCCTCGAGGAAGCAGCGGTGCTGGGCGTCCACCAGGCGGTGGACCTTGTCCGCGACCGCGGCCATGGTCTCGGCCGGGGAGAGCCCGTCCGGCCCGGTGGTCGGATCTCCGGCCCGGATCCGGCGCTTCAGCTCGGCCACCCGGACCATGAAGAATTCGTCGAGGTTCGAGCTAAAAATAGCCAGGAACTTTACCCGTTCCATGAGCGGGACGGTGGGATCCTGGGCCTCCTCGAGGACCCGGCGGTTGAACTCCAGCCAGGACAGCTCCCGGTTGACGAAGACGTCCGAGGGTAGGGCGATCCGGTCCGGCATGGGCGCCAGTCTCCGAGAGGCGGGTCAGGAGGTCAAATCACAGAATTGTTACGTTCAGGTGAAGCTATAGGTCTGGCCGATCCACGCATCATCGTTCATCGGCAACTCGGATTTGACGCTTCTCGTCGAGGCTGTACGATGTGCCGGCGGACGATGCTGCTCCCGAATCATACAGCCGATCCAGCCTGAAGGGGAGACCACGGATGAAGCGACGGGAGTTCCTGCGGAATGGGATCGCGGTCGGGACGGTCGCCGCGATGAGCGGCCTGCCGCGCATCGGAGCCGCGTCCACCGGATCGGACGGCGCCAAGTGGCGCACCTTCGAGGTGGTGACCCGGGTGGAAGTGACCAATCCGACAAGCCCGACGCGCATCTGGCTGCCGATGCCGCTCGCGGTGGACACCGACTACCAGAAGAGCCTCGGGCAGAGCTGGACGGGCAATGCCGGCTCGGCCCGCGTCTACCGCGACGACAAGTACGGGGCGGGCATCTTCTACGCGGAGTGGCCGACGGGCGAGAGCGCGCCGGTCGCGGAGGTCACGACCCGGTATGCCGCGCGTGACCGGCTGGTCGACGTGACGAAGCCGGGCATGAACCCATCCCCCGAGGACCGGGCCACGCTGAACCGGTACCGGGAGTCGAGCAAGCTGGTCCGCACCGACGGGATCGTGAAGAAGACCTCGCAGCAGATCACCAAGGGCGTGGACACGGATGTGGACAAGGCGCGCGCCATCTACGAGTGGATCGTCGAGAACACCTTTCGCGATCCCAAGGTGCGGGGCTGCGGCGTGGGCGATATCCGGGCCATGCTCGAGACCGGCAACCTGGGCGGCAAGTGCGCCGACCTCAATGCGCTCTTCGTGGGGCTCGCGCGCGCGGCGGGCATCCCGGCCCGCGACGTCTACGGCGTGCGCACGGCGGACTCCACGGAGTTCAAGAGCCTCGGCAAGTCCGGCGAGATCACCAGGGCGCAGCACTGCCGGGCCGAGTTTTACTCCGCCAGCCACGGCTGGGTGCCGGTGGACCCGGCCGACGTCCGCAAGGTCGTGCTGGAGGAGCGGGGCGGCATCCCGCTCAACGACCCGACGACCCAGAAGGCGCGCGCGAAGCTCTTCGGCCAGTGGGAGATGAACTGGCTCGCCTACAACTACGCGCACGACGTCAAGCTGCTCGGCTCTCGGGACGACGCGGTGGCCTTCTTCATGTACCCGCAGGCGGAGACGGGTGAGGCGCGCAAGGACAGCCTGGATCCGGACAGCTTCAAGTACAAGATCACCACGCGCGAGCTCGGGATCTAGCCCGCCCCCGCTCCGCCGTACCTGACGCCCCTGCCGCGCGGCAGGGGCGTCGTGGTGTTCGCGGCTTCGCGTTCACCCAGCATTTACGTCGGCGTCATCATCCCGTAACCCCGCCCCCGCAGACTCCGCTCATGACACGAACAAGCGTGGGGGTGGAGCCGATGGCGAGCGGTAGCCGGCGGGGAAGTCCTGAGAAGCCGAGTGCGCCCCGGGGACCGCGGGTGCTCGTGGTGGAGGACGAAGCGGACGTCGCCGAGATGATCCGCTACAACCTCAGCAAAGAAGGCTACGACGTCCGGCTCGCCGCCAACGGCACGGACGCGCTCCGTCAGGTCAAGGAATCGAAACCGGACGTGATCCTGCTGGACATCATGGTGCCGCAGCTCAACGGGTGGGAGATCTGCCGCCGCCTCAAGCAGGATCGGGAGACCGCGGTCATTCCGGTGATCATGGTGAGCGGCCGCGTGGAGGAAGGGGACAAGGTGCTCGGCTTCGAGATGGGCGCCGACGACTACGTGACCAAGCCCTTCTCGCCGCGGGAGCTGCTGGCCCGCGTGCGCGCGGTCACCCGCCGCGGGCGACTGACGGATCAGGAGGCCGGTCAGGTCCTGCGAGCGGGCGATCTCGAGATCGACCGGCCGCGCTTCGAGGTCAAGATGAAGGGCCGCCTGGTCGAGTTGACCCGCAAGGAGTTCGATCTGCTCGCCACTCTGATCCGCACGCCGGGCCGGGTGTTTGGCCGGGAGGAGCTGCTGGATCTCGTCTGGGGCCAGGACGGGTTCGTGGAGCCCCGGACGGTGGATGTCCACGTGGCCCGGCTGCGGGCGAAGTTCACGGCCGCGCGGGCTCCGATGCCCGCCATCGAGACGGTCCGCGGCGTGGGCTACCGGTTCCGGGACTCGGTCCGGAGTGACTCGTAACAGAATCGTAATGTCACGGTTACGCTCCGGCAACACGGGCCGGAGACCATGACCCTCGACAACCCAAAGGAGAGAAAAGAATGAAGAGAGCGATCACAGCGGTGGCCCTGGTCGGGCTGACCGCGGCCGTCGGGTACGCCATGGGGCCCCCGAAGCTCGATCCCGCGCTGCAGCCCTACAAGTCGGTGAGCGGGGTGAGCGGGAACGTCTCCAGCATCGGCTCCGACAGCCTCAACAACCTGATGACGCTCTGGGCGGAGAATTTCAACCGGTTCTATCCGAACGCCAAGATCCAGATCGAGGGCAAGGGCTCGTCCACCGCGCCTCCCGCGCTGATCTCCGGAACCGCGCAGCTCGGGCCGATGTCGCGGGAGATGAAGGGCACCGAGGTGGACGCCTTCGAGAAGAAGTACGGCTACAAGCCGACCCCGATCCGCACCTCGGTGGACGCGCTCGCGGTGTTCGTCAACAAGGACAACCCGATCAAGTGCATGACGATCGCGCAGGCGGACGCGGTGTTCTCCAAGTCCCGCCGGCAAGGCTACAAGGAGGACATCACCACGTGGGGCCAGCTCGGCCTCACCGGGGACTGGGCGAACAAGCCCGTGAGCCTCTACGGACGCAACTCGGCCTCCGGGACGTACGGGTTCTTCAAGGAGCACACGCTCAAGAATGGCGACTACAAGGATTCCGTGAAGGAGCAGCCCGGATCGGCGGCGGTGGTCCAGGGCGTCACGGTGGACCACTTCGCCGTCGGCTATAGCGGCATCGGCTATGCGACCGCCGGCGTGCGGGCCGTCCCGCTGGCCGAGAAGGAAGGCACCAAGTGCTACGAGGCGGATCCTGACAACGCCTATTCGGGGAACTACCCGCTGTCCCGCTTCCTGTTCGTCTACGTCAACAAGGCGCCCGGCAAGCCGCTCGAGCCGTTGACCCGCGAGTTCGCGAAGCTGATCCTCTCCCGGGAAGGCCAGGAGGCGGTCATCAAGGACGGCTACTTCCCGATTCCCGCCTCCATCGCCAAGGAAGAGCTGGCGAAGATCCAGTAGTGGCGATCGATCCAGGGGTGCTCGGGGCGGGCGAGCCGGTTCGGCCGGCTCGCCCCCTCGTTGTCTCGCGCACCCGAACGGCACGCCGTATCGTCCTCGACCGGTGGGCATCGCGGCTGGTCGTCTCCGGCGGCATCATCATCATCGCGTCGATCCTGGCCATCCTCTTCGTGATCGCGGCCGAGGTGTACCCGCTGTTCAAGCAGCCGACCACCGAGTTTCTGGGCACGCGATCCCCCGTGACCTCGGGGGGGGGCCCGGCTCCGGGGGCTGCAGCCGGTATGGACGAGTACCTCGAGGTGGGATACACGGTCGGCACGGATGGAGTGCTCGAGCTGGTCGGGCTGAAGGACGACCGCCGCCTGGCCGGCGTGGCGATTCCCGGGCTGGACGGCGCCCGCGTCAGCACGGTGGCGGGCCTGGGCAAGGGCCGGCATCTCATCGGCACCACCGACGGCCGGGTCATTCCGCTCGATATGCGGTTCGAGGTCTCCTTCAAGGACGGGAAGCGCGAGGTGACGCCCGCCCCGGTGTTCACCGCCGCGGCGGCCCTGGATCCGGAGAAGAAGCGGCCCCTGCTGCGTCTCGTCGGGGCGGAGCCGTCCGGAGGACCTCTGACGATCGCGCAGCTCGGCCCGAAGACGCTCGCGATTCAAGCGGTGGTCGAGAAGAAGGCCCTGGTGGGAGCAGGCCGGCGGGAGGAATCGCTCACGACCGCCGAAGTCCAGACCACCGGCGAGGTCACCGCGCTGGCGCTCGACGGGAGAGCCGAGGACCTGTTCGTCGGTACCTCGACCGGCGAGGTGGTCCACTACGACATGCGCGATCGACAGGCGCCCCGACCACTGGACCAGGTCGCGGTCACGAGCAAGCCGGGCCTCGCGGTGACCGCGCTGGGATTCCTGATCGGTGATCGGACACTCGTGGTCGGCGACCAGGGCGGGGGCGTGTCCACCTGGCAGATGGTGCCACCGCCGGGAGGCGGGGAGCGGCGACTGACCCACATCTATCAGTTCGCCGGACACGCGGGGCCGGTGGTGAGCATCGACGCGTCCAAGCGCGACAAGGGCTTCGCGACCGCGGACGCCTCGGGGAGCGCGCTGGTCCACTACGGGACGTCAGGGCACACGCTGCTCGCCCTGAAGGCTCCCGAGGGTGGCGTCCACTCGGTCGTGTTCGCCCCGAAGGCGGACGGCGTCGTGCTGGTGAGCCCGCAGGGCACGATGAGCGGATGGCGGGTGAACAACCCGCATCCCGAGATCACGCTCAAGACCGTCTTCGGCAAGGTCTGGTACGAAGGCTACTCCGAGCCGGCCTACGTCTGGCAGTCCACCGGGGGCACCGACGACTTCGAGGCCAAGTTCAGCCTGACTCCGCTCATCTACGGGACCTTGAAGGGGACCTTCTACGCGCTGGTCTTCGCGGTGCCGATGGCGCTGCTGGCCGCGGTCTACGTCAGCGAGTTCATGCACCCGGCCGTCAAGGCCTACGTCAAGCCGGTCGTCGAGGTGATGGCCGCGCTGCCGAGTGTGGTCCTCGGATTCCTGGCCGGATTGTGGCTCGCGCCGATGGTGGAGCGGGTGGTGCCGGGGCTGTTCCTGTTGCCCCTGGTGTTGCCGGTATGCGTCCTCGCGGCGTACTTCGCATGGCGCACGGTGCCGCAGCGGATCCGGGGCCGCTTCAAGACCGGCACCGAGGTGTTCCTGCTGATCCCGGTGGTCATCGCGGGCGTGTGGCTCGCCTTCACCCTGGGTGGCCTCGTCGAGGCCCTGCTCCTGGGCGGCAGCTATCGGGGCTGGCTGCTGTCCGCCCTGGGGCTGACCTACGACCAGCGCAACTCGCTCGTGGTCGGGGTGGCGATGGGGTTCGCGGTGATCCCGATCATCTTCACGATCGCGGAGGACTCGCTCGCCAACGTGCCCCAGCACCTGCGCGCGGGATCGCTCGCCCTCGGGGCCACGCGCTGGCAGACGGCGATCCGCATCGTGTTGCCCACGGCGAGCCCGGGAATTTTCTCGGCGATCATGATCGGCTTCGGCCGCGCGGTGGGCGAGACGATGATCGTGCTGATGGCAACCGGCAACACGCCCGTCATGGACGCCAACGTCT
>Ga0137397_10002295_pt1 | contig 13384 bp, 18 predicted proteins | sample czorhiz116metaG_FD_106658 | JGI IMG/M metagenome (GOLD analysis project Ga0137397, IMG submission 106658) | Vadose zone soil microbial communities from Angelo Coast Range Reserve, California, USA - czorhiz1.16 metaG | ecosystem: Environmental > Terrestrial > Soil > Vadose zone | place: USA... | reverse complement strand
GTCCGCGGCGACTTGCTCCGCGATCTGGGAAAATGCGTTTACGAAAGCGGACTGCGGTCGCGAGTCGAAGGACGGGAAAGGGTGCTGCAAGGAGGGACGAAGAGGAGGTAAAAGTTCAGAATAAGATGTAACTCAAGAAAAAAACAAGAAAAGGAGGCGGATCGTCAGCGCGAGAGGTGCATGGGATGGGGATGGGAGAACCATCGAGAAGAAACGCACGATGATGCATACATGGGCAAGTGTCTCGAAATAGACGCCCACAAGGCGCGTGACGAATGTGCGCATCGCTTGGACAAAGACGTCAGGCTCCACGCAAATACCTACGTCGTTTGTCCCTGTATGTGACAATTTAATCACGTTTACGGACATGAGCGGCGGCGTTGCGAGGCAACGCGGGTGGACAGACCTAGTGCGATGACGATGATTGTCGGTCGCTCGTCGAGCCGTGCGGGAGTATTACCGGACGGCGAAGAGCGAGCCTGTTACATGGTGCGGTTGCAGCATCTGCGTTCAGGTTCACGATCTACGCGGAAAGAGGGGGGGAGAGGAGGCATAGAAAGGTGCTCCGCACGCACGAGGAAGAAGCGCGATGCCATCCCGGGTCCGCCGCGGATAAATGAGACACCAGCCGCGTTTAGATCCACGAGAGTGATGCCGGGGTAGGCGACGATGTCGTATGGGAGGCCCAGATAGGTAGCAGCTCGGGATGTGAACGCGTCGAGGCTGCCGCGGGGGATCAGCATCGGCGGCGAAGCATACCCGCAAGAGATGGAGTCCCCTATGAAAAGGAGGCGAGAGCCCGAAAACGGATTGGGTAGCGCTTGTACGGCGTCCAACTGGTGAGTGTCACGGTGTTGCTCAGCCTCGGCGCATACCGGTCACGAGGAGACGGTAAATCAAAGAACCTACGCTATCAACGACGACGGAAACTAGCTCCAGGTCAGAGGACCAATCTACCAGAGTTATCTCTACAAGCTTTTGCTGTCCGTCCTCGAAACGATCAAATAGGGTAAGCACTCCTGGCTTGGCATCAGGAAATGTTAGGACCTGAGTACTGGCGGGGATAGAAAGCTGGTTCCGATGGTGAGGATTATGACTGCTACTGGCAGCGGGATCTGAGAGAGCGCAAACGAGCGTGGTCGAGTTGCCACCGAAGGTGTACTTGTGCTTCGTCTGAGGCCGAGGCGGATGGATAGGCTAGAAGACGTGAGGGTGAACGAGATGGAGGCGCTGGCCCAGGAGGCTATAAGAGAGCCTGAATCTGTCTGGGTCCAACGACCAGAACGACGAAATTGTGGAAGGTTTGGCGAGAGCTCTATCATGATTGAACGTCGACGCAACTGCCGTGGGAATCGTGTGTGTGTAAACGTATCAAACGGTAATCGTGTTTGCCCTAACGTAGCGAGGCACGAGCGCAGAGGGCGCAGTCTTACATGTATAGTACTAGTCTTAGTACAAGTACAAGTAGTATCGACGCGTGACAGTGACGGCTGCCCCGTTCGGCCTTTTCCTCCTCCCTCCTAAAAGAATCTAGTTCAGGCACTAGCAAATTTGTCGATTTTTGCTGTCCAGCACTGTAGTAGCATCCAATCCCAACTAGGCATATACCGTACCTGGGTGTGCCAGTGAGGGCGAGAAATCCCCACGCAATCCCGCGCCAGCCTATGTTTGATAGGCGACATCTCGTTACTTCTCTTAGCTTGGACAACAACGTTGGGTTGTAACCCACATACATGGCATCTGTTGACACACCAGACCCTAGTACTTGGAAACAATCAGGGCATAGGCAACATTGCAACAATTACTCCACGTAGGTCCAAAAAAAACTGAAAACCCGGGAAAACCTCCGACCGCTCATGGATCTCCGACGAGCGGCCGCATCCGTCTCACGAGGGCCTCCCCGAGTGCGACATGACCCTCCACGGTCGGATGCAATCGATCAATCGTCAAGCTCCTGTCCAGCACGTTGCCCAAGTCCCACACGTGTACCCCGACACTGGGGTGGTCCGGGGCGACTTGCTCTCTAATTTGGGCAAATGCGTCTTCAAAAGCAGATCGCATTTGGACACCGAAGAATGGGAAAGGGCGCTGTGAAAAGGGATCATTTTCAAATAAGAAATAAATCAAAGTTATAGAAGAAACGAGGCAACTCGTTGACGCGGGCGGTGCAAGGGAGACAATGGGTGTAAACATCAGATAGGAACGTACGATGATGCATATGTGGGCAAGTGTCTCGTGATAGACGTCCACGAGGCGCGCGACGAAGGTTCGCATCGTTTGGACGAAGAAGGTAGGATCCACACAGATACCTCTGTCATTCGTCCCTGTATATGGCGATGTAACTACATTAGGGACATGCGCAACGGCGTTGCCTTGCGAGGCAAGGTGGCTTGACCCACCTAGTGCAATGACGATGATCGTCGGCTGCTCGTCGAGCTGCGCAGGGGTATTATCAAGCGGTGAAGAACCTGCCTGTCAGATAGTATAGAAGCAAGCATCTGCGTTCAGGCTCACGATCTGACGCAGGAAGAGGGGTAGAGGGAGGAGGCCACGTAAAAGGCGCTCCGCACGTACGAGGAAGAAACGCGATACCATCCCTGGCTCGCGGTGGATAAACGAAACGCCGGACGCGGTTGGGCCCACAAGGGTGATGCCGGGGTAGGCGATGATGTCGTACGGGATGCCCAGATGCCCAGATGCACGAGACGTGAACGCATCGAGGCTGCCGTGGGGTATCAGCATCTGCGGCGAAGCATATCCACAAGAGATGGAGTCCCCTATGAAAAGGAGACGAGAGCCCGGAGACGACTCGGGCAGCGCTTGTACGGCATCTGACTGGTGAGAGTGTCGCTCAGCCTCGGCACACAGTAGCCCAAATCGCGAGGAGACAGGGGGAAAGTACATACGCTATCGACCACGATGGAAACCAGCTCCAGGACAGAGGACCAATCAACCAGAGTTATCTTCACGAGTTTCTGTTGCTCGTCCTTGAGACGATCAAATAGGGGGAGCAGCCCTGGCTCGGTATCAGGAAATGTTAGTACCTGAGTACTAGTTGGGGTAGAAAGGTGATGCTGATCGTGGTGGTCATGACTGCCAGCGAGATCTGAGAGGGAGCAAACAAGCGTGGTCGAGCTGCAACCAAAGGTGTCTTCGTGTGTCGTCTGAGGGCCAAGACGAATGGACAGGCTAGAAGACGTAAGGATGAATGAGATGGAGGCGCTGGCCCAGGAGGCAATTAGAGAGCCGGAATCCGTCTGGGTCCAACGACCGGAAAGATGAAACTGCGGAAGGTTTGGAGTGAGCTCTACCATGGAGGGAATGGACCAACAGTCGTGGGAATTGACGGTGTGTGCGGTGTGTGACTTACGAGAGGATCAAACAGTGATCAATATCGATTGATGATTGATCGATTGATCTACTGTAGCGATTTAACGATCTAGTCATCAAACATGTCTACAGCCTGCGAGCCGGATGATCGATGTCTGTGTCCAACCATTTCGGATTGAGAGACGAAAGACGAAAAAATCTCATGCGATCCAACCGATATTTGTTAGATGGCAAGATGGGGGGACTGATTCGGACAAAATACCATTGGACCAGCTGCACTCGGTTCATTGACACCCAAACTCTGGTCCCTAGTAAAAAATTGTTTGATTTGCAGGGCATAGGCAATGTGACAACAATTATACGCAGGTCCAAAGAAAGATGCGAGAGAACGACTTGGAATTCACGGACCACTGACACAGAGGCCGCAGTAGTCCCGCGAGGGCTACCCCCACCGCAATTTGTCCCTGCATGGTTAGATGCAGTCGATGCATCGTCAGAAGCCCGTTCAATACATTTTCATCCAAGTTCCAAACGTGGCCACCCCAGTTCCGGCATACACTATACGCCGAAACTGAGGTGGCCCATGCTATGGGAGGATGGCCCGAGAAATAAATGATAGATAGTCAGGAGGTATGGGAGGGCAAAGGAAGGCGCGAAGAAGACGTACGAGGATGTAAACGGTGACAGTCTCTCGCGACATACGTCCGTGGGGCGCATTGCAGCACCGCGCATCGGTTGGACGAAGAAGCTACAGGCAGACGCTGCTGTTGTCTGTCCCCGTACGCAAGCGTTCAACGTGATGCGGAGCAATGTATGCGCGGCCGACGGGCAAAATACCACCCAGGGCTAGTACGATGATCGATCAGCCGAAGAAGGAAGGGTTCCTCGTACGCTCACAAAGAAGAAACGCGACGGTAAACGAGACACTAGTTGCCTTCGGATCGACTAGAGTGGTACCGAGGGAGGCACAAATGAACCGCAGCGTGGGCATTAGATGAGCGGAGGCTGCCCCTTGGTATCAGCCTTGAGTGAATCTTCGATGAAAAAGGAAGCTCGAGCGTGGAGACGGATCGAGCCAGGGTTGAACGTTGAACGTTGACCGGGGCCAGCTCACAGAATCGAGGTGGCGAACACACGATACGACGGTGATAGGCACGAACTGATCGTACTGATCCCCTAGACGGACGGAGGGCTCGATGCCCGGAATGGCGAAATTCGGGGTCTTGGCAGTGTCTTGGCGTTGGCGACCGTGGGAATCGCGTGGTAGCACCGCTTCACAGCGGGTCGCGGTTGAGGACCGTACACCATCGCAAGACTGAGGTCAAGTGCAGTCAAACTCACAGGAATTTCGCAGAGTTCGCAGAAGGACGGTTCAATTATCAAATTGATCGAAGTACGGGAATTGACGCGTGTTTGGCGGAGGCCAAGGAGGCCAAGCCAAGACAAAGAGCCGAGATCAAACTTGACCGCAGCAACCGATAGAATTCGAGTGTACAAGACTTTCTCTCGAGAAAGGATCATGAGCTCCAACTCCTCCTCTCCATACCACGATGAGTCTGTTTGACCCTCCCCTAGACCTCTTTCCCCCCGCTAACTTGGGCTTCCCCAGCGGGTACCCTGCAAACCCTTATCTCTTTTATCGTCCAACCTTTGCCCGTTCTCTCCCCATCCAGATCCTCGTTACAGGCATCACTCTCACTCTCGTGGTCGTTCTACTCATCCAACTCATCTTTTCTGCTCCGTCACATCTTCGCATCGCTCGTACCAACTTTTTTCTTCAAGTTTCCTCCGCCCTCGCTCTGCTCGCCTGGGAGCTCGCCTGCCTCATTATCATCCTTAACATATCTGGGGATCAGAGCCAAAGGTGGCCCTTCATGCTCGACTATATTGCCGTCGATTTCCCCCCGCTCGTCGACCCCCGCGACCGCGGCAGGTGGTCAATGGCTGCGCTAATAGCATGGCTCTTCCTGAATGCCATGGTCTCCGTGCTCACCCAGGTATGTCAGTTGCCTCCACCCCTTGACGCCTTACCGAAAACGACTTCATTTTGTTTATTTTCAAAGACCACACACATCCAGTTTCTCACTCTCATGTATCCTTCCCGTCTCGAGGGCCAACTCATCTTTATCCTCCTTGGCCCCCTCGCCGTCATCGCTGCATTGACTCAGTTTGTGCCGCTCCACCCAAACCCAAAGTTCGTCTCCACTGCGAGCGATGTCCGCAACGTTTGCAACGCTACCCTTACCATCCTCTTCGCACTTTCCCTCGCCATTTGGGGCTTCGGCGTCAATCGCAAACAAGCCTGGCGCACCGACGGTGGCACGGCAATCTTTGGTGCCGGCGCCATTCTTCTCTCCCTTGTCTCTACCGCCTTCACAATCATATACATCCCCTCACGGGACCAGTTCGAATGGATACCAGGCTTTACAGCGGCCATCGTACTTTGGCAAACCTTCCTCGGCTGGTGGTGGTGGGTTGGCGCCGGCATGGGTATGGGCGAGGTCGAAGAATGGCTGCGGCGTGCCGAGAAGCGTCAAAAACGCCGCCTTGCGCGTGAAGCCCGTAGGAAAGACAGAAAAGATCGTTTACGGGGCGCGTGGAATAGTATTACCGGTGCTCCTCGCACCACTGCCTCATCCACTGTCATAGATAAGTCGCCCTCTGGCATGACGACCGTACCCAGGAGGCCTGTCGGCAGCTCAGATTCAGATTCCCTTGTCTCTGACGACGGGTCTACGATGGAACGGCGAACCGATGACGGGCATGATCAAGGTCGGTGGTGGTGTTGGCCGTGGATCCAAGCGCGGAGAACATACTACTACGTCCGCAACGCTCACGTCAGTGCCACTCGTCGCCACGCCATAAAGCGTGCCGAACATATACGTGAGGTGTTCCACGTCGACGGTTCGCCAGCAGACATCCCCGCGACATCGGGTTGGGCCCTTGGTTCGTTTGGCCTGCGGGAAAGGCAGGCTGCCGAGGCTGCGTTTGAGATGGAGCGCGTGGAGGGGCTCGTGCGCTCGACTCGCAGTGGGGCAGTGGAAGACGAGGCAGACACGGACAGGCAAAAGGAAGGGGAGGGGGAGGCTAGGACGAGACGGCGGGACGCTAGACCAACAGGACGTGAGAGGGAGCACCCGCGGCAACCAGAGATCAACAGGACCCCAGCAGACACGAACTCATCCTCATCGTTGTGGTGGTGGGGTCCGCTAAGACGGTGGCGATTGCAAGATTCGACCGAATACTCGGAGCGGCCCTGACACATTGTATCCATCACTTTCTTTTGTATTTATAGCTGTGATATCCCTCGCATTTCGGTACGGAACCCTCGCTCTCAATCACCATATAGTCATTCATGCCAGCTTAAGCTCGAAGTACAGGCAACGCCGGACAATGCTAGATTCATCTGTTACCAGTTTCTATTGTGGGCGTACTGGTTTCATCCGCTACGACCCGCTCCATGTTGGACGTTGTTCAGTTGTACCGCCAACATGTGGTTCGCTACGCCACCGGAATGCCAAATGCGGAAACCCCGTCAACTTCCCGAAGCACCAGCGCGCTTCAAGTTGGCCACAATCTCGTCCGCTTCCCGCTGCCACAATTTGTGTAGCGGCCATTGTAACTGCAATCTATCATTGGCTATGTCGACTCCCTGTCGGACGTTCTCCCATGCTCATGATCATATAAAAGAGGCCCCCTTCATCTCTTTCCTGCTGCCCACTACCTCCTTCCCTCACCCATGGATTCTCAAACAAGCGGATTCTCCTCCTCGTCCAGCATGCAATCTTCTCCTCTCCTTTCTGCGTATTCTCCCGCCTCGCCTGCTTCCTCCTTTTCCCAGTTGCTGCTTCCTCCATTTGATCCGGTTCATTATCCTCCTCCCGATTTCTTCCCCCGTCGTCGCTTTGCTTCCCCCGAAGCAGATTTTTCTCCCGACGACGTATTCCAAGACTCTGGTTTACTCGCTCCTTTCCCGTCGTAAGCACGCTTTCTGTCTCTCTATTTTTTCCGTCGCATTTTTCTCATCGTGTGATCTAACTCAGCCCGCTCCCGTCATTCATGGATCCCCTTTATGTCTTCGACAGAAACTCGCTTGCCTCGCTAGACCCGCTCAGCATACCCGGACCGGAGGCACTGGTCACGACTGAAGAGGCCGAGGGCGTCTTCTTAAGCTTCACCGGTTCCGACTATGTGGACTCTGACGTGCTCGCAAATGCTCGTAGCTTTAGCCTCTCCGACGCCCTCCGGAACCCCGACGATCCCGATGTTCTATTGACCCACGCTGGGAACAATGCGGTCACTTTGTCGTCCTTCGGCGCGGAGCCTCTTCTTCCACCCGTCACCTTCTACGATCTGATGAACGACCTAGAAGCTCCGTCTTCCTTTACGTCCTCGTGGCATACTAGCACGCGCGCCGCAAGTGGTGGTATCGCCGAGACTGGCACCGCTGCTCTGTCGCTGCCGTCGCCGCCACTTACGGACGAAGCAGCGTTCCCATTCCTCGCGATGGGAGTGTCCGACTCCGTCGGTCAGTTACAGTTACCCTTCGCCGGTGATTGGACTTTCGAATCGGCGCAGCGCGAGCCTGAGGTCGCGGATCCGTGGCTGGGTCTAGCGGCGTATCAGGAACAAAATTCGACTTGTTGTCCTCGCTGCGGTTGGTCCGTTTTCACACCTGCATACGACCCGTTCGCCGGTGCGTCCTGGACGCCCACCGGTTCATTCCTATGAGGCACGTCACACCCTCCCCCTCACCACAACCAACATTACCCCATCCACTTTCTTCCCTATTCCACTCACTACGATTCCGGCTTTCGTCACACCAACTGCCCACCTAGCTTATCGAATACCCCACCATCGAACCCCCAACCTGTATCATCAACCTTCTTGTTCAACGCTCCCATGCTTAATCTATCATGCTTTGTTGTCGTACATTATTCTTCCTCGATACGCTACACCTTAGAGATCCGTGAATATCTATCTCCTCACCTACGTTGGCACATTGTACTCTACACCACCTCAATGCTATCTCACTAGTTTGCCTTGCCACGCCATTATTTGATGGGCACGTCATATAATGCCAATTGGATCCACTTGAAAACCGTAATACACATCCCCATTACTCAAGAGTCCACAGCATGGTATAAATCGTTGCCCCACAGCGATTGAAATACAAGAAACAAAAGGGCCAGAGTCCGTCTAATCTAAAATTTAAAATCAGTCTGCATCATTATCATATTCCAACCGGACCAACTCGGCCGCGAGCTTGTCAAGCACTTCCTCTGCGTGCGGATTACGCGGGAATTGGGTGCCCGTACCAGAGCTGCCATCACAGCGTGAAGTACGAAGCATCAACGACCTTTCGAAACAGATGACGAAACTGGGGGGGGACGTACCAGTGACCACCCCACGATAACCTGGCGACCCACGCGCGCCAGCGGCGCTTCGGCCCCGCCGTCCCGAACACCTGCGCCGCGTTGCGCCGCCAGCCGACATCGTAGAGACGAAGGCGCGCGTGGGCTTCGCGGACGGCGCGGCGCTGCGCGAACACGAGCTGGTGTTCCAGAGGCGGACTTGAGAGGCGGCAGCGGGGTAGCGGGGGGAGATGGCGTAGGAGGTGGTAGGGAGAGATGTGCTCGAGCGTCGTTTGATTCGTACTGCCGTGGATCCAAGGGGTGTGGGAGAGGTTACGTAAATGAGTTTCGCTTTCGAGAGCGAAGGCGGGAGGCGGGAGGGAAGACGCACAGAACGAGGTAGATGTGGTAGCAGAGGAAGGAACCCATGACGAGCGTGAATGCGCACCCGGCAAAGGAGAGCAGAAGCATGTGCACGGGCGTCATTTCGTTCTGGGTTAATAAGGAAGGTTCGAGAGATGATTTTAGCGGTGGGGTGCTGAGTACGTACGATCGCGTGCGGATTGCTAAACGCAAACACGAGTCCGCGGATGCATACCACGGCGACATAGGCCGCCAGGAGCGTAACGGAGGCGAGAAAGTGTAGGAAGGAGGGGTACGTCCGGAAGCCCTGCACCGCAGCCGTCAGTCTCGGGGAGGTTGTCATGAATCGAACACGACGCACAATGCATTTCGCACCCATCCAGGGACAGTGGTGATCTACCGTACACATGACGTTCCGAGGGTGGAGAGGGAGCATAAGCACTGCGGTAGGACAATCTACAAGAGACACACGCACCCATTTTAAGGACACAGCGCCCACACTGGGAGCAGTGGTGCGCGCGCTCTGGCTTCGGCCTCCAGCAAATGCGGCACCACTTTCCCGGCTGGGTATAATCGTCCGCCGAGGGCGCAGCGAGCAGTGCGTCTTGGAGGCTCATCTCGTCCCCGGCGCCGCCACTCGCGGGAGCGCCATCCGCGTCGTGCGCTGCCTCCTCCGACTTGGGCTCCGGAATTGGCCCTGGGTCGCGCGCGACGCAGACGATGAGCGAGCTGAAGGCGAGGAAGGAGAGGGTGTAGATGACGAGGAGGTGCGCGATGAAGTAGGCCGGCGCGTGCAGGGTCAGATAGTGGTAGTTGAGCAGGACGTATAGGATGGATGGATGCGGCGCTAGGAGAAGCAGGACCGCGACTTTTGTGGCCGGGTTGAGTGGACGATATGTGAAGAAAAGTAAGTCGTGCGTGACTCACTGGTTAATGGCACGTAATGGTACCATCGACGCGGGTTTCTCTGATCTCCGTCGTCGTCCGAACCATCGTCATTGGCAATTCGCCTGCGGAAGGGGGCCAAGGTGCCTGGCTCGAAAGTGAGGAGTGGTAGACCGTTCTCGTGCATCATGCAGTTTTTTTAAACTGAACAAGTGGTCGCGTGAAAAGTGATACAGCTTAAACAAGGAGTGGCATGGGCGACAGCCCGGTTGTGGATAGACGGGCAATGCAAACGGAAAGGGCAGATAGAGTACAGATACTGTACAGAGCAGTATGGAGAGGAGAACAAAGACGGATAGCCTGAGTACGTTGGTGATTACGACACCGTCGACACGTCCGGCAGCGGGCACTGGCACCTCTGCCACTGAACCTTCCGAGCTTATTTCCCCTTGACGACCGCTTCGTCCCAACTCACCACCAACGCACGTTGTTTCCCCGCATCGAAAAGCATCGCCAGTACCCACAGACCGTTTCCTGTCATGATGATGATAATTGGTTCTAGACGCTCAGAGGCCAAGTCTGGTCCCTGGCTAATACGATCATCCGGCCCGCTATTATTACTGGCATCATGATCAGTCACCTGGATGGCCCCTGCACCCACCCATCTCTCAGACTCAATCCATGGCCACAACTACACCTCTACCCTCGGGCTCACCGACCGGATTCAACCCCTCTCCTCCTCCTAGTCCTCCAAGTTCGAATGACCAAGGGCAAGCGACGAACAGTGTTCCTCCCATCTCCCTCTGCTGTCCGTCCCATCCCATTCACTCACTCTTCCTCCTCAGAGACTGACATAGCCCTAACATCCCATGCGCAGTATACATCCTTTCCGGTCTGCACCTCTTTCTTCGCTGTGGCTGAGTGCACCCCCGGACTGACTTACACGCAAAGTCACTCTCGTCTTGTTCTTGATGATCCTCGGCGCATTCGTCTCGCGCAGCGTCCGTCGCCGGCGGCTACGCAATGCCGCTGCTCTCACCGCCCTCACTACGGGTGATTACGGACGGGCGACCGGGGGGCTTAGGGGCAAGTTTGACAAGCTTCCGGCGTCAAAACCCGTGGTGTGGGAAACACGCATTACCCCCATGGATGACGAAGCAAAGGGATGGGCCGGCATATTCGTACGTCTCCTCTCGTCGCCAACCCCATTGACTATCGATTATCAACCGCATACTGAGGTGGCCACTGTGGCCAGCCTGTAGCAGGCGCAACCGTGGTGCCCGTCACGAAAACGCCGGAGCATGATGTGAACTTTCAGCGTTTGGCCTCGTGGCGATCACGGCTGGGCTTCTCTCCCTACCGGAACCATCGTCCGATCGTGGCAGAAGCATCTCTAATCGACCCTTCGATGGAGCCGGCAGCACCGTCACCGGCGCCAATGCACCTGACGTTCCTTATTTCAATGCCCACGCCCTTGGCCCGCACGAAAGCTGGGCAAGGAAACGGAGGACCACCTGTAGTCGAACTTGGCGTCGCCGAGGTCCCATACACGCCAAACGTTACGCCACTGGCATGAGTCTGCATGTTATTGTGTTGAACTTGTGCACGCGATGTATAAATCCCCTCACGATTGACTGTAAAGAATATTCATGATCCTACCGTCCTAGTGATTGATGGGCAGTGCGCCTTCCCCTTTGCCGGGCCCATCATGATATCTCCACAAGGTAGATGCTCCTAACGTGCATGATTGTGATGTACGAAATTCAACTCCAGGGATGAGACCCCAAAGGTATAAATATTTTGTGAAGGACACTTCGATGGGGTGCATGATGGCGGAGGCGTTGAGAAGGCGTACAGTGCCGGAACTTTGAGAAATGTGTGTAGTACGAAAGAGCCCTATTAATGGCCCGGGTCACGGGCCGCCGCACTAAGTATTTCACGTCCATGTTCAAGTTGCAACGAGTCGCTCACAGGCGAGTCATAGTCGTTAACATCGACGAATGCAGCCATCACGGACCTTTCACGGCATCATCACAAGCGATGGGTGAGTAGGAGTCATCCTACCCCTTTGTCCGCCCTATAAGATGATGCACTCACCTGCCTTACTTCCCTCCATCTGCCTCGGCTGGATTCATCCTTGTAAACGACTTGTAAAAATGTCGATGCCTCTTGCTGCCTCCACCTCTCAGGTCGTCACTCTCCCTTACATCCGAGAGCTCTTCGATCCCAACTTCCTCGATGTCCTGCTTCCTCCCTGTCCTGCACCCGTTCCCAACGCTGGGACGCCAGCACCCAAGGACGCCTTCATGGATGCTCTAAATTCAGTAGCCCATCACAAGCTCACGCAAAACGCAGCCCCGGCGTTCAGCTCCACGCTTTCGAGCACGCTGGATGCATTTCAGAGCTTGTTTTCCCAGATGGCCGCCGAAAGAATCGACTCTGTGCTCGCCAAGGCCTGGGAGGAAGATCCTGCGCTCACCTTGAAGATCATCTGGAACACGCGGAGCATCCACGATGGTAAGGGTGACAAGGAGCTCTTTTACCCGTACGTTTGAGTTCGTCCTAGTCGTGTGCGTTTTATTGACCCATCATGCATGCGTCTAGGGCTTTTGGTTGGCTCTATGAGCATCACCCCCGCACAGCGATCGCCAACCTCTCCCAACTCGTTGCCCCTGTCTGCGTGATCAAGTCTAAGCCTACTCAGCTGTCACACGGCTACTGGAAGGACCTTCTCAATATCCTCGCTCTCGCCACCGTTGAGCAGTTTGGCGTTCATCCGGCTCCGTTCTTGCACGTTCCCCGGGGTCGTTACCACAGCGGTCGTTCCGTCGGTCCTAGCAAGATGACACCAAACGAGCGCCGCTCCGCGACGACACCGGAAGAGGTCGACGCTCTCCTCGCAGCCAAAAATCAGAAGGCCAAAGCCCTCGCGCGGGATCGTCGTGTCAAGTTCGCAGCCGATGCCCATACGCTTCTGCTTTCCAAGCTTTCTGAGCCCCGCTTTCGTGCTCTCTATATCGCGGTAGCGCGCCTCTTTGCGGACGAGCTTGTGGGACAGGCGGCGCTCATGCGCAGGGCGGAGGCGCTCTCAGACGGCGAGGAGCGGAAGCGAATCTTGCGCGAAGTGTCTCTGGTCGGGAAGTGGACACCCACGCCTGGCGCGTCACACGACAGAGTGACCAACATCTCCACGGCAACCGCGATTCTCCTGCATCACCGCCGCGCCATGTCGTTCCTCTCCAGACCAGTCGTCACTTCAGATGCCATGTCCGCAGATGATGTTTACGTGCTCCGCTCGTTCTTCCAACGCTGGGTGCTCACACCGCTACGCGCCACCGCTCGCGTCCCGGAACCGCTCATGACCACGTGCCGCTGGGGCGACGTCTCGTACAAACACGTCGCCTCCAAATGCATGCACATTAACAGCAAGCACTTCATTGAGCACGACGCCG
>Ga0137397_10002290_pt1 | contig 13397 bp, 10 predicted proteins | sample czorhiz116metaG_FD_106658 | JGI IMG/M metagenome (GOLD analysis project Ga0137397, IMG submission 106658) | Vadose zone soil microbial communities from Angelo Coast Range Reserve, California, USA - czorhiz1.16 metaG | ecosystem: Environmental > Terrestrial > Soil > Vadose zone | place: USA... | reverse complement strand
TGTTTATTTGTAATCACCTTTCGCATGTAGATGCATTGCTGTTGATGAGTTCGACCGATCGCAAGGTTCGCTTTGTGATGTATAAAGGCATTTACGAAAAGCCCGCGATAAAACCTTTCGCGCGGATTCTGGATGCCATTCCAATTTCGTCGGAACAGCGGCCACGTGAGATGATTCAATCACTTCGAGCGGCCAGCGAGGCAATAAAGAATGGTGATGTCGTATGCATCTTTCCGGAAGGCCAGATCACCCGGATCGGTTTCACGCTGCCGTTTCAGCGCGGATTCGAACGAATCATGAAGGACGTCGATGCGCCCATCATTCCGATTGCGTTGGATGGTGTCTGGGGCAGCATCTTCAGTTTCGAAAAGGGGCGATTCCTTTGGAAATTTCCGCGGCAGGTTCCATATCCGGTGACTATAAACTTCGGCAAGCCGTTGCCGCCCGCGGCGACTCCGTTCGAAGTGCGACAAGCCGTCCAGGAATTGATGGTTGAGGCGTGGCGGGAACGGAAGCCGAGAATGAAACCGTTGCATCGCGAGTTTGTCCGCTCAGCACGACGTCATCCATTTCGATTTGCAATGGCCGATGGAACAACCACCCACGTGAACTTTGGGGCAGCATTGATAAAGACGATCTTCTTGGCGAGAAGACTGCGGAAACTGAAAGCGTTAAATAGGTTAAATAAGTCAAATGAGGTAAATCGGGAAGATCAACCTTCTCCATCCGAGAATCCCGAAGGGATTCCGCCTCAAAGCCCAGGGTTGCGAGGAACGAGCTACCCTGGGACCGAGGCGTCGAAAGTCCACAACCCTGAAAGGGTTGCGCCAACTCCTCGCCCCTCGTCGCCTAATGCAAAGGACGAACATCGCCAAATGGTGGGTCTGCTCGTACCGCCATCAGTCGGGGGCGCATTGACGAACTTTGCGCTCATGTTAATGGGCAAGGTCCCCGTAAATCTCAATTACACAGTTTCAGAAGAGACGCTGAATTCGTGCATTCGCCAGTGCGGAATTGAGACGGTGATTAGCTCCAAGACCTTCCTGGAAAAAGTGAAATTAAAGATTCCGGTGCAGACCGTCTTTCTTGAAGACCTGAGCGCGAAGCCGGCATTGGACGAACGAATTGGCGCATTCTTAAGCGCATTTCTTCCCATCGGTCTGCTCGAAAGATCCTTGGGACGCGGAAAACGAACAGTCGAGCTGGATGACTTGGCCACCGTAATTTTCTCCAGCGGCAGCACCGGCGATCCGAAAGGCGTCATGTTGAGCCACTACAATATCGGCTCGAACATTGCGCAACTCGAACAGGTGTTTGGTCTCACTCCGAAAGATCGTGTGCTGGGGGTGTTGCCTTTCTTTCATTCGTTCGGCTTCACGGGCACTCTCTTCTTGCCCGCCGTCGTTGGTGTCGGCGCAATTTATCACTCCAATCCACTCGATGCCAAAACGATCGGGCCGATGGTAAAGGATTATCGAATCACCTTTCTGCTGGCGACTCCGACCTTCCTGCAACTTTACACACGCGGGTGTGCCCCCGAGGATTTCGGAAGCTTGCGGCTGATAATGACGGGTGCGGAAAAATTGCCCGAACGGTTAGCGGCGGCATTCGAGGAGAAATTTGGGATTCGACCGTTGGAAGGATACGGTTGCACCGAATGCGGCCCAGCAGTGGCCGTGAATACGGACGATTTTCGCTCGGCAGGTTTTCGGCAAGTCGGGGGCAAGCGTGGAAAAATTGGACACCCACTGCCGGGCGTCAGCGTTCACATTGTCGATCCTCAAAGCAACGCGCCAGTGCAAACGGGACAGCCCGGGTTGATGCTCGTGAGCGGACCGAACATCATGCAAGGTTATTTGGGCCGGCCAGAAAAGACAGCCGAAGTTCTGAAGGATAGGTGGTATGTGACCGGCGACATTGCGACGTTGGATGATGACGGTTTCTTGCAGATCACTGATCGATTAAGCCGATTCAGCAAGATCGGCGGCGAAATGGTGCCGCACATAAAAATCGAAGAAAAACTGCACGAATTGGCCGGCGTGACCGAGCAAACTTTTGTCGTGACAGGTGTGCCGGACGAAAGGAAAGGCGAACGCCTTGTTGTCCTGCACAAGATCACAGACGGGCAATTGCAGGCTTGCCTCGAAAAGTTAGCACAATCCGATCTGCCAAACCTGTGGAAGCCGCGGCCCGATCAGTTTTTTCATGTGGATGCGTTGCCGTATCTTGGAACGGGAAAGATTGATTTGCGGAAAGTGAAAGAGATGGCCACAGATTTTGCGGCCCGCACGACGCGATCAGAGTCCTGATTCAAAATCAAAGCGGCAAATACTCGGGCCGAATTCCTTTTGCTGTGCACTGCAGAATCGCGACGCTCCGCGGCATTCCGAAACGTGATTTGCCAGCGTAACCCGGATTGAAGAAGAGAGTAGAGCCGATAGTTTCAGAGAATGGCTTGTGCGTGTGGCCAAAGACAACAACAGCTGGTTTCTCCCGAGCGAGCCGGCTTTGGAACTCTTCGTCCAGCGCGTGCGGGTCCAGAATGTGATGAATGAGAAATTTGCGGCCATCCAATTCGGTTATTTCCGTTTGCCTGAAATGGAGACCCGAATCGTCTGTATTTCCCAGGACCGCCGTTACCGGAGCAATCTCCTCAAGTTGAAGAATTAAGCGAGGTTGGCCGATGTCCCCTGCGTGCAGGATGTGGTCCACGCCTGCGAAGAGTTCGGGGACTTTCGGATCGAGGAAGTTATGAGTATCTGAGATGACGCCGATACGCAGCATAGGGACCGACATGTGATGCGTGCCACATCAATGCCAAAACCCGTAGCGTAAATCGTGCCGCCTATCGGGCAACCTGTCTTGCGTGTCCGGCACTTCCGGATAATCAGGCTTCCTCGGCCGCAGGTTCGGCTTCAGGTTCTTCGGCAAGGGCTTCTTTAGGCTCTTTTTCTTCGGCCGATTCGGACGATGCCGTGAGTTTGAAGGCCCCCGCGAAAAGCCCCGTGAATAATCCCCCACTCAAAAGCGTGTTGCGAAAGAATGCCCATGTGGGCGGATTGCCTTCAGTCCCCTTCGTGAGGGCCTGAACCCAGCCCGCGAAAGTCTTTGGATATTCAGGATTGTAAAGCCACGATGCCGTGTTGGTGATGAGATAAAAAAGCACAGCGCCGACGAGCCCGCCCGTTAACAGACTAAGCCCTGAGCTTCGGCGCGAAAACAGGTTTCCAAACAAGATCAGCCCGGCTAACGAGGCCGCCGTTATCAGCATATACCAACTGAAAACCGGTGCGTGGTAAAAAAAGACGTTGAGAATGATATCAGTAACAACCATTGTCCCCAATGGCAACCACCAGGCCATCAATCCAGGAAAAAAGGCTCCCGCGCAAAAGAACAATGCATACAGGACACTAAAGTTAGGTGGAAAAAGCCCAGGCCACCGCGACAGCGCCGCGATGAGCATAAACACATACGGCAACCATTTGTGCCACTTTCCTTTCACAACAATCAGGATAATCCCGAGAGGAAGAAAGACAAGCAGCGACTGACACCGATTAATGCAATCGCTACGAATGCGAATTCAGAAACCTATGCAGCGAATGAGAAGGACCGATCGCCAACGATCGGTCTGAATCTCATTTCTAATTTTGAGTTTGCTTCGAATTTCGAATGTCGAACTTCGAATTTTCCCTCATGTATTCGGATCGTCTCGAAGCGAAATCAACCCCTTGGCAATTGCGAAACGAGTCAAACCCGCTACGGAATGGATATTCAGTTTTCGCATGATGCGTTCCCGATGAGTCTCGACCGTGCGAACGCCCACGTTCAGGCGTGAAGCGATCTCTTTGTTGCTCAAGCCGTCGGCGATCAGGATCAGCACTTCGCGCTCGCGATTGGTCAGGTCCATCGCGCTTGGGCCATCGCCGGGACCGCGCACGAACTGATTGAGAGCCAGACGCGCCACGGCAGGGCTGAAAAAGCTTTCGCCGACACTCACGCTTTCAATGGCCCGCACCAATTCCTCAGGAGCTGCGTCCTTCAGAACATAGCCGAGCGCGCCAGATTGGAGCACACGCAAGACGGATTCAGTCTGGCGGTGCATTGAAAGGATGAGCACTTTGACCTGGGGCATTTCTTTTTTCAGCACTTGAGTCACGGCGAGGCCGTCCATTTCAGGCATGTCCACATCCATCAAGACAATATCTGGGTTCAATTCTTTGGCTTTGCGGAGCGCTTCGTTCCCATCGGCGGCTTCGCCCACAATTTGGAGATTGGGATATTTGGCCAGGCAGGAGCCGATGCCTTTTCGAACAACGGGATGGTCGTCCACCAGGAGCAACTTTATTGGACTTTTCATATTTCCAGTACGGCTTTCAGAACGCACGTTTCGAACCTCCTTCGCGAGTGATTTTGAGCCGCTCGCGACGGTTAGCGGATGGGTTGTCTTGGCGATGTTCGTGACACTACAGGTCTGCATAGGATTTTTAGTTTTGAATTTAATCGAATCAATTTGGCCGAAGGTGATGGTTATGGGTTGGCCGATGGGAACTCCGTAACGAGGTGATAATGGATCCAGCTGCCAGCCCGTAGGCGGCACCCCCGGACGTAATAGTCCGTATGCGAAGGGGAAATTATCCGACCGGCACGGATTTTTTCTTGCTTACAGGCGTGTCCAAGTTTCATACAAACTTGTCCTGACATTAGTCGCGTATGACCGGCGGCGACAATCGGGGCAGGACACGTTTGTGCTCCAAGAGTTAGTGCGGAATTGAATCCCGGGGCTTCACCGGGAAGGCGAACCAAATGACATTGTCCTCTCTAAGAGGTTTGGAGCTTGGAGCTGGGGATTTGGATTTTCGTTCAGGTCGGCTCTGCGCGCTCGACCCAGGACGTTGCATACTGGGTCAGCTCAGACGCGCTTTTGAGGTTCAACTTCTTCTTAATTTGCTCGCGATAATATTCGATCGTCTTGATGCTCAGGTGAAGTTCTTCGGCAATGTCCCGCGTTTTTTTCCAGCGGCCGATAAGCTGAAAGACTTCCATTTCGCGGTCGCTCAGGCCGCTGACTGGCGATTTGCTGATGTCCGTTTGTCCACGGACCTGCCGTTGCAACATTTTGGCTGCCAGCGCGTCGCTTACGTAAATTGAGCCGCTAATTACCCGACGAATTGCGGGGATAACCTTCTCCAGCGCCTGATCTTTCATCAAATATCCCAGGGCGCCGGCGCGAAACGCGATCTCCGCGTAAATCGATTCATCATGCGCGCTCACCACCAACACCGGCAGTTTGGGATCCTGCGCTTTGATATTCCGCATCAACTCCAACCCGCTGCTATCCTTGAGCGAAATATCCGCAATGACCAGGTCCGGTTTGAGTGATGTAATCGCCCCGAGCGCCTTTGAAGCCTCCTCTTCTTCTCCACATATCGTGAGATCACCCTCGCGGTTGACCAGTTGTGCGATTCCGTAGCGAACGACCGCATGGTCATCCACCAGCAGGATGCGCGTGCGGGGATCCTTCGGCTGAACCTGTTTCTGTTTGGCCTGTGGCATCGTTCTTTGAGCAATCGGTGCTACCATTCCGCTGATTTCAGAGCTAATTCTGGACCAATATCACCAGCGAAAACGTACGAATTCTGCCGTTCTACACTCTTAGACGCAACTTTATTGTCCCTTTTTGATTATTACCCGAGTTGATTGCTGGTTCAAAAATATGTAGTCGCCGACGTAAGGATGCGGAAAAAGTCCGAGGCACATCCGCCTCCTCACGTCGGCGGCTACGTGCCTGATCAGTGCTTGCTCGCGCCGATGAATTCATCGTGCAACCGCGAATAGACGCCGCCGGCGGCCAAAAGCGTGTCATGAGTTCCTCGTTCCACGATGCGACCCTGGTCCAGCACGAGGACGAGATCAGCTCTCCGGATTGTGCTGAGACGATGCGCCACCACAAATGCCGTTCGGCCTCGCAACAAAAGTTCGAGTGCACGTTGAAGGCGGGATTCAGTCACGGAGTCAATCGCGCTGGTCGCTTCGTCGAGCACGACGATGCGCGGGTCAGGCAGGAGAGCGCGCGCGAAGCAAATCAATTGGCGCTGGCCAAGCGATAACGCGGCGCTTTTTTCGCCGACCTGAGTTTGCAATCCTTGTGGCAACGAATCGAGGAGATCGAGACAGTCGAGTGATTTCAAAGCATTTCGCACGTCCGTTTCAGTGGCATCGGGCCGGGCAAGACGGATGTTATCGATGATGGAACCGGCGAAGAGGAAGTTGTTTTGCTGGACGCTTCCCATCTTAGCATGAAGCGAGTCGCTGGTAATGTCAGTGAGGTCCTGCGAATCCAGGAGGATTCGGCCAGCAGTCGGCAGATAAAATTTCTGAAGCAACGCAACCACTGTTGTCTTGCCGCTGCCAGTGTGACCCACTAAAGCGACCGTCCGGCCTGGTTCCGCCATGAATGAAATTTCCGACAGCACGGGACGCCCGCTTTGATATTCAAAGTGGACATTTTTGAATTCGACTCTGCCCTCAATGGTTGAGATTGGTTTTGCTGTCGCAAGGTCTTTCCATTCCGGTTCGAGATCGATCAAACGGAAGAAACGCTCAGAGCCGGCCATCGCGGTCAGAGCCTGGTTGTATTGGTTACCGATTACCTGGACCGGCTCGAAGAACAGATTGGCGAGAAAGAAGAACATCACCAGATCTCCGACACCCATGTGCAGCCAGCCGTGCCATTGCAAAGCGCCATAGCCGCCAATCAACGCCATCGCTCCCAGAAAGAGCTGGCTTTTCATTTGCAGCAACGGAATAAAAACCGCTGAAGCCTGGGCCACACCGACGTTGTTTTCGCCATGAACATTGACCAGCTTGCGAAAGAAGCCGGCGTTGATTTCCTGCCGGACGAAGGCCTGGGTGACGCGGATGCCGTTCACCGATTCGGCTAGACTCGAAGTCACGCGGCTCCAGCTTTCCTGAACTTTGCGCAGGCGATGGCTGACTTCACGGCGATATTTGTTGTTCAGTACCCAAATCACCGGCACCAGAACGAGCATTAAGGAAAAAAGCTTCCAATTGTACCAGGCCATCAACAGCGCCGAGACGGCCATTTGCACGGCTTGAATCGTCGAAGCGAATGCAACGTCCTGCACCGCCACGCGCACGCTATCGATGTCCGAAGTCAACCGGCTGATGATTCGGCCAAATCTGGTCTTGTTGAAAAACGACATGGGCAGGGTGGTGAGTTTTTGGAAAAGCTGCGAGCGCATGTCGTGTGCAACGGCTTCGCCCAGCTCCAATGCCAGGCGTTGGCGAAAGTGCAGTGTGACAACCATGAACAGGACCAATGCCAAATAAATTGCCGCGTGCAGATAGATGCCGCGCAGGTCCTGGCTGGCAATCGGTCCATTAATCGTTTTGCCTATCATCCACGCGAGAAAAGGAAGTTGAAGGCCGCGCGCGAATGTCAGGATGAACAGCCAGTTGCGCCGGGTTGTGTATGGCTGTGTGTAGGAAGCAATCCGGCGAATGAGTTGCAGCCGCAATGGCGCGCGATCTTCCTCCCGGTCTTCAAGATTGCGAAACCATGTAATTGATTCGCGAGCATCGTCGAGATTCGTCGAATCGGTTCGGCGCGGCGCCAACGGGGCAGGGGAGGCATCTGGGAGTGCGGGTTTTGGAAGTGGTGCACTCATCACATTTGCGCCGTCGCAACTTGCGCTGGCGCAACAGGCTGCGTTTGGCGTGGACCTGGGATCGCCGATTCTTCAGCGGTTGCAGGTTTTGCTTCGTCTAAATCCATGAGTTGGAGCAGTGCTGTTTCCTGGTACGGTCCGGTGATTTTCAATAATTGCTCATGGGTGCCACTTTGAAGCAACCGTCCTTTTTCGAGAACCAGGATAATGTCCGCGCGCCGCAGCAAACTGAGGCGATTGGCGACAACGAAAGTCGTCCGGCCCGTCATGGCATGACGCAAGGCGGAGACAATTTCATGCTCGGTTTTCGGGTCCACCGAAGCGGTTGGGTCATCGAGAATCAAAATGGGAGGTTGCAGCAACAACGCGCGTGCGAGCGCCAGTCGCTGCCGTTGCCCACCGGACAAATCGACGCCGGATTCGCCCAATACCGTCTCGTAGCCATGAGGGAGTGCCTGGATAAATTCGTCCGCTGAAGCAATCCGCGCGGCTTCCTGAATTTGCTGCAAAGTCGCGTACGGATTCCCAAAAGCGATGTTTGCAGCGACTGTGTTGGAGAACAAAAAACTCTCCTGATACACGATGCCGATTTGCCGGCGGTACGCATCAAGATCCAAATCGCGCAAATCCTGGCCGTCAGCGAGGATGCGCCCGCGTTGCGGATCGTACAATCGCGGAATCAGGCTGAGGAACGTGCTCTTCCCCGCGCCGGTCTGGCCGAAAATGCCGATGATTTGGCCGGGAGCGGTTTCGAAGGAAACGTCGTTCAAAATCGCATTGTCAGCAAGATAACCGAAAGTAACTCGCTCAAAGACAATTCCCCCCTTAAGCCGCGCCGGAACAATTGCGCCCGGCTTATTCTCGACGTCGGAGCGTGTGTCCAGCACTTCAAATACGCGGCGCGCCGCAGTGAAACTCTGTTGAACAGAATTGGCAATCGTGGTGATGTTCGTCACCTGGCCGTTGAATTGTTGCAGCAAGCCCGCGAACACCACCAACCCGGCGCCGAGCGAAATCTGGCCGTGCACATACAGCCAGCCGCCATACGCGAACAGAATGACCAGGCTGAATTGCGAGAGCAGTTGGGTGGCGGGCGTGAAAAGCGATAAATCCAAAAATATTTTTCCTTGCTGGGTGGAAACCTGGTCGTTCGCTCGTTCGAATCGTTTGATTTGGTGGGGCTCGGCGGCGAATCCTTTGATGGTTTGCATACCACGGACGCTTTCAGAAAAAAGCAGCACCAGCTCGTCGAACAATTCGCGATTGTGGAGGTAAGCGGGCCGCAGGCGGATTGAATAATAGCGGGTCACCCACCAAAGCCCGAGCGTCACCGAGAGGCAGGCCAGCGTCAGCCCGTGATGAATTCGCCACATGAACAGGAAATAGGCCACGAGAGTGAGCAGCATGTTGATGCCTTGAAGCACGACGCCGTCGACGAACAGTCGTGTATTCTGAACGTCGCCCGTGACACGGTTGAAAATCGAACTCGAGCCGTGCACATCGAAAAAGCGAAAGCTCAATCGTTGCAATCGCGCATAAACGCGATCACGCAAGTCGGGAACGATTTTTCCCTGCGTCAGCCGAGCTGTGGTCATGTTGTACTGATAGGTCAGGACAGCGCGCAGAATCGCCTGCGCGACGATGGCAAGCGAAAGCGCTGTGACAACTTGCAGCGGAGTCCAGGTGGTGGGGGGATGCCAGCCAAATGGGTACGACGGCGCTCGTTGCGACGCGTCGAGCGCGTTTCGGATAACATCAATGACGACGCCCAGTAATTGCAGCCCAACGAGGCCGAGCAGCAGCAAGATGATGCTCAGCGTCAGTGAAAGGAGACAGTCTCCTCGAAATTGCCACGCCAAACCAAGCAACCGGCGCACCAGTTCCCATGTGGGATACTGGCGCTCCTTGCTCGGTTGTGGAGACGAGTCGGACATCCAGAAAAGCATCTTGCCGGGGAAAGCGTTTTCAATCCAGAGGAAAGAAATCGCAAAGGGTCACTGTTCGGTTACCAGGAGTTACCGCAGGTTTCCGTTTGGTTACCGGGAAGTGACTGCCGATCGACGTTCGAAGGGGATTTTGCTGATTGTTTTGACGTTGAAAGCTGCCTCAGTTGCTGCCCGAGAAGCTCGCCGAAAGTGGGGTTGGTAGGTTGATAGGGCGACGCCGCCGTTGTCGGATATCATTGCAGTGAATCTGGATCATTATCGGTCGGATGCTGATTATAAGCATGGTCTGCATTTCACGGCTTTGCCGACAGCCTGGGTGTCTGAAACGCCGGGTGCAACTGCTGGTTATCTGGAGTTTACGGGTCAGGGGTTGACGAGTTTCGAGCGGGCGATGGATCGGGATGAACGGTTGATGGCTGTGCTCGGTTCGCGGCTGCTTCAGGACCAGAAGAAGGTCGGTGAGACGGCTGAGGCGATTCGGCTGCGGCAGAGTGGTGAGGATAGCGCATTGAGTGCGATTGCAACGAGTGTCAGCGAATCGTTGACGCAAGTTTTGCGTTGGGTTTATTGGTGGAACACCTCCCAAGAAGTATCACCGTACGGGTTAACGAAGGCTGAGGTGACGGTGAAGTTGAATACGGATTTCGGGATGGCGGGGATGTCGAGTCAGGATTTGCAGGCGGTTGTGGGCGCGTGGCAGTCGGGGGCCATCAGCCGGGATACGATGTTTGAGTTGTTCCGGAGTGGGGAGATATTGCCGGATGGGAGGACGAATGAGGATGAACAGGAACTGATCCGGACACTAATCCTTACAGAAGGAAACAAAGGCAACAAAGCAGAAACCACGGATGAACGCGGGCAGGTATCTGCCGGGGTTTTGCCGACAATTATTTCCGCGGGCGTGGGGTTTGCCGCCCCGTTCGCAAAAGTGATCTCCACTGTTGCTTTAGAGTGGCGTCTTCCGCCAACCCCGAATAAGTAGTGAACGTTTGTAAGACAGTAAAAGAAAGCCCCTCCGTGGTCGGGGTTACTTCCCCAATGCTCGTGTCTGGCTTACTGGAATTCGTCACGCGAGCCGTGATGTTTGTAGTACTGTTGGTTAGCACTTTCCAGAAAGTTGGGGAGCACCGGATGCCTACGTCATTGCATCCGTTTTCGCTCAGTGAAGTAATTTCAATCGTTAGCGTCCGACCGTTTTGAATTTGAACCGGGATTTTTTGACGAATGAACTGTTGGTCCGGAGTCATGCGACCGCAGCAGGTAACGGCCAAAAATATCGCAGACAAAGCCAGAATTTCCGCTGTCTTTCTCATATCTGTATGCCACGGCGCAACCATCCCTACGTAAGAAGGTAGATCACGCCGGTGGTATCGTCTAGTGCGGTCTGGCGCTCGTAGTCTTTGCGCCCAAGTAGTTGTGGCACGCGAAAGGCGGAATGTGTCAACAGATTCTTTTGAGAAAAGTTGCAGCTAGAATCCCGATAAACAGAATCGGGACTTCACTTCGTTTAGGGGCGTCGGGTGCCGGAGAAAAATCAGTCAAAAGCTTTTTTGAAAAATAATTGCAGCGTGGTGCCAGCTAGAAGGGGTCTCGGTGGAGCTAGATGCAGTTCAATATTGGAGGGATGGAATTTTTTATCTGTTCAGCTAAAGGCTCTGCGCTTTACTAAGGCCGTGGGGCTTAGAGGACAATCCGCTTCGGAGGGTATCGTAGCCCCAACCAAGCAGCAGAGGTGCAAATATTACGATATACAACCACGGCGGCACAGGGCCATCCATGATGTCGGGTCGAACGAGCGCGACAACACACGCCGTTGGCACAGAGAGGGAAAAAGGCAAACAGAGTAAAACAGAGATTCGGGACATTGGAATGCCGCTACCGCCCTTTCCCCACTTCAACCGACTCAATGCGCGTTGGCTGAACAAGGCGGCAATCAGCGAAGCGGATATGTACGTAAAAAACAAGCCCATTAAGGTGCCGAAGATGTAACCACCCAATGTAGGGGGAGCATTGTCATTTCCGTGATAGGGCATCATTTGGGCAGAGTTAATTCGCGTCGCTTCGTATTGCCGCTGAAAGGCAACGCTTCCCCGGATTACCGCTTTTGGCCGGATTCTGTGGAAACGATGTCGTCGGCCAGGAGTTCTTCCTGCTTGCCGGATTCGGTCCGGATGTAGACCCGTGAGCCGATGCGGGTCTCAATTTTCGCGTAAATCTTGCGGCCATCTTTCAATTGGATCAGGTTCGGCGGATTCTTCTGTTTGGGGTTGGAGAATGCAGTCCAGGTCTCCGGCACGAAGCCTTTCCCCTCGCAAATCGGGCAGGCCAGCCGGCCCGTGCCGCCGCAAGCAGCGCACTTCGCCTTGCCGGTTCCGCCGCAGACCGTGCATTTACCGATATTGACCGCGATGCCCGCACGCATCTCGATCACGTCTCCTACATGATTCTGGTTCCAAGACATCGACGTGCCATCAACCTGATGAAATCTTTGCCAGACATCCGTGTCGGGATGGCCGTCGACGTGCATGTGTTCCCAGGTGCCCCGCGAGAGCTTCAGGCATGGTCCCGGGCAGTCCGCCCATCCGCCCTTGCATCCCGGCGCGACACACATGGATTTCTCTGAGCCGTCGCATTGGAAGCAAACTTTCATCCCATTCGGCGGTGTCTGCGCGCGATTCGACTGGTTCAACCCAATGCGGTCGCAACCCCCCATTACTACAGCCAGCGACGCACAGGCCAGGCCAATCACTAGTGAACAACGCGAAAAATCCGAGTTCTTTTGCACGTGACGATCACGCGCATTTTTTGTGCCACAGTTGGGAATGAGCTCCGCTTCATCCCTGCCCGCGCTGAATGCAAATTGCAGAATGCAGTATCTAACAGAAGTCTTCATGAGCTGCGCTCACCACCGAGGATGAAAATTGTAGTTATTTTCAGAGAAGGTAACGAAGAGAACGAAGGGACTTAGTGACCAGAGCTTTACAGCACGATTGAGGGCGAGTGAGATTTCTTAGTCAATTCGGCCAATCGATGTAAACCGTGGCTCGATTGGTGAGGTTGTGGTAGTGGCTGTAACCGATGGCGGAAGGATATCCGTTGTTCTGCAAATAAACGAGGCGGAGGTCGGAGCAGAATTCCAGATCGGTTAAGATTTGGTCCAAGGCATTGGTGGTCAGTTGATTGTGGTCGGCAAGAAGTTCCTGCAAGCTGGTGCAACCGGTGATGACGAGATTGGTTAGCTGGTTGTCGTAGGTCCAGAGAAGTTGGAGATTTGCCTGGCCGGCAAAATCGGCGGAGGTGTAGGCATTGCCCCAGGTTTCGACGTCGGTGAGATTGGTCGAGACGAAGGAGAGGTGACCGCTTTGGTTGTTGTGCCAGATCCAGGGTTCGCGCAAGGAATAGAAGTTGGTCATGATGTCCTGGTAACGCTGGGTGATGCTGCGGTTTTCGCGAGTGCAGAAATGCCACACTTTTGGGCCGGTGCCGTTGCCAATGGTCACATTTGTAAAGTTGTTCACGGCGGCACGAATGTCTTCGAGGTTTGGGTTGCCGGACACATCCAATTCGTGAAGGCCGCACGCTTCGAAGCAAAGTCTCTTTAGCGACGGCAGGTTGGAAACGACTACGTGATCGAGGTTTGTGCAATGGAAACATTCAATGGCTTCGAGGCTGGTGAATCCGCTGAAATCGAGAGTGTTGGTGATGGGATTATAGGACGAGGCCCAGTATTTCAGGCTGGTGAGCGGGTAAGCAAAATAGACCG
>Ga0137397_10002289_pt1 | contig 13398 bp, 12 predicted proteins | sample czorhiz116metaG_FD_106658 | JGI IMG/M metagenome (GOLD analysis project Ga0137397, IMG submission 106658) | Vadose zone soil microbial communities from Angelo Coast Range Reserve, California, USA - czorhiz1.16 metaG | ecosystem: Environmental > Terrestrial > Soil > Vadose zone | place: USA... | reverse complement strand
GATACCGTGGAATACGATTACGACGGGGATCGCAAAATTGATTCCCGCGTTTCCCTCCTTGATTACCGCACCCCGAAACAGCCGCATCCGGATGTGGTAACTCTCGTTGATACTCGCCGAGAAGGCTGGAAAGGTCTGAATGCGATCTTTACCGGTATCTCGAATCAATCGTGGCAGGAAGCTTTGACTGTTTACCGAGCGGCGTGGCGGCGTGGTCTAACTACACCGGAAATAGATAAGTTGGCATCAGCCTCAGCGATTGGCGAGCGATACGATCACGGTTACTGGCTCAAGGAGAAGGTTTTCAGGCAACTACGCGCACGCCTCCAGGAAGCAAAACAGGCTGAGCCGGCGCGAGCCGCATCACTTGAGGTCATCGAGAAAGATCTGGCCAGGCTGTATTACCTTGGGCTCTTCGACGAGTATGCGAGGAAGATTGCTGAGGTGCCTGGGAGGTGAAGAAGCCGTCGCATCAAGCTTTCATAGTTGAATGACTCTCAAATCCTCAAAGCACCGAGGCGTTATGAATACCAAATTCATTCTCTTTAATCTCCGGGAAGCTCAGGAAGAACTTAATTCCACGATCAAGGACCTTGAACTAACCATGAGTATGCAGAGCCGGAATTATCGATCGCGTTGATGCATCTCTACCACCACCTCAACACGGCTTGGAATGCTCGGGACTCCACTCATCAGGAGGCAACTGATTGTTGATGAAGATTTTAATCGGTGGGGTGACTACCCGTCCGACCTTGAGCTGATGAAGGTCGAATGATGTGAAAGCGCCCATGTCACCAACGCTCAACCAGAACTGCTTTCTATGAATTACACGGGCAAAATAGCGATCATCACTGGCGGGAGTAAAGGCATCGGAGAAGGCTGCGTGCGCGCCTTCGTCGGCGCCGGCGCCAAAGTAGTATTCTGTGCTCGCACAGAACAAGCCGGCCAGCGCGTGGCGAATGAAATTAATCAGCGCGGCCCAGGCGAGTCGCGCTTCGTTCGCTGCGACATTTCAAAGGTTGAAGAAATTCAACAGTTAATTGACACTACAGTCGCGCGATACGGCCGGCTGGACTGTTTAATTAACAATGCTGGTTGGCATCCTTCGCACCGGCCGATAGACGCTTTCTCCATTGCAGAATTTCGAGATCTGCTGGAACTGAATCTGGTCAGCATGTTCGCTGCCTGTAAGTTTGCCTTGCCACACCTGCGTTGTACGCAAGGCAATATCATCAACATGTCGAGTTTGGTTGGTGCGATGGGCCAACTCTACGCCACCACTTACGTCGCCACCAAAGGCGCCGTCACGGCATTTACTAAAGCACTGGCAATCGACGAAGCCGCGCATGGTGTGCGCGTCAATTCTGTGTCCCCCGGAAACATCTATACACCCCTGTGGCAGGAGGCAATCGATGCCGCTCCCGAGCCTGATGAGTGCCGAACTGACGGTGAAGCTGCGCAGTTGCTGGGTCGGATGGGAACGATTGAAGAAGCAGGCAAGCTCTGTCTATTCATAGCCGCCGAGGCCACTTTCACGACGGGCGTAGACCACATCATTTCTGGAGGGGCGGAACTTGGTTACGGGCGAAAGTCACGTAAGCAATGAACCGCCAAGAGACCAAGCACTGATAAGCGGAGTCAGAAAGCCCGAGAAAAACGATAGTTAAGCTTTTGAATGCAGCTAGTTGCCTGGCGCCCTTGGCGGCTTGGCGGCTAATTGAGATGAGAAGCCACTAATGCGCACAGTCCATCTTGTTTTACTAGCAATCTTCCTGAACGCCTTCAATATTGGTCTACCCGTTCAATCTATGACGGGCACGAAGAAGGATATCTATCACAACGGCTGGATCGATCTGAACAAGAATGGCCGCATGGACGTCTATGAAAATCCAAAAGCGGACATTAACAAACGCATTGATGATCTACTGAGTCAAATGAATTTAGAGGAGAAAACTTGTCAGACCGCCACCCTCTACGGCTACGCCCGAGTATTGAAAGACGAGCTGCCGACGCCCGATTGGAAGAATCAGATCTGGAAAGATGGCATCGCCAATATCGATGAGCACCTGAATGGTTGGGCACGGGGCGCAAGTAGCATTTACGCTCGAGACATAAAGAAGCACGTTTGGGCAATGAACGAAACGCAGCGCTTCTTTATCGAGGAAACACGCCTGGGCGTTCCTGCTGACTTCACCAACGAAGGACTCCGCGGCGTCGCCTTCTACACCGCGACGAGTTTCCCTTCCGAGCTTAGCCAGGGACACACCTGGGACAAAGCGCTCGTTCGCGAGATTGGACAAATCACTGCAACGGAAGCAAGAGCGCTTGGATACACGAATATTTACGCACCAACTTTGGATGTCGCGCGCGACCAACGCTGGGGGCGAATCGAAGATGTTTACGGCGAAGACCCATACCTCGCAGCACGCCTTGGTGTAGAAATGGCCAGGGGCCTACAGGAAAAACTAACGGTCGCGTCCACCGCCAAACATTTTGCGGTCTATAGCAACAACAAGGGCGCCAGAGAAGGAGAGTCGCGCACAGATCCGCAAACTTCTCCTCGCGAAGTGGAGAATATTTTCCTGCCGCCTTTCAAGGCAGCCATCAAGGAGGCAGGAATTCTTGGGATCATGAGTTCTTACAATGATTACGACAGCATCCCCGTCACCGGCAGTAAGTACTGGCTAACGGAGCGACTGCGTAATGACTTTGGGTTCAAGGGCTATGTAGTTTCCGATAGCGCGGCCGTCGAGTTCCTTTACAACAAGCATGCTGTGGCCGCCGACATGAAAGACGCCGTGCGTCAGTCCATCGAAGCAGGTTTGAATGTGAAAACAAACTTCACGCCCCCTACCGATTTCATCCTGCCTTTGCGCGAGCTGGTCAAAGAAGGAAAGGTCTCTATGAAGACGCTCGACGACCGCGTGCGCGATGTCTTGCGCGTCAAGTTCCTGATCGGGATTTTTGATCGCCCTTATGTTGCTGACGCTGATGCAAGTGAAAGAGTTGTCAATTCAACCGAGCACCAACAGGTCGCATTGCGCGCCGCGCGCGAAAGCATCGTCCTTCTTAAGAACGAAAAGAATGTGCTGCCGTTAAGCAAATCAATTAACTCGATCGCGGTGATTGGTCCGAACGCAGACAACGACAGCAATACCCAATATCGCTATGGTCCGAACGGCATAAAAGGTGTCACGGTGCGGGAAGGAATTAAGAACAAACTCGGCGCCAACGTTACTGTGAGCTATGCGAAAGGTTGCGAGATCATTAACGAGAGATGGCCGGAAACAGAAGTGCTTCCCGAAGCGTTGACCCGGGAGGAACAGAACGAAATAAACAAAGCGGTTGATGTTGCTAAGAACTCGGATCTGGCTATCGTGGTGCTGGGTGACTCCTCAAAGACTGTCGGCGAAAGCGCCAGTCGTTCGAGTCTCGATTTACCAGGACGCCAGTTAGAACTGGTCCAGGCCATTCATGCGACAGGCAAGCCGGTCATAGTGGTTTTGATCAACGGCCGTCCCATCAGCATTAACTGGGTGAGCAAGTATGTGCCCGGGATCCTCGAGGCATGGTTTCCGGGTGCGCAGGGCGGGACCGCGATTGCGGACGTGCTGTTCGGCGACTACAACCCGGGTGGTAAACTAACCATTACTTTTCCCAGGACTGTGGGTCAAATTCCGTATAACTTTCCCACAAAACCCAACGCCCAATGGGAAGGCGAAAAGACGCGCGTCAGCGGCGCCCTGTATTCCTTCGGCCACGGCTTGAGCTACACCACGTTTGGCTACAACAACCTGACGATAAGCCCCTTAAAACAGAATGCGCGCGGAAATGTTGTGGTCAGGGTTGAGGTGAAGAACACCGGTGCGCGCGAAGGCGACGAGGTTGTTCAACTCTACGTTCACGACCTGGTGAGCAGCGTCACTACGTATGAAAAGGTTTTGCGAGGCTTCCAGCGAGTCCACTTGAAACCGGGCGAAATCAAGATCCTAACGTTTACGCTGACGCCCGAAGACCTGGCGCTATGGGATCGCAGCATGCACTTCGTGGTGGAACCAGGGAAGTTCAAAGTGATGGTGGGATCTTCTTCCGAGGACATCCGGCTTAGCGGCGAATTCGAAATCGTCGGACCGTAGGTTTCCTGGCTTTGGGTTTATTCAACGTGCGTTGACCTGGTTGGAGCCTGGTATCTGCGTTCATTTGTGCTGGGGCTTAACGCGGATATTCGCAGTTCAGATCTGAAACATTTAAGACGTGTTTGTTTCATCTGCGTTCGCTGCGTTTATGTGCGGCTTGTTTTCCTCCCTGCCACGCTTCGGAATCGGGCACTAAAGCGACAACACATCAGGGAAGACATAGGCGTGGCCCTCGACCTCAACCGGAATCGAGGGCCATCCCGGAGTTGTTGTAATCACTTCAATACGATCCTCAAAAGCAATGATCGTCTCTTCAATCTTGGTCCCAGTGATTGAAGGATTCCAGGCAAACGCCTGATTGTCGTGTACCTCGTCAGCGCATTCTGGGTGCGCTACCCAATCACGCGTACGGTAGCCGGCGGCGCCACCCTGGTGGTGCAACTTTTCCTCGCCCGGAAAGCCTTCAGCTCGATATGAGCTTGCCGCGACGTCGTAAAGCTCACGACCCTTTACGCCCGGCCTCGTCGCGAGAAAGAGCGCCGCATTCACATGAGCAGTTGCGTGCGTTCGACGTCTCAACTCCTCCGGCACTGGCCCCGCGCAGACGATGCGAGTTAGTGAAGCGATTAATCCGTGTCGCCGCGCGCAAACTACAATCATCAGGACTTTTTCCCACTGGACATCCTTTGGCAATGGGTGACGAAAACGCTGTAGCCGCTCGTCAGCCGCCACTAGTGTAACGACCGCCTCGGCGCCAATGGCCGCAAGCGCATTTTTGGCCCGGCGCGCAACTTCGTGCTCAGTCAAGCCGGGTGCGAGCGAACCAGCCAAATCACCGATTGCCAAGCCAGCCTGCTTCCCAAAGGTCTTGAAGCGGTCAATCTCCGGGGCGGTTAGCTGATATCTGGTTCGCGCGATAATACCTTCAATGACGCGCGCGTCTCCGAGTGGAAGATCACAGCCCAGTAGCATTTTTTCATTCATTACAGAACGCGCGAGCTCTCTAATTAAGGCCGGGTTTGCCTTCTCCTCTTCCCACCCAAAGTCAACCGGCTCATAATTCTGCCCGTCCAGCTCTTCAGTTATGATACGAGCCATTTCGATCTTGTTCGCCAATACAAAGCGTTTTCCATCGCGTCGGACGAATAAGGTGGCGACGCCGTTCTCGCGACTCGAGTCGACTCCGTTTCTTCCACCCGCTGTTAGCCACGCGAAGTTGGGCTGGGAGCTGATCAGCACGCCACCCAGTCCCTCCCTCGAACAGAGCCGTACTAGTCTTTCAGTTTTCTCCTCAATTTCCTGGGACATTGTCACAACTTTCTTTGCTTCACTCGTTCGAGCGGCGTATCTGGCAATTGCGCTTGCTGCGTCTTTGATCTGATCGGCAACGGGAAAACTGCAAAGTAGAGCAAATAAGACTGGAGAAACAACCGAAAGCTGCTTTCTGGCCTTTATCTTCAGCTTCTGGATTAAGCTTGTTAATTCGAGAAGGCTATCGTATCCCAGGAGGTAAAGTTGCGACAGTCATTTTTACTCGAGGCTCGAAAAAGTGAGGACGGTTGAATGAAAACGTTGAGGCAGGGTATTGGTCAGGATAGGTAAGCGACAAAACCAGTAGACGGGAATTTGCTCCATCAACCAGGGGAGTCTATGTTGGGAGACTGGAAAAGCAGGTGAACGAAACTCTTGAGAAGCAAAACCTTACATTAATCAATGGAAGCGACTGGTCGGAGGTAGATTTGGTTCGCGTGGCCAATCCAAGCCTTCCCCATGCTTCAATCTACTGGCGGGTGGTCTTTCCAGGTGCTTAATCGATCCAGTCCAGGTGAAACCAGCCGATTTTTTTTGAAAAAACCGCCCGAAATTGAGATTTTGGGAAGACTTTGCCGCTTGAGTGTGATATATCAGAGCCTGAATAGCTTTTCAATTAAGTCTCATCGGAGGTGTCCACCAGACTATGGCGACCAAAGCCGCGACAGGCAGAAAGCGCATGACTCAGTCGGAAGTCTTCAACCATTTTGCAGAAAAGACTGGAATGAAGCGAGGAGCGGTTAAGGAGTTTTTTGACGAACTCTATAACCTGGCTTCGCGCGAAGTTAAGTCTAACGGAGAATTCGTATTACCAGGCTTCGGCAAGCTCGTTAAATCCGAAAGGAAGGCGCGAGAAGGAAGGAATCCTGCGACCGGAGAAACAATCCAAATACCAGCGAAGACAACGCTAAAGTTTCGTGTCGGCAAAGGCATGAAAGATACAGTCTTACCCAAGAAATAATGTAACTAATCCGACTTTCTTGGACTAAAGAGTTCTAAAGCGCCGTCCGAAAGTTCACAATTTAGTGAACACGGGGCGGCGCTTACATTTTTGGCAGCCGAAATTAGGATTTCTGTAAACAAAGTCGCAGAGGGTCACTTCAACTTACGATCGAATTGTCATCAGACCTGTCTCCGGACACCCAAACCTACTCCGCCTTAAAAAATGCTTCCCTTTCGAGTGCAGCTTGGGTATAATCTCCAGTTTTGCTGAACCCCTAAAAATTTGCGCTTGGGAGTAGTGCAGCTCCCGGGACTGAAATGGGTGCTAAATGCAACCCCGCTGCATCCTCAGCGTGAGCTGAGGCATCATAAGATTTGCACTAAAAATAGCCGCTAACAGCGGTTTTGGAGGATAAAACGTAACCGTGACTTTTGATAGACACTTGCCGCTGGACGAGCGGATTCTAAGAATTGACCATATTCAGGCCAGACGTTATTCGAAATTGAGTGGGGTGGCTTTGGAGATTGCCACACAGGGAATTCTCCGCCACCTACGCGCGTGTGATCGAATGGACGTAAACCCGGACACCTCAGCCGTTAGAGAAATCATCGACGATGCCCTTAATGGTCGTCGAGTCTTTGCTGAGACTACGGAACACCCTCGAGCAGCCTAAATCAGGTTTCTCATTCAACCATAAAGAGATCGCCTTTATTGTGGCGATCTCTTTATTTTTCCTCGATCAAGTCCACAAGTTGACCGCGATGGTCGACTGCATTAACATCTGCGCGCCAGGCATGTGTCCCTGTAGCTCAGTGGATAGAGCATCTGCCTTGTTGGAGCCTTAATGAGGAAGAATTTTGGGAAGAACTCATTAAGTGGACGGCCCCATATGCGGGGACGCCCTTAGAGCCTCTGGTACTCGATTCGAGTAACAATCCATGAGGATTGGGTAATCCGCAGGAAACCTTTCTCATGAAACAACGTTGGGAAGGGGCTCCTCAGAGACTATACGGGCCGGGACTGTGATGTCCAAGATATAGTCCAGCCAGCAAACCTGTTTGAACAGGCGGTCAGGGAAAGCCTGATGCTGGATGCTAAGCAGAGGGCCGCAGGTTCGAGCCCTGCCAGGGACATTACTTCTCAAACTCGTTTGCGCCAAAATATGGCGGCTATAGTTCAGTTGGTTAGAACGCTAGATGGTGGATCTAGAGGTCGTGGGTTCGAGCCCCACTAGCCGCCCCAGCTTTTGAACCTCATCAATCTCGTAGCTAAGATGTATTCGCGGCGGAGTCCATGAAGTTCAGTCCCATGAATCTCGCACGGGAGAGCTACCACGATAAACAACGGAGAAATCTTATCCTCTATCAAGCTTTACCAGAGGGAATATGGTAGCGGCGATCCCATCCTTTGTCTGCACGGATTAGGCGCCAACATATTTACATGGCGCCACTTCATCACTCCTTTCTCGCAGACAAACAAACTAATACTCGTCGATCTTAGGGGATTTGGAGCATCGCCCAAGCCTTCCGACACCCACTACTCCATCGAAGAGCATGCAGACGATATTTACAAAATCATTCTTAGAGACGATCTGAAGAAGTTGACTCTAGTCGGAAACTCTCTCGGCGGTGGAATCGCTCTCCTTGTGGCCATGAGACTCTGTGAACAAGATCCCGCGAGATTATCAAAGTTAGTCTTAATCGACGCCGGCGCATATAAGGAGTATGTACCCGGTTACCTCAAACTTATGAGAACTTTTGCTGGAGGGCTAATCATTCATTTGGCTCCAAGCAGGCTGGCCGCCAAGTTCGTCTTAAAAGCTTCATACTACGACAAGAATAAAATCACCGAAGAACAAGTCAAAGCCTATGCAGATCCGATAGCAAGTAGAAAAGGCCGTCATGCGCTGCTGCAAACAGCGAGACAATGCATTCCGGCAAATAGTGACGAAATCATCGCAAAGCTAAAGAGCATCACTATTTCTACAATGCTCCTGTGGGGCAGGGAGGATGCTGTCATCCCGCTCAAAGCAGGGGAACTACTGGATCAAGCGCTTCCGGATTCTAGACTTGTGGTACTGGAACATTGCGGGCACATCCCGCAGGAAGAAAAACCAGATGAAACGATCGCGATTATTTCTAAGTTCATGAATACGTCGAACCACAATTCATGATTCTGCCCGTATCCGCTTCAAACATTTCCTACGAACAGCAGCCAAATCGGGGTGGTCATTAACTCGTTAGACGAACCATGTGCTGTCAATGAGAGCGATAGGCCCCAGAATGATAAGTGTGCACTTAGCCAGCTTCACGCAGCCCCTCTGTCCAGTTTAGGTTTCTGCGAATGGCTTCCCCTTACAGCTTTTCGAGGACTGCCTTCCATCTCACCCACGCTTCATCGCGAGCCTTCTTGTTAGCTTTGTAAGTGGTCACCGCCTTTTGATAATCCACTACTGCTTTTTCATCAGCTTCTTTATCACCCTTGACCTCGGGTGCTTTGGGTTCAGGTGCATCTCCCGCGCGCATAAAGCCATGGCCAGCACCTTCGTACGTTACAGGGTCATACTTCTTCCCCATCTCCTTCATCATCTCGATAGTCTTCGGAAGAGTCGCATTGATGCGCGCGTCGTTCCCTGCGTAAAAGCCGTAGACCGGCGCTTTGATCCTTGCTAAATCGTCCTTACTTTCCGGCGCTGAACCATAAAAAACAAAGGCGGCCTTTACCATTGGATTGTTCGTCGCATAACGAAAGGATTGAGTGCCTCCCCAACAGTAACCCGTTGCTGCAATCTTGCCGTTGGCGGCGGGAAGTTTCGACACGTAGTCGGCCACCGTGTTCAAGTCGGCTGTGATCTGATCGGGCGGCAAATCTCTAATGGCCTTGCCAACGGCGTTACTGTCGGTTGCCCGTATCTCGCTCGTCCCGCCGCCATTTGGACCCATGCCTGAAAGCAAGTCCGGAGCTATAGCCACATAGCCAGCTTCAGCCAACTGGTCGGTGAGACTTTGCACCCAGTCGCTCATCCCAAAGATTTCGTGAATCACCAACACGGAAGTGGCCTTGCGTTTTACTTCGGGGTAGACAACAAAAGCGCTGACCTCGCGTTCAGCGTTACCGCCCGCGGGTTTGTATTTGATTTTCACCCACTCCTGATGCCTTGGTGACTTCGCCAAGCGCTGCTTGGCCCAATCCCGAATCTCGGAAACCGGTTCTGAAGTCGCCGTCCCACGGTGATCCATATGATTGGAATTCAAGTTCTGCGCGGATGCGCATGAACTACTAATGACGACGCTGAGCAAAAACGCTGGGGCAATTCCAAAAACGTTCTTCATGCTATTCTCCGTAGTACTGAGTTTCTGTTTGAGTAGATTGTAACAAAGCTGGTTCGCAAAAAACTCAATTTCTGAAATCGACGTTGTCTAACTAGCGAGTTTATTCGCCCCCTTCATTAAGACGGGGTCCGCTCACCGATCCTAGGATTCCTTCCAGGGTCCGCCGTACGTCGTTTGAAACGGATCGGCAATTGCGCCAACATACTGCCAATGAAGCCTCGCCAATTGTCGAATGTGAAGGTAGTCGTGAGCCAACCAGGATGCAAGAAGATCGCCGGCAGCGATGGATCTACCATCTGGGTGTTTGTAGCAATTCGCCCAGTTTGTTGTCGCCAGGTCACCTAACCATGATAGGGATTTTTCGCGCTCAGTTAAGAAATTGCTAATTGACGATTCGAGATCTCGTTCATTGTAACCCCGCGAGGTTACCCAGTCTTGCGGGTCAATACGTGGCCAGGCTTGCTCTGGATTGGTGAGCACAAGATTCAGCCGCCGGCGAAAGTCTTCCCTTTCCTCATCGTAGAGGTGGTTTATTACTTCCAGAATGGACCACTTGCTGGGCGTGGGTCTCCATCTGCCCTGTTCAGGATTCGTGCCTTTAACCAGACCTTGAAACACTTCGCGATTTGTCGACAGCCGCTCAATAAAATATTCGAGATTCATTTCTGCCGCTCCTTTGCCAAAATAAAACGGACTCTCTCGGTCAACAGTTGTCCTCAACCTTACGCGTGACAGTTTCTCTGTAGCCACTGGCCCTTGTCGCCTAAAGTCGAGTGGGTCTACCTTGTGTACGACTCGCTGGTGATTCGTTACAAAGGGATTTGTTGCCGATTGCTCAGCTTTAGGAAATAATGACCATCGAAGCTAATTTCATACAACGCAGGAACGCTAACCTGCTTATCCTGAGTTCACTTATTTGAAGGAGATAAAGTGCCAGACGAGCAAAGAACTGCCAACAATTCGCAGACCTACGTGGTCTATGCAAGTCAATTCTCTTATGAAACGCTTGAGCAAGAAAACGGCCAAGCCACTGTCGTTCGTTTTCAACTGGACAACCCACAATACCACGCCGGTGATGTTGTGGTCGTACTTTCAGAAGGTGAGATTCATTTTCACGGAATGATTGGCAGGCTCGCGGATGGATGGGCAACTGCCACTGACCGGCGTGGGTCCCTACTGCCCGCGACAGTTCAATAGCACCGGTTGCCGAACAGCCGAACTTGCTTCTTCTTATTTGCGCGTATAACCAGCTGGATAGTTTAGTTCTACGTCGGGTGTGGAAGCGACGAGTTTTAATCGGTGAAAGCCCTTCTTCGGGTGAGTGGAAAGGTATGACAGTGTTATTTGCTTATCAAGGTCCAAACGTAATTCTTTGATGAACGGATCGAAGCGCGTTGGAACACCCAGTCCTTGAAAAAAAGCGTGTCCTCCAGTTTCGTCAGACAATCTATTGAGCGAACTCTGACCTTGTAATAGCAGATTTCCATCCGTCGATGAAGTGACTGTAGGTGCGAAAAATGAATATATGGCAACACTACGTCGTTGAGCCTCATCTATGGCGCGTTGTAGATCGGAGCTTTGTCCTGGTGAAATCTGGGAGATGCCCTGCGAGATATCCAGCCCGTCTGAAACCAGCAAAATCGCCCTGCGTCCAGCGGGTTGCGAATCAAACCGTCTGAGTGCTTCTATCACCTCCACGTAAGGATTATATGGTGCGGCACTGGCTACACCGACGGGTGACCGGAGAGACTTGGCTGCTTTTTCCAAGTCAGCTGTAAACTTGTGCCGAATCTGCAAACTACCAGCCCGCAAATAACCCACAAGAACGCGAGAGTCCCGCGGCAAACGGCGTATGAAGTCGCTGAGCGCCTTTATCTCAAGACCTATGGATGAAACGACATCATCCTGAATGAGCACAATCAGATTTATCGGCGCATTTGTTCCTATCGCCCGAATAGACAGGATTGTCTGAGGTTCACTATCCTCACTGACAGACAGGATCACGGTTTGAAGCTCCAGCTCACGTGGTGCCGTCTGCCCTTTCACTCGAATCGTCACGGGAATTATTACCGGTCGGCCAGAATCACTGGAACCCCTGATCGAAGAGCTGCTGGGCGATTGAGCAAATCTGCTTCCGTCGTTATCAGCCGCTACGATAAAGAAAATTGCTGCGAAAACACTGGCGATCGCTCTCCGCGTTTGAACCCCGTTCATATCTGCTCCTTTTTCGCGTTCTTAAATCCATTATACAAGCATTAGGGTTTGAGGGGTTATACAGTTCAGCTAAGCTGGTGAAGCAGAAGCTTAGCAGCTAAGATCATTTTGCAGCTTGTAGATTTATACCCTGCGTTGATGAAAGCATGCTTGAGACAACAACTGGAAAACTAACATACCGTGATGAAAAAATCGCGCGCTTACTAAGCTGGATTCCCTGGCTTTCATTTGTGCTCGTTACGGTTCCTTTACCAATCTTTTTTCTCCTATCATTCCTTTCCTCTACTACTCCCGAATCCGCAGCGGTCTATCTTCTGCTTTCCTTTGTATCGGCGGGGTTGGGTTTAGTTGTCGGACTGTTTGTCCTTTTCCTGCTTTTGTTTTATCGGAGGCGCTGGCATCGTCGACTGCGCGACCAGCTTGCCGCCGACGGGATTACTGCGTCCGAAGTGACCTGGTTTACTTCGGAACTCTCTTCAGAAGAGCGTACAACCTGGCGACACCTTAAAGAAAAGAACCCACTGTTAGCAGACGCATACTGCGAAACGCTTGCGGCTCGCCTGACTGCAACCAGGATTATCGGCAGGGCTCGTGCGGAAATATTGAGAGTTGAGCGACAGCGTAATCGTACGCTCAACATTCGGGGTGCCGATACTGCTTCAATATTGAGCGACCTACTTTTGGACCGTCAACGATTTGAGGGTCTTCGCGAGGAAGCCACTATTCGCTTATCCGAGGCCAAAGCGCGACTCCAGACAATCGAAGCGGCAGCTAATCGCAGCCTAAGTAAGAGTGAAACTGATCTGATGCTCCAGCGATTGACCGCCTCGCAGGAACAGTTTCCGCTGGCACTCGAGATGGCCACCCTGGAACAAGAGGCGCTTCGCGAGCTCGACCAGCCTAAACCCTAAAACTCCCTGGCCTTCCACCAGCTCAGAACATTGCACGAATCAAATCAATTCCATCCGAGGTCTTTCAGACGATGAACGCCCGGCCTGAAGGGTCCCCGTTCGAACGTCATGCCGGATTCTATGAAATAAACGGGCCAATTCCTATTTAGCACCCCTTTCCTACTCAAAAGACTCCAGTTCGTGTTGAAATCAGCACGCGCTGGACGGCCAGATGTAAGGAAAGGCCCTGACTCCTTCGGCCACTCCGACTTAACAGTCGTCACTCTGGCACATCATCAGATTGACAATAGGTCACACCATCCTGACTGCAACCGGTCAACCTACTGACACCTCCCAATCCATACCTAAGATCTCCCAAACCCTGAACTACCAATAGTTTGCGCTCTGCTGACCTGCTTGGCACAGCTCCTGCTAAGTGGGAACCGCCCACTCGTGCTTTATGCGTGGGGGATTGAAGCCTAAAAGAAGACTGCTAAAGGAAACGATATGAAAAGAAACAAACGCTCTATTACATTGACTTGGTTGACCTGCTTGTCCCTGGTGCTTTCGTT
>Ga0137397_10002288_pt1 | contig 13402 bp, 14 predicted proteins | sample czorhiz116metaG_FD_106658 | JGI IMG/M metagenome (GOLD analysis project Ga0137397, IMG submission 106658) | Vadose zone soil microbial communities from Angelo Coast Range Reserve, California, USA - czorhiz1.16 metaG | ecosystem: Environmental > Terrestrial > Soil > Vadose zone | place: USA... | reverse complement strand
TTGTACGGAGCGCCGGTGCGGCGCGAACGTGGCCCCGGCGTTATAGGGCTGGCAGGGTGTAGGCGCAACTCTGATACCAATAAGCCGACGCATCGCGAGAATGAGTGCAGATCTGCATGCAATATCGCGTCGTCGCTACCGATGCGTCCTCGGCGCAGCGGCAGCTGCTGTGGGATTTGTGCTATCGCGTCACCGGCACGGTCGAAGACACGGACACGCTGGTGCGCGACTCCAGCACTCACCTGGTCCGCTCGGTGGCGGCGCCTGCGATGGAGGCGCTGCGCACGCGCAAGCGGCGGCAATACGTCGGCTCCTGGCTGCCGGCGCCGGTTGAAACCGGCAACGCCGCATCCGCCGGTCCGCGGCCCGATGGCGCTGGCGGCATCCGGTACGACATGGTCGAGAGCGGAACGATGGCGTTCCTCAGGGCGCTCGAGACGCTCGACCCTCGCGAACGCCTCGTCCTCGTGATGAGCGACGCGTTTGGCTTCCAGCCGCAGGAAACGGCGGCGACCCTCGACTTCACCGCCGCGACGACCCGGACGCTCCTGCAGGGCGCCCGGCGGAAGATGGATGGCTACGATTCGACCCACGTGCCGCCGACACCCGACGTGCAGGCACACACGATGGATTGCCTTCGCGATTGCCTCTGGCATCTTCAGCGGCTGGACACCGGGCGGCTCGAAAAGACGCTCGCGGCGGACGCACAGGCGATCTTCGACAGCGGCGGCGAGTTCGTCGCGCCGCCAGGCAGCATCGTCGGCTCGGCAACCATCGCGAAGCTGCTGACGAAGTTCGTCGAAGGCACCGGATCGATCAGCCTGACGTACCGGATGCTGAACGGAATGCCGGCGGCGATTGCACAGTCGCCGGCGCGCCCGCGCTGGGCGAAGCGCATGGTCATCAGGGTGGAGCTCCGTGAAGACCGCGTCTCCGCGGTCCAGGTGATCATGGCGACCCCAAAGCTGACCGCCGTCCGCTTCGATCCCCTGTAACCTATTCCCTATTCCTTATTCCCTCTCCGTCATCTTCCAGCGCTCCGCCATCATGACGATGGCCGTATGCCTTGGGCTGCCAGCGGCGGCTGCGCGCGGGCAATCGGCGGCGGAGTTGCGCTGGGGCGGCGACGCCGAGGGCGGCGCGCCGTATGTCGAGGCCGATCCGGCGGACCCCTCCCGCGTCGTCGGCTTCGACGTCGAGATCGCGCAGCTGCTCGCCGCGGGACTCGGGCGCACGCCTCGATTCGTCCAGGTCGGCTTCACGAGCATCGACGCGTCGGCCGCGCGCGGCGACTTCGACGTCGGCCTCAGCGGCATCGAGGACAGCGCGGCCCGCCGTTTGCGGCTCGCGGTGACGATCCCGTATTACGAGTTTCGCGAGGTGCTGACCGTCCGTTCGGCGGACGCGGGCACGTATCGCTCGCTCGGCGACCTGCGCGGCCGGCGCGTCGCCACGCTCGGCGCGACGCTCGCGTACGACATGCTGGTCGACGCACAGGGGCGCGACGGCATCGTGCCGGTCACCTACGAAGACGACGTCCATCCGTACAGCGACCTCGTGATTGGCCGGGTGGACGCGGTCGTCCTCGACGCGATCCTCGCGCAGCGCGGCGTGCGGAGAAACGCGGGGCTGACGAGCCAGCCGGCGCCGCTCGCGGTCGGGCATTACGTCGGCATCCTCGCGCCGGGGGCGGCCGCGCTGCGCGACCGGATGAACGTCGTCCTTCGCGACGCCATGAGGGACGGACGCCTCGAGGCGATTCTCCGGCGATGGGACGTGTGGGACGAAGATCAGCCGCGTCTCTACGCCCGCGTGCTCGCCGACGCGTCGCCGTATCCGGTCGCCGCGTCGAGCCTGTCGGCCTCCCCGGACGCGGCGCGGACCGTGTCAGGTCCGGGGACGCTGGATGCCGCGCGCCGCTACCTGCCCGCGCTGCTCCGCGCGGCGCTGATCACGATCGCGCTGTCGTGCCTGTCGATGGCGCTCGCGATTGCGGTGGGCGGGCTCATCGCGAGCGGCCGCGTCTACGGCGCGGCGCCGCTGCGCATCGCGCTCACCGGGTACGTCGAGATCGTCCGCGGAACGCCGCTCCTCCTGCAGCTGTTCGTGCTCTATTTCGGGCTTGCCGCGTTCATCCAGCTGCCCGCCTTCGTCGCGGCGCTTCTCGGCCTGGGTCTCAATTACGCGGCCTATGAGAGCGAGATCTACCGCGGGGCGCTCGAGGCGGTGCCGCCGGGCCAGCTCGAGTCCGCACGGACCCTGGGCTTCACCGAGCGGCAGATCCTCGTGCTCGTCCGCGCGCCGCAGGCGTTCCGGCTCGCGCTCGCGCCGATGACCAACGACTTCGTCGCGCTGCTGAAGGACAGCTCCCTTGTCTCGGTCATCACCGTCGTGGAGCTCACCAAGGAGACGTCGATCTTCGCGGCCAACATCGGCAGCTGGGTGCTGCCGGGCATCATGTGTGCGGCCATCTACCTGGCGATGTCGCTGCCGCTGGCGCGCGTCGCGCGCCGCATCGAGCGCGGGTGGCGGCACGCATGAGCGTTCTCGAGGTGCAATCGCTCGATGTTCGCCGCGGTGGACGGCCGATCGTGGCCGGCGTCTCGTTTGCCGCGTCGGCCGGCGAAATCGTCGCGCTGATGGGTGCGTCGGGCGCCGGGAAGAGCACGATCCTCCGCGCGATCGCGGGACTCGATCCGATTGTCGCCGGCACCGTGGCGATTCCGCGTCCGGTCGGCATGGTGTTCCAGTTCCATCACCTGTTCGCGAACATGACCGCGCACAAGAACGTGTGGCTGGCGCCGGTGCACGTCTTCAGGCGTCCGCGCGCCGAGGCCGAACAGCGCGCGCGGGAGCTGCTGGTCTCGCTCGGCGTCGGAGACCGCGCGTCTGCGATGCCTCACGAGCTTTCGGGGGGCGAGGCGCAGCGCGTCGCCATCGCGCGCGCGCTCGCGATCGAGCCCAGGGTGCTGTTGATGGACGAGCCGACCGCCTCGCTCGATCCCGCCCGCCGGGGCGATCTGGCCGCCACGCTCCGTCAGCTCGCGAGCGCCGGCCGCACGATTGTCGTCGCGACGCACGACGCCGAGTTCGCGCGCGCCTGTGCGCACCGGGTGCTGAGCGTCGAAGGCGGCCGACTGCGTGGTGTATCGTAGAGGGCGTTCGGATTCCCGAACCTCGAACCCCGAACCCACGGATCCCGCATCCCCGATCCCGGATCCCGGCCTGCATCCATGCTAGAGACCAACGCCCTCTACATCGAGCGTGACACCGACCGCGAGATCCGGCATCGAAACAAGCTCTATTACAGGTTCAATCACTGGCCGATCTGGATTTTCGTCTTCTTCATCGCGCCCGGACCGCTGACCTTCGACCTGTTCGAGCGCGGCTTCGATCGACGGCTCGCGACGTGGCTGGCCGTCGTGCTCGCCGGAACGGCGATTGCCGGCCTGCGCGGCCGTCTCCCCGGGTGCGAGCCGCGGCCGTACATCATCCGCTTCACCGAGGATCGCCCGAACCCGCGCTATCGGCGCGTCTGCTACACGATTGCGTGGGGCGAAGTCGTCGCGTTCGCGTCGCTCAACATCGCGGGGCTCGTCTGGGCGATTGTCACGGGCATGTGGCGGCTGAAGCAGATGTACGAGGCCGCGTACTTTCCGATCGCCGGCACGATCTGGCTGCTCGGCGCGCTGGGACGCCTGCCGCGCGTGAAGGCGTCGACACAGGGCGAAGGACACGAGCGCCGCTATTTCTACGGATCGGTCTGGGCCGTCGCGTGCGCGCAGCCGGTTCTCTGGCTGTTGTGGAAGGTGCTGCCCGAAACCCGCGGCACTGATGCGCTGAAGCTTGTGGTCTTCATCGCCGTGCTCGGCGTGGTCGGTTATCTGTCGCGACTCGGCCTGCTTCCTCGCACTCGCCCGATCGTCCCTGGCGAGCTCGCGGTGTCCGATTGATGGAAGGCCACGAGGGGTGGGACGAATACGCGCCCTTCTATGACTGGGAGAACGCGCGGACGCTCGGCCGGCGTGACGTTCCGTTCTGGCGGACGCTGGCGCTGCAGTCGGAGGGCCCGGTCCTCGAGCTCGGCTGCGGCACCGGGCGCATCGCCATTCCGCTGGCGCGCGCCGGCGTGTCGCTGGTCGGCATCGATCGATCCGATGCGATGCTCGCGAGGGCGCGGCAGCGCATCAGGCGCGGCCGCCTCGGGTCGCGCGCGCGGCTCCTTCGCGGCGACATCCGCTCGCTTCCGTTCCGTCCGTCGACGTTTCCGCTCGTCATGGCGCCGTACGGCGTACTGCAGTCGCTGCTGAGCGAACGCGACCTAGCCGACACGCTGCGGGCGGTGGCGTGCGTGCTCAAGCCGCGCGCGACGTTCGGCATCGAGCTCGTCGCGGATCTGCCGTCATGGCACGAGTACCGAAAGCGCGTGAGCCTGTCGGGGTGGCGCGGCGGACGGCGGAGCGCGCACGTGACGCTGGTCGAAACCGTGCGGCAGGATCGCGCGCGCCACCTGACGATCTTCGACCAGCAGTTCATCGAGCGCCGCGGCGAGCGGCGGCGGACGCACGCCTTTTCGCTGACGTTTCGGACGCTCTCCGTGCCGCAGATGACGCGGCGGCTCGAAAAGACCGGCTTTGAAATCTCGGCGCTTCTGGGCGATTATCGCGGCGGGCCGTGGGATCCGCGTGCGGACGTCTGGATGATTCTGGCGCGCCGGTGCTAGAATCAGCGGTCGCTTTTCCCTCGTATTGTCTGGAGTTTCCGCATGTCTGGCCATTCGAAGTGGCACACGATCAAGCACAAGAAGGGGGCCGCGGACGCCAAGCGCGGCAAGGTCTTCACCCGCATCATCAAGGAGTTGACGGTTGCCGCCCGCAACGGAGGTGGCGACGTCAACATGAACCCGCGGCTCCGGACGATCGTCGCCGACGCGAAGGCGCAGAACATGCCTCGCGAGAACATCGATCGGGCGATCCGGCGCGGGACGGGTGAAGAGCCCGGCGTCTCCTACGAAGACGTGATGTACGAAGGCTACGGTCCCGGCGGCGTGGCGATCCTGATCGAGACCCTCACCGACAACAAGAACCGCACGGTCGGTGAGATCCGCCACATGCTCGGCAAGCACGCCGGCAACCTCGCGGCCGAGAACAGCGTCGCGTGGATGTTCCACCGCAAGGGGCAGATCGTCATCGAGAAGGGGAAGGCCGACGAGGAGAAGCTCCTCACGGCCGCGCTCGACGCGGGCGCGGACGACATGAACGACGACGAGAGCGGGTGGGAAATCGTCTGCGCGCCCGAGAACTTCGAGAAGGTGCGCGACGCGGTGAAGGGGATCGGCGTCGAGCCGGCCAGTGCCGAAGTCGCGATGATCCCGCAGAACTACGTCAAGCTGACCGGCAAGGAAGCGCAGCAGATGCTGCGCCTGATGGAAGCCATCGAAGAGCATGACGACGTGCAGCATGTCTGGGCGAACTTCGATATCGAGGAGAAGGAGATCGAGGCCTCCCTCGCGTGAGAATCTTCGGCATCGATCCCGGCTCCGAGCGCACCGGCTACGGATGCGTGGAGTCGGATGGACGCCGTCACGTCCTCGTTGCCTGCGGCGCGATTGCCGCGCCGCCCGGCGACCCGTTCCCCCACCGCCTGGCGCGCATTCATACGGAACTCTCCACCCTGCTGGCCTCGTGCCGTCCTGACTGCGTCGCCATCGAAAACCTGTTTCACGCGAACAACGTTCGCAGCGCGCTGAAGCTCGGCCACGCGCGCGGCGTGGCCATGCTGGCGGCGGTCGAAGCCGGCTGCGAGGTGGTCGAGTACACGCCGGCCGAGATCAAGCGCGCTGTTGTCGGCTACGGCCGCGCGGAGAAGCAGCAGATCGGGCAGATGGTGAAGCTGCTGCTGGGTCTGACGGCGGCGCCGTCGCCGCACGACGCGGCCGATGCGCTGGCCGTCGCGATTTGCCATCTGCATTCGATGGCACCGGCCGGGATCAGGGATCAGGGATCGGGGATCAAAAGCGCCAATCCGCGTTCCCCGATCCCCGATCCCCGATCCCCGATCCCTACCCGGCGCCCGCGGAGCTGGCGCCAGTACCGTCCTCCGGCCAACGGATGATCGCATTCCTCCGGGGACGCGTTCTCGACAAGCATCCAAACCGAATCGTGGTTGACGTCAACGGCGTCGGATACGAGCTGTACGTTCCGCTCTCGACGTATTACGACGTCGGCGACGCGGGGACGGACATCTCGCTGCGCGTGCACACGCACGTGCGCGAGGACGCGCTGCAGCTCTTCGGATTCATCACGCCCCTCGAGCAGCAGCTCTTCGAGCGGCTGATCGCGATCAGCGGCATCGGCCCGAAACTGGCGATCGCGGTGCTGTCTGGGATCGACAGCCGCGAGCTCGTCGTGTCGGTGCAGCGCGCGGACGTCGCCCGCCTGACGCGGATTCCCGGCATCGGCAGGAAGACCGCCGAGCGCATCGTGCTCGAGCTGAAGGATCGTCTCGCCGACGTCGCCGCGTCGGATGCCGGCGCGAGCGTGGACGCGCCGCACGGCGATCGACTGCGCGACGACCTCGTCTCCGCGCTCGAGAACCTGGGCTATCATCGGCCGCTGGCCGAAAAAGCTGCGGATGCGGCGCGCGCGCGCAACGGCAGCGCCGCCTTCGAGGACGCGTTGAAGAGCGCGCTGCGCGAGCTGATGCGATGAACGACCCGTCGACCCCTCGAGAATCCCGCCTGGTCACCGCGGGGCGCGTCGACGAAGACGCGCAGTACGAGGCGGGGCTCCGCCCGCGATTGCTCGACGAGTACATCGGCCAGGATCGCATCCGCGACAACCTGGAGGTGTCGATCGCCGCGGCACGGGGGCGCAAGGAGGCGCTCGATCACGTCCTCCTGTACGGCCCGCCGGGGCTCGGCAAGACGACGCTCGCGTACGTGATCGGCAACGAGCTCGGCGTGCCGGTGCGGGCGACGGCGGGGCCCGTGATCGAGAGGGCCGGCGACCTCGTCGCGATGCTCACGAACCTCCAGGAGCACGAGGTGCTCTTCATCGACGAAGTGCACCGGCTGGCGCCGGCCATCGAGGAGATTCTCTACCCGGCGATGGAAGACTACGAGGTGGACATCGTCATCGGCCAGGGGCCGAGCGCGAGGTCGGTGAAGGTGCCGCTGCAGAAGTTCACGCTGATCGGCGCGACCACCCGCGCGGGCCTGCTGACGTCGCCGCTCCGCGCGCGCTTCGGCATCGTCCACCGGCTGGACTTCTACACCGACGGCGACATCGAGGAGATCGTCCGACGCTCGGCGCGCATCCTCGGCGTGCCGACCGACGAGGCCGCGGCGCTCGAGATTGCGCGGCGGTCGCGGGGCACCCCGCGCATCGCCAATCGTCTCCTCCGCCGCGTACGCGACTACGCGCAGGTACGCGCCGACGGCCGCATCAGCGCCGAGGTCGCGCGCGCAGCCATGACGCTCCTCGAGGTGGACGACCATGGCTTCGACGAGGTGGACCGCAAGCTGCTGCGGACCATCATCGACAAGTTCAGCGGCGGGCCCGTGGGGGTGAACTCCATTGCCGCCGCCATCAACGAAGAAAAGGACACGATCGAGGATATCTATGAGCCGTTCCTGATCCAGGCCGGCTTTCTCGACCGAACGCCTCGCGGTCGTGTCGCCACGGCGCGCGCCTACGAATACTTCGGGCTCACGGCGCCCGGGAGGGGCTCCGGACTGTGGTGATCGATCCTTCCGCGCGGACGGTTCACCGCGCACGCATTTCGAGCCTGGCGACCTACGTGCCGCCACGGCTGCTCACCAACGCCGATCTCGAACGGCTCGTCGAGACCACCGACGAATGGATTCTCCAGCGCACTGGCATCCGCGAGCGCCACATCGTCGATTCCGGGGTGGCGACCTCCGACCTGGCCGCGGAGGCCGCGCGCGAGGCGATTCGCCGCGCGGGCCTCACGCCCGCCGACATCGACTTCATCGTCGTCGGCACGACGACGCCCGACATGATGTTCCCGAGCACCACGTGCCTCGTCCAGACGAAGATCGGGGCGCCGCACGCATGGGGCTTCGACCTCGGCGCCGCGTGCTCGGGGTTCACCTACGCGCTGACGACTGCGGCGCAGATGGTGTCCGCCGGCGGCAGCAAGCACGCACTGGTTATCGGCGCGGACGTGATGTCGAGCATCATCGACTACACCGATCGCACGACGTGCGTGCTGTTCGGCGACGGGGCCGGCGCGGTCGTGGTCGAAGCGTCGGATGACGACGGCATTGGCATCATCGATTTCGAAAACTACGTCGACGGAAGGGGCGGCGACGCGCTGTGCATGCCCGCGGGCGGCAGCCTGCGCCCGGCGTCGCGGGAAACCGTGGACCAGCGCCTGCACTACGTGAAGCAGGACGGGGCGACGGTCTTCAAGTTCGCGGTCCGTAACACGGAAGAGGCCGCGTCGCGGATCCTGGAGAGGAACGGCGTGAAGCCGTGCGAGATCGACCTTTTCGTGTCACACCAGGCGAATCGCCGCATCATCATGTCGGCGACCGAGAAGCTTGGCATCCCTCCGGAGAAGGTCGTCATCAACATCGAGCGCTTTGGCAACACGACGGCCGGCACGATTCCGCTCGCGCTCAACGATGCGGTCGAGCAGAAGCGCCTCAAGAAAGGCGATTTGCTGCTGCTCGCGTCCGTCGGCGCAGGCTTCACGGTGGGCACTGTGCTGATGCGCTGGGGGCTCAAGGAGTAAATCCCAAATTCCAAATCCCAAATCCCAAAGTCCGAACGAGCAGGGATCTCATGCGGCCCGTCAAGCCTCGAAGGCGCTACAGATTCAGCCGAAGCCGGTTACACCGGCCTCGAAGCCCGTCGCGCTTGGCGACCGCTGCTTCGTCAAGATCCTCCATGAGACGTTGCTCGCGATCCGGTTCACCGACGGAGAGATCGCGTGGCGGCGCGACGGTCGGAAAAGATTATTCGTGATGCGATCGTTTACAAGCCTCGCTAGCTCTTGCACGCTCGTCATGGTTGGTTGCGCTTTGGTGGCAGCCGCGCAATTACCACAAGTTGAAGAGGTTCGCCATCCGTCCTCTGCACCCGCCGACGATTTTCTCGGATGTGTATCACGTATCAGCAGCGAGCCCGTGCTTGCAGACCTTGGGGCCATTCGACTCCTCAACGCGAATCGGCCCTCGTGTCCACACACCAAAGAGACATCGGTGATGTGCTGAAGGCCAGCGGTGTTGCATGGTTCGGTAGCACCGTCCAGCGCAAGGCCGCGCCGAGGCGCTAATTGCGATCGTTGGCAGTGTTAACGACATTGGCCGCCTTGTGTATGGCGAACGTAGGGTCGATGGCTACCATCCGCTCTGGGACTCTCCGTTGTTCAATTCCTGGATGTTGAAACTTGGATTGTCCGATCTCGACGGAGACGACATTCCAGAAATCCTCCTGTCCGCGGCGGCAGGCATTAACGGTGAATTCACCACGCTTGTCGCGTTCGATAGCAATGGCAATGAGATGACCAGACAGGACGACTGCGTTGCAGATGTCGCGCGAGGTCTGATCGATGAAGGCATTGCCTGTCCCATCACAGGAACACGCATAGAAGTCGTGTCTTCAGGGCGAACGAAGGACCTTCTGGTGACCGGCGATGCCGGTCGTACACGAAGGCTAGTGCTCAGGAACGGACGCTTTCAGTAAGTCATCGCGGTGCCGTCGGTACTTCTTGCCTCGATCGTCGTCATCGCTTCCGCGCCCGCGCTTGGTCGTGACGATCGCTTTGAGTGTCCTGAGGAAAGTCAGCATTCGCCAAAAACTATTCTGCTGGCTTGTGACGCTGGGAGCCGTCGCCGCAACAATGGAGATTCTGAGCACGTTCACTCGGATGGGTAACTGAACGAAAGCGCCAACGACTGACGATCGGTTACTTTGGAGGTTGGGAGTTGGCGATTGGGCGTTGTAAAGCTGAGGTCACTCACGCGTGGGCAGGAACAGCGTCTCGCGACGCTGCGCCGCATCGCCGAGCTGCTCGATTCGGCATTCCTCGTACCCGGAACGAACTACCGGATCGGCCTCGACCCGATCATTGGCCTGATTCCGATGATCGGCGACCTGGCGTCTCCGCTTTTCACCATCGGGTTGCTCTGGCAGGCGTACGACCTCCGGATTCCGAAGGTCGTACAGATGCGGATGATCTTCCACGCGGCCATCGACGCGCTGATCGGCGCGGTTCCGTTCTTCGGGGATCTGTTCGACTTCGGATGGAAGGCTAACCAGCTTAACTTCGCGCTGCTCGAGCGCCACGCCTACGAAGAGCGGCACGCCGACGCCGGCGACTGGCTGTTCGTCGTCGCCATGATCGTGTTGCTCATGGCGATTGCTGCCCTTCCATTCGTCCTGGCGGGTGTGGCGGTCTCCTGGCTCGGCGCGCGTCTGTTCTGATGGCAAAGGCGAGCGGCGCCCGCAAGGCGGGTAGGGCGGGCAAGGTAAGCAAGGCACAAGAACCATCGCGTGTCTTCCTGCTGTCGCCTGCCAATCTCGGCGGCATTCGCGCGCAGATGATGCTGTCGTCGCGCGCGCAGTTCCAGCTCGCGCGCCAGCTTCAGAGCGAATCCGGCGCCCCGCTGGGCGAAATCTTCAGCTTCGTGAGCGGCCTCTATTTCCGGGGCAAGCTGGCGTATGCGCGGCGATTCGCGCGGCCGCCGGACCCCACCGACCCGGTCACCGCCGGCGGCGTGCTCGCCATCACGTCGAATGCCGGGCTGCGGTCGGTCGACACCATCGTCACAGTCGAGTCGTTTCGGGCATTTGCGACGGGCGACATCGATTCCCGCAACCCGACGTACCGCAAGCCGCTCGAGCAGTCGGCCAGGGCGCTGCGGGACGCGATCGGTCCCGACTGCGAGGTCGTGCTCCTTGGCAGCGTCGCGTCGGGGAAGTACGTCGATCTGCTGCTGCCGATCTTCGACGATCGGCTGATGTTCCCGCCCGATTTCGTCGGCCGCGGCGACATGAGCCGCGGCGGGCTCATGCTTCGCTGCGTGATGGCCGGGTTCGAGCTGCCGTACGTGCCGCTGGCCGGAGCGAGCCGGCACGGCGCGCGTCCGCCGAAGCTGGAACCGTTGAAGAGGCGGTAGCCGTGGACCAGTTGCCGTACCACGAACGGATCGGCGACCCGGTCTTTCGCCGGGCCGTCGCTCGAACGGTGCTCGACGCGGGCGCGCGCGCCGAGACGTCGAGCGTCAACGCGACGCTCGCGCTCGTGGCCTCCGGACGCATACCCCGTGAATGCGGCGTGCAGGTCGCTCTCGTCGATCTGCTGTGCGACTACGGCGCCGACGCGAACGCCGCGATGCGCGACGCTGTTGGCCACGGCGAGTGGGAGGCGGTGGACGCGTTGATACGGCGCGGCGCGGACGTGAACATGTCGGTCGCGGCGGCCATGGGCCGAGTAGAAGAGGTGCGCCGGGCGCTGCCGGCCGCGGACGGTGAGATGCGTCACTTCGCCCTCGCATGGGCGGCACAGTACGGCCACGCCGATGTCGTCCGCCTGCTGCTCGACGCGGGAGAAGATCCGAGCCGGTACAATCCTCGCGGCGCTCACGCGCATTCCACGCCGCTTCACCAGGCCGCGTTCGCCGGCCATCTGGATGTGGTCCGGTTGCTGACGGATCGCGGCGCCCGCCTCGACATCAGGGACACGATCCACCAGGGCACGCCGCTCCAATGGGCCGCGTACGTCGGGCACGCGGACGTGGTTGAATTCCTTCGTGGCGCAGGTTCGGATCCCGCCGGACGGTGACGCGACGCTCGTCGTCGGACTCGCGAAGCGCGAGGTCCGTCTCACGAACCTCCACAAGCCCTTCTGGCCCGAGCGCGGCATCACGAAGGGAATGCTGATTCAGTACTACGCGGACGTGGCGCCGGTCCTGCTGCCGCACATTCGCGACCGTGCGATGGTCATGAAGCGCTATCCGCACGGCGCCGCGGGCGAGTTCTTCTTCATGAAGCGCGCGCCGGTCCCGCGGCCTGAGTGGATTCGGACGTGCACGATCTCGCACGGGTCGGGCAACATCATCGACTTCCCCGTCATCGACGACATGGCGTCGCTGTTGTGGGTCATCAATCTCGGCTGCATCGACCTCAATCAGTGGTACGCGAAGTGCGACGACATCAATCGGCCCGACTACGTCCACTTCGATCTGGATCCGGGGCCGGGCGCGACCTTCGACCAGGTGCTCGAATCGTCGCTGCTCGTCCGTGAAGCACTCGAAGCGTTGAAGATGAAGCCGCTCGTGAAGACCAGCGGCTCGAAGGGCCTGCACGTGTACGTGCCGATCGTGCGCAGCCCCGTGCAGAAGACGGTCTGGACGTTCGCCAAGGCGCTGGCGGTGGCGCTCGCGTCGCGGCAGCCGCAGCTGATGACGTCCGAATACCGCAAGGAGAAACGCCCGAACGGACGCGTGCTCGTCGATTACAACCAGAATCGATGGGGGAGCACGCTCGCGAGCATTTACTCCGTGCGGCCGACTCCGCTGGCGACGGTGTCGACGCCGCTCGAATGGACCGAGGTCTCCCGCGGCGTCCGCATGGAGGACTTCCGCCTGGACAACGTTCGCGAGCGGATTGCGAAGGCAGGCGACCTGTGGAAGCCGCTGCTCGTGTCCCGTGGGCGAACCGACCTGGGAAAATTCGTGTAGGTTCGTCACCGGTTGTTCAACATCGGCGCAGGATCGCCGCCTCTTCGCAGCCACGATCGGACACGGTGTCGAAAGATCCGACACCGCCGGCACGTCTCGCCGGCCCATCTGCGCCGAATCGGCACAAGCACCCGCACGCCGCACGCGGCAGCGAAACCGGCGATGCCCGCAAGATGTTGACGCAAAGCAATTTCCGGCGAACGCCATGGGCTGGCAATTCCATTGCTCTTCCGCTCGCGGTTTCCCCATGGCCCTGGCTTTCGATCCCTCATCTGCCCTGCGGCGCAAGCCTGCGCCGCTTCCCGTTCCACCGAAACGTCTCGCGTCGCCGACGCACGCGCGTCCGGCGCTGGGCGCGATTCTTCGCGAGCGCGAGCTGATCACCGAGGAACAGCTCAAGGCCGCGATCGAGCAGCAGAAGCGCACGGACCGCCGGCTGGGGCAGGTGCTCATCGACATGGGCGCGACCACGCAGGACGCGGTGCTCGGCGCGCTCAGCATTCAGCTCGGGCTGCCGGGCATGCGCATCAACGCGTACACCGTCGACGCGGAAGCGCTCGGCGCGCTTCCCGAGAAGGTCGCGCGACGCCACGGCGCGTTCCCCATCTCCAAGGTCGGCACGACGCTGACCGTCGCCGTCGCCATCCCGCAGGACCTCGAGGCGGCCGACGATCTCCGTTTCGCGTCGGG
>Ga0137397_10002287_pt1 | contig 13410 bp, 11 predicted proteins | sample czorhiz116metaG_FD_106658 | JGI IMG/M metagenome (GOLD analysis project Ga0137397, IMG submission 106658) | Vadose zone soil microbial communities from Angelo Coast Range Reserve, California, USA - czorhiz1.16 metaG | ecosystem: Environmental > Terrestrial > Soil > Vadose zone | place: USA... | reverse complement strand
GTTCATGAACGTCCTCGACGTCTCGATCGCCAATGTGTCCATCCCCGCGATCGCGGGCGATCTCGGCGTCTCGCCCAACCAGGGAACCTGGGTGATCACCTCGTTCGCGGTGGCGAACGCGATTTCGGTGCCGCTCACCGGCTGGCTGTCGCAGCGCTTCGGCAATGTGCGGCTGTTCCTCGCGACCGTGGTCTTGTTCGTGCTCGCCTCGCTCCTGTGCGGACTCGCCCCCTCCATGAACATGCTGATCCTGTTCCGCGTGATCCAGGGCGCCGTGGCCGGGCCGATGATCCCGCTGTCGCAGACCCTGCTGCTCGCGAGCTACCCCCGCGAGAAAGGCGGGACCGCGCTCGCAATGTTCTCACTCACCGTGCTGGTCGCGCCGGTGGTGGGACCGCTGCTCGGCGGCTGGATCACCGACAACATGTCCTGGCCGTGGATCTTCTTCATCAACGTGCCGGTGGGCATCGCCGCGGCCATCTTCACCTGGGTGATCTACAGGGACCGCGACACGCCGCGCCGGAAAACGCCGATCGACGCGGTCGGCCTCGTCCTTCTCGTGGTGTGGGTCGGGTCGCTGCAGGTCATGCTCGACAAGGGCAAGGATCTCGACTGGTTCAGCTCGAGCGTGATCATTGCGCTCGCCGCCGTGGCCGCATTCTCCTTCGTGCTATTCCTCGTCTGGGAGCTCACCGACGAGCACCCGGTGGTCGATCTGCGCCTTTTCGCGCGGCGCAATTTCTGGACGGGAACGCTTTCGGTGTCCCTCTCCTACGGCGCCTACTTCGGCAGCATCGTGCTGCTGCCGCTGTGGCTGCAGCAATACATGGGCTACACCGCGACCCAGGCCGGATGGGCGCTCGCCCCGGTGGGTCTGCTGGCGCTGGTTCTCACACCGCTCGTCGGCAGGGCCTCGGGGAAGGTCGACCCGCGCATCTTCGCCACGGCGGCGCTGGCGATCTTTGCCGTCGTCGCAGCGATGCGCGGTAGATTCAACGCCCAGATCGACCTCGAGACCCTGATCATACCTACGCTGATCCAGGGCGCGGCGGTGTCGTGCTTCTTCATCCCGCTCATCACATTGGCGCTCTCGGGCTTGCGGCAAGACCAGATCGCAGGAGCGTCCGGGCTCAACAATTTCGCGCGCATCACCGCGGGCGCATTCGCCACCTCGATCGCCACCACGCTCTGGGAGAACCGCGCAAGCCTGCATCACGCGCAGCTGGCCGGGCACCTCTCGAGCTCCAGCCCCGCCGTCGCCGACGCGCTGGGGAAGCTGGGCTCGGCTGGATTGAGCGCGGAGCAGTCCTACGGCTTCCTCAACCAACTCGTCAACCAACAGGCCTTCACCATGGCCGCGGTGGATCTGTTCAACGCGTCGGCGGTGATGCTGGTCCTCCTGATCCCCCTGGTGTGGCTCACGCAGCCGGCCAAGAGCGGCGCGAGCGCCGAAGCGTCCGGCGCCGCTCACTGAGGGCGCGAGCCGCCGGTAGCTCTCCCCGGCGTCGGTTAGACTTGGCGCTTTTGCCCGAGAGTTGGATTCGCGATGCGGGACCCTACGCCTCAGATCACGCTTCTCAAGGACTACACGCCGCCCGCGTTCCTGATCGACACCGTCGATCTCGACGTCGAGCTGTTCGAGGATCGCGCGCGCGTCCGCTCGCGGCTGGCCGTGTCGCGCAATCCGCGCGCCGCCGATTCCGGCGCGCCGCTGGTTCTCGACGCCGAGGAGCTCGAGTTCGAGTCGGCGGCGCTCGACGGCAGAACGCTCGCTGCCCCGGAGTTTTCGCTCGGCGACGCGCATCTCACCATCGCCGGGGTGCCCGAGCGATTCGTCCTCGAGACCACGTGCGGGATACGGCCGCGCGAGAACACGACTCTCATGGGCTTGTACGGGGCCGAGAGCGGCTTCTTCACCCAATGCGAGGCCGAAGGCTTCCGACGGATCACCTATTTCATCGACCGTCCCGACGTGATGGCGAAGTACACTGTCACGATCCACGCCGACCGCGGGAAATATCCCGTGCTCCTGTCCAACGGAAATCTGGTCGGGAAAGGCGCCGAATCCGGCGGACGCCACTGGGCCAAGTGGCGGGATCCTTTTCCCAAGCCCAGCTATCTCTTCGCGATGGTGGCCGCGAATCTGGACCGGCTCGAGGACGGCTTTGTGACGCGATCCGGTCGAGCGGTGCGGCTTGCGATCTATGTCGATGCCGGCAAACTCGACCAGTGCGACTTCGCGATGCAGGCGCTCAAACGCGCGATGAAGTGGGATGAGGACGTCTTCGGCCTCGAAGTGGACCTCGACAACTACTCGATCGTCGCGGTCGGCGATTTCAACATGGGGGCGATGGAGAACAAGGGCCTCAACGTCTTCAACACCAAGTACGTGCTCGCGCGTCCCGACATCGCCACCGACGCCGACTATCTCGCCATCGACCGGGTGATCGCGCACGAATACTTCCACAACTGGACCGGGAACCGCGTCACCTGCCGCGACTGGTTCCAGCTGTCGCTCAAGGAAGGCCTCACCGTGTTCCGCGACCAGGAATTCGGCGCCGACATGTATTCGCGGCCGGTCGAGCGGATCCGGGAAGTGCGCGGCCTGCGCAGCGGCCAGTTCGCCGAGGACGCGGGACCGATGGCGCATCCGGTACGACCCGCCTCCTACATCGAGATCAACAATTTCTACACCAGTACGGTGTACGAGAAAGGCGCCGAGGTGGTGCGGATGATCCGCACCCTGATCGGCGCGTCCGCGTTCCGCAAGGGCATGGATCTGTACTTCGCGCGCCACGACGGACAGGCGGTGACCTGCGACGATTTCGTGCAGGCGATGGCCGACGCCTCGGGTGCCGATCTTTCGCAATTCAAGCTTTGGTACGACCAGGCGGGAACGCCCGTCCTCGAGGTAGCGACCGAATACGACGCGGCGCGCCGGCGTTACGCAATCACCGTCCGGCAATCCTGCCCCCCCACGCCGGGACAGGAGAAGAAGCTCCCGTTTCACGTCCCGCTCGCAGTCGGGCTTGTGGGGCCCGACGGCGGCGACATGCTCGCGGAAAGCACGCGTGTCCTGTCGCTGCGGCGGGCCGAGGAGCGCTTCGAGTTCGAGGGCATCGCGCCGGTGCGCGACGGCAGACCCGTGCCTTCGCTTGCGCGAAATTTTTCCGCACCGGTGATCGTCAGATACGACTACACCGAGGCGGAGCTCGCGCTGCTCGCGGCTCACGACGCCGATCCCTTCAACCGCTGGGAGGCCGGTCAGCGCCTCGCGCTGGGCATCATCCTGCGCAGCATCGAGGCGGCCCGATCAGGGAGCGGGCACGACCTCGAGCAGACCTTCGTCGGCGCGATGGCGCGCGTGCTCGCCGACGCTCCGCGCGATCCGGCGTTCGCCGCGGAAATGCTCGCCCTGCCCTCGGAGGCCTACATCGCCGAGCAGATGGCGATCGTCGATCCGGACGCGATCCACGCGGTGCGCGACGGCGTCAAGCGTCGCCTGGCGCTTGCGCTCAGGGAGCAGCTGCTCGAAACCTATCGCGAGTACGCGGTCCCGGGTCCTTATTCGCCCGACGCCTCCTCCGCGGGCCGGCGCGCGCTGAGGAACGCGGCGCTGGCACTCCTGATAGAGCTCGACGAACCCGGCACGCGCGCGCTATGCGTGAACCAGCTCGAGACCGGCGACAACATGACCGATGGTTTCGCAGCGCTTGCAAGGCTCGCCAACTGCGATTGCCCGGAGCGAGCACCGGCGCTGGATGGCTTCTACCGCAAATGGAAAAACGAGCCCTTGGTCGTCGACAAGTGGCTCGCCGTCCAGTCCGGGAGCCGCATCCCGACGGCGCTCTCCGATACGAAGCGCCTGATGGCCCATGCGGCGTTCAACATCAAGAACCCGAACAAGGTCTACGCTCTCATCGGCGCGTTCCGCGGCAACCAGGTGCGCTTTCACGCGGCGGACGGCGCGGGCTACGCTTTCGTCGCCGACCAGGTCATCGCGCTCGACGCGATCAACCCGCAGGTCGCCGCGCGCATGGCTCGCGGTTTCGACCGCTGGAGGAAATTCGATCCGGTCAGGCAGGCCCATGCGCGCGCGGCACTGGAGCGCATCCGCGGCGCCAAGGGCGTCTCCAAGGGAGTCCTCGAGATCGCCGGCCGCGCCCTCGCCTGAAAGACCCGCTACTTGCGGCGTTGCATCTCGGCGAACTTGGACAATTCCCAGGGCCGGATTGCGACCAGCATGTGCATCGCGGTGCACTCGTCGAACGGCCGCCGCGTGTCGTCGCTATGCAGATCGGCGAATTCGTTCGCGACGCGGCGCAGGCGCACCAGCATCGCTTCGCGGGAGGCTTTCGAGAGCCGGCCGGTGACGAACAGCATCAGCTCGTCGGGCCCGTCGAAGCGCGTGCGGAAGTACTCGTTCTGCGCCTGGGCCTTGAAGAACTCCTGAAACGGCCCGTCGGGCAGCCACGAGAAGGTGCGCGAGAGCAGGAGCCGGTAGCGGTTCCCGGGGAGCAACCGGATGATGCCCAGCCGGTCCAGGCGCACCAGGTGGCGCACGCACTCGGCCTCCGACATCGCATAGGTTCGGATTATTTTCTCCGCGGGCCACTGGTGCAGCACCCGAATGGCCACCAGCACCAGGCGCCTGTCGGAGACGATGGCTTTTTCCGCCTGCGGCGTGAGGCGCGACACCAGGCGATCGCGGCGCTCCAGGGACCGCGTCAGTTCCGAGAGCTCGATACCCGCGAATTCGAGAACCTGGTCGAGCCGCTTCAGCGTGAAGTCCTTGCGCGAGAACATGCGCTTGACGCTCGCCTCGCTCATGTTCAGGGCCCGCGCCACCGCGGCGTAAGTCACGCCCAGCGCCTTCAGCTCCTTCTTCAACGTGTCGATCAACGCCGAGCTTGCACTCATGCCGAATCCTCCTGTTCGGCAAAAAGTATCACCTAGCGATACTCCGGGTCAAAGCTTGTGACACCCTGCGCGCGGCGCTTTGCGCGCGGCGCCCGCATTCCGATCATGGGTCGTGCTGCGGGCGCCTCCGTGACGGAGATACGACCGGGTCCGAAACGGGTGGGAGGGACGCGCCCGCAGCACGAACCGAGGAGGGGAGATCATGGGACAAGGTGCTTCGCTGGTCGATGTGCTGATCGCGCTGCTTCAATCGATGGTGGTGCTGCTTCTGGCTTCGGGTGTCTATGTCGCCCTGGTGGTGCGCAAGGCGGAGGACCCGCCTCTTCCAGGCGCGCACGAACCGGGAGCATCACCCCGCGGCCCGCGGAGCCTGAACACGCCGCACGCCGAGTCGCGGGGCGGGTGAGACCGGCGGCGCGCCGTCAGCCGCGCCCGCGCACCATCGCGACCTTGTCCTGCACGCGCACGTCGAAGCGCGACACGTTGACCACCATGCGCTCGTGCGTGCCGTCGCCGATCGGCTCCTTCTCGTCGGCGACCGAGACGCGAAAGCTCACGGTGCGGCCTTCCACCTTCTCGACCTCGACCTCGGCGCGCACGCGCATGCCCACCGGCGTCGCGGCGAAATGGCGGATGTCCAGGCGCGTGCCCAGCGACTGATAGCCCTCGGGCAGCAGGTGCTCGATCGCCGCGAGCGCCGCGGCCTCGATCACGTTGATCATCACCGGCGTTGCGAGCACGTGCACGCGCCCGCTGCCCACGCGCGGCGCGGTGTGCTCCTCGGCCACGAGCAATTGCGATACGCCCTTCAGGCCGGGCTTCAGGTTGTCGGTTGAGCTCATCGTTTTCTCCAACATGCATAATAGCGCGCAATGCCAAAGAATCTCGGAACGTGGGATTACGTGATCGTCGGCGCGGGCACCGCGGGTTGCGTGCTCGCCAACCGCCTCTCCGCGGATCCCGAGGTGAAGGTGCTGCTGCTCGAGGCCGGCGGCAAGGACGACTGGATCTGGATCCACATCCCGGTCGGCTATCTCTACTGCATCGGCAATCCGCGCACCGACTGGTGCTATCGCACCGAGCCCGAGCCGGGCCTGAACGGCCGCTCGATCCTCTATGCGCGCGGCAAGGTGCTCGGCGGCTGCTCCTCGATCAACGCGATGATCTACATGCGCGGGCAGGTGCGCGACTATGAGGAATGGAAGTCGCTCGGCAATCTCGGCTGGGGCTGGGACGAGGTCCTCCCGGTCTTCAAGCGCTCCGAGGACCACTATCTCGGCGCGGACGCGCTGCACGGGGCGGGCGGCGAATGGCGCGTCGAGCGCCAGCGCCTGTCCTGGGAGATCCTCGACGCGTTCCGCGACGCGATGGGCGAAGCCGGCATCCCGAAGATCGGCGATTTCAACCGCGGCGACAACGAGGGCTCGAGCCCGTTCGAGGTGAATCAGAGGCGCGGCGTGCGCTGGAGCGCTTCGAAGGCGTTCCTTCGGCCGGTCATGCGACGACCCAATCTCACCGTCCTCACAAATTGGCAGGTGCGGCGGCTGCGCCTCGCGGGAAAGCGCGCCGTCGGAGTCGAGTTTTCGCAAGACGGCGAAGACGTGTTTGCAGGCGCGCGCATCGAGACCGTGCTCGCCGCGGGCGCGATCGGCTCGCCGCAGATCCTGCAGCTCTCCGGCATCGGTCCGGCGGCGCTCCTGGCCGCACACGGCATCCCGGTGGTGCACGAGTCGCACGGCGTCGGAGAAAATCTCCAGGATCATCTGCAGTTGCGCATGGCGTTCAAGGTAAAGAACGTCCGCACCCTGAACGAATGGGCGAGCACGTTCGGCGGGAAGGTCTCGATGGGCCTGGAGTACCTCCTCTTCCGCACCGGGCCGCTCACCATGGCGCCTTCGCAGCTCGGCGGATTCACGCGGTCCGATCCGTTGCAGCGCTCGGCCAACCTCGAATATCACGTCCAGCCGCTGTCGCTGGACAAGTTCGGCGAGCCGCTGCATCCCTTTCCGGCCTTCACCGCCTCGGTCGCCAACCTGCGGCCGGCGAGCCGGGGAAGCGTGCGCATCCGGTCCGCCGACCCGCTGGCGGCGCCGGCGATCCGCCCCAACTATCTCTCGACCGAGGTCGATTGCAAGGTCGCCGCGGATTCGCTGCGGCTCACGCGGCGCATCGCGGCGCAGCGAGCGCTCGCCCGATACCAGCCCGACGAATTCCTCCCCGGCCCGAAATTCCAATCGGACGAGGAGCTCGCCCGCGCCGCGGGCGACATCGGCACCACCATCTTCCATCCCGTCGGCACCTGCAAGATGGGCCCGGACTCCGACTCCGCCGCGGTGGTCGACGCGCGGCTGCGCGTGCGCGGAATCGAGGCTTTGCGCGTGGTCGACGCCTCGATCATGCCGACGATCACCTCCGGAAACACCAATTCGCCGACGGTGATGATCGCCGAGCGCGGCTCGGCTATGATCCGCGAGGATCGCAAGCGCCCTGCCTAGGAGAACCATGAAGCCCAGCCTGAAACCCGGTCTAGCGCACGAAAGGAAGCTCACCGTCGACGAACCGCGGGTGATCGACTTCATGGGCAAAGACTGCCGCGTCTACGCGACCCCGCGCATCATCAGCGACGTCGAGTACGCCTGCCGGGATTTCCTGCTCGAGCACCTCGATCCGGGCGAGGATTCGGTCGGCACCAAGGTCCACTGGGAGCACGTCGGGCCGGCGCTGCTCGGCGAGGCAGTCACGGTGTCGGTAAAGGTGATCCGGGTCGAGGGCAGGCGCGTCACCTTCGAGGCCGCGGTCGCCGCGGGCGGCGACGCGGTCGCGCGCGGCACGCACGAGCGCTTAATCGTCGACGTGCAGAAGGTGCGCGAGCGGCTGCTCAACAGAAAGGCGCGGTTGGGCTAGCGTGCGCGTCGCACTCCTCGGCGGCGGCGTCATCGCCAGGCTCTTTCTCGAGCACGCGCGACGCGGCGACATGGGCGAAGTCGAAGTCGTCGCGATCGCGGGACGCGGCGGCTCGCGGGCCGAAGCCCTCGCCCGGGAGGCCGGCGTGCCCTACGTCGTCGGCGCGGCCGCCCTTGCCGCGGCAAAGCCCGCCGTGGTCATCGAGGCCGCCTCGCACGAGGCGGTGCGCGAGCACGGCGAGACCCTGCTTTCGAACGGCATCACGCTCGTCGTGCTCTCCTCGGGCGCGCTGTGCGACGACGCCCTGCGCGCGCGCCTCGAACGCGCCGCCGCCGAGCACCGCGCGCTGCTCTACGTTCCCTCGGGCGGAATCGGCGGGCTCGACGCGCTGAAAGCCGCTTGCGCCGCGGGCGTGGACGAGGTCAGCATCGCCGTGACCAAGCCCCCCGCCGCCTGGAAGGGCATTCCCTACGTCGAGAAAATGAAAATCGACCTCGACCGGCTCGCCGGGCCCGTGACCCTCTTCGAAGGCACGGCGCGCGAAGGCGTGCCGCACTTCCCGGCGAACGTGAACATCGCCGCGGTGCTCTCGCTCGCCGGCATCGGCTTCGAGCGCACGCGCTTGAAGGTCGTGGCCGACCCGGGGCTCAAGTTCAACACGCACTTCATCCGCATCAAGGGAAGGACGGGAACCATCGACCTGCGCTTCGAGAGCGTTCCTTCGCCCGACAACCCCAAGACGGCGATGCTCGCCTGCTACAGCGCGCTTGCGGCCTTCAAGCAGCTCAACTCGCCGGTGCGCTATGGGACCTAAGGTCAGCGACGCCGTGCGGGGCACCGTGAGACCGAAAGCGGTCCTCGAGCGACGCGCTTCTCTGCGCGCCCGCTACCTCAAGGTGGACACGGCGACCGTGGCCGACGTGCTCGACGTGCTCGGGCTTCCCGACCAGGGGCTCGCCCCCGAATTCTCGCCCTATCCCGCCGCGACGGGCACGATGGGGGGCTGGGCCTACACCATTCGCGGCAAGATGGCGCGTTACGACGGAAACGGCGACCCGCGGAAGATGAAAGCGGTGGACGGCGTCGGCACGGACGAAATCACGGTGTGGTCGGGTGCAGGACGTGGCATCTGCTTCTTCGGCGAGTTGATCGCCCTTGGGATGAAACGCCGCGGCTGCGCGGGGGCGCTCGTCGACGGCGGCATCCGCGACATCGGCTGGATCTCGAGGCAGCGGTTTCCGGTGTACGCGCGCTACCGCACGCCGGTGCAGTCGATCGGTCGCTGGAAGGTGACCGCGTGGCAGGTCCCGGTCGACATGCCCGGCGCGACCTCGAAGCGCGTCACCGTGAATCCGGGAGATTTCGTGCTCGCCGACGTCGACGGCGTCATCGCGATCCCGGCGCGCGTGGCGGAAAAAGTGCTTCTCGAGGCCGAGCGCCTCACGAAAACAGAGCGCCGCATCCGGCGCGAGCTCGACCGCGGGGCGAGCCTCGAGGACGTGCTCGAAAAATATGGTCACGTTTGAAGCGGTGACCTCGTCGCCGCCGTCGTAGAAAGGCCCGGCCGCGACGCGGGCCGGCCCTTCGGCCGTTCAGGATGCGGAAGCGGTGGTCATGACGGGCTTCTCCCGATACTGCTCCGGGAACAGCCGCTTCAGGTTCGCGATCTTCGGCAGATCGTTGATCACGATATAGGGATAGCGCGGGTTCAGGATCAGAAAATCCTGGTGATACGCCTCGGCCGGGTAGAAGCCCTTCAGGGAATCGACGCGCGTCACGATCGGCCGGCGGAAAGCGTGTGCCTTCTCCAGCTGTGCGATGTAGCCCTCGGCGATGCGTTGCTGCTGGGCGTCGGCGTAGAAGATCGCCGAGCGGTACTGCGTGCCGACGTCGGGACCCTGCCGGTTGAGCTCGGTCGGGTCGTGCGCCACCGAGAAGTAGATGCGCAGGATCTCCCCGTAGGAAATTTCCTTCGGGTCGAAGACGATCTGCACCGACTCGGCGTGACCGGTCCTGCCGCCGCCGACCGTCTCGTACTGCGCCGTGCTCCGCTCGCCGCCCGAATAGCCCGAGAGCACCTGCTTCACCCCCTTGGTGTACTGGTAGACGCCCTGCACGCCCCAGAAGCAGCCGCCCGCGACAACCGCAGTCTGCATGGGGCCCGCGGCCTTGGGGTTGTCGAGCGCGGGCGCGGGCAGCACCACCGCCGCCTCGCCCGAGCGCCCCGGCGTGTTCCAGAAGGTTCCGACCGCTACCAGAACCAGCAACGCGATCCACACGCCCCGGGTCGAGCGCAGGGCGTCGCCGAGCCATCCTTGCTTCGCAGTATTGGACATCTTGGACTCCTCTTTCATGGTCACGCCACTTGGTCGGTAGACAGTCCCGGAACCTTACGGGTTCCGCTTGCGCATCGCCTCGAGCATAGGTGCGACGAGGTCCATCGGCACCGGGAAAACGATGGTCGAAGTCCTGTCCCCGGCGATGTTGCTCAAGGTCTGAAGGTAGCGCAGCTGCATCGCCTCGGATTGTTTCGAGAGCATCTGTGCGGCCTGCAGCAGCTTCTCCGAAGCCTGCAGCTCGCCCTCGGCGTGGATCACCTTGGCACGGCGCTCGCGCTCGGCTTCGGCCTGGCGGGCGATCGCGCGCACCATGGTCTCGTTCAGGTCCACGTCCTTGATCTCGACGTTCGACACCTTGATGCCCCAGGCCTCGGTCTGCGCGTCGAGGGTCTTCTGGATGTCGAGGTTCAGCTTCTCGCGCTCGGCGAGCATCTCGTCGAGCTCGTGCTTGCCGAGCACCGCTCGAAGCGTCGTCTGCGCGAGCTGACTGGTGGCGTTGAGGAAATCCGCCACCTGGATCACCGCCTTCTGCGGATCGACGACGCGGAAATACACCACCGCGTTCACCTTCACCGAAACATTGTCGCGCGAGATCACGTCCTGCGGCGGCACATCGAGCACCACGGTGCGCAGATCCATACGGACCATCTGCTGGATCACCGGGATGAGGATGAACAATCCCGGACCTTTCACCGCCCAGAAGCGGCCGAGCTGGAACACCACGGCGCGCTCGTATTCGCGCAGGATCCTGAACGACCACACCAGCAGGATGAGGACGACCAGCAGCGCGCCGAAACCGAAACTGAACATGATCGACTCTCCATTCATGGAAACCGCATCAGGACTCCGGCACGACTTCGAGCAGCAAGCCGTGCATTGCGACGACGCGAACACGCTGGCCCGTCTTCAGCGGCGCGCTGCTGCGAATGCGCCAGGTTTCGCCGTGGACCCGCGCCCAGCCTTCCCGTTCGAAGTCCTCGAGCGCCTGGCCGGTGCTGCCGATCAGCTCCTCGTGCCCGCTCACGACCGGGCGCCCGCGCGCTTTCAGCGCCATACCGACGACCAGGAACATGAACGCCGCGCTGGCCGCCGCGATGCCGAGCGCGAGCGACACCGGAATGCCGTACCCGGGAATATCGGTGTCGATCAGGATCACCGAACCGATCACGAAGGCGATCACCCCGCCGATTCCGAGCGAGCCGTACGCGGGGAAAAAGACCTCCCCTGCGACGAAGGCGATGCCCACCAGCATGAGCGCGAGGCCGGCGTAGTTGACCGGGAGCATGTGGAACGCGTACGCGGCGATGAGGATACAGATCGCCCCGACCACCCCCGGGAAGACCAATCCGGGGTTGGAGAGCTCGAACACCAGCGCGTAGATCCCGAGGAGAATGAGCACGTAGGCGATGCTCGGATCGGTGATCACCGACAGAAATCGCGTGCGCCAGTCGGGCTCGATGGCGACCGCTACGGCATCCGCGGTCTGCAGCACGCGCTCCTGGTCCGCGACCTTGAGCTTGCGGCCGTCGAGGCGCTTGAGCAGTGCGGGAACGTCCTCCGCGACGAGGTCGATCACTTTCATCTTGAGCGCCTCGGTCGCCGACAGGCTGACCGCTTCGCGCACCGCGCGCTCCGCCCACTCGGTGTTGCGCCCGCGCATCTGCGCAAGGCCGCGGATGTACGCCGAGGCGTCGTTCACCTGCTTGCGCGTCATGGCGTTCGAGGAGTCCGCGGCATCGTGCTTCGCGGCCTTCCCGCCCTTGTCCGCGGCGCCGCGCTCGCCTCCCTCGTCGTCCTTACCGCCGCCGGACATGCCGATCGCGACCGGCGTCGCGGCGCCGAGATTGGTCGCCGGCGCCATCGCCGCGACGTGCGCGGCGTAGAGAATATAGGTTCCCGCGCTCGCCGCGCGCGCGCCGCCGGGCGCAACGAAGGCGGCGACCGGAACGCTCGAGGCGAGAATATCCTTGATGATCGCGCGCATGGAGGTGTCCAAACCTCCGGGCGTATCCATTTTCAGCACGATGAGCTGCGCAGCTTGCTTCTCCGAGATCTCGATGCCGCGGTGCACATAGTCCGCGGTCGCCGGTCCGATCGCGCCGTTGACGATCAGCAATGTCACGGGCGCAGGCGCGGTCCCGGCCGGCAGGGGCGCCAGCGCGCACAGTGCAATCAGTACCTTATGCCAGCGCAAGCCGGCCTCCGGGTGGATCAGCGATTCGAACCCCTGCAACTATAGTCCTCTTTGGGATGCCGCGACGCTCGCTGGACTTCGGGCAGGGTTCGCAGTACTTTGCGCAAGCAGGAATACGTCGTTCCCACTCCAGAGAGGACCCATGTCAAAACGATCGCTCCAGTACTTGACGCCGATTCTGTTTTGCTGCGCGCTGCCCGCATGGGCCCAAGGGAGCTCGTCCGAAGACAAGGCGAAGCAGACGGTCGAAGCGACCTGCAATACCTGCCACCCGCTGTCCGCGCGCGTCGGCACGGGATACGACGTGAAGGGCTGGCACACGGTCGTGCGCATGATGGTCAATCAGGGCGCGCCGGTTCCGAAGGATCAGATGGAGGCCATCACGCAGTACCTGATCAAGACCTATCCGGTAAAAGGCAGGGCCGATGCCGCGGTGATCAAGGGACCGCTCAAGGTGTCGATGAAGATCTGGAAGGCGCCCACCCCGGGCTCGCGGCCGCACGATCCGCTCGCGGCGCGCGACGGATCGCTCTGGTATTCGGGCCAGATGGCCAACGTGCTCGGGCGCGTCGACCCGAAGAGCGGCAAGGTCAAGGAATACAAGCTCAAGACGGCGCACTCCGGACCGCACGGGCTGAAAGAGGACCAGGACGGCAACATCTGGTACACCGGGAACACCGGGGCCCTCATCGGAAAACTCGATCCCAAGACGGGCGCGGTAACGGAGTACCCGATGCCCGATCCGGAAGCCAAGGACCCGCACACGCTGGTCTTCGACAAGGCCGGGATTCTCTGGTTTACGGTGCAGAACGCGAACCGCATCGGCCGGCTCGACCCGAAGAACGGGGAGATCAAGCTGCTTACCCCGCCTACGCCCAAGTCGCGCCCGTACGGCATGGCCATCAACTCCAAGGGGACCGTGTTCGTCGTGCAGTTCGGCGCGAACAGCGTCGCCGCGGTGGACCCGGCAAGCCTGCAGATCAAGGAGTACAAGCTGCCGGATCCGGGCGCGCGCCCGCGCCGCATCGCGATCACCAGCGACGACGTCGTCTG
>Ga0137397_10002286_pt1 | contig 13416 bp, 13 predicted proteins | sample czorhiz116metaG_FD_106658 | JGI IMG/M metagenome (GOLD analysis project Ga0137397, IMG submission 106658) | Vadose zone soil microbial communities from Angelo Coast Range Reserve, California, USA - czorhiz1.16 metaG | ecosystem: Environmental > Terrestrial > Soil > Vadose zone | place: USA... | reverse complement strand
CTGGCGGAGCCCATGAGCAAAGATTTGCCTCAGAAAGATAGCGGCATCGCCCGAAATGCAGAAGACAACGTACATGCGGAGCACGATCAAGAGGTCAGCGGCAGCAACGGCTAGGTACGCAAAGAACTAAAGAAGGAGAAAGAGAGAAGAGAACAAAATACCACCAAATATTGAGTACTCAGACCTAGCGTATCCGGGGGCAGGCTCACGTATTGGAAGATGATCTCGACCTGGGGATCGTGGCCCGTCAGGACGCACGTACACATTAGATAGATGGCGGTAACGACATACCTGGCAGTTTACTTGAGCCGTATCGTCAGAACCGACCAGGCAAAGTATCACGACCACGAGAGTGGCCACGCGCGTGGCTGAGTACATCTGCGGAAGGATTCAGACCCTGAAAATAAATGCGCGCCGGTACGGACCACTATCGTCCAGCGATACGGTCGATGCCCTCGCATGACGCTCCACTCGAAGTCGAGAGTGGTGACGAACTCCCAGCTACGTAGGGGCGGAGGGCCGAGTTGTCATTGTTGGGATATGTCCGATCGTGAGCGGGGGGACCGAGGGGCTGGGTAGACTCACAAATATAGACCAGCTATGGCGTGCCAGAATTTCGTGGCTGCCACTGTCAAAGGGTGGGATCAATAGACTTCTCGAATTCACGTGCTTGGCCATAAAGGAGAACGCACAGAGATCCTGCGTGATCACAGTGGAATCGCGGGAATTGACCATCCCGGTAGGAGATCAGTAGGATAGGAAGCGAGGGTGTACTACTGTAGTGGGATTGAGACAATAACGCTCTTCGGCACTGCACATATATACCTTAAGCTGCACGCTATTGTTGTAATGCGGTACATCTTCTCATAACCAGTTGATGGTTTAGTTGATGGGACGGTCAGATAATACGCCACGGTCTCTGACAGGATACGTATTTGTTCCCACAAAACCGATGGGCTATATTGTACTTTGGCTCTGCCATGCCGCGGCTTGTCTTGATGGCCGGAATTATGTCATGGTCAGAGCGTAAGATTCCGAGATGCATTTTCCCGTTTAGCCTGTGTTCACAATGACCACAGCCAATCAGTGTCCGGTAGGCATATAACGTCAAACTACGTTTTATCAACAGAAGCAGATATACTGTCGATAGTATTGCATTCTCTGAAGTACTTCTTCGTTATTCGAGAGCATGCGGAGCTCGCACCTTGAAATATATATTCTCTCTTACAGTACGTGTCACAAATGACGCAGTGGGTAGGCATACCATTGGCGAAGGTGGACTCATTGGCGTGGCATATGGACAGGAATGAGCGCCAGGAGATCCGGATATATGCGAAGTTGAAGCTGAAACGGGCGTGGAAAAGTCAAACACGAGCACCCAGTGGCAGTACTCGACTCCGTCTTTTAGGGGGAGGTGGTGCACGGTGAAGGATAGCCTGTCGCACTAGGAGGCGTGATACGCGGCGAGCCTGTTGTACGAGACCAGGAAGGCTCGTGCCGGGTTTTGCTGTAGCATATCCACCGTTTACATGCGCTTTGCCATGCTGATGGGGGTACCCACTGGTCCGAATCCGTCGTAAACGGTGGAGGGCCACGAGGATACAAGTACAGGCTCACTCTGGCACTGCCAGTGGTGGTTCTGCCATCCCCACGTGATCATCACTACTGGCAATTCCCGAGTGTCATTCCCACGGCCTTCCCATCGATCAAGGCGGCGACAATCCCACCAATATCATCAATCGAAAACCGACCAATTCACCAATCTCACATTTGACTGTGCACATGACAATCCTAACCCTTCACTGCCTCAGGGCCAATCCAGCAAACACACTTAGGTGGATCCTCTTGGCCAGCCGCATGAGCACTGCCTCTAGCAAAAGATCCATGGTTCGGCGTGCCCAGCGCCCTCATTGATGTTCTCTTGGAAAAAATAGCAGTTACCTCAAGGCCTCACAGTATCACGAGGAGATAAGGGGACTTTGGTGCCGGAAATCGCGAAATGGGGCCATTAACATCAACGGACAGGAGCAAACTGAACTTGAAGGATCAGCGTGGTAGTAGTTGCTGGCGAAGAGTTACGCCGATAGTGTCTGCGCTGAGTCGCGAAAACTGGGCCGCCTGGGTGTGGGTGGTGCATTTGGAACTGCCCTTGGAACATGCTTTCTTCTCAACAAATTTCAGTATCGACTGCCTCATTTCCGGCCTGTGATCGCATCATTATCGCTCGAATACGGCTACTATTCAAGGACTGTAGCTCCGCGGACACTTCCATCCTTGCCCCAGTTATGTACTTATGTGTAGCTGGGGTATCTTATCTAGCCGATCGCGTACTTACTCCGACGCGCGCTGCGATTCCGTCCCACTTGTGATAGAGTCGGACAAGTGTGGAAAACGATGCTGCTCCGTGACTTTCCCCCTCTTAGACTGCCCGCCTTCCTACCGCCTCCCTTTGTGCTACAATCTTGATTCCTTATGCCCATTTCGTCCTAACTCCCTCATCCCTGATAGACGCCGCTTGTCCTGGACCGCAGGCCCACTCCCCCCGGTTCGTTCCCCATTCACTTCTCGAAACTTACCCTCGGGTTTAGTCGCTTTTCGTCGTACATCGTCGCGGGGGCGTTGTTGTCTGGCTCTCGCCCGCGCACCCAAAAACCGGTTTGTTTTACCTTACTACTCTCAAGTTCAAATAAGCTCGACCTCCCTTTAGGCTGAGAGATCGCTGTTCCTGTATTGAAGTCACTCTGCTCATCGTAGGAGCAGCATACACACAGTAGATCTCGATTCGATTTGCGTCCTCCTGAACCCCCTGCGTGCCTCCATCACACACACACCTCTCTCTTCGTCTTTACCTCAGATCCGAGTCGCCACAGAAACGCTATTGCATGATCACACGCCACTTCTCCCCCTCATTCCGTATTCGTCTTGGCAAGATCGATCTCGCAGAGTTATTGATCTCAGCCCTCAGCCTTGTCCCCTATACTGCCTGCGCGGCCACCGCCTGCCTTTTTTAGATGCGCTACTGCCTCCTCGTCGTCACGGCATCGCCACCCATCGTCTTATCTCCTTATGTCTCCCTTTCCCCTCCGCCTTGACTTCCCCTTGGGGTGATTATTCCTTCACGATTCTCGCAGCCTGCCTCGCTACATCGCTTGCGAAGGGTCAGGAAAACTCGGCTGCCTGAGGCTTTGGAGGCCCTTGGAGCGGTTGGAACGTGCATTTCAGGCTAGGCTTCTTTCCAGCAATGTTAGCATCGACGGTCTCGTTTCCAGGTTCTTATCACATCATCACTCGCATAAAACGGCCCTGGCCAGGCTGTGTGGACACCCAGGCACATATCATCTTTCTTGCCTCCTTCGGCTGATGCCATCAACCTAAGTGTGTTCACCTTCCCAAACTCGGTCACTAGTTGATTGTCCTGTGTGTAGCCCTGTTCAAAAATGGCATATAAAGGCTAGTGTTGGTAGAGGGCATCTGTACAAATCGCCCCAGGTTGAGCCTGCGAGCTAGAAACCAAATCATCTCTTCAGAACTTTCATCACACATTCCCCATAACCACCTGCTCGCCTTCGAATATGCGCTTCACCACTCTCATCTGGTATTTGGCCACTAGCGTGGCTCTGCTATCTCGTGAGGAGACAACTTTTCTTCCTGCCGATGACTCAAGCTGACCACTCCCGCACACCACAATCACCAGCTACTTACGCTACACCCGTTCCGAGTCCGAATGACCTCAACGAATGGTTGCCCGATTACCGGAAATAAGGGTCGGATGTATGCCCGGCAGAATGAATGCAATGTGGAGTTTGGGATGGGATCGAGCTGGCTCGCCCGGCCCATGTGAAAGTGGGAAACAGAGAATTTATGTTGGATGTTTATTGGCCTCAGACATGATGGACCATAAGTACTACGTACCTACGATGATGTCCCTTCGTGTGTTTGAACCCCAAGGTTGACCTTTGTGCTCAGTGCTCATGTCCCTCGTCTCGGCCCTTTGTGAAATTCTTCTACTACTACATCCAATGCCCGAGCGCACCAGCGCTCGGGTAGATAAGGTAATTCGGGTTAGAACTCATATATACTTAAAGCACATGAGCAGTAGCACGTCCCGAACGAGCACACCCTTATAATGGTACGCCATTTCTTACACTTCGCTTGCATACTATGATACATTACTATGACCTAGTCCCCCTATCCGAGTCAACCCACTGGCAATGATCTCTCGGGACTACCAGTATTAAGTTTACCTTGTATATAGAACCAGTTTAACCAGGTAATCCCTGTCATCTGGTTGTCCGTTCACAGGTGCTGCTGAAGCGAACATAATCGTTGGACTGGGTACCAAGTTGCAGCAATCATCGGTAGTTAGAGAGAGTATTTGAACCAACTGGCCCCTGGTGACTTGCACGATGGAGACAGATGCTCAGTTGCAAATAAGAAGACTATATTCTAACCTGTAAGATGGATGCTACTGCGGGCATAGACTGAGGTTTCTGAACGGAGAAGGGTCTAAGCAACGAGACATGTTCTGCCGGGGCGCGGGTACGCTGGATGCGACTGCTCCCCGACACGCCGCACGCGGCTGCTTCCCCAACATGGTCACCGTGAAGGTCACCGTGACAGTCCGCTCCGTCTTGTGCCTTCAGAACCTTCATCACACATCACCCCATATCCACTTTCTCGCGTTTGGATATGTGCTTCACCACGCTCATTTGATGTACGCGGCATCGTCCTGGGCCGGGAGAGTATAGTAGTCGCGGCCGGCATGACGGATTTATGGCGCAACGCGGCAGATCTGGAAGGACCAAAACCGTTCTCGGCGTCCGCACTGGCACCAGCGCCAGACGCAGACTCCGATTGCGGATTTACTCCCTTTGAAGAGGAGTGCGTACAGGTGTCCGAAGTGCATGCCTGACGAGCCGGTTTCTGGAAAGACGATGTGCGCGTCGTCGAGGGAGTGCCATTTGACTATGCCATCGTCGTTCATGGGTAGTATGCACCACTCCTGCAAGCCGGTCTTCCAGTTGCAGATCACGAGTTAGTAGTAGTCTGTGAGCGACGAAAGGCCATCACCTTTGTTGAGATTCTGAGAAACGCAAGTGAACCATCAGCACTGAGTGTGTCGTGTCGTAGGCCAACGTGTTTGCCTTTGGAGAAAGGAACCGCCTTCAGGCACGATACGCCAAACGAGGCCATGCCGAATCGCCAATCAAGGAGGGCCCTCTCGAAAACAGGCCCCGAGATCTGATACCCTTCGGCGGAAGTTAAATTGTTAATTGTTGGTACAGCAAGCACAAATCTGAATCAATCGTTGGCGGCGGCGCTCCGTGAAACCGCAAAGGTGTCAAATAGTATTAGTGTACAGTGCCCAAAGAAGACAACGCCGATCCATGCAATATTGCTCGCCTGTTCGTCTGCCAGGTACACGTTCACCAGGGGGGGGAGGACAGGCGACGGTACGGTAGAAACCAAAAAAGAGCCGGTAGTGACAGGGATAGAATAGGGCCACTCTTCGGAACGCAACAGTTAGGCTTAGGGTGTATAGCTCGGCCGGGATCTGAGGAATACCCGAGATGCACGAGAACTTCACTCCTAGTAGACACGGTGCGGTGCCGTCCTTGCAAGGAAAGAAAAAAGCAAGATGGAATGGATACCGTAAGGCGGGTGCCACCAACGACGACTATCACAATAGAGCAGATGCTGTCCATGTATGACGCAGGACCGTGATGAATGGGCTTGTTACTACGGACAACGGTATTTGATTGTTACAGTACCCGTATATCATTGCGGGCGCCGCAGACATATGTACGATCGTTCTGACCAGGGGCGGGTGGGGCTCTGAAGGTGTGCTTGAATAAATCGACGCCGCCCCGTAGTACTTTGCTGTGCGTTTCGTGTTCAAACGTTTTCCGCGCGTTCCGTGCTGCTATTTATTACCCGACGCTTCATGTGCCGGACCCGCGGATTCTCTTAATGAAGTGCAGCACTGTGTGCATGAGTTTGGCCGAGGGACTGCGAGTTTACGTTGTGTGACGATGTCGGCGATGGGCAAGTGTTTCCGGGGAAATCCGCGGAGGACGGTAGAAGTGCGGTGGAACGGAGATTACAGTAAATAAGGTTGTGTCGCCGCGAGATAAGTTCACTTACTCTCACAAAAATTGTTCACCCATGCCACGCAACTCCACTAGATGTATGCGTGGGTGCATGGAGGAGCGGAAAGGTATGTTTAGGTGAGGCAGGCAGGCAGGCGGGTGGGAAGGGTGAATGTATGAGCGGAGTTGCGTCGCTTTAACTCTCCAACTACGTCTTTGTGCTCCGACTCGGCGTCCCGTTGTACTTGAGTCATGGCCCCCACATCTCTGACTTATTATAGTGCTTTAGCCCCTTCACTGTGGCCCAGCGTATTACTTTGTGGTTGGGCGTACCAACAGGAAGTAATATCATGCCCATTTTAGGCTCTCCGAGTCGTCTAATCGCCGGGCGGTGATAGGTGTCAATGGCTCATCGATGTACGCACAAGAAAAAAGACTTTTCTACGATTTTTTTTTGCAGGCTTGACCACTCCTCGGACATATCATCACACGGCGTGCCAGATCTACAGGGCATTTGGCAAGTCGGGGGGCATCACATCGTTGCGACTCGCGATACCCCGGGGCCACGAATTGGATAGCGCCGACGGGGGGTTTCACGGGGTTATCCAACATCAGAGCTTCCCAGTGTCTTCTCGACGTAATACCCGCCTGGTGCGTACAAGTGCCAGCGCGAGGGGTTACAGTACCATCGATGACGAGCTGCGGATAAGGATCGCCGTGTCCGCTCAAGTCCCTACACTCCGAAATCACTCGCGGGGGTCACTTGTAACGTTCGGCAATTGTGGAAGGTGGTAATGGGGGGCCGGCCATTCGGTGGCAAATGAGGCTGAGACACGCGACCAACACGCCGCGTGGTTGTCCCGTATATTCGCTCGAAACCTGCCCATCCGGCACTTTCGTAAGTACCATCATTTTTGAATTTGGCGACTCCGTGGTACCCTTATGCGGCATCACCCTGGTCTCGATTCAGAAGCGCCCAATGTCCTGATGCAATTTTTTCCTCTCTCAGTCGCAAGTACATTAGTGTTACAAACTTTGCAAAGAAGCGCCCGCCGCTCTTGTTCTTGTTTTAACTCGTTGCGGACTTCGGTCTTCCGCAACGTTTTGGTGATGGACGCCATTGCTGAGGAAAAACCCAGGCAACCGGAGTGCGTTGCTCCGGCCCCGTCATGCAGGTTATTAAGTAAGGAACGGGCGATGACGCGGAGTAGCCAGGTACTACTATTTTTTTTATTACTGTAATTTAACAAGTGCTGACAGCTGGCTATAGTCACGGTTCTCGGTTGACAAGACGTGCTCGCCTCATGTCCTCGGAGTTCGATGTGTTTTATGATACCTCCATGACATGGCCAAGAATCTGTTCTTGTTTAACCCAGCGAGTCCATTTTTCTCTTTGGAAACGCGACTAAACAGGCGCTCATCTGACGCTTACCTGGAGGATAGCCTTTTTACTCCCTCGCCTCGCGCATATCGCCTCGGTACACTTTTGGGTGGTCCCGAACGCTTGGTGTCATTCTCTGGGGCGTACCCACTGGAAACATTTCTGTTCATTTCGGATATAACGTCTCTAGTGCTCCATTCAGTGTCCTCTTACGATCACGGCCAGGATCACCCCTCACGCGACCTTCGGACGAAGGACCTATAAAATCCGCTCGGAAGGAACGAAGGAATTTGCATCAGGACACGCCAGTCCTACTTCGTTTCAACAAGTATGGAATTCCCCACCATAGAATCCTTTTCGAATCGTGCCCGTGTATGGACGCTCCTCATATCGTTCTTCACCGTTGTATCGCTTCGCATATTTCGTAGAAGGCGACATGCCCTTCCTTTCCCCCCTGGTCCCAAGGGCTTACCGATTCTCGGAAACGTGCTTGATATGCCCAGCAGGAATCCGTGGTTGACGTATCGGCAGTGGGGTAAAAAGTATGGTATGTACTTTCCCAACTTAATCGGGGGTGGACATTGCATCTTAAGGAAGTAGATTCTGATATAGTTCACGTTAATTCCCTCGGCATACATGTCATTGTCTTAAACTCCGCCAAGGCGGTGCATGAGCTTTTCGAGAAGCGATCTTCGATATATTCTGATAGGTACGGTGTATGTTCTACTGATCTCATGGCACGATGCTCACCTTGGGTTACGTATTGCAAGGCCACCATTGCCATCCCTGACACAGCTGTGAGTACTTTAGGCTCCCTGCCTGCTCAAAGAGACTGAACGGTGGTAGAATACGGATGAGTTGGAACATCGCATTTCTGCCATATGGTCCGAGGTGGCGAACCTGGCGTAAAGTGTTCCATGAACACTTCCATCCCAGCGCATCTCGACAATATCGACCTAGAGAGCTGAAGGCTGCTCGCCAACTTCTCGAGAATCTGCTTCGTACGCCTGAAAGCTATGGGCACCATCTCCGATTGTCAGCTTTCGATCCATTGTTGATCATTGACTCACGACTAACGTCATGTTGCAGCATGTCCGGGCAGGTGATCATGGGCATCGCGTACGGCATCGACGTCGCCCCACAGGACGATCCATACGTCTCTTTGGCTGAGAAGGCGTTGCACGCAGTAGAAGCAGCGAGCATCACTGGCTGGACGTTCGACATGCTACCTTTCTGTGGGTCACCGGCGTTATCAATGATCCCGATCTTGTGCTCATGAGAAACAATCACTTAGACATGCACCTTCCTTGGTGGTTCCCAGGTGCCAGTTTCAAGAAAGAGGCCGCAAAGTTGGCGCCTCATATCGATGACATGGTCAACAAGCCATATCAGACCGTGAAAGACGCACTGGTACGCGCTGCCTGCTCATGACGGAGCCATTACATGCTGACAGTTGTTCCGGTAAGGCAACCGGAGTGGCCGCGCCCTCTGTTGCGGCATCAATGATAACCAGCCTACGTGAGAGACCATCACGCGAAGATGAGTTGACATCAAAGGCTGTGCCCGCAACGATGTACATTGGAAAGTTCCTCCGTTTCTACTCTCTTCAACTCCATGGACTTATCCTCTCGTGTATCCCTTTAGGTGGGGCGGATACTGTCAGTCCGGGAATTCTTCTCCTAGGAGCTGAGAAATCATCTGACATTATGTTAGACGGTCGCTGCGCTCCTCACGTTCTTTCTCGCGATGGTACTTCACCCGGATGCGCGGCGAAGGGCACAGGCGGAGATCGACGATGTGGTGGGGACGGGCCGACTTCCCGATTTTGATGACGAAATGTCGCTGCCTTACGTCTCGGCGCTTGTCAACGAAGTCATGCGTTGGCATCCAGTTGCTCCAGTGGGTACGTACGCAGAAGGAGTTTATTTATCTTTTTTGGATCGATTTTTTGATTTTTTTTTCAGCGGTTCCTCATCGTCTGACTGTGGACGATGTCTACGAAGGCTATTTCCTTCCCGCAGGTAGCATCATAATAGGGAACACATGGTAAGAGTTCTCTCTTTCTCGCGAATCAGTTGCTGAAAATCAAACGCGTGTGTGCTGGTGGGAAAAAAACAACAGGGCCATGCTGCACGACGAGAGCGTATATCCTGAGCCGAGTCGATTTATGCCCGAGCGCTACCTCGATCCGAACCTAAAGCCGCCTGAGGCCGTGTTTGGGTTCGGCCGTCGGATATGCCCAGGACGGTTCATGGCCCGCTCGTCGATGTGGATCACCATCGCCTCGGTCCTCGCCGCGTTTGATATCTCCCCGGTCAATGACGCTGATGGCGTCTCTCAGATCCCGAAGGAGGAATACACGGCAGGATCAATATCGTAAGTGTCTCGTAGTATGTTCTCACAGTTCTAATGGGTCAACATCGATGGTGCGAATAGATATCCTGAAAAGTTCGTGTGCACGATTCGGCCGAGGTCGAAGCGCGCGGAAGAATTGATCGTCTCGTCGTCGAAAGATGACGTGGCGTGATGTCAACGATCGTCAGTCAGTCACGATTCATTCGGGTCCATATAACCTATTCCTTTAATTGTACCTCAATAAAACTAGTGTCCTTCGAAATACGATGCACAGTAGTGGATGTCAAGTTGGTCAGCCGGCGCTCTCACCGCCATGAGTAAACTCACGACACTCGAGCCATCGTTCTGAACACTTCGCTTATCCGTTTTTGCCCGTCGGACCCGTGCGAGCAAAACTCTCAGGCCTGTGGCCAGTGCTACAATATTCTGGCCATCGTCCCGCTCCCATTCTTCGATAGCGTTTGGCGTCCCTCAGAGAAATGTATGGTCTTCCCAAGCTCTGTTGGGGCCAGCGTTCCCAGCACTCGTCAGAAAGTCATGAGTCTGACCATCACGGCTCTCCCGCGAAGCGATCCAAAACGGGGAAAAAATGAAGAAAATGAGTTGAAAGCCACTTCGATTCGTCAACCTAAGTACATAAAAGACACCCGGTGAGAAACTGCGTCACTGGGCATGGCGAAACCTTTTGCTGAGGCTTGACTGACTCGAAAACTCGAACACAAGCTGGTTAATCGTCTCATATAGGCGCATCTATTCCCGTCGCCGCCAGTCTACCACCATGACTGCCGTAACGATTGTCTAAGCTTGGCGTCGACACTGGGCGTGGTGAAATCCATGCTCGGTTGTACAAGGCTGTCCGGCCCGAGTGTGTTGCGTGAGATAAGACATACTGTAAGAGAGGCGTCATCCAAGTCCAGCAGTTTGTTGTTTTCAGCAATGTCCATGAACTTGTCCTTGGAAAGGTTGTATGATGTCATGTCATACAGACTTTTATACTCAACGAGCGAGTCTGGGTTGATGACGAAATCGATGCAGATCCGAGGCGTGGGTCCGTACTCTTCGAACATTTTCTTTGCAGATGTGAGCTGCACGTCTGTAAACCCATGAATGTGGGCACTACACAAGATAAATGGTGAGCAGTAACGTGAACACCGGGAGCCTTACGCTTGTACTATCTCTTCTTCCGTCCAGGGGCTCATGTACACAACTACGGCATCGGTTGTCTGCTTCAAAGGCATCCATCTTCCCTTGCGCGGAAAGGAGACAAATATGGTGAAGAGCTTGGTGGCCGAATCCGCAAGAAGAGACGGAATGCCGCTTGAAGAGTTGTCCGCGTCGACAAACGCCCAAAGGAATGGAACGAAAGCAGAGACATCGACGTCCTGGAAGTTTTTGACAAAAACGCCTTCTTCGACGAACAGGAAACACCGGCTGTTACGATACCATAGAAAAGGCTTTCCTTCGCTCAGGCGTCGACGGACAGCATAATAGATCCAGTACGATTTCCCTTTCACACAGAGGTACGGTCGATGATGGTACATGGTCTTACGGAGTAGAGCACTCACCGACGCCCGGATGTCCCGATATGACGACAGAGGGTGCGACGCGGCCACTAAAGTTCTTCGCCTTGTCGTGGTGCTTGCCACAATACTTGTAGATCCGTAGATAGTCTCTGCGTACCCAAATTTTTGAGCGCTCGAAATTTTCGATGCCAAAATCGAGGGCGTAGCAACCAGGACCGATTTCGTCCTCGTATAAGTCGTCCTCGTCCTCGTCATAATCGCCGTTGTGACCGCCCTCATCGTCGTGACCGTCCTCATCGTCGCCATCGTCGGCAGCCCGAGGGTTGTTTAACCTCCATTCTTCCTCTTCCTCTACCATGCTCTTGCGCCAGAATTTAGCATGCAGCTGGGAGAGGAGCCTATCATCGTCGTCAAGCTTAGACCAATTTTTAACATCGCTCTTAATGAGAAAGATGGAGGCAAGTGTCGAGGGATTTGCGGTGTGAGCCATTGGATGGGGCTCCACAACGACGCCTCTTTTCTTTTTTAAAGGGTCGCTCTTAGGGGTTGCACCTACTTTCATGGTCCCGCTCCCTTGGCCGAGTCCGAGCAGCCCCTGGCCAGCAGCGGAAGCAAGCGGAAAGACTGATCAAGTCACTTTGAACGCGATCTGGAACCTAAAAGGGCGGCGGAAATCCGATTCCACGTGCCACATTGATTTCCCGGGTCGCTTGTTCTCCGCATCTGCTATAGAGCGCTATTGATGGATTTCAGCAGGGGTACGCGTCGCCTCAGTCTGCAAGGCGATGGGCGTGGGCTAAATTGTAGACTGGAGAGACATCGTGTACCAGTGCCGATCGCAGTTGTTGGCCAGAAAGTTTGAGAGAAAGGTGGGCAAGGCCAGTTGGTGAACCACAAGATAGAGAAGCCTGGGAGATCTGAGTTTAAACCTGGCAGAGACCTCCATAATCATGTGATCACCGCGGACGGTGTCGACACTTGTTCAGCTAACAGTTAATCAATATGAGGCGCGCAAGTGACGCTTTTGTGTCGGTCAATTCAAACTACCCAAGAAAAAGTAAGAGGTTAATTAGATGCCGAAAATTTATGGGCTTTGGCAACCCTGGCATAGCCTCCGAGTCCGACGCACCAAAATGTCAGACGAAAACCAGCCACTCCAGTACCAAATTTCCGGACTCTTCAAAGCGAACTGGTTTCCGACTCCAACTGTCCTGTCTGCTCATTTGGATGTATTTACTTCCGATACTGCTGCCAACCGCGGCTCTCCCGCGAAGCGATCGAAACCGAGGAAAAAATGAAGAAAAAATATTATCCCTCGCTCGATAAACAAGTTGAAAGCCACTTCGATTCGTCGACCTACGTACATAAAAGACACCCGGTGAGAAACTGCGTCACTGGGTATGGCGAAACCTTTTGCTGAGGCTTTACTGACTCGAAAACTCGAACACAAGCTGGTTAATCGTCTCGAACTCGGTACGCACGTCAAAAACACATATAAGCGCATCTATTCCCTTCACCGCCAGTCTACCACCATGACTGCCGTAACGATTGCCTAAGCTTGGCTTTGACACTGGGCGTGGTGAAATCCACGCTCGATTGTACAAGGCTGTCCGGCCCGAGTGTGTTGCGTGAGATAAGACAGACTGTAAGAGAGGCGTCATCCAAGTCCAGCAGTTTGTTGTTTTTAGCAATGTCCATGAACTTGTCCATGGAAAGGTCGTATGACGTCTTGTCATACAGACTTTTATACTCAACGAGCGAGTCTGGGTTGATGACGAAATCGATGCAGATCCGAGGCGTGGGTCCGTACTCCTCGAACATTTTCTTTGCAGATGTGAGCTGCGTGCCTGTAAACCCATGAATGTGGGCACTACACAAGATAAATGGTGAGCAGTAACGTGAACACCGGGAGCCTTACGCTTGTACTATCTCTTCTTCCGCCCAGGGCTTCATGTACACAACTACGGCATCGGTTGTCTGCTTCAAAGGCATCCATCTTCCCTTGCGCGGAAAGGAGACAAATATGGTGAAGAGCTTGGTGGCCGAATCCGCAAGAAGAGACGGAATG
>Ga0137397_10002284_pt1 | contig 13421 bp, 14 predicted proteins | sample czorhiz116metaG_FD_106658 | JGI IMG/M metagenome (GOLD analysis project Ga0137397, IMG submission 106658) | Vadose zone soil microbial communities from Angelo Coast Range Reserve, California, USA - czorhiz1.16 metaG | ecosystem: Environmental > Terrestrial > Soil > Vadose zone | place: USA... | reverse complement strand
GGTGATCGAGGAAATCGCTCGTTCACGAGCCGGTGCTGCGCGCCTGGACCGGGACGGCGAGGTCGCGCTTCACTTCGTCGAGCACGACCAGCGATTCGGACTTCTTGACGTTGGGATCCGCCTCGAACAAGCGCTGTGCCAACGCCTCGTAAGCGGCAATGTCGGGCACCCGGACCACCAGGATGAAGTCGTAGCGGCCGGTCACGTACCAGCACTGAGCGACCGCGCTCTCCTCCAGCACGCGGGCGCGGAAGGCTGCCAGCGCCTCGCTCCCCTCCGACGCCAGGTCCACCGCGACCACCACGGTCAGCCCCGGCCCGACCAGCCGCGGATCGAGCACCGCCATCTCGCCGCGGATGGCACCGCTCTTGCGCAACCGGCGCACCCGGCGCAGGCACGCCGGCGGGGACAGTCCCACCGCGCGCGCGAGCTCGACGTTGGTGCGCGAGCTGTCGCACTGGAGCTCCTTGAGGATGTGCAAGTCGATGTCGTCGAACCGATGCACGTCCCACCTCCTGCAACAAACGGAAAGTTTCGGCCCAGAGAACGCAACTCCCGGTCGCTGCCTCCTGGTTACCCTCGTTTCCCGAAGGAGGGCGACACATGCGTCTACGGAACAACGCGGCCTGGCTTTTCACTTCATCGCACGATGCGCCCCGGCATCGTTCCGCCATGGCTGGATTGATGCGTGACTGGGTCTACCCCGCTGCCATGTTCTTGATCTGGATCATGACCTTGGCCTTCACCGCCTCACAACTCGTCACCGTTGGACCCACGCTGCGGGCCATCCCGAACCCGGAGAGCACGAAGCTATCCCGACCGGTCCGGGCCGGCATCTCGGCAAGAAGATGACGGAGAGCGCGAAAAGGAGCGCTCTTTTTCGCCGCTTCAGTCGTCCTCGCGGTCGTGCCGTCCGTCCTGGTCGTCGTCTTTACAGAGGCGGAGGGCCCGGCCTTCCACGGTGGGACGGATCCGAGGAATGTCGGTCGCAATTGTGTGTCGTTTTCGCGACCGCCCGTGCGCCGGCGCGGCCTGGGCTTTGGGCTACCGGCCCCCGTCCCGAATCATCCTGGATCGGACCGCCAGGAGAGCAGCAATGCGACGGCAGCGCCCGCCAATGATCCGCAGACCGCCGCCCACAACGCGCTCTGCCGCGAGGCGCGAGGGATGAACCGGAAGCAGACCCCGAGCGCGACCAGCGCTGCCACGCCGAACAGCGGCGCGATCCGCGACGACCACGCGCTCCCTTGCTGCCCGCGATCGCGGAGCTCGGCAGCGAGGTGAACCGCCTCCGGCGACGGCGACTCGTCGGCCGGCAGCAGCTTGCGGATGGCGCGACGCTGCCAAGGCGAAAGCGCACGGCTCTCCTCGCGCAGCGCGCGCGCCCGCAGCGAGAGCTCGGGCTCCTCGAGCGAGAGCAGGCTCAACCGCCTCGCCTCTGCCACCAGCGCCGATCCCTCCCGCGCCGCTCCCCGCGCGAACGCCTCCTCCGCGACGTCGAGGAGCTCCAGCGCCGGTCCGAGGCCGGCGCCGCCGTCCTCCGCGGAAAGGGCCAGAACGCGCCGGACGATTTCGGCCCGTGCCGCCGCAAGCTCGGCAGGGGCTCCGAACGGAGCCGCCAGGGCCTCCCCGCTGGCGGCCCGCGACGCCGCTCGCCGGACCAGCCTGCGTTCACCCTCCTGATCGAGCCGCTCCAGCGCCTCGCCCGGCGCGACCCAGAGCAACTCGTCCACTTCCCGGCCCGCCTCGAAGCGCCCCTCGCGCTGCAGCGCCATGTTCCAGTAGAGGACCAGCCGGGGCACGCGGCGGGGCACGTAGATGGCGGCGCCAGCGAACGAGGTGATCCTCGCCTCGCAGGCGGTCTCCTCCTCGACCTCGCGCACGGCCGCCTCTTCCCAGGTCTCCCCTTCGTCGATGCGGCCTTTTGGCAGGCTCCAGTCGGCCTGGCGCGGGCGGTGGATCAGCGCGACCCGCGCGCCTTCCGGAGCTTCTCGCCAGACGATCCCTCCTGCGAGGCGAACCAGGGCCATCTCCCGATTGGACCACGACTCTTCGGCGCATCAAGATTTATGCGGGGCAAAGGCTCAGGTGGCGTGGAAGGAGCGGCGCTGGATGGCCGCCAGGACCGTGTGCTGCGCGTCCCGTTCGGGCTCGCCCGGGGCCGGGGTGCGGCGGCGGTAGATGCCGGAGGCGTCCAACTCGCGGGCACGGTAGTTGTCGGAGAGGGCAGGCTCCACAACTTCGCGGCGGAGGCGCTGGCGCAGCTCGGGGTGCTTCACCGGGAACATCAGCTCCACCCGGCGGTGGAGGTTGCGCGGCATCCAATCGGCGGAGGAGAGGAAGACCTCTTCTTCGCCCTCGGGCCCGAAGACGAAGACGCGGCTGTGCTCGAGGAACCGGCCGACCACCGAGAAGACGCGGATCCGCTCCGAAAGCCCCTTCACACCCGGCTTCAGGCAGCAGATCCCGCGCACCTCCAGGTCGATCTGCGCTCCCGCCTGGGACGCGACGTAGAGGGCTTCGATGATCTCGACGTCCACCAGGCCGTTCATCTTCCCGAAGACGCGCGCGGGCTTCCCGGCCCGGGCCCGATCCGCCTGCTCGCGGATCAGGGACAGGAGCCTCGGCGCGAACTCTTCGGGCGCGACCGCCAGCTCGCTGTAGCGCGGCCGCGCGAAGCCCGAGAGGGCGTTGAAGAGCTCGCTGACGTCGTCGCCGATCCCGGCCGCGCAGGAGAGCAGGCCCACGTCGGTGTACAGCCGCGAGGTGCTCGCGTTGTAGTTGCCGGTGGAGAGGTGGACGTAGCGGAGGATGCCATCCCCTCGGGGCTTCCGCAAGCGTGGCGCGTCGGGCACAAGACGGGCACCGGACCCGGCGGCGCAACGAATGACGTCGCGGCCGCCTGGCCAGGGAACAAAGGCAAGCCGATCCTCGTCGCGGCCTTCTATGCAGGCTCCGAGTCTCCGCTGGACCAGCGCAACTCGGTGCTCGCGGAGGTCGGCCGAATCGCGGCGAGGTTTGCTGCGGGAGGGTGAATCGGGGAGCGAAGGAGTCCGGTCCCGCGTGGCTCAAAGCCGACACCTCCGGCCCTCCCCAGGACCCAGCCGAGACGCCTGTGAAAAAAAGTAATTTTTTTTTTCGCCCCGCCTCCGAGACCGTGCCTGGGATGGCACCTCGCGCCCGATGCCTGTTCACTTGTTAACTCGCCCCGGGGCGAGCAGGTCGCAAAACGAGACCGGCCGAAAACGAGGCCCTCCCGGAGACGAGCCCCCGCGGCGGGGATGCCGCAGTGCGGCGAAGTTGATAGAGAGAGCGCATGGCCCAGACCACCCTTTCCGATCGGATCCTGCGCGACCTGACGGGGCGCCTGAAGGTGCAGCACGAGGCATTCGCGCGGCTGTACCCCGGCGAGTCGGGGACGCGGCAGCCGGTCCACACGGTGTACGGCGGCTCGCACCTCTTCAAGAGCGATACGCCGAAGAAGCTGGGCGACCTGGCGCTCAAGGCGCTGGCGCAATACGCTCCCAACCCCTCCGCGTTCGCGGAAGGCATCGGGATCGAATCCGGCCTGGCGGAGACCGTCTACGCCCGCGTGCAGGACAAGCTGAAGCGGGAGGCGGTCGAGGACTTCCGCATCGACTTCGAGGACGGCTACGGCATCCGCGGCGACGCCGAGGAGGACGGCCACGCCGCGCAGGCCGCGCAGGAGTGCGCGAAGGGACTGAAGAACGGAACGCTGAGCCCGTTCATCGGCATCCGCATCAAGTCGCTGAGCGGCGAGCTGGCGCCGCGGGCGCTACGCACGCTGGACATCTTCCTCAGCCAACTGGGCGGCAAGCTGTCGCCCAACTTCGTGGTCACCCTGCCGAAGATCACCGCGCCCGAGCAGGTCTCCATCCTGATCGCCGCCTTCGAAGCGCTGGAGCCGAAGCTGGGTCTCTCCAAGGGATCGCTCAAGCTGGAGTGCATGGTGGAGACCACCCAGTCCATCCTCGATCACGACGGCGCCTCGATGCTGCCGCGGCTGCTCCGGGCGGCGGACGGCCGCATGACCGGAGCGCACTTCGGGACCTACGACTACACGGCAGCCTGCGACATCACGGCCGCGTACCAGGCGATGCGCCATCCCGCCTGCGACTTCGCCAAGCACATGATGAAGGTCGCCTACGCCGGCACCGGAGTGTTCCTCTCGGACGGCGCGACCACCACCATGCCGGTCGCGCCGCACAAGGGCGACTCGCTGAGCGAGGACCAGAAGCGTGAGAACCTGCGCGCGATCCACCTCGCCTGGCGGCTGCACGCCGACGACATCCGCCACTCGCTGGCCAACGGCTTCTACCAGGGTTGGGACCTTCACCCGGCCCAGCTCCCCAGCCGCTACGGCACCGTCTACGCCTTCTTCCAGAAGAGCCTGCCCTCCACCACCGATCGGCTGAAGAACTTCATCGGCAAGGCGGCGCAGGCCACGCTGCACGGCGATACCTTCGACGACGCCGCCACCGGCCAGGGGCTGCTCAACTTCTTCCTTCGCGGCGTAAACTGCGGCGCCTTGACCGAGCAGGAGGCGCTGCAGACCGGGCTGACGATCGACGAGCTCCGCGGGCGCTCTTTCCTGAAGATCCTCGAAAATCGCCGCGCAGGTTCGAAACCAGCAGCCTGACCTGTCAGAAGGCGTAGCCGAGGATCATCTTGAAGATCAGCGACTGGCTCTCGGAGGTGAGACCCTGGCCGAGGGCGAGGTTCACCTCCACGTCCTTGACGCCGAACAGGTCCACGGTCTCGTAGAGGTACTGCTGGCTGTCGGCCGGGGCCCAGTAGTACTCGAGCCCCGCGCCCATCACCCAGAACTTCACCTTGGCCATCGCGCCGGGCTCGAAGGCGGCAGGAAAGCTGACGATGGGGTTCACCGCCACCAGGAACCGCTCGTTCTCGAAGGCCAGGATCGGCCGGATCTCCCCGCCCCATCCTTCGTTGGGGATGCGCGAGAGCTCGAAGTTCAGGCCGAGGCGGAAGCTTGTGGAGAAGGACTCCGGCGTGACGAACTTGCTGCGCAGCTTCACGCCCTCGTACTTGCCGTCCGCGGTCTGGAAGTATCCGCCCAGCTCCCAGAATTCGGTGATGCCGTACGAGGGCTCGAGCGTGAAGTGCAGCGGACCGCCCTTGGGCTGGTTCAGGTGCACTTCCAGCCCGGCCTGTCCGGGCGCGTCGGCCGACCCGTCGTAGATCTGGATCTCGAACGCATCGACCGCCAGCGCGGGCGCCGCCGCGAGCGTCATCAGGAAAGCCAGGCGGACGTTCACGCGACCGTGGGACCGAGCCCGCCGCGGGCAGCGAGCCAGTCGCGGACGGCCTGGCCGGTGCCCAGCGGCCACGGCCTCAGCTTGTCGGGAGGCACCGCCTTCACGCCGGCGATCTCGTCGCCGATCACGATCTCTCCGTGCCCCCGCACGTGGTACGCGAGGATCACCTGGTTCATCTCCGCGAACGGATACGCGCCGATGAACGAGACGATCTCCCCTTTCAGCCCGATCTCCTCCTTCACCTCGCGCAGGACGCCCTCCTCCGGCGACTCGCCTTTCTCCAAAAAGCCCGAGACGAGCCCGTACCACTTCTCCGGCCAGCCCTTGTTGCGCACCAGGAGGACCGTCGCGCCGTGCTCGACCAGCGCCGCCAGCACCGGCGCGGGGTTGTCGTAGAAGACGTAGTCGCAGGTCTCGCTGGAGCAGGCCAGCCGGGTGCGCTCCTCCGTGATGCGGGGCACCAGGGGGCTCGCACAGTTCGGACAGAACTTCATCCGGGGCTGCACGGGGCTTCCGTGCCAAACTGCCGGCACCATGTCAATCTCGCTGCTCACATTCGACGTCTTCGGGACCATCCTCGACTGGCGGCGCGGCCTGCGGGAGGCCCTCGGAGGCAGGATGCCCGAAGATGCCTTCGACCGCATCATCGATCGGCAGGGGGCGCTGGAACAGCAGGGATTTCAGACGTACGCGGCGATCGTGGCGCAATCGCTGGTCGACGAGCTCGGGCTGAAACCGGACGAAGCCGGGCGAATCGGCGCGGCAGCCGGGTCCTGGCCGCTCTTCCCGGACTCCCCCGCGGCCCTGCGGCGGTTGCGAACCGTCGCTCGCTGCGCCGCCATCACCAACAGCGACAAGGCCCACCGGCCGGCGATCGAGAAGCAGCTCGGATTCGCCCTGGACGGCTGGATCTGCGCGGAGGACGCCCGGAAGTACAAGCCGGATCCTGACCTCTGGCGCCTGGCTGCCGAGCGGATGGGCGTCCAGCCGGGTCGCGACTGGTGGCACGTCTCCGCCTACGCCGACTACGACCACCGGACCGCGCGCGCACTCGGGCTGACCTGCGTGTTCGTGCAGCGGCCGCACTCGCGGCCCGGAGAAGCCGACCTGGTGGTGAAGGACCTGCGCGAGCTGGCGGATCGGGTCGATTCAGCGTCTCTCTAGCCGCGCCGGCCGAAGGCCGGATAGCGGCTACGCCTTAGCACGAACATTCGCGAGCTCATTTCTTGAGATGAATTCCAGTCAGGTACGCCCGCGCGCGCAGCCGCCGCGCCTCGGCGCTCGCCGCCGCGGCCAGCCGCTCGGCATCCAGCCTCCGCAACCGCCGGCCCCGCACCACCACCTGGCCATCCACGATCACGTCGGTGACGTCGGACGCCCGCGCGCAATAGACCAGCGTGCCGTGCGGATCCGGACCGGCCGGCTGGCAATGCGGACCCGAAACGTCGACCACCGCGATGTCCGCCTTCTTGCCCTCCTCGAGCGAACCGATCTCGTCCGCAAGCCCCAGCGCCCGGGCGCCGCGAATCGTGGCCATGGCCAGGACCTCCGCCGGCGGCAATGCGGGCGCGCCCGCCTCCAGCAGGTGCAGTGTCGCCGCCAGGCGCATCTCGTGGAACGCGTCGAGCGTGTTGTTGCAGGCGGCTCCGTCCGCTCCCAGCGCGACGTTGACGCCTTCCGCCAGCAGCTTCGGAACCGGCGCGATCCCGCTGGCCAGCTTGAGGTTCGCTCCAGGGCAGTGAACGGCCGACGTCCCGGACCGCGCCAGGATCCGGATCTCCCCCGGGCTCACGTGAACGCAGTGCGCGAGCACGGTGCGGGACGTGCAGAGCCCGATCCGATCAAGGTACGCGACGTTGTCCGTCCCGGTGTGGTCGCGGACCGCCTCTACCTCCGCCCTGCTCTCGCTGGCGTGCGTGTGCACCAACCAGCCCTCGCGTTCGCTCAGCGCGCGCACCTCTTGCAGCAGCCCCAGGCTGCAGGACAGCACGAACCGGGGGCAGAGCGCCCAGCGGATCCGCCCGCCGGCCGCGCCGTGCCATTTGCGTCCCAGGCGCAGCGTCTCCCGCAGCGCCTCGCGGGTGTCCTCCCGAAGCGGTCCCGGACCGGCATCCATCAGGCACTTGCCGCCGGCGTATCGGATGCCGCTGTCCTCGGCCGCGCGCAGGACGGCCTCGGTGTGGCGCACCGTCGCCATGTCGAGGACCGAGGTGGTGCCTCCGAGCAAGAGCTCGGCGATGCCGAGGCGCGCCGAGAATCCCAGCGACCGCGCGTCGTGCGCCGCCTCCAGCGGCCAGATCCGCAGGGAGAGCCACTCCAGCAGAGGAAGTCCGTCCGCCAGGTTGCGGAAGAGCGCCTGGCAGAGGTGCACGTGCGCCTGGACCAGGCCGGGAATGACGATCCTGCCCGCGCAGTCGATCACCCGGGCCCGCCGCGGAGCCCGCCCAGCCCCGATCCGGGCGATGCGGTCCCGGTCGACCAGCAGATCGGCCCGGCGCACCGTCCTGCGCGCGTCCATGGTCAAGAGAGTGCCGCCGCGGAGGACGATCATCCGGCCAACGGCTGCAAGTGCCGCATCGGGCACGCTTAACACAACCTCACAGGCACGTCGGCCCGAGGTGCGTTATGGAGGTGAAATGATCCCCATCCGCGACACCGTCCGCTCGCGCACCGCGCCCGTGGTGACGGTGGCGCTGATCGTGGTGAACGTGCTGGTGTTCCTGCACGAGCTCGCGCTGGGACCTCAGGTCGAGCGCTTCGTCTACGCGTACGGCCTGATCCCCCGCCGGTTCGTCTACTGGCAGGGCGACCCGTTCGATCCGCTGCGCTTCTTGCCGCTCTTCACCAGCATGTTCTGGCACGGGGGATGGCTGCACCTGATCGGCAACATGCTCTACCTCTGGATCTTCGGCGACAACGTCGAGGACCGCCTCGGGCACCTGCGCTTCCTGCTCTTCTACCTGCTCGCCGGCGCGGCCGCCGGAATCACCCACGTGGCGCTCGGCCCCGCCTCCAACCTGCCCACGGTGGGCGCTTCGGGGGCCATCGCGGGGGTGCTCGGCGCCTACCTGGTCACGTTCCCGCGCGCGCGCGTGCTCACGCTGATCCCCATCTTCATCTTCCCCTGGTTCGTCGAGATTCCCGCGCTCATCTACCTGGTCTTCTGGTTCGTGATGCAGCTTCTGGAAGGAATCGGCACGCTGGGGATGCCGGTGGAGACCGGCGGCGTGGCGGTCTGGGCACACATCGGCGGCTTCGTGGCCGGCGTGGTGCTGGTGAAGCTGATGCAGCCTCCGCGACGCCGCCCCCAGCCGCTCGAGGTCCGGCCCTGAACTTTCCTTGACTGCGGCAGCCGCCCCCGTTTACACGGGGCGCCCATGATCGGCGTCGTCCCTACCTTGAACGCCTGCCAAGGCGAGCACTCGCTCGGGTTCACGTTCGTGGGCGCGAAGGGTCCAGGCGAGGACCTCTTCCTCTCTTTCCACGACTTGCGCCTCGCCGCCCAACGCCGGGCCGCCCACTTCGCGGCCGCCGGCCTGCGCCGCGGCGACCGCGTCGCCCTGATCGTGCCGGAGGGTGAGCACTTCATCCCCGCTTTTCTGGGGGCGATGTGGAGCGGGATGATCCCCGTGCCCCTCTACCCGCCCATCTCCCTGGGCAAGCTGGACGCATTCATGGATGCGCTGGTCAGCATCCTGAACGTGGCCCGGCCGCGGGTGCTCGTGACCACCGAACGCGTGGGCAAGGTGCTCTGGTCGGCGGTCGGCAGGATCCCGAGCATCGAGAAGATGCTCACCGCCGAGTCGCTGGCGGCGGAGCCGGCCGGTCCGCTGCCGCCCGCCGCCGACCTGCGGGACGACGAGATCGCCTTCCTCCAGTTCACCTCTGGAAGCACCGCGCTGCCCAAGGGCGTGATGGTGACGCACGGCAGCCTGGCCGCGAACTGTCTCGGCATCGTGCGCGACGGCCTGAAGATCAGGCCGGAGAACAACGACGTCGCCATCTCCTGGCTGCCGCTGTACCACGACATGGGACTGATCGGGTTCGTGCTGTCGCCCCTGATGGCCCCCATCTCCGCGGTGTTCATCCCGACCCTGAGCTTCATCAAGAACGCCACGCTCTGGATGGAGACGCTGCACCGGCACCGCGGCACCATCACGTTCGCGCCCAACTTCGCGTACGCGCTGGCGACCAAGCGGGCGAAGCCGGGGCAGATCGCTTGCTGGGACCTGTCCCGGATGCGCGTGTTCGGCTGCGGCGCCGAGCCGATCAATCCGGAGACGCTGCGCGCCTTCGTGAAGGCCATGGCTCCCTCCGGCCTGAAGCCGGAGGCGATCCTGCCCTGCTACGGGATGGCCGAGGCCACGCTCGCCATGTCCTTCGTCTCGCTGGACGAGCCGATGAAGACCGACCGCATCGACGCCGAGCGCTACCACGGCGACGCGAAGGCGACGCCCGTGACCAACGGCGCCGCCGTCCTCGAGGTGGTGAACTGCGGCCGGCCCTTCCCGGGCCACGAGATCTCGGTGCAGGACGAGGAGGGCCGGATCCTCCCCGACCGGCACGTGGGCGAGCTCTGCTTCCGAGGACCGAGCGTCACGGCCGGCTACTGGGAGAACCCCGAGGCGACCAAGGCGGCCTTCCGCGATGGATGGCTGCGAACCGGAGACCTCGGGTACCTCGACGCTGGCGAGGTCTTCGTCTCGGGCCGGATCAAGGACATCCTGATCGTCAACGGACGCAACTACCATCCTCAGGTCATCGAGTGGCTGGTCGACGAGACGCCGGGCGTCCGCCGGGGAAGCTCGGTGGTCTTTACCCGCCCTGGACCGGCGTCGGAGGAGATCGTCGTCGCCGTCGAGGCGCGCGCGGACGATCCCGCCTCGCTGAAGGCAAGGATCGTCGCCCGGGTCGGCGAGGAGCTGCAGCTCTCCGTCGCGGACATCGTGGTGGTTCCGCCCGGCACGCTGCCCAAGACCTCCTCGGGAAAGCTGCAGCGCCGCAAGACGCGCGAGCAGTACCTGAACGGAAGCATCGGCAAGGCCGGGCGCGGCGGCAGCACCCGCCTGGCCGTCGCCAGGCACCTGGCGCTCTCCTGGGTGGGACGCGCGCGGCACGAGGTCCGCAAGTTGTTCGGAGGGTGAGGATGGCGGAGCGCATCGACGTGGTCGAGATGTTCAAGCAGGCAGCGTTCGAGGTGGACAACCGCCGGCTCCCCGACCTCAAGTCGGACACGGTGATCGCCTCGCTGGGGATGGATTCCGTGGCGATCATGGAGCTTGTCAGTTACTTCGAGGAAAAGCTCGGGGTACGGATCCCCGACGAGGAGCTGTCGAAGATCCGGACCGTGCGGGACCTGCGCGACACCATCGCGCGACTCCTGCCGGACCGGCAGTTCGCGGCTTAGCGAAGGAATGGCGGGCCGTCTCAAACGACACAGCCCCAACTGGGGTGGAGCCCGGCCTGGAGCGGGCCGCAAGCCGAAGGGAGACCGCGCGCTGGTGTCGCACAAGGCGCGGCCCCGCTTCGCTGCGCGCACGGCGCTCCACGTCATCCTGCGGCTCTCCGAGCACGTGCAGCCCGGCAACGCCAGGGTTCGCGCTGCGATCCTCGACGCGCTGCAGGAGGGGCGCGAGCTCCACGGCCTGCACGTGATCGCGGTCGGCCGCCTGAACGAGCAACTCCACCTGATCGCCGAGGCCGAGAACAACCGATCGCTCTCGCGCGGGATGCAGGGCCTCTCGATCCGGGTCGCGAAGGCGATCAACCGCGCCATCGGCGCGAAGGGGAACATCTTCGCCGATCACTTCGAGGCGTTCGTCCTCCGCTCGGGGAGGGACGTGCGGGAAGCGCGCGCACCGGTCCGCTGGGAGGAAGCGGATGGAGTGGTCTCGCCTCCACGCCTGCGTCTCCTGCGCTAGCCGCCGGGCTTCAGAGCCAGCCCTGCGCCCGGTACCACTTCACGGCCTCCTGCACGCCGGCCGCCCACTGCACTCTCGGTTCCCAGCCCAGATCGCGGCGCGCGCCCGCGCCGGAGCAGACCCAGTGCGGCGCGGTCAGCTCGTTCACCTTGTCCAGCGTGAGCATCTGGGCGGTGTTCGTCACCTTCCCCCAGAGCTGGGTCGCGGCCGCGGCCACCTTCACCACGCCGAGCGGCATGCCGAAGCGGACGAAGGCGCGGCGCCCGAGCGCGCTCTCGATCTCCGCGAGCGCGTCGCGCCAGACGTAGATCGCGCCGTCGTCGACGAAGTATGCGCGTCCCGACGGCGCCCCTTCCGCCGACAGCGCGCGCACGATCGCGGCGGCGCAGTCCGCCACGTACACCACGCTGAGCGTGTTGCTCCCGTCGCCGGTCATCGGCAGGACCCCGTTGCGCACGGAGGTGAAGAACGCCAGCGTCTCGCGATCGCGCGGCCCGTAGATCAGCGGCGGGCGCAGCACGGTTGCGTGCAGCCGGTCCTTCGCCGCCAGCACCGCGCGCTCCGCTTCCAGCTTGCTGCGGCCGTAGTGCGTGACCGGCCGCGGCTCGACGTCATCGGGCACAGGCGTCCCGTCCACGCTGGGACCAACTGCCGCCAGCGAGGACACGTACACGAAACGTCGGACTCCGCGCTGGATGGCGGCGTCGAGCAGGTTCTTCGTCCCCTGCGCGTTGACCTGGAAGAAGTCTTCCGGCCTGCGGGCCTTGACGATGCCCGCGACGTGCACGACGGCGTCCACGCCTTCGGCCGCCGGAATCAGCGAGGCGGCGTCCTCGATCGCGCCGGCAGCAAATTCGACGCCGGGGAGCTTTTCGAGCACTGTCTTGTCGCTGCGCGGGCGGACCAGGGCCCGGACGATGTGTCCGTCCGCCGCCAGTTGCTCGGCGGTAAATGAGCCCAGAAAGCCTGAACCTCCGGTCAGCAGCACACGCATGCGCCGCCGTATATCGCAGGTGGCCGGAAGCGTGCGCAAAAGGTCGAAGTAAACCTGCGGAACGCGTCTTGACGTAAAGCATCAGAGTCTCGTAAGCACGGGGCTCGGCAGTCGATCTGGAGGGCGGTTTGGAGATTGCGATCGTCGGGCTGGGGTGCCGATTCCCCGAGGCCCGGGACCCACTGAAGTATTGGGAGCTGATCCGTACCGGCACGGTCGCCTTCCGACCCGTTCCTTCTTCGCGCTGGGATCACTCGCGTTTCTTCGATCCCACCACCCGGATCCCGGACAAGGCCTACATCGACAAGGGGGCGTACCTCGACGACGAGGAGCTGCGTGAGTTCGCCTCGTTGCACTACGGGATCGCTCCCCGCCGCATCCAGGTTACCGACCCGCAGCACCGGCTGATGCTCGACTGCGTCCGCGCGGCGTTGCAGGACGCGGGGTACGAAAGGCGCGCCTGGGAGCGCACACGGGCGGGCGTGTTCGTGGGGACCAGCGTCTCCGAGCACAAGGAGATCCTGCTCTCGCGCGTGCGCGCCATGCAGCTCTTCGACGGCGCCTTCGGGCGCGCGCTGCCGGGCGCCGACGCCGAGGCGCTGCGCGACGGGCTGATCGAGCGCGTGGTGCCGATGCGCGCGTTCTCCATGGCCGGCAGCCTGCTCAACATGGCGGCGGCTACCGTGGCGCAGACCTGGGACCTGGGCGGTCCCGCCCTCGCCATCGACGCGGCGTGCTCGTCGGCGCTGGTCGCCACGCAGCAGGCCATCGTCAACCTGCGCGGCGGGCTGATCGATCTGGCGATCGTCGGCGGCGTGTACCTGAACCTTTTGCCCGACAATCTGGTCAGCTTCAGCCGCATCGGCGCGATCTCCCGCCGCGGCGAATGCCGTCCTTTCGACGCGCAGGCCGACGGTTTCGTGATGGGCGAAGGCGCCGGCGCGGTGATCCTCAAGCGCCTGGACGATGCCCTGCGCGACGGCGACCGCATCTACGCGGTGGTGAAGGGCGCGGCGGCCAACAACGACGGCAAGAGCGATGGGCCGATGACGCCGCGCCAGGGCGGACAGCTGGACGCGTTGCGGATGGCGTACCGCGACGCGGGCGTCCCGCCGCACACGCTCGGATACATGGAGGCGCACGGCACGGCCACCACCGTGGGCGACGTGGTCGAGGTGGGCGCCCTGCGCCAGCTCTTCGAGGAGG
>Ga0137397_10002283_pt1 | contig 13421 bp, 8 predicted proteins | sample czorhiz116metaG_FD_106658 | JGI IMG/M metagenome (GOLD analysis project Ga0137397, IMG submission 106658) | Vadose zone soil microbial communities from Angelo Coast Range Reserve, California, USA - czorhiz1.16 metaG | ecosystem: Environmental > Terrestrial > Soil > Vadose zone | place: USA... | reverse complement strand
CATCACCCCACCGACCACGCCGACCTTGGTATAGGGCAGCACCACGTTCCACACGACTTCCCAAGTGGTCGAGCCCAATGCGTACGCCGACTCCTTTAGCACTGCCGGAACGATTTCGAAGACATCGCGCATGACCGAGGCTATGAACGGAATCACCATGATCGCGAGAATGAGCCCGGCCGTAAGGATGCCGATGCCTATCGCCGGACCCTGGAACAGCACTCCCGCGACCGGGATCTTGCCCAGGGTTCCGGTAAGGGCTGGCTGCACATAAGTCGCGAACACGGGAGCAAAAACGAACAGCCCCCACATCCCGTAGATGATGCTAGGGATCGCAGCCAGCAGCTCGATCGCCGTGCCCAAGGGCCGTCGCAGCCATACCGGCGAGAGCTCGGTGAGGAACAGGGCGATGCCGAAGCTCACCGGGATACCGATCAGAAGAGCAATGAGAGACGTGACCAGCGTGCCCACGATAGGAACGAGCGCGCCGAATTGCTCGGTCACGGGGTTCCAATGAGGCGTTGCGAGGAACTTGAGACCGAAAGCGTTGAGCGCCGGAAGGCTGCCCAGGATCAGGGTCGCGATGATTCCGACGAGCAGCGCGAGGACCAGGAACGCGAACCCGCGGGTCGCGTGGCGGAATAGCTGGTCAAGCCGGTAATGCTTCCTGAGACTCGCGTCCGGAATCGCCTTAGACACCGTGGACATGTCGGAGGGGCCGCGGGAGAGCCCCTCTATCGTATTGGCAACGGCACTCATTCTAGATGCTTCGGCCGCTTGGCGCCCGCGCGTCTTACCAGACCGGCTTGCCCGCCGAGTCCTTGATCTCGGATTTCCATGCCGACTCGACGAGCTTCACGACGTCGTCGGGCATCGGAATGTAGTCGAGCTGGAGCGCCATCTCGTCCCCGTCCCGATAGGCCCAGCTGAAGAACTTCAGCACTTCCTTGGCCTTGTCGCTATCGACCTGAGCCTTGTGCATCAGGATGAATGTAGCTCCCGTGATCGGCCAGCTGTTCTTGCCCGGTTCGTCGGTGAGAATTTCGTAGAAGCCGGCGGCGTTCTTCCAGTCCGCGCCCACGGCGGCAGATTGGAAGGTCTTGTCATTGGGCGCGACGAAGACGCCATCCTTGTTCTGCAGCAGCGTGTACGCCATCTTGTTCTGCTTGGCGTAGGCGTATTCGACGTACCCGATCGCGCCCTTGATGCGTTGCACGAAGGACGCCACGCCTTCATTACCCTTGCCGCCGGAGCTCGTGGGCGCCGGCCAGGATACCGAAGCGTTGTTGCCGACCTTGTCCTTCCATTCGGTGCTAACCTTGGAAAGGTAATTGGTAAAGATGAAGGTCGTACCGGAGCCGTCGGCGCGATGCACGACGGTGATCGCCTGATCGGGCAGCTTGAGATCGCTGTTGAGGCCGGCTATCCGGGAATCGTTCCACTTGCTGATCTTCCCCAGATAGATGTCCGCCAGAACGGCGCCGGTCAGCTTCATCTTGCCTGGTTGCACGCCGTCGACATTCACGACGGGCACTACACCACCCATGACCATCGGAAACTGGATGAGGCCGTCCTTCGCAAGCTCGTCGGCCTTGAGCGGGGCGTCCGATGCGCCGAAGTCGACTGTCTTCGCGCGGATCTGCTTGATGCCACCGCCCGAACCGATCGACTGATAGTTGAGTCCGACTCCGGTTCTTTGCTTGTAGGCTTCGGCCCACTTGGCGTAGATCGGATACGGAAAGGTCGCGCCGGCTCCGGTGATGTCGGCGGCTATGCCTGATTGGCTCGCGGCGACCAGCGCAAGAGCCGAAGCGGCGAGCACGCTGGTCCTAAAAAAACGTACGACTTGCATGAAACCTCCCGATAAGAATTCGGTGAGAGACGATGGAAAGCCCATGCATGGTATGCGGCCGATATTTCAAAATTGTTACGGTTTGGGAGGAAGATTACAGACAAATCATCAAAAAACTCATTGGGTTATGCATGCTCATCGAAGTAGCCAATCGGCCCTCCGGCGCCTCCTCTTACCTAGTCCGCGAAGGTGCAAGCCATCGCGTCCGAACACGAAACGCGGTGAGCTGAAGGTACCTCTCCAATTTTGGAGAGGCGCTTTCAGATCGCCGCGGTTCGACAAGCCTTGGCGACCGTCGCCACGAACCGAACGCGATCGAAAAGTGCCTTCGTCGTCACGCTTGCGACGCGTCGCCGTGAAATCGGATGCGGCTGCGATCGCTTCGTGAGCGCTGCGCATCACCTGCGTTGTCCGCGCCGCGCCGCCGACACATTCACGCGGTGACGCGCAAAGTATCCGCGCGAACGCGACGTCAGAGCTTCGCTTGCATCAATTCGGCTCGGAAAAATGCGCCAGAGAAGTGTCGCGATCACGATTCACGCATCGGTTTGCTGCGAAATACTTCTTGCTGCTTTGCTCATTATGTGCAATGCTCCTGAAAATTTTTGCGTGCTAAGTTTGAAAATCTTGCAAAGCGGAGCAAGAAGCACGCAGAAAGTAAGTTTTTCTGAGTCGCTCGGTGCGCCGAGTGACACGAGGATTCGTCGTCGGCTTACTACCGACGGTCGAATCGCCCGTTTGAAACTAGACGGGCGCTGTGCTTGCTTCTTTAACTAATGACGGAGGCTTGTGATGGCGAAGAAGAGAAAAGCCAAGAAAGCTGCAAAGAAAAAGAAGAAGTAGATAGGCGAAGTCGCTAAGACCCGCCCGGCCGCGAACTTGCGGTCGAGAGAAGCAGGGCTGGGAACAGGCCGGGACAGCTGCGGCGAAACCGGCAGCGCCGATGACGAAAGCGACTCTCTGAGCGCTTCACAACGGTCGCGCCCGGGGCAGGACCTGCCCCGCACCCCGTAGCAGCTTGGTCGTTCACATGAATCACGCGCCCTGAGCGGGTTACGAATGGGCTGCGGCCGGTCCGGAGCCACGTGCTCCGGGCTGGACCGCAGACATTCGGATGCAGGTCATTTCTTCAGCTTTTCCAGAAAGTGTTTCCGGAATTTCGCGACCTTGGGCCTGACGACGAAGGCACAGTAGGGCTGCGCCGGGTTGCGCCGGAAGTATTCCTGATGGTAGTCCTCGGCAACATAGAACTGTGACGCCGGCGCCACCTCGGTGACGATCGGGTCTTCGTAGATCCGTGCCGAGTTCAGGTTCGCGATAACCTGCTCCGCCGCGGATTTCTGCTCTGCCGAATGGTAGAAGACCGCAGAACGGTATTGTGTTCCGGCATCGTTGCCTTGGCGGTTGAGGGTCGTCGGATCGTGGATTACGAAGAACACCTCCAGGATCTCCCTGAACGACACCACTTTGGGGTCGAACGAAAGCCGGACCACCTCGGCGTGACCGGTCTCCCCCGAGCAGACTTCCGCATAGGTCGGATTCGCCGCCTTCCCGCCCATGTACCCGGACTCGACCGACGCCACACCCTTCAAATCGTCGAAGACGGCTTCCAGGCACCAGAAGCATCCCCCGGCGAGGGTCGCGACTTCGTTTCCAGTATCGCTCATATCGTTCGCCCTTCTTTCCCAATGACGTGCTATCTGTCGAATTGAGGCCGACTTCATTACAGTATGCAGTATGGCCGACCCTCGCGTGAAAAATGTCCCTGACTCGGCGAACCAGCCGCCGCCCCTGGTCGGCTTCAACGCGTGGTTGGGCGATCGAACCCTCAGGGAAGCGGTCGATCGCGAGGGCGGCGGGTGGATCTCCGCCCGGGCAAGCGACATGGGTGAGCTCGTCGGCAGCGAGCGCATGCAGGTGCTCGCCGCACAGGCGAACCGTCACGCTCCCGAGCTGAGAACCCATGACCGCTTCGGCAACCGCCTCGATGCGGTCGAGTACCATCCTGCGTACCACGAGCTGATGTCGCTCGCCTTCGGCGCCGGACTGCATTCGCTCGCGTGGACCGAAAGCAAACCCGGCGTCTGGGTTGCCCGTGCAGCCCTCAACTATCTATGGAATCAGGGCGAGAACGGCGTCGCCTGCCCGGTGACGATGACCTTCGCTTCGGTAAGGGTGCTGCGGAACGACCGGGACCTCGCCGCCGAGTGGGAACCCAAGCTCCTCGCCTGCGACTACGACCCCCGGCCCCTGCCGCTTGCACAAAAGCGCGCGGTCACGATCGGCATGGCGATGACCGAGCGGCAGGGCGGGTCTGACTTGCGCGCAAACTCGTCCCGGGCCGCGCCGGCGGGCAGCGGCGAATACGAGCTCAGCGGCCACAAGTGGTTTTGCTCGGCTCCGATGAGCGACGCCTTCTTCACGCTGGCGAACACCGATGCCGGGCTTACCTGCTTCTTCGTGCCGAGATCCCTGCCCGATGGCGCCCGCAATCCGTTTTTCATCCAGCGCCTGAAGGACAAGTGCGGCAACCGCTCGAACGCCTCCGCGGAGATCGAGTACCGCGGAACTCGCGCGTGGATCGTCGGTGAACAAGGACGCGGCATCGCCACTCTGCTCGGAATGGCGCACCTTACGCGTTTCGACATCGTCGTCGCCTGTGCGGGGATGATGCGTGCCGCGCTCAACCAGGCGCTACACCACACCGCATATCGCAGCGCTTTCGGAAAGCGCCTCGCCGAGCAACCCCTAATGCAGAACGTCCTCGCCGACCTCGCCCTCGAATCCGAAGCGGCAGTCCTACTTGCCTTCCGCCTTGCGCGCGCTTTCGACCGCTCGGAGAGCGACGAGCGGGAGAAGGCGCTCATGCGCCTGATGACTCCGATCGCCAAGTATTGGTTGTGCAAGCGCCTGCCGCCGCTCGCCGTAGAAGCGATGGAATGTCTGGGTGGCAACGGTTACGTGGAGGAGGCACCGCTCGCACGCCTCTATCGCGAGGCGCCGCTGAACGGGATCTGGGAAGGTTCCGGGAACGTCATCTGCTTGGACGCGTTACGCTCGATCCAGCGCGAGCCTGCGGGGCTCGAAGCGCTGCACGACGAGATCGCCAAGGGCGGCGAGCGCGTCAGGAAGGGCGTACCTCGGATCTCCGAGCTGCTGGGCGACCCGGGCGGCGCGGAGCCCCGGGCTCGCCGCATCGTCGAAAGTATTGCGATCGCGCTCCAAGCGAGCCTGATGGCGCAGCACGCCGGGCAGGACGCGGCGGACGCTTTCTGCGCCTCCCGGCTCGAAGGCGACTGGGGCCAAGCATTTGGAACTTTGGCTGGCGGCGCGCGCTGCGCAGCGATCGTCGAGCGCCTGCAGTTTCCTTCTATCGACGAACGCCCGGCCTAGATTTGGTTCGCGTGTGTCTACGCGGCTTGGCTCAGGAGCGGGTTTGCCGATAGCTGCGTCGAGGTGAGGAGGGCCAAGTTAAGCAGTTCGAGACTGCGCTTGGCTGCGAACATCACCTGTCGCTGCATACGCTCGGTAATGGCGTAGTGCTTGATGATTTCCAGTGCGAATTGCGGATGCTCGTCGTCGTAGTGGGAATGCTCGCGTATCCACTTGTAGGTCCTCGGATTCATGTTCACGCCGGGCCGGTTCCCGTAAGACTCGAACCCCGTGGAGATTTTTCGCGCGAGGGCGCCCGCCACCCCTTCGATGGCGAAGCTCGTCGCGGCCACGGCTTCGGCAAGCGACCCCTTGGTGTTTACGCGCCAAACCCAGTCCGTGAGCGACTGCACATCGCGCAGAATGGGCGTCTCGCCTTCGGTCAGTTCCAGCATTTTCTGCCGGTCCAGGCCGAAGCCTTCGCCCATCCACAGCCAATGCTCGGCGTGTGCCTTTTCGATACGGATGTTCTCGATCAGAAATGTCCGGGCGAAGTCGTCCTCCACCTTGATCAAGCCCTCGGCGAGAAATTTCGGGAAATCGTAGATGAAAGGATAGATCTGGAGCATCCATCCCTGCATCTGCTCGACGCTGAGGCGTCCGGACGCGATGGATTCCGCCCACGGCCCATTGACGAGATTGTCCCAATGGGGGGCCACGAATTCATACATAGAGGCGACCCATCTCGGGTTCGAGGATATCTTGCGTACCGTATTGGTATTCATCGCTTGCTCTCTCCCTTAGGTTGCGGCACTGAGATTCGACGCGCGGACGGCCCCGTTGACTTGTGCGACTCGACTTGAGGACGCGACGGAGTGCTTTCCCGACGTTGCTTGCGGCACGAACAGTGTCGGCGGAGATATCCAATTTCCCTGCGCGAAGTCCACTCCGATCTCGCGCAGCTTCGCAAGGCACATCTCGCCGTCAACAAACTCTCCTATCGTTTTCTTCCCCATCACGTGTCCCACGTCGTTGATGGCTCGCACCATCGCAAAATCGACTGGATCACGCGCCACGTCCTGGACAAAGCTGCCGTCGATCTTTATAAAGTCCACGGGCAGGTGCTTGAGATATCCGAAAGACGACATACCCGCTCCGAAGTCGTCCAGGGAGAATAAGCATTTCAGCGATTTAAGTTCGCCAAAGAACCTCGCCGCTTTGTCGAAATTGGTGACCGCTGCAGTTTCCGTGAGCTCGAAACAGATGCTGCCCGCGGGTATGGCGTAGCGCCTGAACTGCTCCCGAACGAACTCGAGGAAGCGCTCGTCCCCGATTGAAGTGCCGGAAATATTGATCGCGTAGGTTCCGCAGTCGGGCCCCAAGGATTTGATGCCGGCAAACGCGTTTTGAATGACCCACTGGTCTATCAGGGACATCATGCTGTAGCGCTCGGCGGCCGGGATGAACGCCATCGGGGGGATGATCTTGCCGTGCTCGTCGAGCATGCGCACGAGCAACTCGTGATGGACGTGCCGAGGCATTTGGTTTCCGATCGGCATGATTTCCTGCGAATAAAGGGTGAAACGCCCTTCAGCAAGCGCGCGTTGCAGCCGCGACACCCATTCCATCTCGCCGCGTCGCAGAAACACTTCGCTGTCGTGGGGGCGATAGAACTGGACGCGATTGCGTCCCTTCTCCTTCGCCATATAGCAGGCGGCGTCGGCCGCGCCGAGTATGTCGGTGAGATTGAGCATCCCATCGGCGACCTGGACCACGCCGACGCTGACGCCGATGCTGAACGAGCCGTCTTCGTTGACGAAGCGAAAATCGGCGACGCACTGCCGCAGCTCGTCGGCGATGCGAATAGCCTCCTGCATCGGGCAGTTTTCCAGCAACACGCCGAATTCGTCGCCGCCCAGGCGGGCCAGAGAATCGCCTTCGCGCACTTGCTCCTTCAACAACGCGCTCACCTGCCGAAGCAGCTGATCGCCTGCTGCGTGCCCGCTCGTGTCGTTGACGATCTTGAATTGATCGAGATCCATGTACATCACTACGTGGTGTCGCTGCTGGGTCGCGGCTGTGTGTATGGCCAGCTCGAGACGCTTCTCAAACTCGGGGCGGTTCACCAGATTGGTGAGCGGATCGTGGCTTGCGTGGAAGGCAAGCTTCGCTGCGTATTCCTGCCGCAGCTTGAGCTCCTTCAGTTCCCGCTCAGCTCGATCGACACGGCTGACTACGCGCTGCGTGAGCAGGATTCCGATCGGAACCAGGGTGCCTGCGACCGAGAGGATGACCAGCAGCAGCGTAGTCTGGATCCAGCGCGTGGCTTCGCCCAGGGTGTTCGAGAATCCGTTCTGCCAGGGCCTGAGCTCTTCGTTGATCTGGATAATGCGGTTCAGTATCGGTACGGTCCTGGAAGAATCAGCGCCACGCGACAGGTTCAGTGCGTGGAGCTCTTCGGCGGCCGCCTCGAGCCTCGTGAGGAACTCATCTCCCGTTCTCCAGATTTCGAGCACGCTTTTCATGTAGCTCACGCGGTGAAAGCGCTGATACAGGCGGATGACGCCGGGAATGTCATCCGGGTGGGTTCCGCCCTCGATGAAATGCGACCGCACAGCGGAATAATCCGGCTCGGACTTCTCGAGCTCGAGCCTGGCCTTGCGGTATCCCAGCGGCACCAAGATGGCCTTCCGATAGCTGCTGAAATCGGACTCGGATCGCGTCTCGGCGAAACGCACCAGGTGGAACACCGCTTCCTTCTGGTTCTTGGACCACAAGCTCTCGCCTTCGACGTAGGCGCGACCTGCCGCCAAGATATCGATGCTCGCAATGGCGAGCCAGACCAGCACCGTGACGATGACTAGGAACGGCGAAAGGATGAGTAGCATTCGCTTGCAACTTGCGAACCATCGCATGTGCATCGCGAACGCGATCTTCACGGCCGAACCCAAGAAATGGGCGGACCGGAAGACCCGTGGCAGCAACTCCCTCACGCCTTCGCTCTCGCGGCTTTTCATACCATTCTCCTGCGACACCTCGTCATCGATTCTCTACATCCGGGGCCGCTAAAAAGGCGAAACGAAGCGATGGCGACCTATCGCGTCCCCATAGCACGAGCAAGTCGGGTGCCAGAACCTGGGTACTAGGGGATTTGATGCGACAAATGCACGGTATTTAGCGCCAATATTCCACAGCGCCCCGGTCATCACCGGAGCTGCGGAGAATCGACTAGTAGTAAAGAGCGGATCGCGAATCCGCGACTACTTCAGGTGCTAGAGAGGATCTCGAAACACCGGGGAGCGCCGACCCAATGGTGCGCTAGCGCACTTTCAACGGGATATACGGCTCTCGTCAGGAAACGAATCCCGCGATGCGTGGGGGCCAAGAAATTCGGAGCACGCCAAAGCCGGCTGGGCACGCCCCGAATAGTGCAGCTGCGGCTAACCCCTAGAAAGTCCAGCTAGCCTGTGCACTCAAGACCTGAATCGTGCCGGTGTAATCGGCCGAGAGATTGCCCCGGGCAATGTTCTCGTTGGTGGTGGTCGCCGTTTTTCTGACCTGCGCTGTATCCACCTTGATATAGACGTAGCCGAAATCGAATTTCAGACTGGGAGAAGCCTTCCAACCCGCCCCGATCGCGTACCAGGTCCGATCCGCGTCGGGTAAACGGGGCGTCCGGTCGGCCGCGTTGATCACCGGCGACTGATCGAGGGCCAAGCCGGCACGAAGTGTCCAGGCGTCGTTTGCCTTGTACGTAGCGCCGACCGAGGTACGGTAGGTGTTCTGGAGGTTCAAAGTCGTCACCGAGTCCGACTGACCCGAGCCGAACTTGATTCGCAGCTCCGGGATGGAACTCCAATTCGTCCGGGTGACATCCGCCATGAGGGCCCATTCGCCGATCTGCTGGTAAAAGCTGACCGAGAAGCTGGCCGGTAGCGTTACGTCTGCGCTGGCGCTACCACTCGCCAGCTTCTGTCCCGCAGCGACAGCTGCGACGGTGCCATCGACGGGAGGATTGCCGGTTACGGGTAAAGTTATATTGGAGTCGCCCGAGAGCGCCTGCTTGATGCTCGAGCGGTATGCGACTCCCACGCGGAAGTCGTTTTGCAATTGCGCGAGAAGTCCAAGATTGTAGCCCCAGGCATTGCCGCTTGCGGTGACCCTGCCATTCCCGTCCAGTGGGTTGGTGCCCGGATTGAAGCCCGCCCCGTATGAGCACGCACCGGTCGGCTGAGGGGGAGTCGCTAAGGTGCCTAAGGTGCAAGCCGTGGCGAAGTCTATACCCTGACTCAACGTGGCCTTGAAATGCTGGTAGTTGACACCGACACCCCCGGACAGCACGTCGTTGAACTTGTAGGCTCCCGCAACGTTGTAGTTTACCGACTTGATATCCGACTCTATGGCGTGATACCTACCTGCCCAGGTGCTGTCGTACTCCGTCTTAAGCCCGAAGGGTGCGTTGATGCCTCCGCCAACCGAGAAATCCTTTGTCAGAGGGTGGGTGTAGTAGAAACTGGGAACCAGTCCTGACTCACCCGGATCCTTTCCGGCGCCTCCGCCGATGGGAGCGCCCAAGACGGAGGTCGCACTGATCACATTGGTCTTGATACTCAGGTCGATGTAGCTGCCGGCAACGACGAGCTGCGGGCGCGTCAGGCGCGTCATGCCCGCCGGGTTGTACCACACCGTGCTGGCGTCCTCGGCGATCGCGGCGCCTCCGGCGAAGGCGGTTCCGATGCCCGACGCATTTTGTTCGGCCAACGCAAAAAAAGCGGCTGAAGCCGGGGCGGAAATGCCGGCTACGGCCGCGGCGAGGGCGGACCTCTGCAGCAGACGGCACGTGCGTGGTTTCATCTTGTTCTCCTCCTTTTTTTGGCATCGCGGGGCCTTACACGACCCGTCGGCCAGCGCTAACGATAGCACAAGGTTTCACTCCGGCAAATGGAGTATCGTACCCAGCAGGGGCTCGATGGCCTCCAGCCGGAGCCTGCTCGCACCTCAGGCCAGGGTAACCCGGACGAACTTGCGCTTGCCAACCTGAAGCACGACCATTTCGCCCTGTTTCACCGTCAGTCCCTTGTCAGTGACCTTTTCCCCGTTGATGCGCACGCCGCCCTGCTCGATCATCCGCAGGGCCTCGGAAGCGCTGGATACGAGCTGCGATTCCTTGAGTATTTTCGTGATCGCGAGCTCGGGGACCCGGTCCGGGGATTTTCGGCTCTCGTTCGGAATCTTCACCGTGACCTCCGGAATATTCTCGGGCAGGTCGCCGCGCTTGAAGCGCGCCTCGAAATCGGCGACGGCCGCCTCGGCGGCCCGGGCGCTGTGGAAGCGCGCTACGATCTCGCGCGCAAAGAGCACCTTGATGTCGCGCGGGTTCCCGCCGTCGGCGACTTCCTTTTTCCACTTGTCCGCGGCCTCGATCGGCTGGAACGAAAGCAGCTCGATGTAGCGCCACATCAGCTCGTCCGAAATCGACATCAGCTTCCCGAAAATAGTCTCCGGCGGCTCGCTGATCCCGACATAGTTACCCAGGGATTTCGACATTTTCTCCGGGCCGTGCAGGCCCTCGAGGAGAGGCATCGTGAGAATGCACTGCTGCGGCTGGCGGTAGTGCTTTTGCAGCTCGCGTCCGACGAGGAGATTGAACTTCTGGTCCGTTCCTCCGAGCTCGACGTCGGATTTCATCGCGACCGAATCGTAGCCCTGCATGAGCGGATAGAGAAACTCGTGGACTGCAATCGGTTGACGGGCGGCATAGCGCTTGGCGAAGTCGTCGCGTTCGAGCATCCGCGCAACGGTCCAGGTCGAGGCCAGCCGGATCAGGCCCGCCGCCCCCAGCTCGTCCGACCACTTGGAATTGAACAAAACCTCGGTGCGATTGGCATCGAGTATCTTGAACACCTGATCCTGATAGGTCTTTGCATTCTGTAGTATCTGCTCGCGCGAAAGCGACGGGCGCGTTTCGTTTTTGCCGCTCGGATCACCGATCATGCCGGTGAAATCTCCGATCAGAAACTGGACCTGATGCCCAAGGTCCTGAAACTGGCGCAACTTGTTGATCACTACCGTGTGCCCGAGGTGCAAATCGGGCGCGGTCGGGTCCATGCCGAGCTTGACGCGCAGACGGCGACCGGATTTGAGCTTTTCGCGCAGCTCGGCCTCGACGATCAATTCATCGCAGCCGCGCTTCAGAATCCTCAGCTGATTGTCGATATCGCTCATGGGTTTCAAGAATGGCCCGCCTCGCTGTTATTTGCTAGACTTTTCTATTCAACCCGCGGCGACATATGCATAACAACAACGAGGAGAGAATTGTAGCCTGCTCCGGAGGAAGACGCCTCCGATGGCTCGCGCCCGCCGTCGCGGCGCCCTTGTTCGGCGTCGTTGCCGCTTTCGCTACGGTACAGCGGGAGCCCGAGGCCGTTCCGCTCCAAGCGGTTGTCGAGCCGCTCGCGGTGACCCCGACGCACGTCGGCGAATCCGGCCTGAGCATATACTTCCGCGAGGGCGTGTCGGGGCGTAACGAAACGCCCGCCACGCTGCTCAGCCGGCTCGGGGCCGATGAGGGGGATGCAGGAGCTATCCTTCGCTCCCCGCGCGCGATGCGGCCCTTTCGTCTTCTAGTCCCGGGGACGCCGGTTCAGGCCAAGATCGACGATACCGGCAAGCTGCGGTCGCTGTGGTATCTCACCGACCGGGACACGGTGCTCTCGCTCGACCGCGTCGGTGACGGCTTTCAGACCTTCGAGCAGCAGGTCGAGCTGAGACGCCGCGTCGAGATGAAATCGGGCGAGATCAAGACCTCTCTTTTTTCCGCAACCGACGCCGCAGGGGTCCCCGACGGAGTCGCGATCCAGCTCGCGGATATCTTCGGCGGCGACGTCGATTTTCACCGCGACCTTCGGCGCGGCGACCGCTTTGCGGTGGTTTTCGAGACGATCCATTTCGAGGGACGCGCGGTCCGGTCCTCACGAGTGCTCGCCGCCGAGTTTTCCAGCCGGAAGCAGACGTTTCGCGCTGTCTGGTTTCAGGACGCATCGGGAAGGGGCGGATACTACACCCCCGATGGAGAGAACCTGCGCAAAGTTTTCTTGCGCTCACCGTTGGAGTTCTCGCGCGTTACATCGGGGTTCGGCTTGCGGCACCATCCGATTCTTCAGCAGTGGCGGGCGCATCAGGGAGTCGACTATGGAGCGCCGACTGGAACGAAGGTCAGGGCCACGGGTGATGGCATCGTTTCATTCGCGGGACCGCGGAGCGGCTACGGCAACCTCGTTGTTCTGCGGCATCACGGCGGATACAGCACCTACTACGCCCACTTGAGGGGCTTCGCGAAAGGGCTGAAGCAGGGCAAGCACGTTGCGCAGGGTGAGGTGATCGGCCAGGTCGGGCAAACCGGCTGGGCCACGGGTCCCCATCTTCACTACGAGTTTCGGGTTCGCGACCAGAACCGCAATCCGCTCGCCATGACGTTTCAGCCGGCGCAGCCCCTTCTGAAGATCGAGCACCCTGCGTTTCAGCGCGCCGCCGACCCGCTTCTCGCGCGACTCGATCTTCTGAAAAACAGCGACCTCGCCCTGCTCGAGTGAGCGGTTCCAAGCGCGCCCGGCACTCCGAGGTCTACATCGGCTTGATGTCGGGTACGAGCCTCGACGGCGTGGACGCCGTGCTGGTCGATCTCCGGTCTCAGCCCCTGCTGCTCGGCTCGATGTTTGTGCCTTATCCGAAGGAGCTGAAGGCCACCTTGCTCGCCCTGCACAACGCGTCGTCGAACGAGTTGCATCGCGCGTCGCTTGCAGGGATTCATCTATCGAGGCTCTACGCAATAACGGTCGATCGCCTTTTGCGCAGGTGTCGGGTCGACGCTCGAGCCGTTCGCGCCATCGGCTGTCACGGCCAAACGGTGCGTCACCAACCCGACTCCGGGTACACGGTACAGCTAGGCAGTGCCGCGTGGCTCGCCGAGCATACGAGCATTTCCGTTGTCTCCGATTTCCGCAGCCGCGACATCGCCGCGGGCGGGCAGGGCGCGCCTCTTGTGCCTGCGTTCCACGCCGCGGTCTTCCGCAGTGCTCGTACGCACCGCGTCATCGTCAACCTTGGGGGAATCGCCAACCTGACGGATCTGCCGCGCCGCGGACCGGTGACGGGCTTCGACACCGGTCCCGGGAATGTCCTCCTTGACGCTTGGATT
>Ga0137397_10002281_pt1 | contig 13430 bp, 15 predicted proteins | sample czorhiz116metaG_FD_106658 | JGI IMG/M metagenome (GOLD analysis project Ga0137397, IMG submission 106658) | Vadose zone soil microbial communities from Angelo Coast Range Reserve, California, USA - czorhiz1.16 metaG | ecosystem: Environmental > Terrestrial > Soil > Vadose zone | place: USA... | reverse complement strand
GCTCGAGCCGGACAAGCGGGGGCTCTACGCAGGCGCGGTGGGGTACCTGGGCTTCAACGGTGACATGGATCTGGCCATCGCCATTCGAACCGCCTTGGTCAAAGCGGGACAGATGCACGTCCAGGCCGGCGCAGGCATCGTCGCCGATTCCGTGCCCGAGAGCGAATGGCAGGAAACGCGCGCCAAGGCGAGCGCCGTGCTGCGCGCCGCGGAAATCGCGATGCGCGGCATGGAAGGGCGGGAGGGATCATGATATTGATGATCGACAACTATGATTCCTTCACCTGGAATCTCGTGCAATACCTGCAGGAGCTGGGCGCCGAGGTCAAAGTGACCCGTAACGACGGGATCGGCGTCGCTGACATCGCTGCGATGCGGCTCGGTGGGATCGTGATTTCGCCGGGTCCCTGCACCCCCAACGAGGCGGGCGTGTCCTTGGCCGCGATACGCGAGTTCTCCGGCAAGATCCCGATCCTGGGCGTGTGTCTCGGGCATCAAGCGATCGGTCAGGCTTTCGGAGGCCATGTGGTCCACGCGAGGAAAGTCGTCCACGGCAAGACTTCGACGATCAGCCATACGGGATCGGGCGTATTTCGCGGATTGCCGAGCCCGTTCATCGCAACGCGCTATCACTCGCTCGCCATACGCCGAGCGAGCCTGCCCGCATGTTTGGAGGTTACCGCGGAATCCGAGGACGGCGAGATCATGGGCGTGCGCCACCGCGAGTTTGCCGTGGAGGGCGTGCAGTTCCATCCGGAATCCTTTCTCACCGAGCACGGACACGCGCTATTGAGGAATTTCCTGCAGCGGGAGGCGGCATGAGCATCACGGTTCAGGAGGCGTTGACACGGACGATCGAGCACCGCGAGATATTCCACGACGAGATGCTAGATCTGATGCGCCAGATCATGAGCGGGCAGGTCTCGCCCGTGATGATCTCGGCCATCATCGTGGGTCTGAGAGTGAAGAAGGAAACCATCGGGGAGATCACCGCCGCCGCCCAGGTGATGCGCGAGCTCGCGACCAAGGTCATGGTGAAGGATACGGACAAGCTCGTCGACATCGTTGGGACCGGAGGCGACGGGGCCCATACCTTCAACATCTCCACCGCTTCGATGTTCGTCTGCGCCGCGGCAGGCGTGCGCGTCGCCAAGCACGGAAACCGCGCGGTGTCCTCGCAGTCGGGCAGCGCCGACGTGCTTGAAGCTCTCGGCGCGAACATCAATCTCAAGCCCGAGCAGGTCGGGAGTTGCGTCGACGAGGTGGGGGTCGGCTTCATGTTCGCGCCGGCGCATCACGCGGCGATGAAGCATGCCGCTGCCGTACGGCGCGAGCTCGGCGTGCGCACGATCTTCAACATTCTTGGCCCGCTCACTAATCCGGCAGGAGCGCAGATGCAGCTCATGGGCGTGTTTCATCCCGATCTCGTCGGCATTCAGATCCGGGTCTTGCAGCGGCTGGGCGCGCGCCGCGCGATGACCGTATACGGCCTCGAAGGCCTCGATGAGATCTCGGTGAGCGGGCAGACCATGGTTGGGGAGTTGAAGGACGGAAAAATTGCCGAGTACTTGGTTCACCCAGAGCGATTCGGTCTTCCGGTGCACGATCCGGGGGCATTGCGCGTGGCGACCGTGGAAGAATCCCGCAAGGTTGTCGTCGCGGCGCTGGAAAACAGCGCCGGCGCGCCTCGCGATATCGTGGCGCTCAACGCCGGAGCTGCGATCTATATCGCCGGCCGGACGCCAAGCTTCGAAGACGGCGTGGAGAAGGCATTCGGGCTGATCAAGAGCGGTGCAGCACGCGCTAAGCTCGAAGCGTTCGTCAAATTCACGCAGCAGTTCGCGCGTGGCTGACATCCTGCAGAATATTCTCGCCGTCAAGGCCGGGGAGATCGTGAAAGCGAAGGCGAACGTCGGTGCGACGGACATGCGGCACCGTGCCGAGGACGCGGAGAGGCCCCGTGACTTTGCGGGAGCTCTGCGCGGGAAGATCGCCGCCGGTTTGCCCGCGGTGATTGCCGAGATCAAAAAGGCCAGTCCGAGCAAAGGCCTGCTGAGAAAGGAGTTCGATCCCGCGGCCATCGCACGCTCGTACGCGCAGCACGGGGCTGCTTGCCTTTCGGTACTCACCGACCGTCAGTTCTTTCAAGGCTGCTCTGAGGATCTTTCCGCCGCGCGCAACGCCTGCCCGCTTCCGGTGCTCCGCAAGGATTTCATCGTCGATCCCTATCAGATCTACGAATCGCGTGCCCTGGGAGCCGATTGCGTCCTTCTCATCGTTGCAGCGCTCGAGTTGCCGCGCATGCAAGAATTGGAGGCCGTGGCCGAGTCGCTCGGTATGGGGGTGCTGGTCGAGGTGCATAGTCGCGCCGAGCTCGATCTGGCTCTTCAGCTCGAGACCCCGCTCATCGGCATCAACAACCGCGATCTGCGCACCTTTGAGACCAGGCTCGAAACGACCCTGGCACTCGCTCCTTTTATACCGGCGCCGCGGATCGTTGTTACCGAGAGCGGGATACTAGCGCCTGAACACGTCGGTCGCCTGCAGGAACGCGGGGTTCACGCCTTTTTGGTGGGCGAAGCGCTCATGCGCGCACCTGATCCCGGCGCCGCGCTTGCGCGATTGTCCTCAAAATATTGAATCGACTCGCTATTCTCATACTGTGGTAGAAATACAACGACCACCGACGTTTCGAGTGTAAAAAATCACGGTTGTTATTGAGCTTGAAAGATTCGATTGGCAGAATTGCAACAACCCATATCCAGGGTTAGAGCGGGGCGGTGCGACCTGGCCGCCCTCGAGTTCAATATGAAGAGGAGACATTCTCGATGAACAAAAAGCTAATGGCACTCGCGGTCGCCGGCGCGGTTACCGCTCCGGGCATGGCTGCAGCGCAGGGCACCTCGAATACCCCCACACAAATAGTTGCCCCGGCAGGGGTGGCGTCGAACGCCGGCATAACGCTTTACGGTCGGCTCGATGAAACGATCATGAACTCGAAATACTCTCAGACCCCGGGCTTCACCGGAGTGAGCGCTGCCGGTCAGGCGTCCGAAGTGAAAAAGGGCGATCTGTATTCGCCCGGTAACGCTATGGGCATCCGCGGCAGGGAAGACCTCGGCGGGGGCACGTCGGCATGGTTCCAGCTTGAAATCGGGGTCTGGCCGTCCGAGCGCCTGGATACGGCTACCACGACGGGCAACAACTGGGGCGGGCGGAACTCGGCTATCGGCCTCAGCAGCGGAGTGGGTGACATCCTCCTAGGCAATTGGGACACCCCGTACAAGGTGACCTTCGGAACCTGGAACTCGGTCACCTCGGGTGGGTTCTCCAGCGCGGGCATCATCATGGGCAACGGCGACACCACGGGCGCGTTGAATAACGGTTTGTGCCAGACGACGATCAGCAACACGTCGGGCTCGCTCGCGCTTGCCGGCACGGCGCAAAACTCGTGTGTGACTGAGGCGACCGCAAACGGCACGGCCTGGTCTCGCCGGGTCAACAACTCGGTTCAGTACTGGTCTCCGATTTTCAGCGGCGCCCAGGTGAAGGTGATGACAGCAATTGCGAACTATCAGTCGCCCGGTGTATCGCCGAACAGCGGCGTTATAGCGAGCGGTCTGCCGAAAGCGAAAGAGTGGTCCGGCAGCCTCTCGTGGGCCCGTGGTCCCCTGACTCTCGGTCTTGGATACGACCAGCACGAAGGGTTGCGTCCGGGGGCTGCTGCAAACGCGGTCGCAAATCCCAAGGACACGGCCGTCCAACTCGGCGGCAAGTGGAACTTCGGTCCCGGCGAAGTCGGCCTTGGCTATGAGGTATTGAAGTACGGGAACAACGCCGCTCCGAACGCGATCGACAACGGCATGAAGGTAACGAGCTACGTGGTGAATGGCCGGTGGAACGTAGGTCCCGGCGCCGTGTTCGCCAACTACTCCATGACCCCGGGTGGGAAGGACTGCAATGCAACGGGCGCGTTCAACGCCAACACCGGAGCCGGCAACAACGTGATCGGCAGCGCGGCGTGCTCGGCAGGAACGGCGAGCTCCGACGCGGGCAAGGCAAAGATGTACACGATCGGCTACGACTATGTCCTGTCGAAGCGTACCAAGCTTTACGTGGCCTATAACAAGATCGACAACGGTCTCAGCACGAACTACTACTACATCGCAGGCCCGGCGGGGAACAATGCCAACGGCACGGCGAGCGGCGTGATCGCAGGCACGGACGTGACTACGTTCGGGCTTGGGGTGCAGCACACGTTCTGATCAAGCAGCAACAGGGTCAAAGGGCGCCTTCGGGCGCCCTTTTTTTGACACTACTAGAAGCTCGGGAGAGTCGAGGCGAATTGAGATAACATCCGAAATTCGAGAGCAACGATACTTCGGTCTCGGATGGAACCCTCACGCGGCAAGCGTTTCGACCTGGATTGGTGTATCTCGGACTTCGATACGGTAGTGCGCGTCCTCTTCGGTGAACCGGTCGCGCGCAGGCCGAGCCCGGCCGAAAGAACCGGAGAGGACAATCTTGATCAAGCGACTCGTGGCCATGCGGCGGCTCTGATGCGGGTCAACCACTGCGGCGAGGTCTGCGCACAAGGGCTGTACCGAGGCCAAGCGCTTGCATCTTCGAACGAGACCGTCACGAAGGCGCTCGATAAGGCGGCGAGCGAGGAGAGCGATCATCTCGCCTGGAGCGCCGAGCGCGTGCGCGAGCTCGGCGGACAGCTCAGCGTGCTCAATCCGGTGTGGTACGCGGGCTCGTTTGCGTTGGGATACTTCGCCGGCCGTCTTGGCGAAGACTGGAACTTAGGATTCCTCGCAGAGACCGAGCGCCAGGTCGAGCAGCACTTGGAGGGTCATCTAGACCGGCTCGGAGATCGCGACGCCAAGACGCGTGCGGTCATCGAGGGCATGCGACAGGAGGAAGCGGAACATCGGCGTGCGGCCGAGAGACTGGGGGCACGCGAGCTTCCAGACGCGGCGCGGCGTGTGATGCGCCTCGCCGCGCGAATGATGACAACCTTGTCGTACCGGATCTAAACGCGGCCTATTCGGCTAGGATCTGGTAGTCGTGCGAGATTTCCGCCGTCTTGCCCAGCATGATCGAGGCGGAGCAGTATTTATTGTGGGAGAGCTTGATGGCGCTCTCCACTAAAGACGGTTTCAAGTCCTTTCCCCGCACGACGAAGTGCAGGTGAATCTTGGTGAACACCTTGGGATCGGCTTGAGCGCGCTCGGCACTTAGCCGGACTTCGCAGGCCGACACGTTCTGCCCGCTCTTCCTCAGGATCACGACTACGTCGTATGCGGTGCAGCCTCCCGTGCCGGCGAGCACTGTTTCCATGGGTCGCGGGCCCAAGTTACGCCCTCCGCCTTCGGGCGCGCCGTCCATGACGAAAGCGTGCCCGCTTTCGGTTTCGGCGACGAAGGCCATGCCCTCGGGGCCGATCCACTTCACTTTGCATTCCATGATTTTCCCGACGTTAGTTGGAGAGACCGATAGTCATTAACTAGTTGATTATATGACATCTATTCAGATGAACCGTTCGCGGATACTGCGTCGCAGCAAATATTTCTTGCGCCGCACAAATCCAGTCCGCATAATAAGCCCATGTTGGATGCTCAGGCGTCCAACTCGTCTCCACCCTCCTCCTTTGGTGGATTTGAGCGCAGCTCTTCGGAGCTGCGTTTTTTTTAACGACCTCCGCGGGACAAGAGTTTGACACCTTAGTACTTCTTCAATAAAATCACGCGCTTCCGCTGGATTCCGGATTAGAAAGAACTACAGCCTCGCTATGACTACTTACTCTGCCAAATCGCACGAGGTCAACCGCGATTGGTATCTTGTTGACGCGAGCGGCAAGGTGCTCGGAAGGCTCGCTGCAGAAATCGCTCGTCGACTGCGTGGCAAGCACAAGCCGGAGTTTACCCCCCATGTCGACGTCGGCGACTACATCGTAGTGGTCAACGCCGGCAAGCTTCGCGTGACCGGCAATAAGGCTGAGGCTAAGACCTACTATCGTCACAGCACCTATCCTGGGGGCGTCTATGCAACCACGTTCGCAAAGATGCAGACGCGATTCCCGACACGAGCGCTCGAGATCGCGGTGAAAGGCATGCTCCCCAAAGGGCCATTGGGATACGCGATGCTGAAAAAAATGAAGGTTTACGCGAGTGGCCAGCACCCGCACTCGGCTCAGCAACCGAAAGTTCTGGAGATCAACGCATGATCGGGCAGTACTACTATGGCACGGGGCGGCGCAAGAGCGCGGTTGCGCGCGTGTTCATCAAACCGGGGAAGGGTGATTTCACCGTGAATCATCGCCCGGCGAATGAGTACTTCGCGCGCGAAACCGGACAAATGGTCGTTCGTCAGCCGCTCGCATTGACGGAGAAATTGACGCAGTTCGATGTCGTGGTCAACGTGACTGGCGGAGGGGAGTTCGGGCAAGCAGGCGCCGTGCGCCACGGACTGACGCGCGCGCTGATCGAATATGATCCCGCGCTCAAGCCTCTCCTGAGCAAGGCGGGGCTTGTCACCCGCGACGCACGCGAGGTCGAGCGAAAAAAGGTCGGCTTGCACAAGGCGCGGCGGCGCAAGCAATATTCCAAACGCTGATGTTCAGAGGATTGCGCAGGAAAGCCGCCTTAGGGCGGCTTTTTTGTTTGTTGCACGCACCGGGAGCGGATTTCTTTCTGCTGCGGTGAGTCCAAGCTGAGGTAGCGATGATCAAGATCGGCATCGTCGGCGGAACGGGTTATACCGGAATCGAGTTGCTGCGCATACTCGCGCGACATCCGGAGTCCGAGCTCGTGGCGATCACATCGCGGAAGGAAGCCGGTACCCGAGTGGCGGACCTCTTCCCGAGCTTGCGCGGAATTGTGAACCTCGCGTACTCGGATCCGTCCAAGGTGGATCTCACGAAGTGCGACGTCGTGTTTTTCGCAACCCCCAACACCGTCGCGATGGGTGAGGCGAAAGCGCTGCTAGGGGCAGGCGCGCGGATCGTGGACCTTTCTGCTGATTTTCGAATCAAGAATGTGTCTCTCTGGGAGAAGTGGTACAAGATCAAGCACGCAGCACCCGAACTTCTTTCGCAAGCCGTGTACGGTCTTCCGGAAGTGAATAGAGGGAAGATCAAGGCAGCTCGCTTGGTCGCCAATCCAGGGTGCTATCCGACTGCGGTGCAGCTCGGTTTGTTGCCTCTGGCCGAGACGGATACGGTGGATCTCGGGCATTTGATCGCGGACGCGAAATCCGGCGTCAGCGGCGCCGGAAAGAGACCCGAGGAGCCTCTTCTTTTTTCCGAGGCCTCGGACAATTTCAAGGCCTATGCAGTTTCAGGGCATCGTCATTGGCCGGAGATCTTGCAAGGGCTGGAAGCGGTCGCTGGCAGGAGCGTCGGCCTAACTTTCGTGCCCCACTTGGTACCAATGATTCGGGGCATACACGCTACCCTTTATGCGCAGATTGCGGAAGCTGTGGATTTTCAGAAACTCTACGAGGATCGCTATCGCAATGAGCCGTTCGTCGACGTTCTTCCAGGCGGAAGCGAGCCCGACACGCGCTCCGTGCGTGCGGCGAATGTCTGTCGCATCGCGATCCATCGTCCGCAGGGAGGGGATACGCTGGTCGTGCTTTCCGTAATCGACAATCTAGTCAAGGGCGCATCAGGGCAAGCGGTGCAGAATATGAATATCATGTTCGGTTTGGAAGAGACCATGGGTCTTTCGCATCCAGCCGTCGTTCCCTAACCCAGCGGCGGGGCATCGAATGCTCAAGTTGCTCAAGCAATTCCGCCAGCGCTTTGGAATTTCGGCGCCTAGGATGACCGTGCAGACCCACGTGGCCTGGTACTGGCGTTGGTTGGGGATGCTGGTGTTTCTGTCGTTTGCGCTTGCTTTGGCGGCCTGGATGTACGATGCCGGACGTCGATTCGCCGGTTTCGACCGAAGCGAGTTGCAGAATGAGTTCGGCCACCTTCGCGAGTCGATGTCCAGGCTCGAAAGCGAAGCGGCGCGGTTGCGCTCGATCGCGAACGCGAGCGAGTCGCGCCTGAAGATCGAGCAGACCGCACAAAGCCAACTCGCAGCGCAAGTAAAGACGCTTGAGGACGAGAACAATCGTCTCAAGGAGGATCTCGCTTTCTTCGAAAATCTTGTCCCCGCAGAGCGGCGCGGTGAGAAAGTCAGCATTCATCGCTTCAAGGTCGAACGCGATGTGCTTCCTGGAGAATTTCGCTATCGACTACTCGTGCTCCAGGGAGGCAAGCTCGACCGCGAGTTCCACGGATCCTTGCAGCTTGTGGTGGAAATGCAACAGGAGGGAAGGGATGCTACAATGGTGATACCTGAGTCAAGCGATACGAGCAGCACTGCTTTCAAGCTCAACTTCAAGTACTTTCGCCGAGTTGAGGGAACATTTCGGGTTCCGGCGGGAGCCAAGGTGCGTACCATACAGGCACGCATCCTGGAAAACGGGTCCGGCGAAGCCCGTGCCAGCCAGAACGTCAACCTTTCTTAGTGCGCAGGTGACGCTATGTTTCGCAAGCAGCCAAGCAAGCCGCAGAATCGGATCGACAGCCTGATCGGGGTCGGAACGAAGATCGAGGGTAATGTGAATTTCACTGGTGGCCTGCGCGTCGACGGTGAAGTTGTCGGTAACGTGACCGCGGTCTCCGACGAGCCTTCGACCTTGGTTCTCAGCGAGAAGGCGCGCATCGAAGGCGAAATCAGCGTGTCGCATCTGGTTGTGAACGGCGAAATCTCGGGGCCGGTCTACGTGGCGGAGTTTCTCGAACTTCAGTCACGGTCGCGAGTCAAAGGAGACGTGCACTACAACAGTCTGGAAATGCACCTCGGGGCGATAGTCGAGGGTCATCTGGTGCACCGATCGGGCGAATCGGAGTCAAAAACCGTGGAGCTCAAGCTGGCTACGAGCAAGCCCGCCGGGTAGAGATGGCATGGGCTCACTTGAGATCGCTGCGAGAGACCTCATATACGCATTCGTAGCGGCGGCAGAACAAGGAGTAATGACATGAACGCAGTTGCAGAAGCAGAAGTGCCCGTATCGCTGATCTTCACCGACAGCGCGGCGAACAAGGTAAAGCAGCTAATCGACGACGAAGGCAACGCCGAGCTGAAGCTGCGCGTATTCGTCACCGGCGGCGGTTGCTCCGGGTTTCAGTACGGCTTTACCTTCGACGAAATAAAGAGCGACGACGATACCGTGATGGAGAAGAACGGTGTGATGCTGCTCATCGATCCGATGAGTTACCAGTATTTGGTCGGAGCCGAAATCGACTATACCGAAGGCCTTGAGGGTGCGCAGTTCGTCATCAAGAATCCCAACGCAACGAGTACTTGCGGTTGCGGCTCGTCATTTTCCGCCTGAGTCTCAGCAAGAACGTAAGCAACGGGGGCGTCTAGGCCCCCGTTTTACTAGGTGCACGTTGCCCGGGATCGGGTGCTGCTAGCGCGGAAAAATCACGCTGCGTAGATCGCACCGAGCACCTTTGCCTTCCTCGCTCCGGTCACTTCAGGAAGATTCCCTGCCTCGTCTCTGAGTCTGCGCTGCGCGAGCCAGGCAAAAGCCATTGCTTCCACCCAGTCCGGGTGGATGCCCAGCCTAGCGGTGGATGCGATCGTCAGGGCCGGGAGCGCGCGGGCGATACGCTGGACGAGATCGGAGTTGCGCGCACCGCCGCCGCACAGGTAGACCTCGCGTGCGCCGGGACAGAACCTGGCGACCGCGCCTCCAATACTGCGCGCGGTGAGCTCGGCCAGAGTGGCCTGCACGTCTTCAGTCTTGAACCGGGCGACGCCAAACCGGCGTAGCCAATCCAAGTTGAAGTGGTCACGGCCCGTGCTCTTGGGAGGAGAGCGACGGAAGTAGGGATCGGCCAGCAATGCCTTGAGCAGCGGCTCTTTCGGCCGCCCGCGAGAGGCAAGAGCTCCGCCTCGATCGAGATTTTCGCCGGACCTCCAGCCTATCCACGCGTCGAGGAGAACATTGCCGGGGCCTGTATCGAAGCCTGTTGCCGGGCCGCGGCGCGGCAGATTCGTGAGGTTGGCTATCCCGCCCAGATTGACGATGACGCGATGCACGCCCGAATTCCGGAAGACGGCGGCGTGAAACGCGGGCACCAAAGGAGCTCCTTGTCCGCCGGCAGCGATATCCCCGCTGCGGAAGTCGGCGACCACCGGGATGCCGGTTCGCTCAGCCAGCGCCGCGGGGTTTCCGATTTGCACTGTATATCCGAACTCGGGCAAGTGGCGTACCGTCTGCCCGTGGCAGCCGATCGCGCGCACAAGCCGCGGGTTTACCCTGTATTTGCGAAGCAGACGGCTGACCGCTCCCGCGTAGAGTCTGGAGAGCCGGACGCCCACCACGCACGCCTGATGTAGCTCATCACGGGACGGACCCTGCAGTGCGAGCAATACAGTCCTCAATTCCCTGGGATAGGGCACGAATGCCGTGCCGCGCAACAGAGGGCGGGATCGCAGATCGACAAGCGCGGCATCGACGCCATCGAGACTCGTGCCCGACATCAAGCCGATATAGAGCTCGGACCGTCCTTGGCGCCTGGAACCCCTCACTCGAGAAGGGCGAGGTCGCTGTTCGTTATGAGATCGAGTCGCGCGAGGAGCGGATCCGCGGCGCGCTTGAACGCTGGCAGCTCGATCTCCAGAAGCGGCTGTGCCGACTGGAACGTCATGGTGAGTGGGTCACGGTTCTGGTCGTGAAATCGGAACTCATAGTGGAGGTGAGGGCCGGTTGCCCAGCCGCTTTGCCCCACATAGCCGATCGTCTCGCCTTGAGCGATGCGGCTTCCAGACCTGAGTCCACGCGCAAAGTCCCGCAAGTGTGCGTAGTAGGTGCTGTATCCGCCGTAGTGCCTCAACACGATCAGGTTGCCGTACCCGCTACGGCGGCCCGCGAACGTAACGACACCGTCGCCAGTGGCCTTGACCTTTGTCCCGGTCGGTGCTCCGTAGTCGACTCCTTGATGTGCCCGCCACTGTTGAAGAATCGGGTGGCGGCGTAAGCCGAACCTCGAGGTAACGCGGGAGAACTCCAGGGGTGAGCGCAGAAAAACCTTGCGCAGATTCTCCCCGTCAGGGGTGTAGTACCCTCCCTTTCCCGAAGCGTCCTGGAACCAGACCGCGCGAAATGTATGCTTCCGACTCGTAAACTCAGCCGCGAGCACGCGGGCAGACCGCACCGCGCGTCCGTCGAATTGGCTCGTCTCGAAGACCACCGCAAAGCGATCACCTCGACGAAGATCGCGGTGAAAATCGACGTCGCCTCCAAAAATATCCGCGAGCTGCACCGCAACTCCGTCGGGAATCCCGGCAGCATCGGTCGCGGCGAAAAGGGAGGTCTTTATCTCGCTTGTTCTCATCTCGGTTTGGCGCGTCAACTCAATCGGCTGCTCGAAAGTCTGAAAGCCCTCGCCAATGCGGTCGAGGGAGAGCACCGTGTCCTTGTCTGTGAGATACCAGAGCGAGCGCAGCCTGCCGATTTGATCGACTTTCGCCTGCACCGTCGTACCCGGGAGAAGAAGGCGGAAAGGCCGCATCGCGCGCGGCGAACGGAGAATGGTCTCCGCATCCGTCTCATCGGTTCCGAGCCGGCCGAGCAGGCTGGCCGGCGATTCGTTGCGTCTGTAAACGCCTTCCTGGAAGTAGATGCTAAGGCCAGGTTCGCCGATCTGCGTCGGGAAGAGCGGCAGGCGCTCGACGACCAGCTGGATCGGGACGGCTTCCGGTTCCTGGTGAACTGTGCCGAAAGCGGCAACCACGCCGAACAGGGGCGCCGCGACTGCCAGCGCAAGCCAGCGGCGTCTTCCTCCGGAGCGCGCTACAATTCCCTCCTCGTTGTTGTTATGCATGTGTCGCCGCGGGTTGAACCTAAAAAGTCTAACAAATAACCGCCGGTCAGGCCATTCTCGAGTACCCATGAGCGATATCGACGACCAGCTGGAACTCATCAAGCGTGGCTGCGACGAATTGATCGTCGAAGCCGAGTTGCGGGAGAGGATCAAGTCCGGTCGTCGTCTGCGGGTCAAGCTGGGCATGGATCCGACCGCGCCTGACCTTCACCTCGGTCACACAGTAGTGATCAACAAGCTGCGCCAGTTCCAGGATCTTGGTCATCAGGTCCAGTTCCTGATCGGAGACTTTACCGGAATGATCGGCGATCCGAGTGGCAAGAACGAAACGCGCCCGGCGCTTTCGCGGGAGCAGATCCTGCACAACGCGAGGACCTACCAGGATCAGGTCTTCAAAATTCTCGACGCCAATCGCACCGAGATTCTGTTCAATTCGAAGTGGTCGGACGAGCTTGGGGCGGCGGGCATGATTCGGCTTGCGGCAACCTGGACTGTCGCACGGATGCTGGAGCGCGACGATTTCGCCAAGCGCTACGCCACGCGCCAGCCGATCGCGGTCCACGAGTTTCTCTATCCCCTCATGCAGGGCTACGACTCCGTCGCAATGAAATCCGACGTCGAGCTCGGGGGAACGGACCAGAAGTTCAACCTGCTGGTGGGGCGCGAGCTCCAAAAACACTACGGCCAGCCGCAGCAAAGCATCCTGACCATGCCTCTCCTGGAGGGCTTGCGCGGTCCCGAGAAGATGTCGAAATCTCTGGGCAACTACGTCGGCATCAACGAGCCTCCGGAGACGATTTTCGGGAAGCTGATGTCCATTTCGGACACGCTGATGTGGCGGTACATCGAGCTGCTGTCCTTGCAGCCGATGGAGACCGTCGAGAAATGGAAGAAGGAAGTGTCCGGCGGCGGGAATCCGCGCGACGTCAAGGTGCTTTTTGCGCGTGAAATCGTCGCGCGCTTCGACGGCGCCCGGGCCGCCGAACTGGCGGTCGCGGACTTCGAGGCGCGGTTCAGGCACGGAGAACTGCCGGACAATATCCCTGAGATTACGGTGAAGGTTCCAGACGAGGGGGGAAAAGTTTCCGGGCGAGTCGCTGAAATAGCGATAACAAAAGTGCTCAAAGAATCCCAGCTCGTTTCGAGCGCCTCCGAGGCGCTGCGGATGATCGAGCAAGGCGGTGTGCGCATCAATGGAGAGAAGGTCACGGACAAGGGACTTGCCGTCAGGCAGGGCGACACCGTCGTGCTTCAGGTCGGCAAGCGCAAGTTCGCTCGAGTCACCCTCGCCTAAAGGCGAGTAACGGACTCTACGCTTACCGCTTCTGATTAAAGGCGGCACACCTCCTCCGCCCGGAGGTGGGCAGGGCGTGGTGCGTCGGCCATCCGCTGGCGCGTGCTCGCACAGGCGTTGGCTATATACGATCCCCGGTGGGTCGTGCATTCCCTCGGTTCCGGACAGCTTCGTCTCACGCGCCCCCCGCTTCCTTCGATGTTCGTCTCGGCGTACGGAGCGTTCGGATGATACATATTGCCG
>Ga0137397_10002278_pt1 | contig 13435 bp, 9 predicted proteins | sample czorhiz116metaG_FD_106658 | JGI IMG/M metagenome (GOLD analysis project Ga0137397, IMG submission 106658) | Vadose zone soil microbial communities from Angelo Coast Range Reserve, California, USA - czorhiz1.16 metaG | ecosystem: Environmental > Terrestrial > Soil > Vadose zone | place: USA... | reverse complement strand
CGCCGGGCGCGGGGATGGTGGCCAGCACACGGCCGGTCTCCGGATCGATCTTCTGGATGCGGTTCTCGGCAATCTGGAACAGGTGACGGCCGTCGAATGCCGTTCCCGCGTGGGCGGCGACATCGATGGAGCGCACGGGCTGGCCGCTTCCAGGATCGAAGGCATTGAGCGTGTCTCCGGCGGCAAACCAGACGCGCTGACCGTCATAGGTGACTCCATGCACGTGGTCGCAGCCTGGAAAAGGACCATATTCACGAACGATTTCGGCGCGGGAATTAGATCGGTTCATGCCCCTATCCTATCCGCCCGGCAGCGGAGCCGGGAGTAACAAAACTGTCGCGAATCCCGGCACGGGCGTGGTGATCCAGCGGCGGGCGCGCGCGCGGCCAAACGACTGCACTTTGCCTTCCGACCCAAGGGAATCGAGTGCGCGCTGCACTGTACGTTGCCCGGCGCCCAGGGCAAGCGCCAAAGCGGAACTCGACCACGACTCACCGTCCGCGAGCAGCGCGAGCACCCCGGCATGGCCCTCTTCGATGGGCCGGGCCAGCACGGCGACTTTCCGTCCGCGGCGCGGAATGAGCGCAAAGCCCCGTTTCGTTGCGTTGATCTCCGCCAGCGGCCGGATCACCCTGCGAAGCCGGGCAATTTCGACGCGCAGGCGTACACGATGAGATTCGTCTGTAAACTTTGCGCCGAAGGCGCGCGCCAGAAGCAGGTCCCTGGGCACGTCTTCGGGCCACGCTTCGCTCAGCGCGCGTACGAGCGCAAACAAGACCGGGCGTGTTGCCAGGGAAACGATGGTGTTTGCGGCACGCACGGCGTAGCGGCATGCATCCGTCACGAGCGTGTTCGACGCCAGCAGGGCTTCGACGTCTTTGAGCAGAACCAGCCGAGTTTTGGGTTTTTTTGAAATAAGGCGCGCGACCGGAGTATTCAGAATTCGAGATGCGCTTTCCACCTCCGCGGTCAGTGCGGGGATACGCGATTGGCGCGCGGCCTGCCCGGCCCTGGTTAGAGCGCCGCGCGCCTCTCCGGCGCGGAGACGCCGCATGGCGACCCCGGCCAGCACCAGTTCGTGGACGGTCCTCAGCGCCGGCGGAAAGAGACCCGGATCAAGGTCAGCGAGCTTAAGCTCCGTTTCGTCGAGGCGTCCGATCAAGAGCAGCCGCCGAATTTCCAGATAGCGCGCATGAGCGGCATTCAGACGGTCGCCGTGCTGTTCGAGCGCCGCCCGCGCCGCGTCGAGCGTCTTCGCCGGAAAGCTGAGGTCGCGCGAGGCCAGCGCGATCTCGGCCTCGGCCACGATACACCTTGCGCGGACCACGGCTTCTTTCGGACCAAAGGCCCGTGCAGCGCTTCGCAGCAGCTCCCGCGCTCGCGCGTATTCGCCGAGTTGCGCCATCGCAATGCCTCGAAGCGCAAGCGCCGGCGGATCGTCCCGCAAGGCGACCCGCTTCAGGGCCCCGAGAGGATCACCCGCCGCGAGCGCCCGCGCTGCCGCCGTGATTAACGAGTCCATCGAAATCCCGCCACACTTGTCACTCTCACCCTTTCGCCGTCCTGCGGTAAATATAGCTCATGGTCACCGGGGCAGACCGGGAACGGCAACCGGGGCCAGAAACCAGGAGTTTAAAAAATGAAAAAGGTTCAGACGATTTCAGTAATCCTCGCTCTTCTGCTCTCGCTCACAGTGAGCGCGCAAAACAACGAGACTGCCACGGGCACAAACAAACCCGCGCCCCTGCCGCGAGATCTGGAAATTCAACTGGCGCTCAGCGCCCTTCCACCGCACCTGCGGGATAACGCGACCGTATATGTCCTGAATCCGGACAAAGGCTTTGAAGTCGCCCGCCATGGCACGAACGGATTCCATGCTCTGGTGGCCCGGACCGGTGACGACACGTTCCGAGGGACGTGGACGCTGAAGGCCTATCGGGATGACATTCTCTATCCGGTCTCCTTCGATGAAGCTGGCGCCCGGGCGCAGCTGCGGGTCTTCCTCGATGCCGCGGAAATGCAGTCCAGGGGGACCGCGCCCGAAGAACTCAAGCGCATCATCCAGGACCGTTACAGAAAGCACTACTACAAAGCGCCCGAGCGAGCCGGTGTGTCTTATATGTTGTCTCCGATTCTCAGGACTTACGTGAATCCGGATCAAACGGAGAACGTAGCGACCGCCAACATACCTCACGTGATGTACTACGCCCCGAACGTATCTGACCGAGAAGTCGGCGCGGCAACTCCAACCGCCGAGCAACTGCATTACTTCAGCGAGCATGGCCGCTGGCCCGATACGCCGTATCCGTTTCTCATACTGCACGGCCCGCACGGACACATGGTCCAGTTTCGCGGCGTGACGGAAAGGGATGCCATCACCAGGGAATACGAAGGAATGCTCGCCCGACTTTGCAAAATCAAAGTCGAGTGGTGTTTGCCACAGTAGGTGGTAACCCGTAGAGACGTAGCTTGCTACGTCGCTGGAGTTTCTACATTTTATTTCGCTTGGAGCAATTTGGATTGGAGAAAAGCCTCGGCAGGGACGGATGAAAGTAGCCCCAATGCAGCTCACTTAAGGAATTCGAAGCTGCTGAAGTCTGCGTTGATCCAGCCCCGGATGGCGCGGAACAACGTAGCCCCAATGCCGTTCACTTAAAGGGAATCGAGGTGGCCGAACCTGCGATGTACCAGCCCCGTCCGTTTTTGGGACGGGGCGAAATTATGCAGCCCAGCGCGTGCCGATTCGTTCCGCGTCCTTCGCGGGACGGAGCGGCTAAGCGCTGGGTAAGCAGGGAGATACCCTCTTCCTTGCCGACCGCAGGTCCCGCGCGCATGCCGCAACGCGGCAGGAGCGCCTTGAAAAATGCTCTTTGCTTGCGCCGGAAGAATCTTTCCATCCCACAAACATGTTGACGCCTGAGGTTCGCTCTTCGCTCGAGTGAACTGCATTGAGGCTGGATAGACAACAACAAAAAAACAAAGGAGCCAGTCATGAAAAATCAAAACTTTACTACCACCATTTCGGTGGATCAGTCTCCCGAAGAAGTTTTCAAAGCGATCGCCAACGTCCGCGGGTGGTGGTCAGGAGAGATCGAGGGTGACACCGGCAGTCTGGGTGCTGAGTTCACCTACCGGTATAAGGATGTGCATCGTTCCAGACAAAAGGTCTCAGAATTTGTTGCCGGCAGGAGAGTGGTCTGGCATGTGCTGGAGAGCGAACTGAGCTTTGCGAAAGACAAGAGTGAGTGGAACGATACCGATATTGTCTTTGATATCTCTGAAAAAGACGGCAGGACGGAAGTCCGTTTCACGCACGAAGGCCTGGTGCCCGGGTTTGAATGCTACGGCAACTGCTCAAACGCCTGGGGAACGCTCATCAACGAGAATTTGCGCAAGCTGATCGCGACCGGCAAGGGTCAGCCGGACGTGTTCGCATAGGCGCTCGGACCGCTGGCTCCTGCAATCGTGTCAACCATGTTGCCACAGCATGAGCCGGCGTTTCTGAGGAACCAGTTCTGATCGTTCTTCGTCCCGGCCGAGTTACGGGTTACTCGGAAGCAATTCTCTCAACTTAGGGGGATTCCCTGAACGCGATTCTCAAGCACAGCGGGGACCTTTGCGGAGTTGCTAACAGAAAATAGTCTGCTGCATTGGACAATTCTCATGTGATGGGTTGGAGTGATAACGCCGAGATCCGTAGCGCACAGGACGTTCTCGGATTACTTCCGGTTTGCTGACTGACCGCAAAGAACTCATGTTGCGCTTCCGGCAAGCCTGCTCTGGGCAGCTTCCGTGTCACGGACAATCCGCCCAGGGCTGGTCGTTACTTGCCAGATGGGCGAGCGGTACCGATCCGCGTGCAAATGCGGACAGTCTGCTCCAAGAGTTGGACGGCTTCATCGCCGGTAGTGTAAACTCCAAGATCATGCCACGGCCTGACTTCTCTGACTATGTAGCGCACTTTACAAAAGATGCGGCGCCTTTTTCTGCTAAGGATCACGCAGGCGATGCATCGGTAAAGAAGATCAATGGCACTGCTTTTGAGCGACTGATAGCTATTTTGAAGTCACAAACGATTATTGCTACTCGGATGCCTTGGACAAATCTGCATGCCGTAGCGTTCACCGAATGTCCCTGGGGCTCCTTATTAGATCACACGAAGCAGTATTCGGCGTATGGCATAGGCTTCAAGAAAGCTCATTTGTTTGCAGCGGGTGGTGGGCCGGCGATCTACCTGCGACCGGATTTGCACGAGAAGCAGAAGGGGTTCAAGTCTGAACAAAAGCCGGAATGGAAGGGCTTTGATTCAAGGCTATATGCTTTTGTCACACCTTTTTGCCCGAATTATGCATCTGCAGAGTACAAAGAAAAGCACGGCGCGAAGACTGGGACGGTTGACTACAGCCACGAACGGGAATGGAGGGTGCCTCATGACTTTTCATTCAAGCTGGCACAAATAGAGTTCGTGGTTGTCCCAAATTATGAATCAGTTGCGAAATTCCCCAAAGAGCTAAAAGATATGATCGGCCGCAATAAGTTCATCATGATTGATGTTTACTCTCAGATCGAAAAACTCTGGCCGGTTCACATATTGTGAGCCACTGCAGAGATTCCGCAAAAGCCGTTGTTCCATTTTGCACTGTCAATACCCAATATCAGTCTGACCGGCAACTCGAGCGGCTAAAGACGCGAAGGGCGCTGCTGGTTCAACGCCTGTAGGAAATCAACACTGTTAAGCTGCATACATCGCAATGAAAACGGCATTGACCTTCACAAGCAACGGCCTCTTTAGAAAACAGGGGGCTTATTTGTCCTCGGTCCTCTCAAGTCTCTCAGCAATTTCCCGAGAGCTTTTTGATAAGAATCATGGTTCTTCCATTTGGTGAAGTCGGGAATCAAGTACTCACGAATTTCCTGCGCGGAGTCTTTCTTAGCGTCGGCATCAAAGCATTCCCATTTCTTTAAGATGTCGAATGAGACTAGACTGACAGGAAAAAGTACACGCTTTCTTTCTTGTCTCTCGCGCCTTCGGGCACGAGAAATCTCGTGCTTTACCCAGTCACTATTCATGCTGGAAGGAGACAGAACTAATAAAACGCGGTCGTGCATTCGAATGGCTTGATCGATCTGCTCATATAGCTTATCGCCGGCCTTTGCGTCGCGGGGTGCAAACCAACAACGCACTCCCTTGGTCTGGAGGTCGGAATACAGACGTTCCACGAAACACTGATCTCTGCCGGAATAGCTGATAAAGCAAGAGTAGTATTCAACAGATGTTCCAACCAGCGACTTCATGTACGTGATGAAATCGTCGGGAACGCCGGCACCCCGCAAGAAGAGTTCTGGGATTTTCCCATGCGAGCGATAAATCGTGTCGATGCCGATCGTCGACGGCCCCTCATGCCTAGCTCCTTCCAGGCCCCTAACTTCACTAAGATCCACGTCGCCAAAGGTTGTGAAACCAAGAACTGCGTCGGTCATATCCGCTCCATGGAGCTTCGCCTCACTAAGATCCGCACCCATCAAGTCTGCCATGCGAAGATCTGTTTCGGTAAGGTTTGCCACATTTAAGATTGCTTCATCGAGACGCGCGCCTTTAAGACATGCCCTCGTAAGGTCCGCACCATTGAGGTTGGCGTGTCCTAGGACAGCGTCACCAAGCTGCGCGTTAACGAGATTTGTTCCATTGCAGTAAGCCCGGACAAGCAATGACCGACTCAGATCGGCTCCGGTGAGGTTTGCCGCATCGAAACGTATTCCCCGGAAGTCGGTCTCGCTCAGGTCTGCATTGCTCAGGTCTGGAATAACGTCCGCTCTCCTTGCCCTCCACTCATTCCACACTAGAGTGCCCTTGCTGAGAATCTTGAGGTGATTTGCATCTGCCATCGAGCGCTCCTTCTTTGACGAAAAATGGAATGTACCCGGCATCATCTCTCACATCCCTGCCATGTCTCTCTTCACCAGTGACATACATTATTTGAAAAAGCCCGCCACAAGCTTCAATGCACCGACGACGGTTTCATCTACAAGTATTTGGTTGCCAAGACGAGATCTAGAGCTGGGCAATAATTTAGTTGTTGAGGATAACTATCCTTTCCTTGAAACTGGATGCCATTCGGAAAAATCGAAATCCTGCACAGTGATCAAGGTTTAAGCAAAAATGGCCGATGCACGGAGGGCAGATCCGGACAACCACCACATCCGCTGTACCAATCGCTGGCGTACGCTCCCTTGGCCCAAAGTCCGTTCGCCTCATGTACTCTGGCAGCGGCTTCTGAGCACGTCAAGAAGGAGTCAATAATGATTGGAATAAAATTATTTGACTGCCGTCCGAGTTCTGCATTCGGAAAGTGCCTTTGAGCGAGGGCTAGTCCACGCTTTGCTGCCGATGGTCGCTCTGAGACTCCAATCACAAACAAGTTATGTTTGCAAACATATTCGCGTAACTGAGAGTTAGCAGACATCTGTGAGGCTGAGCTTTTCAGCAGATCGCGCCAGAGTCTGAGAGTTGCTTTTTGAAGAGAAGTATTCGCCTGGGCTGAGTTCTTGAAGCGTTCGATTTCAGTGAGAGTCGCTAGCGGATCGCGCTGCCAAGCAAAACGTACCGTATTCGAAGCCAACTTTTCATCGCCGGCTTTGAGTTGCGTTAGGGCAAGCCGAATGTCACTCTGTGTCAAATCTTTGGAGAGTTGACTCGCTTGAGTCGCAAGTTGATTGTTCGCTTGATTGAGTTCTGCAATCTGATTGCTTTTCTGAGAAAGTCGGCTATAACCTAAAATTGCTGCCGTTACCGCCATAAATGCGACGACAACAAGCGAGTAGACCAAGAAATTCTTCCTTCGCCGTCGTTGGGATTGCCAAACTGAGTTTGAGTTCAAGATCGGACGGATAAACCGATCGTGAGTCAGTTCATACCATCGCGCTCCAGATCGATACTCGGCTCGAATAAGGTGACGCGCTTCGAATAAGACGACCGCCTCATTCGAGATTCCACCAGTTTTCGCCGCACCCCGGAACACGGTACCCCGTGTCAGCGATGGCGTAATTAGTTCGTGTTCAAACCATGCTCGCAGCTTAGCTTCGCTAACCCAAGTCTTTCTTGCAGCCTCGAGCAGAGCTTCCTGATAAAAATCCCGTAACGTTTCGTCAGCGTTGCCGAAGGCGCGCAAATGCTCCATTGTAATAACATTGCTTGACAATGGAATGTGGTCAAACAGATTTTGGCAGATTAACTGCAGCTGAACTGGTTCGACAAATGCACCGGCAACGGTGACACTTTTGCCCTGAACATCTTCGACCTGCACCTTCAAAAGGTCATCCACAAGTGTCTCTGCGACTCCATGATCAAATTTCACATTTGTCGCTCCTAGAGGGCCTACAACTGCCGCAAGCGCAGCAGATCTGCTTAGGCGCTCCAGTCGAAAGCGCGTGCGGACTGCCTCCGGCAACGTTGTTGCTTCAGCATCAAACGCAGCGAGGTACTCTTCTCGAATAGAAAAAAGAACTCTCAGATTAATATCTGCCTGAAGTGCCGCCGCGACTTGTTCGAAAAAAGCATGGCGCTCGAGCCATCGCTCTGCGGAAGCATAGAATATCTCTTCAAATTGATCGAATATCAGAATCCGCGTAGCTGGTTCTTGCACTTCGTCCAGCTTGTGTGGGATGTGATTCAGACCGTCTGCAAGAGTTGCACACGGCAGCCAGACTGGTGCATCGTTAATCTCTGAGCATCCATCTTCCCGGGCCAGCCACGACGAGATTGCGCTATACACAAATATGTTTGCGATATCGATCGGACTGACACTAGGAGGAATCGGAGAACCAACCCGCGCTGGCGGAAGGACATCAAAACCGCGCTCTTTGAAGATAGGCTTCAGTCCTGCATTAAGCAAGGATGTCTTACCTGCACCCGACTGGGCATAGAGCAGCACCGTTGGATGCGCTGTCACGAGATACCCCAGTTCCGAGCTCTCTTCCAGCTGTCCAAAAAAGTTGCCCTCGTCGCCCCGTTCGAATGGTCGCGGTCCGGGATACGGGCTATCCTGTTGTCGAGTTCTGACTTCCTCAGAGAGGGCCATACAGTTTTTCCCAGCGCTGGGTCAGTTCTTTTGTGAATGTTCGCGTGTCCCCCCAGTATACAGTCACATCGACTTTTCCTAGATATTTCATAATGAAACTCTCCGCCTTCTCTTTGTCGCCAGCATTTGGATCAATAGGAAGTTGAACCGCGATGCTTTTTTTTCGACCAGCCAAAACCGATACATACTTCAAGCCGCGAAACAAGACGCGGAAATTTATGTCGGCTAAGCGATAGCCAATGAACAGCAAAGTACCGGTCAGCGCAGCCTGTATTGCTGGCGGCAGGAAATTCCTGTCTTGGGCCATGTGAATCAAGAAATCCAGAAAGTCATCTTCTGTCAAGACCAGTGATTCAGGAATACTGTTATGGCCGTGCAAGTGATAAATCACTGGAGTGTCCGTAGTGGCTTCGAATGCTCCCACAAGCACTGACGGCGGGACCTTAAGGCTTGAATACCATTTGCAGATATCTCGTTTTGGGTGCTTATCCGTTTGTTTATCAAACGCGTCAAAGAGCAAGTCATCATAGTTAGTTGTAAGATAAATACGGAATGGCAATTTAGCGAGAGCCGTTAACGGTTCGTCCGTGGTTCCGTACGGCGGAGGACTTAGCCTAGCAGCAAGCAGTTCGATGATTTTCTCTTTAGGGGCCGAGCTGTCACCGAATTCGGTTGCAACAAACTGCGCAACGCGTGAGAGATCTCCGATTTCATTCTTTATGGGGTATCCAAATTTATCGGACCACTCCAGTGCGATCTCGCCGCCTAGAGGAAGATATCCAAAATTAACTCCTGCTCCCAAAAAGGGAGTACATCGCCCGGCGCGGATGCGCATAAGTAGGAGGTCCCAGCTGTTGTCGTCCATTGTACTGGAATCGATGAGCTTTTCAGTCGTATCCACTGTGTGCCTCGCCCTCAAGATTCTACAAGCCGGATCATCTCAAAGATTTTGCAAAAAGCATTTTGGAGCAGAGGCCCGTTGATTGCTTTTATCGAATTGACGACTGACTGAATCCTAACAGAGAAAAGGGGACAGGCTCCTGAACTGCGGGATTATTATTCCTACGTATCTAGAACAGGTTCCCAATCCACCTCCGCACCGCGTCCGATCGCCATATAGGGATTTGCCTTTCCCCGTAACCTGTTCCCCCTTTTGCCCTTTCCCCCGGCACCATATGCGATACAGGCGTTATTAGGTGATTAAGATCGTCAGAGCACCATCAGTGAGCATGGAGGGCGACAACTCTGCTCCGACGCGAAATTCTCGTAAAGGTGAGATAATCCGGCTCTGCGCGAACGGCAAAGAAGTAAAATGGGATGTCGCTTGCCGATTTTATGACCGCCGTCGCCATTGTGCGGGCAACTTCCGCAATCTGAGTACCCCGACTCTGAACAGGTTGCAACCGGACTGAGCAGATAGCGCCAGGAGAGATGATTGTACGAACGCAATGAACTTAGAAAACTCTTAGCAAAGAGAGATTACCAAAGGATCGCTGAGACGCTTGCCCAGGCAGGACAGAACGCGACCGAAACTGCGGCAGCACTCGTCGAGGATGTGATTCACTCTGGCATGTTGATTCTCCAGCGAGACACCCCACGTGACCGTATAGAGCGCGACGAGTTGCAAAAGGTGGTTCACGACTTTGTTGAGGGTCACGGCTCACCCGAAACGCAGGCCAGCCTCTCTGTACATCTGTCGCAGTCCAGTGTGCTTGACAGCTGTTTCGCCGAGATTCGTCATGTCCTATCCTCCTCACTGATAGGCAAAAGGACGGCTGCGGAACAAGCATGGGGGGCAATCGACAGATTCGTTGAGGAAGTGAGACTGCTTCAAGAACAGATGAAGAAGTCCTTTCTGGAGCAGAAAGCACTTGGGCCAGTGTTCTTCTATGATTCACGATCCGCTCGCCTAACTGGGCCGCAGGGACAGCCTGTAAATCCGGACGCGGCCGTGGCCTCAATGGCAAGGCAACTAGCCCTGACTTTGCTGAAGCTTGCATTTGAGAATGACTGGTTTGACGGTAAACAAATTGTTCTTCCAGAGAGGATAAACACTAGTGGCGACGTTCGATTCGAGTCCGGGACCAACAGCCTGTTAGCGTTCTGTTGGAACGAAGTTGAGGATGCCAGTGAAGAATTGCGGTATTGGGGCGGCACGATCGAACGCCAAAGACAAGGGGTCCAAACGCCAGATGGGGACAGATTGGAGGCAGATGTTGTGGAATTTAAGTCCGACTTAGGACACCACATGTGGGAAATCATCGCTCGGCGGAGGTTTCATCAAGCTGTCTTCAAGGGCAGCACTGAGTTACACGCCGTCCCTGGACTTCGGGAGCGAGTTCGCGACCCAAGGAACTCTGCAGTCAAGCCTCTTCCCGAACAATTTGTATCGCTTCAAGAGAGTGTTGTTCATATGGTGCTCGAGTTCATTTATCACCTGAAGGTGAACAACAACACCGAAGTTTATCGGGGACTCACTTTGGCCGAATGGATTCGAGGGTACTCGGTCCTCGGCCTATATGCAGATTCTGGGCCCGATGGGCCCTTCGTTGGATTGGTTGAAATCGACCGTAGCGACTTTGCCTCTACTCTGATGCGCGCGGGGTTCACCTCTGAAAGGGCGGCACAGTTTATTGAGGCAATCATATATCAGCGAGGAAAACGAGACCTTTATGATGCCCCATTGATCCGAGACTCCAAAGGCAGGTTGTACTTTATTGCGGCGCTTTTCAAAGGTGTCAACATGGCAGACATCGTGACTTCGCAACTCGGTTCTCTTGGCGTGTCCTTCGGAAAAAAAGGCAAAGCCTTGGAGGCTCATACTCGAACATTGTTCGACGACTTGGGGATCAAGGCTCAGGGGTTCAAGTACGTTGCTGAGGGGCAAACATTTGAGTGCGATCTTGCTGTGCTCTGGCACGGGTGCTTGTTCGTCTTCGAGTGCAAGAATGACCTGTTGCCGGCCTCGCGACCGGTGCTGTCTTACTTCTTTTGGAACGATCTCGCCGCCGCCGCCGCACAGGTAAAGCGAATTGTTGCGCATTTCGAAGCTGATCGAGCTATTGTCAAGCAGCATCTCGCGGCTGACGACTGGGTACACGTATATCCGATCATACTGAACGCCATGTTTTTTTCTCTGCCGGGAAGTGTGGACGGTGTTTATTACTACGATCTATCCGCACTGGCACGTTTCTTGAAAGAGGGTTCGGTCGGGGTTATTGAGTCAATTCCAACTGGCACTGTGCCGGTTCTGCTCAAGAAACCGATTGTCAGGTTGTGGGAGGGCCCCGCGCCAAGTGCGAAAGACCTGGTCCGGCAACTCGAAAATCCGGTACAAATTGCTGAATATCAAAGACGCATGTATGTGGAGTGGATCAGAATAGGTATTTCTGAGAACCTAGTAATAGCTACAAGGACATTCAGAGCGCAACCTGTCGATCTGGACGCGATTCTGGATTCGCACGGCTTTTCGGAGGCTGAGATTGTGCAGTTCAAGTCTGGGATCAGTTCTAAGATTGAGCAAGCGAGTAAAATGCCGCCAACCATACCACCCGCCGAAGAAGAAGAGTAGCCAATTGCATTGATCGAACCCGGAAGCGATGCTCTCAATTAAGCGGATTCCCTGAGCGCGATGCTCTCACTCGATATCGGTCAATCCAATAGGCCCACGGAATCATCAGCCAGAGGCCCACTCCACTGATCTTGATCGCCATGATATTCGGTGGCGGAGGCCCGAAGACAGCCCCGACCCAGATCAACACCATGAATACGACAAATCCCACCAGCGCCCAAGTCCCGGTCCGGTCTTTGGGCCGGGTGTCTTTCAGATAGAAATAAAGTCCGCCAAAAAAGAGGACGAGTTCAACCACAACCGTGCCCCACACGGAGTTCCAGAGTCCCAACCCGTATCTTGCCGAGGACCACGGTGCAAGCGGCATGTCCGGACGATGAGAAATCCAGTCGAGCACCCAGTGGCTGAGCACGCCGAGGGTCACGACGATGGCCCCGGCTTTATATTTCCTGCGGGCAAAGTAAATCAGTCCGAAGGCCAGCGCCCAGCCCGCATCCGCCAGCAGGCTGTGAATGAAAAGATTTTAAAATTTAAATTTAAAATTTAAAATTTAAAACCTGAATCACTCCACGCCCTGATGACCGAGAAACATGATGAAAAAGATTTTAAATCTAAAATTTTAATTTGAAATTCGTTCTCGCAATGCAGCAGGCTCTCCGGAGCTTACGCTCCGGCGGCAATAATATCGCCCGTCCTGCGGTGTTGCGGATATTGGTTGCGTGGCGGCGGGCTCAGTGTCTTTCTGTTCGCCTACCCACACCCCGCTGCCGCGGGGTGTGGGCTGCATAATTGCGCCCCATCCCCAAAAGCGGGACGGGGCTTTTTGGCCTATCAGTAGCACCCACGGAGGCGCAGGTTCCCCCCCCAAAAAGCGGAATGTGGGCTGCCTGATCAGTGTATGCACGTCCGGCTTCCGGCAGCACACAAAAAAATCCGCGTCACTTCGACAACTTCGACAGCACACCCTTGACGATCAGCCTCTTCTGCCGTAACACTGGAAATGATGGCTGTGTCCCCAGGGACCTTCGGCCTGCAAGCACAGGTCTTTGACAACGGGTATCGGTGATGCCGGCGGGAATGCACGGGACGCGGGATGGTGTTCATCCGCGTTTTGCTTTCATTTGTGGCAGGCGCATTGCGGCCCAGGCGTTCTGTTGTACTACGGATTTCGATCTGCAACGCCATCTGCAACAGTTTTAGCCGCCATTTACGGGGCTTGTAGCATGTATGCAGATTGAGGCCCCTGTTTTCTATGTCCCTGAGAATCACCCCTGGTTTCCGCAACATGCCAGGAAGAGACCGTCCCGTATTTTGGGACGGGCGAAACTATTCAGCCCACGCTGAGATCAGCTTGTCGTCTGACTTCTCAGATTTCCGCCGAGAGCTTCGAGGGCCCTGACGATCTGCGCCGACCATGCAGCGACGTCGTCATCGGTGAGCGTCCGGTCTGAGGACTGGAACCGAGCGCGCAGCAGCACCGAGTACTTACCCTGGGGCACTGCGCCGCCGCGGAAGATCTCCGCGGGCTGGAAGGTCTGCATCTCGGCGATCTTCAGGGACTGTATCGCCGAATGAATCTGGTCGAAGGTGATCGTGTCGGCGAAGACGAACGAGAAATCGCGATCGACCGCCGGGAAGCGCGAGAGCGGGGTGTAGCGAGCAATGCGTAGCGTGAATTTGAAGAGCGTCGCGAGATTGATCTCGGCCACGAAGACTTCCTGCCGCAGTTTGCGTGCGGTCGCAAGATCGGGATGGATCTGGCCAAAGACCGCCATGGTTTCGCCGT
>Ga0137397_10002276_pt1 | contig 13440 bp, 21 predicted proteins | sample czorhiz116metaG_FD_106658 | JGI IMG/M metagenome (GOLD analysis project Ga0137397, IMG submission 106658) | Vadose zone soil microbial communities from Angelo Coast Range Reserve, California, USA - czorhiz1.16 metaG | ecosystem: Environmental > Terrestrial > Soil > Vadose zone | place: USA... | reverse complement strand
TCGCCGCATCGCGATGCTAGCATCAATGGGGTGAGGCTGCTGTTGTTCCGAGAATCCACAGTCGCGCCATTCTGAAGCAGGAGATGGATGATATCTGGGTGTCCATATCGTAAGGCTGACATCAACGGGGTCCAACCGTCATTGTCACGGAGGTCCGCGCCGACGCCACTTTGGAGTAAAAAAAGGACGATATCTAGGTGTCCATACCGTGACGCTGACATCAATGGGGTCCAGCCCTCGTGGCTACGGGTGTCCACGGCTGCGCCACCGTGGATCAACAAGCGCACGATATCTAGGTGGCCACTTCGCGATGCCATCATCAAGGGAGTCCAGCCGCCTTTGTTATGGGAGTCCGCATTCGCACCTTTCTGGAGTAGCAAAGGAATGATATGCGGGTGTCCATAACGCGATGCTGACATCAGAGGAGTCCAACCATGATTGTCATGGAAGTCAACGGCCGCGCCACTGTCAAGTAACAAACGAATGACATCCAGGTGTCCATACCGTGCTGCTGACATCAATGGGGTCCAGCTGTCATTGTTCAGGGAATCCACAGCTGCGCCCCTCTGGAGTAACAGACGCGAAATATCAGGGTTGCCGCATTGTGATGCCAGTGCCAACGGGGTCCAGCCATCGTTGTTATGGGAATTGACGGTCGCGTCATTCTGGAGTAACAAGTGGACGACATCTGGGTGTCCATGTAGCGATGCTGACATCAGCGGGGACCATCCATCGTGGTCTCGGAAGTCGGCAGCTGCGCCACTCTGGAGCAACAGACGCGCGATTTCTAGGTGTCCACAACGCGATGCTGACATTAATGGGGTACTGCCATTCTTGTCCTGGGTATCCGCGGTTGCGCCGTTCTGGAGCAACAAAGTAACAACATCTGGGTGTCCATGTAACGATGCTGACATTAACGGGGTCCAACCTTCCTTGTCACGGAGATCCACAGATGCGCCACTTCCGAGTAACAGACGCATGATATCCAGGTGTCCACATTGCGACGCCGACATTAATGGTGTGAGACCGCGGTTGTTACGGGAGTTCAAACTCGCGCCGTTCTGGAGCAGTAAAGGAACAATATCCGTATATCCATATCGCGATGCCGATATTAGGGGTGTCCAGCGGTGATTATCACAGAGATCCACGGCCGCGCGTCTCTGAAGTAATAAACGCACTATTTTCTTATGACCATATCGCGAAGCTAATAGCAATGGGGTCCAGCCATCCTGGTTCCGGGAGTCCACAGCTGCGCCAGAACGAAGTAACAAGCGCACGATATCCAGGTGTCCATTTCGTGATGCGAACATCAAGGGGGTCATGCCGTGGTGGTCATGAGAGTTCACGGATGCGCCACGCCATAGTAAAGCTTGTGCAACGTCCAGATCACCCTCGAACGACGCCTGGGACAATGGCGTGTTCCCACGACCATCACGGATATCGACATTTGTGTGGTGGTTGAGTAACAACCCGACCATGTCAAGATTTGCCCTTCGTGTTGCTTCGTGCATTGGCGTCAGTTTATGGTTGTTCAGCACGGCCACATCCGCGCCATGGGCAAGGAGCAACGTCGTAATATCGATGTTTCCCTTGATGATGGCAGCATGCAACGGCGTACAGTAATATCCACCCCTGAAATTAACACCCTGGGGACAGGTATCGACGAGGTGTTCCACAAGGTCACGGAAACCACATAGCGTGGCATAGTATAATGGAGCAGCCTCCGGTGGTGTTGGGCGTTCCGCGGACATGATTTCCCGGAATGGATAGTCGATATCGTATACCCACACCCATGTCGCAAAGTGTGACTTAGCGGGGTCGAAAAGACGCTCCATAGCATCTACAAGGTTCGAAAATACGTTGTCGAACCGGGCGTGGTCGGCCCAGTACCGAGCCGCATAAATGATGAGGGGGGAATTCTTCATGCTGTCTTTATCGACTAGGTCGTCCAATGCCAGGAGGACGGTCAAGGAGGCTTGAGCAAGGGTCGTATGTGCCTGATAGGGAACGATGTGGTATCGGGAAAGGTGATTCCCTGCATTGGCAAGCCGTTCCGATATTAAGTATTCCTTGACAGAAAAATGGGAGAACTGAACAACTCTTGACCCATCCAAGTCAACGATGGAGATCAGACTTGAGCACGCAGATAAAACGGCATCTTCTGAGTTCTCTGGGCGCCAATTCACGTCATAATTGGGTTGCTTTCCGGCCTCGAATCGAATCGCAAGGATCTCCGCAAGCTCCTCGACACGAAGCGGTCGAATGGACGCCGCGAGGCATTGGAGAAGACGTTGCGCATATTCCCGTCTCTCCTGGGCGATGCTTAGCAATATCCGGTCGTAGGTTTCATCCAAACTCTTCGGTAGGTCATCCAGAGAGCGGTGGATCACAGACGGAAAACTGTTTCTCAAGGCTTCTAGTTGGCAGACAGTCCAACGGAACCTGCCTATTGAGTGAGAACCATCGCGACCAGGCTTGATAGTGATGACGTACATCCCATCAGCTTTCCGTGAAAGTGAACGGATAACCATTTCCTTCTCTTCCACTCTCCACTTCCGCATATTCAGGTCTGAGTAGACTATAAACCTGATATAGTCAGCAATATCCTTCCTTTGTCCGTCTTCGTTGTGAAGAGAGATGGCGTGAGACGCCAAATGTGCCAAGGCAACTCGGATATCCGCTTCAGGACGACTAGTCGCGCAAATGCGGACATTTTTGAGGTGTAAGCTGACCACTTTCTCCACCATGTTAAGGATTCGATTCCGAGCAGGTACCACCCCAGGGATATTGGGACTTTCGTCAAGGGCATCTATGATGATATAAATCGTTGGCTGGCCTTCGATCTTGAGCATCTCCTCCAGACAACGCATCAATGCATCATCGCCAGGCCGCCGTGAACCTGCATCGTACTCCGAATATAAGGAAGAGAGGACGTTATAGCAAACATCGGATTTGGCAGAGAGCTGAGCAATAAGGGAAGCCACTAAGTCGCTGACTTCCTGCTTTCTGGAGTCTCTGAAATCGCAATAGAAATATGTCATCAATGCCAATCCCGTGTCACGTAGGTCCTCGACTTCTTTGATAATGCAGGAGCTGATTTATGATTTGAATGCACTGGACGAGAAGGTTTCTGTATCACATACCATAATATACTCTTTCCTGCACCCGCTTTTCAACAACAGGGTAGACGACGATCAGGGCACGGAATGATAAGAAAGTGAGGGAGATTGCGTACGTTTACCACGGATCCATAAGAGAGACCCCATCGCTTTCCATTCCTTAAACGTTCCGCTTTCTATGAACCATGAAGCGGTACCATCAAGGTGATCTCTGCGTGCGATGTTGTGATTTGTCGATGGGTCTGGGGGGGAGAGCCAATTTCGGACGTCCTTCTGGAACTGGTTTCCTGCAAAGCCGTGTGAGCGTCCAGAGCTACATCGGGTAAACATCGGGACTGACGCTCCATCTTGTTTAATTTATTTGCCGTTTCTTGTATCATAGCTAACACATGTCATCTGTTTAGAAGGATTGGGTGTGCCACGTGGACCAAACATACCTAGAGCTTGCCGTATGCCGGTAGTTGATGCCTTGCCATCTATATGCACCAGCCTCGTCTATCGTTTGATACCCACCCGAATAAGGTTTGCGCACCATCCATGACTACCTTCAGATTGGTGAAGAGTCCATGAACCACTTCCAATGTGTGGGCCACGGTCGCCCGAGCTTCCTCCTGCGTAAGTCGATCCAATCTCTGCAAGATAGCCTCGACGTCGCTCTCTCCTAGTAACTTCTTCGCGAATTTCTCTAGACCATGGTCGGCCAAGGAAGATTTGCATGCAGAAGGCCACTTACTGAACCGTCCTTGTTTGATTTGCGCTGTTGCAAGGGCAAATACAGAGAGTACTTCACTCATTATCTTTACCATTATATCTGACATGGAAGAGGATAACGGGATCTTTTCGGTATAGATATGAAGGCGTCTGAGGAAATTGGCGACGCATTCGAAGAGATCAAGGAGGGCGTCATAGCTTGCCGTGACGCCAATAGCTGCCTGATATGGGTAGATGTCCCATGAGACCCCGGACTCGCCAGGGATAGAGAGGAGGGGCAATACGAACTACGAGGAGAACATCAATACAGACGAATATCGCTTTTGCGGGCTGCAATGGTATGGGAACGTTTAAAGGCATGAACGAATGAGGATAATCCAATGCATAAGGCTTACTAGTACGGCAGTAGTCGCCTCGCCAAAGACGCCGGTGATTGCATGAATGACTTGGACCACAGGGCGAAGGCAGTCGATCAGCTTGCGATATTTATTTCGATAGTCTTTGAATGCCGTTTCTCTTTCTAGAAGTAGTTCGACGATGTCCTCTGGAGAATGGCAGTTCTGGAATTTTTCTGCGGAGGGGTGCCCGGTCAGGTCGATTCCGGTCTGTTTCGTATAGCTCTCTAATGCAGCATTGAGGATGGATTGAAAGCTAGTGCCGGACGCAGTTATTGAGGACATGAGAGTTGGGAGAAAGAACTGGTGGAATGCACGGTAGAGGGGGTATGGGAGATACTTGGATTCCCACCAGTGGACATGGTAGCCTCTCCTTAAACCGAGGACACTGGCAGGTAGAACTAGATAAGGAAGATATTAACGTTCGCACGGCCTCGGGGACAGCCGCGCTATCTTTAGATCACTTGCACAGCATGGCTGCCCACTCACTTGCGGACCACGATAAGCCAGGAAAGGGCTGGAACGGAATACGGACTATGTACAACCTCTACGCGAGCGAAGAGATGCGCGTGTTATTCGTTGTCAGTCTATTTGTCGATGTGAGGTCAGTTAGTACCGGCCTTAAAAGCCGAGCCGAGGTTCGCGGGTCCTATCCCACTAAGCCTTTTTTGCTGTAGGAACCAGTTGCGCTAGTGAGGACCTTTTGTACGCCTTTGTAAATCACTTCGCCTTGGGCCAGCAGAGCGCTCTGTTGATGACGATTAGGTGCGCCTAGACCAGCCTTGTCATAACTTCTCCGGGACATTGGTCAGCCCAAGAAGGGTACCACCAATTACTCTGCTCCTTCGTATACGGTTCCTCGATACCCTCATGGGTCCAGCACGACGACGCTCTCTGCCTAACCGCGCCACCTGGTTGCTGTTATTGCCTGTCAGTAGTCGAGCCTGCGAAAATGGAAGGAAAGGCAGATAAGATAAACGACGAACTTGATGGGTTGTGATACAACACATTCCACGGGATGCTGCTCACGAGCAGTTCCTCTTCGGTCCCTTGGGGATCGATACATACGCTATGGTAGGGCTTATGCGTCGCCTCGTTGGGACTGAAGTGGTAGCGCTAACTTGAATAGAGAAACGCCGCACAGCGGCACAGGTCTGGCGCGGGCACAGGTCGGCGTTCGTGACGTGGTCTGTAACATCACCGCATGGCCCGATTTCGTCTAGCATGGCAACGCGCAAGACTGGCGTTCAGTTCCAACGCGCCTGCTGAGTGTTGGGGTTTTTTTTTGTCAGGTTCGGTTAGGGTTAAGCGTTGTGGGGAAGGACAGACCATGATGATCGTTATTGAGATTGTGGGGCGCGGTGAATGGTCGGGGCACAACTCTCACTGTTTCAAGAGGGGCAGTGAGTCATGTCATGCATGGGCACCAGGGCCAGGACCTGGCCCAGATGAACGCGAACGCATATAGTGAGCCGAAGTGTAGCATGTGAGGTAATGAAACTGAACAAATCAGCGAGATAGACTCGGAAGCTTTTTGCGAAGGGGCCCTGCCAGATCGGGCATATCGTTGTGTTGGGCTGTGCCACAAACGCGCCGATAACTTGACGCATCGATAAGCAGGAGGAAATACAACGGAAAATGTCCGCACCGTTGAGACTACATTTGCCTAAACCCCGGATGTTAAAGTCATCGACGGTGATGGCCATCGCTCTGGGAGAGTGAGATTAATATGGCTGATTCGGGTCAAGCGGCCCCGCTCTCTCCACTTTGCTCACCCATGCCGATCACTACAGCCATATACAATGCACACTCGCACAAGATCAACTCTTTACTTTCCGACATCGAGAAACAGTTCACCCTCGATGAGCATGCGCTCATTTCCATCGCATCCCACTTTCACAAGCTCTTCAACGTTGGATTGGGCGAGTACGGCCATCCGATGGCTATGATGTACGCATGTACACAACTCCTAGCGCCTTGAGCCTCCCTGACGTCAATTTCCACTACTGGCAGTCCCACATTCGTTACCGGCGTGCCGGATGGTACAGAAACAGGGTAGCGGTTTACCTCGCCGCGCCACTTTCAGAGTGCTCACGCCGAATGACAGCACATTCCTCGCACTTGACCTTGGAGGGACCAACCTGTATTTATCCTTGTCTTGTATCATCGTCCTATCCTCCAAGAACTCACCTGGCTCGTAGGCGCGTGTGCCAAGTAGAATTGCACGGAGATAAGACTTTCACTTTAAAGCAGCAGAAGTATCGCGTCTCCGAGGCCCTCAAGACAGGGGAAGCAACAGTATTGTTCGGTACGTTATCCCAATCATCTCGCTCGACCATCCAATATCTAATCGCTTCATTTATATATTCCCTTTCTGGACGCGGAAACTTCCACGCTCCACGCCGCGACTCTACGCCCTGTCATCTGGTCCTGAATCCCCTGAATACGTCTGTTGTTGGACTTGGTGGCGTGTCTTTCGCCCACACACCTGCCACAACACTTCTCCTTCCTCAGATTACCTTGCCGATTCCGTGGATGCCTTTCTTACATCAAGTACGGAATCATACAATCCGAACCCGATCGATGCCGATCAGTCCGCCATACCTCTGGGTCTTACGTTCTCGTTCCCTGTTGAACAAACAGCGCTAGACAAGGGGTTTCTCCTCACATGGACAAAGGGTTTCGCTGCAAAAAATGCAGTTAACAAGGATGTAGTCAGGCTACTTCAAGACGCGTTCGACAGGAAACATTTGCATGTCAAGTGTGTCGCTCTCGTAAACGACGTATGCCCACTTGTTTCCTCCAACTCGTATGAAGATATTGACGCTTCCATTTCGGAATCCAGACTGTTGGCGCAGCGCTTTCTCGCGCATACACCGCTGGTGGATGCGTCCTTGGTGCGATATTTGGCACGGGAACGAACGGAGCGTACCTCGAGCAGGTCAGCAACATCACCAAGCTCGGAAACAACCCCGCGGCTGCGGCAGGAGGCGTGATGATGGTTAACACGGAGTGGGGTGCGTTCGACAACGCGCGTGAGGTGCTGCCCACGACGCCATTCGACAACAAGCTCGACCGCGAGTCGATCAATCCACGCTTTCAGGCATACGAGAAGTTCATCTCGGGCATGTACCTCGGCGAGATCACGCGCAACGTCCTCCTCGCGCTCATCGATGCAGCACCAAAGCCCATCCTGTTCGACGGCAAGGCGACGGAGCGGTTGAACAAGCACTACGGGCTCGACACGGAGATGCTCAGCCTCGTCGAGAGCGCGTGGGTCAGTGGCGGCGGCCGCCCGGGCGCCCCTGCGAGGGATAAGGAGGATGCCGCGCTGCGCGATTTTTCCGCTCCGATCGTACAAGAACAGCTCGCGCCCGCCACGCTGCAGCGCCTGAACAAGATCCGGGCCATCGTACAGGAACACCTCGGCTACGCGCCCGAAGAGGTCTCGCTGCGTGACGCGGCGATCGTGCGATGGGCAGCGGTTCTCGTCGTGCAACGTGCGGCGCGGCTCAGCGCGTGTGCCGTCGCTAGCGTTGCTATGCAGATGGGATACGTCCCTGGCCTCGGGAAGGACGTGCGGGCAACACCTCTGTCGGCCGTGGGCAGGAGGCCGTATTCGATTGGTATCGATGGAAGGTGAGTCACGGACGTGCGATGCCTTACCTCTCCGTCCTGGTCATTGTTGTGGTTGGCGACTAATTGTATGCGCGCGGCCGTGACAGCTTGTACCAGCATTATCCGGGCTTCGAGGAGCGGATGCGCGAGGCGCTACGGGTCCTACTTGGCGAAAAGGTTGAGAAGCAGGTGGAGATGGGCCTCGCTAAGGACGGAAGCGGAGTTGGCGGTGCGCGCGATTAACCTATCTTTCTGTAACCCCGCTCGCTAACACTCCCTCGTTTCTTATTTCCTGACGCCGTCAGCCGCGCTGGGTGCCTTACAAGCGACGAAACGCAACAAGTTGTAGCCCGAGAGGAAAAAAAAACGATGCGAATTAGAGGGGTACCGCGCTCAACGAACGGACAGGCCTCCAACGCTGCGTTGCTCGCAGTTTTTGTTTGTAGCTATTCGTCGACTTGCACCTGTTTTCTGTCGCCTCTGCCGTCAGTGGAGACGAAAGGGGTTGCCGTATTGTTATGGGTATTCCGGAGGACCAACCTGACATGTATTGTAACAAAATAAAATAAGGAAATGTATGATGATAGTTGTTCCCAATCAACTTGTTCGATTGTCTAGGTGTTTACGCGCTGCACCATTTGAGGTTCCATTTTGCGTCCTTTCTTCCTTCTCTGGAATTGATGAGTCGCGCCTGGATCGACTAGAAGAAGAGAATCCCGTTTCTTCTCCTAGATTTCGAACCAGCAGCTATTTACATGCCCGCCCGACAGAGTCGATGACGACCACGCACGACTCGGAGTGGAAGGCGACTGGGAATTCATGTTCGGCATCTTCGTCTGCTGTATGCCACCTGTCCCTGTCCCTGGCGTTCGTTTCTGCGTCAGTGGCAAATCTGAACGCGTCTGTCCCCACTTCGGCCTGGGCAACCAACGATGTTAAGCCGCCAGAACCCAGACCCAGACCTGCGCTGTCTGCAACGACACGCGTTTCCAAAAAGGGTAACAGTTACGGCGTCGTATCAAAGAACTCACGACCCATGACCCTCTTCCTGGGAGGTGGGAGAGCTGCTAAGTGCTGAAATGATGCTCGGCGGAAGATGCCCATGCGAGGCGTGGGTACAGAATTTGAACCAACTCGGGCGACATTTCGTGGCGACGTTTACAACGTCGCCGGGAGCCCGGGCTGGAATGTATGTCCTGGCTGGATTTTGGACTGCGTTCGTTACTGGGCGGTATCGCAATGGAGGTCTGAAAGCAAGGATCGGGAAATGGTTTGGTTTTTTTCTCGCCTGGCGCCAAACGTCCATCCCTTACCTCCCCAAACTAGCCCCATCCAACAGGAGACAACCCGTCACGGTTGAACATTCTCCACATAACCACGAAAAAAAGACGCACACATTCCGAACAACCACACAGGAATTTCAATTGATTCTACATTTCGCTTTTTGGACAACCATAATCATCATCGTCATCGATCCATCATCTGACGTACCTTTGACACTACGACACACACACATAACGAAATGTCATCGGACGCTGGAGTAGTAACCTTTGCATCTTTCGTACCCTCCGCCGCACGGGCGATGTCCACGCTGATCTCGTCGGCATCGGCACCATCAACATCATCGGTGTCTGTTTCGCTGCTAGCCACCCCAAAACCGATGCGCGCGTCGGGGTCTTTTACGGCTATGAGTTGCGCGTCAACACCGAGGCCGAGGTCGACGTGCAGATCGCTGCCCGTCCAGCACGACCTGACCACACCCCGTGCGCGCGCGCGCGCTGCGCGTCTACGCGCGAACGAGGCCGCGGAACGCCGCGAGGACTTGGCGGCACTCATCACGACCCCGGTGAGCTTAATTAGCCTTCGCATCCATCCATCCGTCCGTCTGGAGCTCACGCTCTGTCTACTTCCTAATTTTATGACTGACACGAGAGTTGGGCCTTCAGGCACAATGGGCGCTACTACGCCGGTCATTCGCGAGCGTCAAAACTGAATTTGTTGATCTTGACGGGATGTCGTGGAACGTGCCTGTGCCCGTCGTCCCAGCACCCGCACAAGCACCTGCACAAGCGCAAGCGCAAGCAGGGCGGTTGGGAAAGCGAGAGACGCCAGGGAGGCCAGCGTCACGCTCCCCATCGGCGTGCGGCTCTGCGAAACGACCTGTGTTATTGCTGGACGATACCACGGTGCGCCCGAACCAAGGAAGGAAACGACGGCGCGTCGGTGCATGGGTGGGAGCAGGCGGCTACGTCAATGGCAACCCGGCCGACGAATCGTAAACCTCTTAACGCGCCGCACCACCGGTTTAATGTGTAGGATGAGGGGTGTTCGCATGTTGCATTTCGAAACTATCTGTGATGCTTTGGTTGAATGTATGCATTGAGAGCAGCCGGTTTCTATAGACCACATTTTGTGCTCGTGGGTCTTGCAAGCGAGAAGGCGGAGCGGGTGAGTGACTGACTGAGTAAGCGCCAATGATCAAGAACGGATAGGCGCGGTGGCTGGACTGAAGGAGGATGGTTGTTCCCAGACCACCCCTTCTAACCAACTCAAAATTGCGTATACGCACGCACGAAATGTGTATGTATATGATGATATTTTGATAATTCTATGGCGAGGGAACAGCAAGAATGATTTACATGAGGGAGAGGTCGCCAAACTTCTCCTTGTAGCCCGGGACGGTCCATTTGCCCTTCTTGACCATGTTCTCGACCGTCTCCAAGATGCGTGGGTGCGCCTGGCCGACTTCCTCAACCTGCAGTTCGGGTTCAAACGCCGTTGAATGGCGATGTATCAGTCAGATGTGCTCAGAATAAGAATGCGGAGGGCGGCAGAGGGAAACGCACCGTCAGGTCCTCGAAGGGACGCGCGTCCTGGATGTTGGAAAGCGTCGCCTGGAGATCCTCCAGCTCAACGTCGATCTTCGCTTCTGTCTCCTTCGCCTTGGCAATCTGAATGCGGCGGCATGATAGAACAGCAAGTTGGTTTTTTTTTTTTGGCAACGGGGTTGAAATCAGAAGACGGGAAGGACGATAGAAAGAAAATACGCACGGCTTTGGTCTCAAAGGTCTCGATAGCCTTGATGTGTGACCTAACATCGTACGCGACGGGCTTAAAGTCACGCAAGATCTTCTCCGCCTCGTCGATGATGGCTTTGTTCTTCAGGACGGAGCGGTAGTGCGCTAGGTCAACCGTCGTCGGCTGGGCATTGAGCTGACCTGAGATGCGCTGGGCATCCGAGTGGCGCTTGCGGAATGCCTGCAGGGCAGCGACGGTCTCTGACAAGTGCCGAGGGAATGAGCATATTAGTTTGGAGTTTTTGATTAGGGGAGAAGTTGGGGTAAGGGGGGAGTGAGGAAAAAGAGAAGTGATACCATTTCCGAGACCGAGGATTGAATAGATGCGGGTAAAGTCCTGGGTCGTCATTGGTGAGTGAGTACTACGGTCCCGGAGTTGACAGCGAAGCGTGGCGAGAAGGACGTACCACCGCGGCCGTTGCAGCTTTTGAGGCCATTTGTGGTGCTAGAAAGAACGAGGAATGAGTGGTTGTGCAAGACTAATGATGCGTGTAGAACGGACGCACAAAGGAAGTGTGGAGGAGGGTCAAACTTAGGCGTCGTCGTCGTTGTCTGCTTGTCGTCCGTCTCGGCCGGAGTTCGGTGCGGAACGGTTTCCTTTTCTGGTCATCCACCATAAACACCGTTTCGCAGTTTCTGTCGTCGGTCGCATAATAATACTTCTCTCTGCCACGCCAGAAGAGCAGACAGACAGAAGATGTCACATCACATCTCCAGAATGGCTTCTTTCTTCTGATGAATATCGGATCTCCTTTGCAGCAGCATCCCTACTGAGTATGCCGACTAAGCCGCCGCCATGGGGCGCTCAAATCGATCTCCTACCTCTTCGAGAAAACCCCATGCTCACGTCCAAAAGTCTTGTCGCATTACTCGCCCTCCTCTTCGGCACACTGATCGTTGCCATCCTCCAGCGGCGAAGCCACAAGGCGAACCGAAGCAACCCACCGACCGTGATCCGCAAATCCGGAACTGAGAGTGATGTCAACAAAAATTGGCTTCCACGAGGCGAGTAGCGTAGCGTTTCGCGTCCGCCAGCACGCTTGAAGGATGAGAAAAGAAAACTAATGCGAGTCATACGACTTGCCTCTGCGTAGCAGACTGGACACCCGTAAACTTTGCCTACCCGCAAGTAACGCCCATCGATGAAGCGCTCGATCAAATTGCTCCTCGTCCTTATCGCCCATACAAGCCGGGGCGTTACCAGTCAGCTCACGCCTGATGCCTCCCCAGAATCACCGCTGATAGGATATACATCGGCCACTTTATAGCGTGACGATGGGCATCCGCCCAATGGACTGGCAGTCCTGGATTGAGGTATGTCCCTCCCAATCGAACCACAAAAACACTCACTCACACCCGTACCCCCTTCGATCCGCACTACACCGCACCGCACAGCTGGACCGCGAGTTCCCCGCGTACTACCACCTGCGCGCCGAGCGCCTCGCGTCGCCCCGCGGGCCGAAACTCTTCTGCACCCTCCCGGAGCGCCCGAACCTCGTGCGGGGCGGCGCTGACGCGGCGCGCGAGCTCGTGCAGTCGCTCGCCGAATTCCTCGTCGCCCGCTATCCTGGTGTGTACCGCGCAACGCGATGTACAAACGGAGGTGCGATCGTCGCAGTGGAAGTGATCCCCGTGGGCGTCACACATGACCTCGTGGCGGAGGACCCGATGGTGGTGGCCGCGATGCTGTGAGTGCATGCAGTCATGCGCCGTACCCGTGTGTTTGACGATGACGCGTCTTTGCTTCTCCTTTTTGCTTTTCTCAGTACCCAGGACGATCTCGCGATCATGATCGAAGGCACAGACGGACGGTATTATCTCCAAGCTGGTGCTGTCCTGATCCCTGGTCCGTTTCTTCCCTTTTCTTTTTCCCCCTCCTCTCCGGTTTTCTTCTTTTACTTTCCTCGTTTCTGACATGCGAATGTAGGCTCATGGCGTCTTGAAGATAAAGCCGGCCTTCCACTTGACGCAATTCACACCTCTGGTCACGTACCGCACTGTGTGTACCTTTTACCTTCTTCCTCTTCCCCTTTTCTACATTGCTCTCCCACCCACCTTTTCCCGATAAGACCTTCTTCTCCTTCTTTACACGCAGCTGACGCAGGCCAGATGAGGAAAAACTTCAGCCGTCTCTCACCCGATTCTTCCGCCGTCTTTCCCCAAGCTCGCCCGTAGAACGTAGTAACTGGGTTATCCAAGTCCTCCCACCGGCATCGGCAACTACATCGTCACCGCTCGAAGAGCTCGCATGGGCAGAAGGCACGTTCGGCCCCGAGGACATGTTTGGCACAGTCCCGAGCCCCGGGCCGCCAAAGCCGCTGCCGGAGAGAATGCGTCTGCGCGTCGAGCGCCAAACGTTGCTGCGGCTTCCGCGCACCGGCGCGATCGTGTTCACAATACGCGTCTATCTGACGCCGTTCAGAGATTTGGGGCCTGGCGAGGCAGGGCGGCTGGCCACGGCCATGCGCGGCATGAAGGAAGAGGAGGTCGTTTACAGGTGCGAAGTGTCCTTATTTGGAG
>Ga0137397_10002275_pt1 | contig 13452 bp, 20 predicted proteins | sample czorhiz116metaG_FD_106658 | JGI IMG/M metagenome (GOLD analysis project Ga0137397, IMG submission 106658) | Vadose zone soil microbial communities from Angelo Coast Range Reserve, California, USA - czorhiz1.16 metaG | ecosystem: Environmental > Terrestrial > Soil > Vadose zone | place: USA... | reverse complement strand
TTCTGGATCGCTGAGCTTTCAACTGATTGAATGATGGACTGATTCGATTCCCGTGCCTTGGATGTAGGCCCCGATATAGCATTATAAGAGAAAAGTGGGAAGGAGGCGTGCCAGATTGCCGGTCGGCGCAAACCATTGTTTGCGCTCCGCTATTTCTGTAACGTACGTAAAGCCTTCCTATCGCCCCTCTCATTCGCGATAAATGTGTCCTTGCGGCTTGACATTCTCCCCCCAGTTTCTTCGGTCTCATTTCAATATATATACTCACTGGGCCTTGAATCGGGGTCAAAATCAGTACTCACTGGCACTGTAGTGCGGCGGTCTTTCGTGCATGGGTCGTGGAGAATGACCTTTGCCGCCCGTTTGACAGCGAATGGAATCGGTGAATGAAATACCCATCAGCCGGTGGCCCCTCGCACATGTGCTGATTGATTGAAGGCGCTTCCTGTGAATACTCAGAGATTTCAGCCTTACTTTAACCAATCCTGCCCTATGGGCACTTCCCTGACCCTTCGCTGACCCTTTGCCCCACAATCCCCTCCCCCTCCGCCACCACCTGCGAAGGTCTGAGCCATGACCCATCGCATTAGCGTCATCAGCCAACTCGTTCCCCCCGCACCACATTGGACGGCGGAAAAGGTTCCAGATCAGAGAGGAAGGGTTGCCTTAATTACTGGAGGTCATCGCGACGTAGGGAGGGAGATCGCGCGCGTGAGGCATTCCCCTCTGGACTACTGCCCTGCGCCTCTTCTCACTGATTTTTGTGCTTTCATCAAATAGGTGTTACTCATGAAGGGCGCCAAGGTGTACATTGCCTCTCCTTCGTTGGACAAGGCACAAGCTGTGCTCGATGATCTCAGGGAGGAGACATCGGAAGAGTCCGTATTCTTTCTCGAGCTTGACCTGGGGAACCTCGACTCCATCAAGGCCGCTACCGAAGACTTCCTCAGAAGGGAGACTCAGCTCCATACCCTCTACAACAACGCGTAAGCCCTCGCAGTGCCCTCGCGTACAAGGGCTCACTAGATAATGAACGCAGTGCCGTCTCGTACGCACCCACCGACCGTAAGACGACCCAGGGTTACGGTGTACAATTCGGAACGAACGTATTAGGTGCGAGATGACGGAGTTTCCCGAAATGCCATGTCCTCATATACACGCACCCGCAGGCCATTTCTATCTCACCAAGCTACTCCTCCCCACTCTTATTGCAACGGCTGGGGTGTCGCGGCCGAAGACTGTGCGAGTTATCAACGCGAGCTCGATCGTCCACTATATGGCAACGCGAGAGGGTATCCGATGGTCAACGATCGGCAAAGGCGACGAAGCAGCTGTTGGGCGCAGGAAGCTTGGCATTGCCAGGCTCAATGGTCAGAGTAGATTGGTTGGTCCACGTTTCCCTTCGCAAAAAGTACGAGATTCTGATCCCCCAAAAGGGAAATATTCTCTTCTCGAATGAACTCGCACGACGATTCGAAGTCAACGGGATCGTATCTATCTCCCTCTATCCGGGAGCCATCAATGCGGATTTCTCGGGTGCCACAACGTCGTTCCTGATGCGGGCCAGGAAGATGCTCGCGGCGCTCATTTGTTTCCTTATCCAAGGCGGAGATTTGGACGCCGTCACGGATGATGTTCGTCACGGTCGCACTGGCAGCAACACCTTCGATTATGATCGTCCTTCCCACAGCAACCCCGGCCGCAGCAACCCCGTCCGCAGCAACAATCCCATGGCCGCAGCGAACAATTTTTCTGCGCGAGCTCAAGACGATCCTATCGGAGCCATGTCCACAGCACATGATCATATGGCCGAGCTTTCTGGAGCGTCTTACCGCGCTGTCACCTCCTTGTACGCCGGGACTGATCTCGCTGCAGGCGACCTTAATGGCAGGGTGCGTTACCCGGTCCCCGGACTTGTTGTTGCCTCTGGAATATCAACTTACCGTATGTGTAACATCTCGCTTTACAGTATCTCACCGCCTGGGCTCGACGCACACTTCCCCATAGGAAGGCGCTCGACCGGAATCTAGCGGCAAGGTTGTGGGACTGGTGTGAAGACCAGGTCAAAGATAGAGAGCCGGTCAAAGTGGTCAAGGAGGAGCCGGTGAAGGCGAAAGAGCTGGCCAAAGTGGAAGAGCCGGCCAAAGTGGAAGAGCTGGCCAAAGTGGAGGAGCCGGTCAAAGTGGAAGAGCCGGTCAAAGTGGAAGAGCCGGTCAAAGTGGAAGAGCCGGTCAAAGTGGAAGAACCGATCAAAGTGGAAGAGCCGGCCAAAGAGAAAGAGCAAGCCAAAGACGAAGATGTTAAGGCCAAGGAGTGATCACCTCTCCATCGCCCGACGTTGCAACCGATACCTTTTGTACTATTTGATCCTTTTTCTACTGGGCTAATCTCTTACTCTACGTTTTATGGACACACGACTATCTTGTATGAAATAGTAGTGTTTATGTAGTTACTTTGTCCCCTCAAATGACCACGCTTGGCACATGCAAATGAAGAAAATACCTGTGACAGACAAACCCAGTGGACGGTAGTACAGTACATCTCTGTATCATACAAACCGTTCACGAGCCGATCTCTCACATCACGTTCAAGCTTGCGGAGAGGGCCATCAGTGGATGCCAGTGACAGCAGCTCGTAGGGCTGGCGCAGATAACGAGACTTGTGGTGCATACATTACGATAAATAATATTTATATAATGATCATTATTTTTATTTTAATATATAGCTATGAATACGTAAAATGTACCTCGCTGCTCCGGGCCCGACTTCGTCACTCAAGTTCGAGTGCGTGCAAGGCCTGAGGCGTGTCGCGGGATTGATCATGCTGGCGGGCCAAGGCATCCTAGCAGCGTGAAAGTACTGAAATTCTACTTCGCGGGAAAGAGGTTTGTGATATGGTGGATGGCATAGCCAAGAGTGGCGCTATCCGCTACCTGCCACTGGAAGTGGCCCAAAGGTCTGAGAGCTGTCGTGTGTGCCGGCAATCCGTGAGATTTAACTCGGCCAGTGACAACGAATAGTTGAATATCTCGATGTTTGTTACTAGTTTGACCTTGAGATAAGAGGGCTGAAGACTAAAGTTTCCCAAAAGCAGACCTGGACGTCAAGACTTCGTCGCTCGACGAGATGTCCATGCTACAGCACCACGTAACCACGTTATGTTCATTAAACTGTTTCGCTATCTGGAATGGAAAAATACAGGAAATAGGCTACATTGCATTTTGATAACGTGAGACTTCGGATTGTTCTACCAGTTGCTACATGAATTCCGAGCGACATAGGGGACAACTTGAAGAATGACTCGTGTTGAACCACTGTAATTTTAAGCCAAGGTGTGTCACTGGGGATATCGAAGGCAAATACCTTATATAGACACGAAGAATGGAAACGATTCTTGCACGTTTTGCATGGCTTTCGGGGGAGAGTGCCGTCGGTGAGATTAATGATGCTAGGGTATATGTCAACTCTCCGCGCTCAGTTAAAAGATACGCGATACAAAACTTACGAGTAGCAGATCGCGCACTCCGTTTGACCCTCAAAGTGTAAGGTGACGTTCTTCTTGAAAAGACTAATCGCGTCGACGATGTGCCCGTTCTGAGAGACGTTATCAGCGACGACAGATGACGCGATTCAAGGCCGTGGATGCACGTACCTGAGACCAAACGATTTGTTCCACTCCTAGAAGCCATCTCCGCCAACGCGTCTCAGGGACACCTATGATTTTCGAATCCTTGACTGTGATCCGCTGTAAGGGCCAATCATTCGGAATTTTCAGCGTAAGTTCCAATTGATGCTCGTCGATGTTGTAGGCAGCGGTCACTTCGTTGACTACGCTGGCCACTTTGACTGTGAGGTTTTCAGCGTTCAGCTCCTCGACGCCCTCTGGATTCTTGATGTGAGCTAGCTCGGTGTTGATTATGACGGGGGAGAAGTGCGTCGCAGTATACTTTGTGACCGACGTGAACAAGTTTTTGTCCTTGCAATCTGCTAGCCACGACCGCACGAGGGAAGGTATGGTTAGGAGAGCTCGATAATAGACGTGAGCAGCGAGAAGCTGGGCGCTTATGGGGTTGCCCGCGTCGTATACTGATGAAAGTATGAGTTCGAGCCCAAAAACTAAATAGAATGACATCTTACACTCAACGTAGAAGTGGTCTACCGACCATATTTCTAACTTAACAGCTTTACTGATGCCCTCGTATAGCTGAAGTAAATGAAGAATTAGGGGAATGAAGTGTGTGTCTACTAATCCAAGTTCTTGTAGGTGTTCCGAATATCCAGACTTGACCTTCATGGACTGCGGAGGTGGCTCGAATTTTTGAAGCATTGACGGAAGTAAATGGAGGTACTTACCGCATTTGTATACAAATCCAAGACAATCATCCAGCCAAGTAAGGTCCCGAACGTTCTCTACAACAAGATTGGTAGAGCTAACCAACCACGATTTCCACGACGCACCGAGTTTGGATCCTCCTCGCTATCGATGACTTCAAGGGATTGTTGAAGTAATGACACCAGTTCCAAGGGCAGCAGAGACTTGACAACGGACTCTGAGTCCACACCCGCTTCGATCACGAGGTGCTCTGTACGTTTGTGTGCCGCCTCCCGTAAAAGATCATAAGTCTTTTTTTGCACACTCGCCGATGGGTCTAGCAGAAGATGCGACATCTATACGGCGCCCAGCCCCGTGGTTAGCGTGGGGGTGGTGAGAACGAAACAAAAATGCTCGCCTTGGACAAAGTGGTGTGGTCCACCAAAGACGAGGGTAAGTTCTGCATGGTGGATAAAGCCGCCTCGCGACATACAGCTCGAGGGATTGACGCGGGTACAGAACCTAAAGTGGGTGTGACATGGAAAATGGTACGAATGAAAGAACTTCTTGTAAATACCTGGTTCCGATGCAACGATATCCCTTAACAAGGTGAGCACCGTCGTCTCGCGACGCTTCCAATCAGCACGTAGCGCCTTGTTATAGAGGACATGGTCTTGAATCACTTGAATGAGCCTGATCGTTCTCCACAGAATTGTAAGGGTCGTGTCATCTTCGAACGAGGCATTCTGCGCGCAAATGTTTCAGTCATGCCTGAACAAGAGCGAAAGATCACCAAACCTCAAGATTGTTCTCGATCAAGTCGAAAACGAAGTCCCAGTGGGAACCCGAAACGTTCTGTAGGATCGGAACAAGATGGAAAAACACATTCGTGATTTCGCTCTCGACGTCCTCGTCGATATCCTCATCCGACCCAATCCACCCTTGGCATGCCTTCACAAAGTTCACCGCACGCGGTGGTGGCAGGAACGCTACGTCTGAATCTGGGTCGGGCGCCGTGGCAGCGAGACGACGTAATAATAGTAGGCCGTCCGAGTTGGCTTTGCTTGCGGTTACGCCCAGGATTCCAGCCGCAAGCTCATTACGGTATCGATCAAGACGAGGAGGTTCAGACCCAGACTGCGCGACGCAGAGTGCGATTGCAAGGGAAGTCTCGGGAGCTTCACAGTTCCATCACGATGATATTCTCGCAAAAATAAATATGATAGACTCACAGTTTTTTTCTATCCTGCGAGCTAAGAACAACCACTGATCTGCTTCCTCCCTCAAGGAATCACGCAAAACATGCCGCAATACCGTGTAGAGTATCCGGGAGTGAAGGCTGTCGTCTTCTTTTTGAGCGCGCTCAATCAGATCTATGGTGAAACCCGATAAGTCCCCCGATGGACTGCTACGCTTTCCATTCAACAAGGACGTGACAACATCCACACGCCAGTTTTCGTCGGCGACAGCTGTCGTCAGAAGGTACGTCGTCAGCTGTTGCGCTTTGATTACAAGGTCTTGCAGCATGTCCTTTGCTGCAACCCGAGAAAATGCCGGGTTTGGCAGCGACGGTACTTCGAGAAGTTCTTCCGCGTAAATCGCCAGAGCAAGGAAATGTCGGAACGCCCAAAGGTTAGTCCGTGCCAGATCCCTGTTCTCCGTGTATGAGTACAGCAAGGCCATGACCCCACGGGCATAAACGCCGAGTCCTTGTTGATCGGCTTCACAATCAGGCCCTTCTGCAACAGCAAATGACGATGGTGGTGGAATAAGAGGGTGAATGATCGCCAGACTTGGAATCGCTGGATCTAGGCGAAGGTTGCACAGCAGGTCATCGAGGTGTCTGCTCGTAGGGAGTAGATCGTCTAGCCCAGAAAGAAGTTCCTCGATGCCACCAATTGTCGTAGCGCGGAGGATATCCAAAGGGCTTTCCTTACAGTGAGCGCTATATACATTTCGTAGCTCATTAAATCTTACCTTACGAGTATGGAAGTATGGAAGATAGCGTCTTGCAAGCGTACGCAGATCGCCGCACCTACCCGCTTTTGCAAACTGGTAGGTGCGCTCCCCAACCACGACATCCAAATCTTTTGTGCGGCAGGGAAGTCGGGTACTGACAGCGCCTTTGGCAGTAAAAATGCGAGAGTAAAGATGTCTGGAACAAGTGAGAGGGCAAGGCTTTCTTCAAGAGCAAGCTTTGACCGGGTCTCGAGGCAAACGGCGAGAACGTCGACCAATACGCCCAGTTCACCCACGTTCTCGTACTCTCCGTGAAGGATACGCGAGAGGTCCTCGCCAAAAGTGGCAACCACCTGTTGAAAGAATGTATCAAACGATTCGTCCGCCACGAAATACTCTTTGGGTCTTATCAGAAACTTGAAACGGTGAGATACCTAACCGTACCTGAGTATCGGATAATACGGAGAAGCATAGGCAGTGCATCCGGGTTGGCAGAGTCTATAGCATCAGAGAGTATGGCGCCGATCGACCTGTCAAATCCATTCTGTGAAGGCTTCAAGTGATCAGGAAGAGTGCGTCGCTCTGCTGCATCCAAAAGGTGCGGAAGCACGACGTAGATGGGCTGTGACGGTAGCGATTCGAGAAGGGAGCGCCAGACTTCGAGCGTAACTCTATGGTTACCGCGAATTGAGAGGTAGGTCGTCAAAAGTCTGGGTGCCGCATTTAAGATCTTGCCGGCGTGGTCCAGAATGATCCCATCCAGCACCTCATGAATGAAAGATTTTTAAAAGAATGACATATCACCAAAATGAAGCACCCCTACCTCGGCTTGGTCAACCACCGTGAAAAGGTTGTCCCCGAAAACATTGATAAGATCAAGCAATATGTCAAGTGATCGGCTAGAGTGCTTCTCCCTTGTCAGCAATAGCAGCACTTCCCGACTCTGCTCCAGTACTCTTCCTAAGATTCGTTGGAATAGTTTGTCCGAAACGGAACGTGGATGAGTCCCCTCCACAAATGTTGCATGGAAAGCCTTGAGTAAGGAGAAAAGAAGTTGTGTGTTCGACCCGGCTGCAGAGTCAGAGTCCGCTGTCATCCCAGGTACGAGGACGTCCCATGCTGCATCGAACAGACCTGCACAGCGGACACCGTCTCAGCGTCTGATTAGAGATAAAATGGATATGAATACCCTCGTCGATCGCGTTCAGCCTGGACAAGCTCTTCGCGATCAACTCTCCTGCGACACCCTCCTCCACTCTCAACCTCCTCGACGTACATGCCTCCCACACCCTCGTATATTGCTCACACACAAGCACCTTCTCTGCATCCTCGCGGTACATAGAGTCTACCTCCTCGCGGGCACTACGTACGCGCCGCACTATAAATACAAGGCATTCAAGTAGAGCGGCAAGGAACGCGGCAGACTTGGATGTACGATCGAGGGCACTGAAGGCACGTCCATCGACGGCGGCCCAGAATGAGGAGAAGAACGGGCTAGCGGGGATGTCGGAATCAGAGTAGAGTAGGATCTGCGGAGGGCCAGTTCCAGGGTTATAGAGCAGTAAATCAGAGTGAAAAGTACGAACAGAGGATGGGATTGAGAAAATGACCAGGATGACAGCAGGATAGCCCTGTATCGGCGAACCACCACAACCAAGCTCCAAGAACTGCAAAAAGTTCGCGAAACCAGGTGAGCGCCTGTCTTTGGGAACGGGCACAGAAGCAGGTTGTATCTTTGGCTCTTCTCTCGCATCGAATCCGCCGTCTTCCTCGTCAGACTCACTCTTATTTGTTTGATGGAGTTCAAACGAAGCATCAATCTCCCAGGCGCGGGGTAAATCTGCGGTGGATGGGCACTCCGCCACCAAAACGACTAAACCCAGAACAAGGCTTACCTTTGAGGGACTTCAGCAGGGGCCGCCACATCGTTCCCCTAACCTGCTCGCTCGGCTCTGTGAAAGATGAACGCAGAATCGCAACGGAAAGCTTGGGAACCAGGCTAGCAATTACATCTATATATCCCACCTAGTTTGTCACCTCCGGGACGTGGAGTGGGGATGGCGTACCTGGCCAGTTCTCCAACAATGTTTGAAGTAATGTCCATGCATAAGCTCGAACGCCAGGTTGCGCATGTCCAAAGCTCTCAACATCCGCGAAGGAACATTGTTGTGCTTGAGAAAGAGAGCTCCACACCCTCGAATCGGAGAGAATATCAAGTACATCATCGGCTAGCTTGCGTCCAGGTCCCCGGGAGTGAATATCTACATACACCTGAGAAGCGCGAACAACAAATAACTGCAAGGCACTCGTACCCAAAATCCATTGCAGCCCACCGAGAGCACCGATGCGTAGCCGCGCCCGTCGGTCGGTCTCGGTCTCCTCCTCGGTCTCACCTTTCGCACGCGCCATTGGTTCATGATCTGTCCTCCGAGTCTGCGCCGCGGAGAAAGTCGGAACTGGCCTCCCGCGTATGGTCCTCGGAACGACTACATCAACGGACACCTGCACCGGATTCAAGTACGCATGCAAAGCGAGCGGGTCGAGCAGCGCACGCTGAACAAACCCAAAAAGCGCGGCCAACTGCGCATCGTCCAACAGGAGTTTCCGGTCGTCACCCCCTTCGTCGTTTGCTCGGGTGAGGGAGACGTGCGCGTCCCAGGAGCGCTGGGCAGCGAGCGCAACGGGTCGCTCAGGGTCGCGCGTTGCCATGCACCAGCTACCGAGGATGCACTCGACCTGTTCCGTGGACGCGACCTCGAGGAGGTAGAAGACCATTTGCGCGCGTAGCGGTTCAATGCGGAGGACATCCGCGTGAACGTCAAGCGCCAGGGTACGCAGGCGGCGGGATGGGTGCAGGAAGAGCGCAGGCACATGATACATCTGCCAAAAATCCAAAGCCGAAGTTCAAATATCGAGCTAGATCGCGTCGTGGAATTCACGTACCCAGACCGGTAGCGAGGCGGTGAGCGCTTCGAGCCGCGCAAGATCTTCCACATCTTGATGATCATCGTCGTCAATCAGAAAGCGCACATGGTCGAGCCATCCTGCGCGCAGCTCCTCGAGCGCCTTGCTCTTCGTCACGGTATCCTTCTTACTCAGTCCACGCCAAACGACGAGAAGAGCCGCTGGCAAGCGCTGCGCGAGTCCGAGAGTGTCGACTGGGTCCTGCTGCACTGCTTGCGGCTTCACAGGTGGCACATACGCCTTCTTTCGCGGCGGCTCCTTGCCCTTACCCTTGTCTTTTCCCTTGGACTTCTTTTCCTTGGGCACGTTTGGCACGTCGGTGGGTGGAGCATCCTTTGTGGCGGCCTTACGTGCGTGCTTCTTGCGCGTAGTGGAGGATGAGGATGAATTTGATGCACCCCTGGCCATATGGCGCGGTCAGATAGATGGCGTGAGTTATTGGATGTAAGTCGGTGGTCGAGGGTATTCCAGATAAAACTCATCGCGCTGAGTCAGCCACCCTTATCACAACACGTGCAGCATATGAGGTGATGTCATACTCTGTCATTCGTAGTGGAAGCCACGGTGGTGTACAGTACAGTTGTCGTAATAATTGGAAACACATGACATGAAGCGCACAAGGAAGGTATTCGAGTATTCGGGGCAAAAGACCACTGCGCAGGAAGTGGAATGGGTGATCAGATAGCCGTCAAGCAAGTCTTACTGAACGTAAGTTTTGTCGTAGTACAATGTCTCGGACTACAAGTCGATCAGCGACAAGTCAGCTGTGAGGTCAGGTGTTAAGATCGTACCGCTCGCCAGGATGCCTGCTGCTGTTGTCTTCTCCTGCAACGGCATCTATCAACGAACAAGGCACCACGAGGCAGTCGGGAATGAACCGCACCGTGATAGATGTGCAATAACCATAAAACTTCCTGGGCGCTGGTGAATACGTTCTCTGTATGGCGCTGAACTTTGTGCGGAAGTCTGGTTCCCGACACGATCAACATGTGACCTCACTATAGAAAGCTAGTGACGCACACTTGGAAGCGGATTCTATATCGTTCGACCTATCATCGTAGCTCTTGACGTATCGTGCGAGACGAATTCCGGACTCCAGCTTGCGTTGGAGAATGTCGCACTTGTTGAGGAATAGTACGAGATCCACCTTGGCCAGTAGCTTGTTTTGGCAGATTCCCTTCCACAATAGTACAGAATCCTCCTGAAGTGGGGTTCTGGACGTTATACGATAAATTTGACTAAATAGAAGGGGCGTACGAGACGGTTCACTTTTGGGTCTTCTATCAGGACTTGGTCAAACGCCGAAATGGGCGCTAGAAAAATGATAGCGTCCACTACCAAGCCTCGTCAAAACGGAGCGCGAAACCCACGTGAATCACCACTTGGCCGATACACTTACCATTATCGAAGAAGGGCACCCATGTCGCTACACGCACCCACCGCATGAAAAGGATGTAAGAGATAACGACCACCCAATAGAGGGATGGCAGCTACATACGCCGCTACAACCGCGCTGTCAGCAGCTGTTCGCGGAGTAGGCTAGAATAGGATTGCGGACGCACCTGGAATCGTGATCCACCGACGTCGACAACTCGCCACTGTCTTCCTCGCTGATCTCCCTCCTCCATCTCGAACTTGTACTCTGAAACACCGATTGTTTTCAATCTCGCTCTCAGTACGTCATCTGCTCAAGTCCATCAACCGAAATGTAACGTTGACCAAGATTGGGTATAGTAGCGCGCACCGTCCGAAGGGACGTAATTGTACTCGGTGACACGCTCCAGATCGTTCAGGAAACTGAAATGAGGACAAGAACCCCGTCAGCCTCATAACTTTGTGACTATTGAGGTGAGGTGACCACACCGAACTCAGGTGGGTCAAAGAGAAATCTAAAAGAAGCACTCACAAACCGCTCTCCTCATCAGGCCGTACACGCCGCAGAGCCAAGATCTCGCGCATGCGCATGCTTTCCCACAGCCGCATCAGGTCAAACCGGCACTCGAACAACACCCGCTGGGCCTCATCAGCCGCCTCAGACGCAACTGCGGTTGCCGGGCGCGCTCCTGCACCGCCAGCACGCCACCTCCCAGGTCGGACGAATATTTCCCTCGCAAGACCAAGGGCAGAGGTGGTGAATCCCACGGGACCGTTTCCAAGGTCCGCGGGTTCATCTTCCGAAGGTGGTACCAGGCGTTCCTTGAGCATGGCTTCGACGTGCTGAAGGGGCTCGAGGCGTTGCACGAGCCCATCAAGCTCGGCATCTTCGCGAACATCTTCACTGGAGCATACGTCCGTATACAACGAATGCGCAGTCGCGTCTCCGAACCGCTCGTCTTCGTCATCATCAAAGTCGGACAGATTGTCTGCGCGCGCCCTGCCCTTGCCCTTCCCGTCTGTCCATACAGAAGCAACCTGCGAACGCGAGTCCCAGCGCGCTCCGGAGAGAGACCGCGCCCGGGTGCGGGAGGTCTGCCGACGATGAACGGCGAGTGCGGCGAGGATGGTGTGGATAGAACGAATGATGTTTAACTGAATGATGACGCGCCAATGTATGCGCTCCTCATGAAATGCAGTGGGTGTGTAGATGCGTTGAAACTCTAGGCATGACCGGGAGAATCACGCAGGCGTATGGGTGCGCGAGAGAGAAACACTCACGGCGCAGTGTTGTAGACTTGCCTGAGAGCGGGATAAGCGATAGCGGGTGAGAGGAGGAATAGATACACACCAGACTCGCTTTGGCCGAGAAGCAGTACGCGAACGATCTTGAATTTCTTATTCGTTTGTCGTTCGGTGCGGATGGACTCGTCTATTGCCTGAGAAACACGGCGAGCTTCTTCTTCGCGGGCAATACGGATCGCCCTCGCTTCTGGAGACTCATCTGGAGGAGGCCTGAGGGCAGCAGCGAGGGGGTCATCGCTGTCTGTGTGCGAGCGCATGAGATGAGAGATAAGGCAAGAAAGGGTGGTATACGGAGAGGACGGAATGGACAGACACAAGGACAGGACCGAAACTAAAAAGGGCCAACGAGTTGCGCGGAGAGTGAAAATTCGGTTCACAATGAACAATTTCCCAAGGCATACCGTCCCTTGCAACGGCATGACCGCACCTTTACTCTCCTACCTTGACTTGAGTTTTTGGAACGTAATTGAGACTATTCCCACCTCGATGTCGTGATTCTACCACAAATTCGGACATTTTAAGTAACACAGAGAAATCAAAATGATGAATGATCCCGGGCGGCGGGGCATTGTTTGTCGACAAGCGAAGACAGAGTTCCATATTTAGAAATACCCACGACAGACTTGGGTGTTTGTGCCTGATCGAAATCGCCGAGTCGTCGGGCCAGGCATCCCAGGCACCGAGATCCAACAGAGGCAACACGACCACGGCTGATATCGCTATCCAAGTCCCAATCACCCAGACGGTCTTTCCCCTTAGAAAACAACAAAAGCCAAGCCAAACATATCCCTCCATTTCTCATAATTGGCCATCTAAACATATGCAAACCCCCGCTGACCCCGGCCTCTCGTGATCCAGTTACTCCCCATATTGGTGCGTGGCATATGCCCAGCGCTCCTTACCTCCATGCGTCTAATCTCCACTGTCCACCTGCCTACAGGTACCCCGTCCCCCTGATCATCCAATAATCTCGGTCATGGGAGTGGGCCGGGCCGTCCTTCCACCGCCTATCCCCTGGTGACGTTGCAACTCGTATCCTGTACGCCAGGTACCGGCATCACTTGAGACCGAAACTCGTCCCGGTCATGCGGGACCCGACATTGCCTGCAGGCAGTGGCGTGACTTCCAGAACATGATGATGATGAGAAACGCAAATTTCCGTCGCCGAAAGCCGGGTGTTGCCTAACTCGACACGTCCACGTACATGCATACAGTGCAGATGGTTCAAATGCTGCAGCACGCCCTAACGTTCCTTCAGTACTACTACGTCATCGGTGCCCTCATTCTAGGTATTGTCACGGGTCGGGTCAACCCGCACGGGTACCGGGTAGGGTATGAACGGGTACGGGTCCGGGTAGGCATTCTGCTACCCGTCCGAAACCCTTACCCCATGCGCGGGTAGCGCGGGTACTTATTGGTGCATGGGCTGACTGAGGGCTCTTCAAACCGCTGCCGCTGCCTCCTTCACAGACACCGCCACCCCTCTCTGCCCGACAGTCGTCGTTTCCTTCAGTTCACCGATTCCTCTGCCTGTTCTC
>Ga0137397_10002274_pt1 | contig 13454 bp, 10 predicted proteins | sample czorhiz116metaG_FD_106658 | JGI IMG/M metagenome (GOLD analysis project Ga0137397, IMG submission 106658) | Vadose zone soil microbial communities from Angelo Coast Range Reserve, California, USA - czorhiz1.16 metaG | ecosystem: Environmental > Terrestrial > Soil > Vadose zone | place: USA... | reverse complement strand
TCATCCAGAACATCCACCGCTACGCGCTGTACCTCGCGATCCCAGTGCTCGCGATCCTCTGGTGGGACGCGATCCAGGCGTTCAACTTCGGCGGGCACTTCGGCATCGGCCTGGGCACGCTGATCATGGTCACGTACGTCCTGCTGCTCTCCGGCTACACGCTCGGCTGTCACGCGGCGCGGTACCTCGTCGGCGGGTACCTCGATTCCTTCCACCGCAAGTCGCTGTGCTTCCGGCTCTGGGAGTTCGCGACCAAGCTCAACGAGCGCCACTCGCGCTGGGCGTGGTTCAGCCTCTTCGGCGTCGCCCTCACCGACCTCTACATCCGCCTCTGCGCCACGGGTGTGATCGTCGACCCGCGGTGGGTGCTGTGACCGAGGACGTCACGCGTCACGAATACGACGTCATCGTTATCGGCGCGGGCGGCGCGGGTCTCCGCGCGGCCATCGAGGCAAGCGCCATGGGCGTGCGCACCGCGCTCATCTGCAAGTCCCTGCTGGGGAAGGCGCACACGGTCATGGCCGAGGGCGGTATCGCGGCGGCGATGGGGAACGTCTGGAAGGAGGACAACTGGAAGGTCCACTTCCGCGACACCATGCGCGGCGGCAAGCTGCTGAACAACTGGCGCATGGCGCAGATCCACGCGCAGGAGGCGCCCGAGCGCGTCCTCGAGCTCGAGGAGTGGGGCGCGCTGTTCGATCGCACCAAGGATGGGCTGATCCTGCAGCGCGACTTCGGAGGACATCGCTACGCGCGGCTCGCGCACGTCGGCGACCGCACCGGGCTCGAGATGATCCGCACGCTTCAGGACCACGCGGTGCACAAGGGCATCGACGTCTACATGGAGACGACGATGTACCGCCTGCTGCGCGAGGACGGCCGCATCTCCGGCGCGATCGGCTATGACCGCCAGACCGGCGCGCTGGTGCTGTTCCACGCGAAGGCCGTGATCCTCGCGACCGGCGGTGTGGGCAAGGCCTGGAAGATCACCTCGAACTCGTGGGAGTACACCGGCGACGGCTTTGGGATGGCGCTCGACGTCGGCGCGGACCTCATCGACATGGAGATGACGCAGTTCCATCCCACGGGCATGGTCGCGCCGACGAGCGTCCGCGGCCTGCTCGTCACCGAGGGGGTGCGCGGGGACGGCGGCACGCTGAAGAACGCCGCCGGCGAGCGCTTCATGTTCAAGTACGTGCCCGAGTTCTTCCGCGCTGAGACCGCCGACAACGAGGCCGAGGCGGACCGCTGGTACGAGGACAAGCGGAACAACAAACGCACGCCGGATCTGCTGCCGCGCGACGAGGTCGCGCGCGCCATCAACGCCGAGGTGAAGGCCGGTCGGGGGAGCCCGCACGGCGGCGTGTTCCTGGACATCGCCTCCCGACGCTCGCCCGACTACATCCGGAAGCGATTGCCCTCCATGTACCACCAGTTCATGCAGCTCGCGGGCGTCGACATCACCAAGACGCCGATGGAGGTCGGCCCGACGCTGCACTACATCATGGGTGGCGTCCGCGTCGATGCGGACTCGGCCCAGTCGACGGTGCCCGGTCTCTTTGCCGCCGGGGAGGTCGCAGCCGGTCTACACGGCTCGAACCGCCTCGGCGGCAATTCACTCTCCGACCTGCTGGTCTTCGGACGCCGCGCGGGTCTGTACGCCGCCGAGTACGCGAAGCGACTTGCGCGCATGCCCCTGATCGACGAGGCACAGGTCACGAAGTACACGCGCGAGATCACGGCGCCGCTCGAGCGCCATCTGGGGGAGAACCCCTACACCCTGTACGCCGAGCTGCAGGAGACGATGCAGGACCTCGTCGGCATCATCCGCACGGAGAGCGAGCTGCAGCAGGCGGTCGTGCGCATCGACGCGCTGCGTGCCCGCGCCGGCGGCGCGGCGGTCGCCGGCGGGCGCGTCTACAACCCCTCGTGGCACCTCGCGCTCGACCTACAGACCCTGCTCCTCATCTCGGAGGCGGTGACGCGATCCGCGCTCATGCGCGAGGAGAGCCGCGGCGGGCACACCCGCGACGACTTCCCGAAGCCCGACCCGGCGTGGGGCAAGAAGAACGTCGTCACGCGCAAGCGCGCCGGGCAGCTCGAGCTGCGTACCGAGCCGCTGCCGGTCATCCCCGAGGAGCTGCAGGTGCTCATCGGCGACGACAAGCCCGGAGCCCCCGTCGCCGTGCCGGTCGAGGCGGGTAAGGAATGAGCGGCGTGAAGATGCGCATCTTCCGCGGCGACGCCAACGGTGGCGAGCTCGTCGATTACACCGTGCCGCTCGATCCGGGCATGGTCGTGCTCGACGTCGTGCATCGGGTGCAGGCGACGCAGGCACCCGATCTCGCGGTCCGCTGGAACTGCAAGGCCGGCAAATGCGGATCGTGCAGCGCGGAGATCAACGGCGCGCCCGCCCTCATGTGCATGACCCGCATGGACACGTTCAAGGAGGGCGAGGACGTCACGGTCACGCCGGCGAAGACGTTTCCGGTCATTCGCGATCTCGTGACCGACGTGTCCTTCAACTACGAGGTGGCGAAGACAATCCCGGCGTTCAAACCGAAGCCGAAGGAAGCCGATGGCACGCGCCGCATGTACCAGGAGGACGTGGAGCGGGTGCAGGAGTTCCACAAGTGCATCGAGTGCTTCCTGTGCCAGGACGTGTGTCACGTCATCCGCGACCACGACGAGAACAAGAAGGTCTTTGCCGGTCCGCGCCTCTTCGTGCGCCTCGCGGCGCTCGAGATGCATCCGCTCGACACGAACGACCGCACCGAGCTCATCCGTCAGAAGTACGGCCTCGGGTTCTGCAACATTACCAAGTGCTGCACCGACGTCTGCCCCGAGCACATCCACATCACCGACAACGCGATCATCCCGCTCAAGGAGCGTGTCGTGACCGGCACGTACGATCCGATCGGCTGGGCCCTGCGGCGCATGCGCGGCACGCCTGACTAGCCGCCTCGTCTTTCAGATCGTCCTCGGCATCGTGATGGCCCTGCTGCTGCTTGTGTTCGTCATCCAACCGGCCGTGGCGCGCGGGGGGTTCGGGGAAATACTTATCGTCGCCGGGATCTTCCTCGCGATCCTCTTCATCGAACGCTGGCTCCGGACGCGCTGAAGGCGCGCCGACCCGCGCATCCTGATGCCGAGATGACGCTGGAGCGCGTTCGCTCGGGTGCTAGGCTCGGGCGCCGAGGGGCCGGATGAAACCACTCCCGCGTGCCGTTTTCCTGCTGATCCTCGTGAGCGTCGCCTTGGCCGTCCCGCTGCTGATCCTCGGCGGCATGGACGCGTCGCAGGGGCGAGCACGACTCGATGTGATCGTGCCGCTGCTCGGGCTCGCGTTCCTGCTCTCGCTTCGCCCGATCCGCGTGCTGGCCAACACCGAGCTCAGCCCCTCCGACGTCGCGGTCCTCACCGGCATCGTCCTGCTTCCGCCCGGCGCGGTCGCGCTCGTGGCCGCGGGTGGCCGCATCCTCACCGACCTCTTCACGCGTAAGCGTCCGGTGCAGATCATCCGCAACGCCGCCGCGGTGACGATCGCCACCGGCCTGGCCGCGCTGGCGTACCGCGGGGTACTCGGGCAGTTCTGGGACGCCACCGACCCCGCCGCCGCCACGATCCTCGCGGGCGTCGTCGCGGTGCTGGTCCTGGTCGGCGCGGATATCGGGCAGATCGTCCTGCTCCAGCGCGCGCTGAAGACGATCACGTTCGACCGCGCGGCGTGGCAGTGGGTCACGCGCACCATGCGTGCGCAGCTCCTCTGGAGCTTCGCCGCGGTGATCACGCTGCAGGTCGTGCTCATCGAGCCGTGGTTCCTCGTGCCTGGCGTCCCGCTCTTCGTGATGGGGTATCTCGACATCCGCGCGCGCTTCGCCGCGGAACGGCGCGCGCGCCTACTCGCCACGCTCGTCGAGGTCGGTCACGCCGTCGGCATGTCGCTCGATCCGGTGACCGTGTTCCGCGAGGTCTTCGCGCAGGTCGGCAAGGCGCTCGACGTGGACGCGTTCTACGTCGCGATCGCCGACCGCGACCGCGGAGTCCTGTCGTTCCGCTACCTCTACGAGAACGGCCATGAGATGGCCCCGGAGGAGCGTCCGATCGAAGGCACCCTGGCAGGAGTCTGCATCGCACGCGACCGCGCGATCCTGCTACGCGACGCCGATCAGGACCGCGAGCGTCTCGGCCTGCCAGAGCGCAGCGCCTGGGGCACGCTGGTCGAGCGCTCGCTGATGGTCGCGCCGCTTCGCCTCCACGGGCGCGCGGTCGGCGCGATCTCGGTACAGAGCGCGCGGGCGAACGCGTACGACCAGGGAGACCTGGAGCTGCTCTCGGCCATCGGCAACGAAGCCGCGACGGCCATCGAGCGCGCCGATCTCTACGAGCGCACCACGGCCCTGTCGCGGCGTCTCTTCGAGCTCCACCGTCTCGGCGTCGAGCTCGCGACGCATAAGGAGCTTGGATCGCTGGTGCGGGTGTTCGCCGAGAACGTCGAGCAGCTCGTCGCGGCGTCCGCGGTCGCGATCTACATGGATGCCGGCGACAACCTCGAGTTCTCGTACACCACCGGCACCGCGCCGATGGACGTGCGAACGATCTCGAAGACCGCCTCCCCGGTCATCGAGCGCGCGGTCACGAGCGGCGATGGCGCGGAGGCGCACGACCGCGAGGGCGAGGCCGAGAGCACGCGTCAGGGTCTGCAGCGCTTCGGCCACAAGACCATCTTCATGCAGCCGTTGCGCGTCGCCGACCGCCTCGTGGGCATGGTCTTCGTGACCTGGCACGAGATCCATCCGGTGAAGGGGGAGGAGCGCGAGCTCCTCGGTGTCCTCGCCGGCATCGGCGCGGCGCAGATCCGGGGCTTGCAGCTCTACCGGGAGCTCGACGACGCGTACCTCTCGACGGTCGGCACGCTCACGGCGACGATCGAGGCCCGCGACCAGTACCGCGAGGACCATCAGCGCCGGGTCGCCGCGGATGCGGTCGCCGTCGGCGAGCGGCTCTCGCTGGCCGAGGACGAGCTGCGCGACCTGCGCTACGCGTCGCTCTTCCACTCGATCGGCAAGATCGCGATCCCCGGCGCGATCCTGGCGAAGCGCGGACCGCTCACGCCGGACGAGCGCGCCATCGTCGAAGAGCATCCCATCCTCGGCGCGCGCATCCTCGAATCGATCCGCTTCCTGCGCAGCGTCGTCCCGATCGTCCGCTCCGGCCGCGAGCGCTGGGACGGGACCGGCTATCCGGACAAGAGCAAGGGTGAGGCGATCCCGCGCGCGGCGCGGGTGTTGCGCATCGTCGTCGACTACCACGCGATGCTCGTGGACCGCCCGTACCGCGTCGCGCTGCGGCCTGAGACGGCGCTGGCGGAGCTGCGCCGCCTCGCCGGAAGCTGGTACGACCCGAACATCGTGACCGAGTTCACGACGATGATCGAGGCGCGCGGCACGATCCAGGCGGTCGAGGACGAGGTCGGCACCACCAGCCGCGAGCTCGCGATCCTGGCGGAGCTGACTCCGGAGTTCCACACGCTCCTCGACCTGCAGCAGCTGCTCGATCGCATCCTGCAGATCCTCCAGCGCAATGTCCCCGGCGCGAGCTTCACCATCCTGCTGCGCGACGAGAAGACCGAGGATCTCGTCGTGCGCGCGGCGGCGGGCAACTGGATCGCCATCGATTCGCCGATGCGCGTGCCGGCGGGACGGGGCATCTCGAGCTGGGTGATGGAGCACCGCGAGCCGCAGAACATCGAGGACGTGCGCGCCGATCCGCGTTACGTCGGCGATCCGAACGTGCGCTCGGAGATGGTCGTCCCGCTCGTGTCCGGCGGACGAGCGATCGGCGTGCTGATCCTCTCGCACAAGACCGTCGCCGCGTTCTCGCAGCGCGACCTGATGCTCATGCAGACCGTCGGTGCGCAGATCGCCGCGGCCATCGATGTCGCCGAGCTCCACGAGCGCCTGAAGCGCGCTGCGAACACCGACGCGCTCACCGGACTGCACAACTACCGCTACTTCTACGACCGCCTCGAGGAGGAGATCGCGCGTGCCGAGCGCCGCTCGGCGCCGCTGGCGGTGGCGTTCTTCGACCTCGACAAGCTGAAGAACGTCAACGACACGCACGGCCATCTTGCGGGCAACGAGGTCCTGCGTCTGCTCGGCCAGACCATCAGCGGCCACGTGCGCACCGAGGACGTGCCCGCGCGGTACGGCGGTGACGAGTTCGCGATCGTGATGCCCGACACGCCGCGCGACGAGGCAGACAAGGTGGTCACGCGGCTCATGGAGATCCTCGACGGGAAGATGGTCGACCTGCCGAATGGCCGCCGCATTCCGATGCCCGACCTGTCGTGGGGCGTCGCGTCCTATCCCCTCGACGGACAGACCGCCCGCGAGCTGGTCGAGAACGCCGACACCCGCGCGTATGCGAGGAAGCGATCCCGCTAGCCGAGCTCCGCGCGAAGCGTCTGCACGACTGCAGGCTCACCCCTGATCGGAAGCTGCGGACCATCGACGATGCGCTGGGCTTCTTGATGGACCGCTACCTGCTCACGCTCACGCAGGACTCGAGCCTGCCCTCGCTCTTCGGAGCCACGCACGAGGAGGCTTACGACGCGACGAAGAAGGGTTTCGCGTCTTGGCCGAAGACCAAGTGGAGCTGGGGTGGGGAGCTCGCGCAGCACGAGAACGTGTTCGAGACGAAGCTGCACCGCGGAAAGACATTGTTCCTCTCACCCGAGGGCGCGCGCGCCGCGGATCCCCTCTGCCGCGCCGCGCTGGAGGAGGCCGAGTCGGGCGAGGACGACCGCGCGCGCCTGGTGCGCCATCTGAAATCGGCAGGGCCGAGCACGGTCGAGGATCTCAAGAGCGAGCTCGCGCTCGACGCGAACGCGCTGCGAAAGGTGCGCGAGGGCCTCGAGAAGAGCGGCGCGGTCGTGTCGCGTGGCGTCTCGGTCGAGGACAGCAAGGGCGGGCATCGCCACTCGAGCGTGCTGTCGCGCTGGGATCAGGTGTGGCGCAAGCCGTGGAAGGCGACCGAGGACACCGCGCTCGACGAGCTCATCGTGCTCGGCGTGCGTGCCGCGGTCGTCACGCACGAGGACGAGGTGCGCACCTGGTTCACCTGGCCGGTCGAGCGCCCCACGATCAACGCGCTCGTCACCGCAGGCAGACTGACGCGGCCTGCCTCGGGGTACCTCGCCGTCGCTTCCTAGCCCGCCGCTAGCCTCGGCGAAGTGAGCGGATTCAGCGACAGCCTGCGTGCGGAGTTCCCGTCGCTCGCCCGCGCGGTCGGCGCATTCCGACTGCCAGCCGTTGCACAAGAGCCGGCGCCGTGGGCCGTGGTGTCGGCCCTCGGGGCATCGCTGCTCGTCGCGTCCGTTCTTCGCCTGGTGCTGTTCGTCGCGCCGAGCTCGCTCCAGGCTCCGTCATTTCCGCTGCCGCTCGGCGCGACCTGGAACTCGATCATCACGCTCGCCTCGCACGTCGTCGCGGGCGCGGTGCTCTTGCGCGCGGGCGGGCGCGCGGCGCTCTGGTGGTACGCGGGTCTCGTCGCGCTGCAGGTCGCGACGTCGCTCCCGGGGATCCTTCTCTTCTGCGACCGCTCGGGCGGGCAGCTCGGTATGCAGGACGGTGGCTGCAACGTCCCGCTTCTCTACGTCGCCGCGGGACGCGCGCCGGAGTGGATCGGCGTCGCGATCGGCGCGCTCCTGTCTCGCTCGCTCCCGGCACGGGGTCCGGGCGCCAACGTCCTGCTGCGCGGTGCGGGCGCGTACTGGCTCGCGCTGATCGCCCTCGCGACGCCGCTCGGCATGCTCTCGAGCGCGGGACGGTTGAACGATCAGATCGCGCAGACGCTGCTGTACGTGACGGTGAATATCGTCGCCGCGGCGATCGCGGGCTTCGTACTGCGGCGCGCTCGCTTCGCCGCCGCGCTGCTCGTCGCGCTGGCGATCATCGGGCCTGGCCTCGGCTTCGCGGTGCCGCTCGTTCGTAACGGCGGGCCGGATGCGGAGCCGCTGTCGATGACGCTTGCTCGGTGGTCGAGCGTCCTCGCATCAGCGGGGGCGGGTGGCGCGTTAGTGCTCGCGTGGGTCATCGGCCGGAGGCGGGGAACCTTCTTCTAGGGCGGTTGTATGAGTTGCGACCGCGAGCGCGGACGCGCGAACACGCGTGCGGTCGGAGAGTTCTCGTATGACGAATGCCCTGGCGCTTGTGCGCCTGCTGCCCTGGCTGTTCCTCGGACGGCTTGCTGCCGCGTTCGTCGAGATCAGCGCCGCGGTCGTGATCCTCTGCGGCTCGGTCGTCGTCGGCCACTTCCTCGGCGAGTGGCGTGCGTGGTACAGCGACCCGGCGACCGGCCATCCGTGGTCGCCGAGCGCGAAGCCTTCGGCGACTGTCGCCGCCCTCGCGATGCCCGCCGTCGCGATCCCCGTCGGCATCACACAGCGCTCGTTCCTCTGTCGGACGAGCACCGGTGAGCGCCTCGTGCTGGAGCATCCCGCCGAGAACGGCACGTCGGACTGCGTGAAGACCGTGTCGCGCGCTGACGGCACGCATCTGGTGATCGAGACCTTCACCGGCGCGGTCGGCGACTTCGGCGTGATCGCGATGCCGAGCACGGTCCCGGCGATGCGCCTCTTCGCGCCGTCCGCGTGGTCGAGCCCGGTGCTCGTCATGACCGGTGCGCCGACCGCGAACGCCGGAATGGTCATCGTCCTCAGCTGGCAGGGCCGCGCGCCGATCGAGCTCTTCCGCGGAGGCGGGCAGAACGTCGATGTGGCCACGGACGCGTCCGGCTGGCCGCGCATCACGCTGCACTCGACGGACGGGCTCGGCCACTCGAACACCTCTACCTACACGTGGAGCGGGGCAGGGTTCGGGGAGCCGTAGCGCCTAGCTGTTCGCGAACGTCTCAGTTCTTCGCGAAGCCCTTAGCTCTTGGCAAGGATCTCCCTGAACACCAGCTGCAGCACGCCGCCGTGGCGCATGTAGTCGAGGTCGACTGGATCGTCCACGCGCGCGATGGCCTTGAAGCGCACGACCTCGCCAGATGGACGCTTCGCCTCGACCTCGAGCAGGGCCTTCGGCGCGAGCTTCGCGAGTCCCCGGATGGTGAAGGCCTCCTCGCCGGTGAGGCCGAGCGACGCCGCGTTCTGCCCCGGCTGGTACTGGAGTGGCAGCACGCCCATGCCCACGAGATTCGAGCGATGGATGCGCTCGTACGTCTCCGCGATGACCGCGCGCACGCCGAGCAGCAGCGGTCCCTTCGCGGCCCAGTCGCGCGAGCTGCCTGACCCGTACTCCTTGCCCGCGAGCACCACCAGCGGCGTGCGCTCCTTGCGGTAGCGCTGCGCCGCGTCGTAGATCGTGATCTCCTCGCCCGAGGGGATGTGCTTCGTCCACCAACCCTCCCGCTGGACCAGCTGATTGCGCAGCCGCACGTTGGCGAACGTTCCGCGGATGAGGACTTCATGGTTGCCGCGCCGTGTCCCGTACTGGTTGAAGTCGACTGGCTTCACCCCGAGCGACTGCAGGTACTGACCGGCGGGGCTGGTCGGCGGGAACGAACCCGCGGGCGAGATGTGATCGGTCGTGACGGAGTCGCCGACCATGACGATGACACGCGCGTTCGCGATGTCCGTGACGTCCTTCTCGGGGCCGAGGTCCTGGAAGAACGGCGGCTCCTGCACGTACGTCGACTTCGCATCCCACTCGAACATCGCGCCCTTCGGTGAGGGCATCGTCTTCCACCGATCGTCGCCGTCGAAGACCTTGCCGTACTCGGTCGTGTACATCTCCTTCGTGATCGCGGCGGCCATGACCTCGTTCACCTCTTCCTGCGTCGGCCAGATGTCCTTGAGGAACACCGGCTTGCTGTGCTTGTCGTTCCCGATGGGCTGGTCGGCGAGGTCGATCGCGACCGTGCCGGCCAGCGCGTAGGCGACGACCAGCGGTGGTGAAGCGAGGTAGCTCGATTTCACGAGCGGGTGGATGCGCCCCTCGAAGTTGCGGTTGCCTGAGAGCACGGAGACGACGTTGAGGTCGCGCTCCTTGACCTCCTGCTCGATCTCGGGCGTCGCGAGCGGACCGCTGTTTCCGATGCAGGTGAAACACCCCACGCCCACAAAATAGAAGCCCAGCTTCTCCAGTGGCGACGTGAGTCCGGCCTCGTCGAGATAGCGCATCACGACACGTGAGCCGGGCGACAGCGTCGTCTTCACGCACGGCGGCACGGAGAGACCTCGCTCCACGGCCTTCTTCGCGAGCAGACCCGCGGCGACCATCACCGAGGGGTTCGAGGTGTTGGTGCACGACGTGATCGCAGCGATGACGACGGAGCCGTTTTCGACTCCGCCGACCTTCGGCGAGATGTGCGCTACCTCGGCCGATTTGTTCGTGGCGACGGCGACCTGCGTCTGCGCGGCGTCGTTGATCGGCTTCGGACCCTCGGTCGTGCCCGGCTTTGTGATGCCGGTCGTGGGCTGCGGTCCGAGGAACGACTTCCACACCATCGGCAGCTCCACGCGGTCCTGCGGGCGCTTCGGACCGGCGAGACTCGGGCGGACCGTGGCAAGGTCGAGCTCCATCGCCTCGTCGAAGGCCGGCGTGGCTGCGCCGTCGACGCGGAAGATGCCCTGCGTCTTCGTGTAGCGCTCGACCAGATCGACCACGTCACCGCGTCCGGTCTGCTCCAGATAGCGGAGCGACTGGGCGTCGACCGGGAAGTACGCCGCGGTCGCACCGTACTCAGGACACATGTTGGACACGGTGGCCCGATCCTGGACCGTGAGCGACGACAGGCCGTCGCCGGTGAACTCGACGAACTTGTTGACCACGCCGTGCTTGCGCATCTTCTCGGTCAGCGTGAGCACGAGGTCGGTCGCGGTCGTGCCGGTCGGCAGTAATCCGGTGAGCTTCACGCCGACGACGACGGGCCAGGGCATGTACGTGGGCTGACCGAGCATCGCGGCCTCGGCCTCGATGCCGCCGACGCCCCACCCCAGCACGCCAAGGCCGTTGACCATGGTGGTGTGCGAGTCGGCGCCGAACAGCGTGTCGGGCATTGCGACGCCGTCGCGCAGCTGCACCACACGCGAGAGGCGCTCGAGATTGACCTGGTGGCAGATGCCCGCGCCGGGTGGCACGACGCGGAAGGTCTTGAAGGCCTGACCCGCCCACCGGAGCAGCGAGTAGCGCTCGCGGTTGCGCTCGTACTCGCGCTCCAGGTTGCGCTCGTAGACGTCCTTTGCGCCGAAGAAGTCGGCCTGCACCGAGTGGTCGATGATCAGATCGACCGGGATGAGCGGCTCGATGCGCGCCGGATCCTTGCCCGCGCGCTTCATCGCCGAGCGCATCGCCGCGAGGTCGACCGCGGCGGGGACCCCGGTGTAGTCCTGCAGCAGGATGCGCGTTGGTCGGAATGGGACCGAGGTGCCTTCGGGCGGCGCGGCCGGGTACCTCGCGAGGGCGGCGATGTCGCGCTCGCTCGCGCCACCGGTGGCTGCGGCGCGGACCATCTGCTCGAGCAGGATCTTCACGGTCATCGGCAGCCTCGAGGTGTCGCCGAGCTGCGCGAGGGGGAAGTAGCGATATGGGGTGCCCGGGAGCGTCTCGCTCTTGTATGTCGTCATGCCAGTAGATCCCTCACCAGGTCCCGCTCCTTCTCGAGCTCCGCGATCGTCGCGGCAAGCTTGCCCTTCGCGAATTCGTTGAGCGGGACGTTCTTCACGATCTCGTAGCCGCCGTCGCCCTTGCTGCGCAACGGGAACGACGACACGATGCCCTTGGCCACGCCGTAGCTGCCGTCACTCGCGACCGCCGCGCTGAACCAGTCGCCGGCCGGGGTGGGGGTGATCAGGCTCTTCACGTGATCGATCAGCGCCTGCGCCGCGGAGAACGCGCTCGACGCGCCCCGCGCCGCGATCACCGCCGCGCCGCGCTGCTGAACGGCGGGGATGAACTCCGTCTCGAGCCAGGCCTTGTCGACCACGTCGCTCGCGGCCTTGCCCTTGACCTTCGCGTTCGTGAAGTCGGGGAAGAGCGTCGCGCTGTGGTTGCCCCAGATCACGAGCTGCGTGACGTCGCGCACCCGTGCGCCGGCCTCCCCCGCGAGCAGCGAACGCGCGCGGTTCTGGTCGAGCCGCGTCATCGCGGTCCAGCGGTCGTCGGGGATGCCTTTGGCGTTCGCGCGCGCGATGAGGCAGTTGGTGTTGCAGGGGTTGCCCACGACCGCGATCCGTACGCTGGGACTGCCGTACTGCGCGACGGCCTTGCCTTCGTCCACGAAGATCGGGCCGTTCCTGCGGATGAGATCGCCGCGCTCCATGCCCGGGCCGCGCGGGACGCTCCCCACGAGGAGCACCCAATCGGCGTCCTTGTGCGTGACCGCGCGGTCGGAGCTGGCCGTGACCTGGGAGAGCAGCGGGTACGCGCCGTCCTCGAGCTCCATCACCACGCCCTTGGCCTTGTCGATCATCTGCGGGATGTCGGCCAGGCGCAGGTCGACGTCGGTGCCCGGTCCGAACATCTCGCCGGCCGCGATGCGCGGGAGAAGCGCGTAGGAGACCTGCCCCGTCGCGCCGGTCACGACGACCTTCACGGTGCGCGCCATCTCAGATCTTCTCCTTCTTCGCGCCGAGCACGGCTTCGGCCTCCACCTCGACGAGGATCTTCGGGTCGATGAACTCGACCCGCACGATCGTCGACGCGGGACGGACGTCGCGGAAGAACTCGCCGTGGATGACGGCGACGGCGTCGATGTTCCTTGCCTCGGAGACGTAGATGCGGGTCATGACCACGTCGTCCAGGGCGCCGCCGAGATCCTCGATCGCGTTGCGAATGATGTCGAGGGCCCGACGCATCTGGTCGACCACGTCGTCGGAGACGACCTGGCCGTTCTCGCCGAGACCGGCGGTCCCGGCCACGCGGATGTGGTCGTTGACCCGCACCGCCCGCGAGTAGCCGAACTGGAACTCGTACTTCGTGCCCGTACTGAAGGAGCGCCGGGGCTCGGCCACGGCTACTTCATCCGCCGGATCACCGCGTCGGCGAATTCCTTCGTCCCGACGGCGGTCGGGTCGTCCCGATCGGCCTTGAGGTCGTACGTCACGTCCTTGCCCTCCTTGACCACGCTGGCGATGGCGCGCTCGAGCCGGTCGCCGGCTTCGCGCTCGCCGATGTGCCGGAGCATCAGGACGCCGGCGAGCATCAGCGCCATGGGGTTGACCTTGTTCTGGCCCGCGTATTTCGGCGCGGAGCCGTGGATCGCCTCGAAGACCGCGACACCGTTCTCGCCGATGTTCGCGCCCGGCGCGACGCCGAGGCCGCCGGCAAGGCCCGCGACGAGGTCGCTCACGATGTCGCCATAGAGGTTCGGCAGCACGAGCACGTCGTACAGGTCGGGCTTCTGCACGAGCTGCATGCACATGTTGTCGACGATCCGATCCTCGAACT
>Ga0137397_10002273_pt1 | contig 13455 bp, 13 predicted proteins | sample czorhiz116metaG_FD_106658 | JGI IMG/M metagenome (GOLD analysis project Ga0137397, IMG submission 106658) | Vadose zone soil microbial communities from Angelo Coast Range Reserve, California, USA - czorhiz1.16 metaG | ecosystem: Environmental > Terrestrial > Soil > Vadose zone | place: USA... | reverse complement strand
GATCCGGTGGATCCGCGTGAGGGCCGCCTTCTTCTTGGCCTCCTCGAGCGTCGAGAAGCGGCGCGCGGTCAGCGGCGCCTTCCCCGATTTCGCCGCCGCCGATACCCGGGCCGGGCCGCGGTCGATGGTCCGGCCCATGATCGCCGTCAGGTGCTTGGGCCGGTACCCGAACTTGTGATAGAGGTACAGGTGCTTGGGGCTCGTCGGGTACGTGACGCAGCCGTGGAGCGTCGCCTTGTTCTCGTCGAAGAAGTCCTGCGCCGCCCGGATGAGCTGCTGGCCGATCGTCTGGTTGTGATAGTTCGTGAGCACCGCGACCGGCCCCAGCACGCCGACGGTGCCCCACGTCACCGCGAGCGCGGCGCCCACGATCTTCGAGCTGTCCTCCTCGGCGACGAAGCAGCCCCACGGCTCCATGAGCCAGCGATGATGCACGTATTGCGCGCCGCCGAACGCCTGCCGGGGCCGCGTGCCGAGCTGGCGCTCCAGGAAATCGCCGAAGGTCTGCTCCATGACGTCGCGGACCTTCGAGAGGTCGCCCTTCCGTACCCGACGGATCTGAACCTTCGGGAGCCGGCCCTGGGGGTCGAGCCCGGCGCGATCGACGGTGGCCCTCACCTGGAGAGGCCCGCCAGGTCTTCCAGCAGGGTGATCACTCCCGAGTGATCGAGGCCGCCGCGTCCCTTCACGCGGAGGGCGCTGAACAATTCCTGGACCACCGCGGTCGCCGGCAGCGGCACCCCGAGGGCACGGGCCGATTCCATGATGAGCCCGAGGTCCTTGTAGTGCAGGTCGATCTTGAAGCCCGGGTTGTAGGTCTCGGCGACGTAGTTCGGCTTTTTCTGATCCAGGCACTTCGAGCCGGCGAGCCCGCCGGCGAGCGCGGTCAGCGTGAGTTCACGGTCGAGCCCCGCCTTCTTCGCCAGCGTCAGCGCCTCGCCGAGCGCCGTCAGGTTGACCGCAACGATGATCTGGTTCGCGAGCTTGGTGAATCCGCCGAAGCCGAGCGGTCCGAGGTAGGTGATCGTCTTGCCCATGGCCTGGAAGATCGGCAGGACGGCATCGAAGACCGCCTTGTCACCGCCGACCATGATCGAGAGCGTCCCGTCGGTCGCGCCCTTCTCACCGCCGGACACCGGCGCGTCGAGCATCTTCACGGATTTCGCGGTGAGCGCCGCGCCGATCTTCTGGGACACGATGGGTGAGATCGTCGACATGTCCACGAAGATGAGACCGGCGCGCGCGCCCTCGATGACGCCGTCACGGCCGAGCACGACCTGCTCGACGTCGGGCGAATTGGGCAGCATGGTGATCAGGACGTCGGACTGCGCGGCGACGTCGCGTGGCGAGCTGCCGACCTTGGCGCCCGCCCGCGCGATCTCGTCCACCGGTCCTCGGCTCCGGCTGTGGACGACCAGAGGGTAACCGGCCTTCAATAGGTTCCGGGCCATCGGGCGTCCCATGATGCCGAGACCAATGAATCCAATCACTTGCGCCATAGGACCCCCACGATCCGTATTGAATGAAGTGACAATAATTAGCACACCGGCGCGGAGGGGGTCAAGAGACGGGCGCTCGGCGCGACGCGCGCGAGCGGATCAGGGGCATCGGGCGGACCAGTCGCCGCCCGGCGTTTGGAGTGGCGGCCGTCTATGCTTTCTTGCCCCAGAGGTCCTTCGCCAGCCAGTCGAGCCCGAGATCCTTCAGCGTTTTCGGCCACGGCTTGCCGGTCTTGCGGTCGAAGCCGACCTCGGCGTACCAGGTGTCGAGCATCTTCTCCCATTGCGCGCGGATGGCCTGACCCTTCGCGGGCCCGTCCACCGGGGTCGAGCCGTAGCGGCTCGAGGGATACTCGAGGGCGCCGGTGTGGCCGCAGCGCAGGGCGGTGGCGCGGTTGATCGCGGCAGTGCGGCGCCCGAACTGCAGGGCCTCTGCGACGGTGAAGTTCCAGCCGGTCGCCGCCGAGAGGGCGCGGCAGAGGTTCTCGAGCCGGGTCCGCGACGTGAAGATGCAGATGCCGAGCGAGTCCTCGAAGCTCCGTCGTCCGCGCAGCCCGGCGACGTACTTGGCGACCTGCTCGCCGTCGAAGGGGTTGACCCGCGCGGGCTGCCCGATCTCCGTCGGATGCACGGGGTTCCCCGTCTCCATCGTCGCGGTGGACGACGTGCACGTGTCGAGCATCTCCTCCCATCGCGCGCGATGATCGTGGCCGCGCGGCGTGGCGCCCTTCTCGATGTAGATCGCGCACTCCTTGGCGGGCCCGCCCAATTTTTCGGCGGCGCGCTTGACGCCCTCGGCCAGGAGGTTCCCCAGCCCCTCCCGGCGACTGACCATCTGCAGGAGACGGTGGGCGCCCTTGATGTCGCCCCACTTGAGCTCGAAGCCGAGCTGCTCGCGGGTGATGTAGCCCTTCTCCTGGCACTCCATGACCCAGCCGCAGAGCCAACCCCACTCGTTGACGTCCACGCACGCGCGGTCGCACTCGGTGTTGAGCCACGCCACGCCGTCGCGGTCGGCCGAACCGATCGCCCATCCGCAGCCGGACCAGCCTTCGTACTCCGGCTCGTCGACGATCGTGCCCTTCTGGGGGCCCTGCCTGATGACCGACATGTGGCAGTGGTGCATGCCGCAGGCGTTGCACTGGTGGCCGCGGTGGTCGAAGTTCTCGCGGAGCTTGGGCGCCTCCCACACGCTCAGGTCGGCGCCGGCGACGTTCGAGGTCAGGTTCGTCGTGTAGTTCTTGATCGGCAGGGCGCCCATCTTCGAGAGATTCACGACGCCGGGCAGCGTGCCGTACTCGTAGAGCGAGCGCGCCGACGCGTCCGTGCGGAGGTCGTGGGCGATGTCGTCGGCCGCCTGGATCACGCCGCGCGGATCGGCGGCGCGCAGGGCCTTGGTCCCCTTGACGATCGCGACCGCCTTGAGCCGCTTCTTGCCCATGACGGCGCCGCAGCCGTTCTTGGACGCGACGTGGCCGTAGTCGCCCTGGATGGCGGCGAAGCGCACGAGGCTCTCGCCGGCCGGGCCGATCGAGTAGACCGACAGCTGGTGGCCCACGAGCCCCGTCTCCCGGTTGAGCGCGCCCTGGGTTTCCCACGTGTCCAGGCCGATCAGCGTGCGCGCGTCGCGGAGCTCCACGACGTCGTCGTTGATGTAGAGATAGACCCAGTCCTTCGACTGCCCCTGGATGATGATCGCGTCGTATCCGCAGTATTTCAGATTCGTCCCGAAGAACCCGTTGGCCTGGGTCGAGGTCGGGCCGTTGGTGCCGGGGCCGATGGTGCAGACGGTGAGGCCGCCCGTGCCCCACACCGGCAGGCCCGCGAGCGGGCCCGTGCCCAGCACGAGCCGGTTGTCGGGATGGTCCCAGGCGACGTTGCCCTTGCCGCCCTTCGTCGCCGTCTCGCGGTAGAGGATCATCGCACCGAGGCCGACGCCGCCGAGCAACTCCCGCATCGTCTCGGGGCTCCACGGCTCGGCCCGGCAGGTCCGGCGCGTGAGGTCGACGCGCAAGAGATTGCCGGCGAAGGCGCCGGGCCGCGCGGTCGCGGCGGTCTTTGTCTTGGGTTGCTTCGGCGTGCGTACGGTCGCTGGAGTCATACGGCCACCGGGGTTTCCCCGGGCGCTTTCGACGGGCGCCCCAAGATGGTTTCGGGAAGCAGTGTGCTCGTCGTCTTCGTCGCGATGAAGGCCGGCTTGACGTCGAACGGGTTCTTCTTCAAGTGAGCCTTCCAGCGTCCGAGCGCGACGCCGGACTGCACGAGCCCCTTGAGCATCCCGACGTCGTTGGTCGTCCAGATGTCGCTCGATCGGCCGAGGATGATCGCGCCCGTCAGCCGATCGCCCCGCCAGAGGAGCTTGCGGTACGCGGGCCGGTCGGCCTTGACACCGCTCGCCGCCTCGGCCTTGGCGTCGTCCCAGGCGCCGAACGACGCGACGTCGAGGTGGCACACCTCGACGATGTTGATGATGAGGCTGCCGCGGTAGCGGACGTCCTTGCCGGCCATGTTGGCGCCGACGACGCGGCCGTGCTCCTGCGCGGTGGGCTCGATCGCGTGGACCGCGTTGGCTTGCGAGATCAGGTCGCGGCCTTCGGCGACGTCGCCGGCCGCGTAGACGTTGGCGACGCTCGAGCGCAGGTGGTCGTCGACGACGATGCCCTGGTTGATCTTCACGTCCGAGCCCTTGAGCCAGTCGAGGTTCGTCCGGATGCCCGTCGCCATGATCACGACGTCCGCCACCAGGTCGCCGCCCGCGGCCATCTTGAGTCGCAGCCGGCCCTTGACGTCGTCGATCCGGGTGAGCTTGGCGCCGGTGCGGACGCCGACGCCGTGCTTCTCGAGCCACGCCTCGACGAGCTGGGCGCCGGTGTCGTCGATCATTCGCGGCAGGATGCGCGGGGCCACTTCGACGATCGTCAGCTTGGCGCCGAGCGCCAGGATGGAGTTGAGGATGGTAAAGGCGATGAAGCCCGCCCCGACCATCACCACGTGGCTGCCCGGCTGGATCTGCGCGATCACCCCACGCGCCTGGTCCAGAGTCCAGAAGGAGTGGACGCCACGTCCGTCGGCGCCCGGCACCGGCGCCCGGACCGCCGAGGAGCCCGTCGCGATCAGGCAGTCGTCGTACGCGACGGTCGCGCCGTCGTCGAGAGTGCACACGTTCGCCTTGGTGTCGAGCGCGGCCGCGCGCTTGCCCAGGTGGCTCGTCACGCCCCAGTCGGCGAGCACCTTCGCGGTCGCGGTGAAGACGTGCGACTCGGCGATCGAGCGGTCGAGGTAGTACGGCAGGACCATCCGCGAGTACGGCTTCTCCGCGCTCACCAGCGTGATGGTCGACCGCTCGGTCTCCTCCTCACGAATGGTCCGGATGGCGTTCATCCCGGCGGTGCCGCCGCCGATGATCAGGTGCCGGGCGGCCATCAGCTCGCCCCCGTGAGGATCCGCGCCGTCCGCTCGCGCGCGAAGTCACCGAGCCAGTCAGAGGTCACGACGTCCTCATACGTGATGGCGGCCGTCGGGCACGCTTCGGCGCACGCCGGAGCGCCGCCGCAGAGATTGCACTTGAAGGCCTTGCGCGTCGCCGGATCGTAGAACATCGTGCCGTAGGGGCAGGCGATCGTGCAGAGCTTGCAGCCGACGCACCGGTCGTCGAGGACGTCCTTGGCGCCGACGGCGTTGATCGTGATCGCGCCCACGGGGCATGCGGTCATGCACCACCCTTCCGCGCACTGCGTGCAGGTGTACGGCGCGTAGGAGGTGTGCCCCTCGAAGGGCGAGACGCGGATCACCGACTTGGCGGGCTGGAACTCGCCCGTCTGCATGTACGAGCACGCCAGCTCACAGCGGAGACAGCCCGTGCACTTGTCCGGGTGGATCCTGAGAACGCTCACCGCTTCTTCCTTTCGTTGCGCCGGTGGGCCGTGCCGCGCTCCAGCCGGCCGATGAACTCGTCGAGGGGGATCGCGGCCATCGTCATGGCCGCGACGCCGCCGCGCGCGCCGAGCTCGACGGACACGCGCGAGATAGTGGCGTTGTCCGGCGCCTCGATGATGGTGACGAAGTCGTACGGCCCCAGCACCGCGTATTGCGCGACGACGCGCGCGCCCATGCGCTGCACGTCCGCGTTCACCTTCCGGATCCAGCCGGGCCGCCCGCGGAGGACCTTGCGCCCCGATTCGGACAGCGTGCTCAGCATGACGTACGTCGCCACCGCGGGCCTCCTCAGCCGTTCACGCTCGGGACAGCGGTCGGCAGTATATCAAACCGGTGCATCGCGGCTAGATGCTCTGAGAAACATATAGACCGACGAGAAGTCCTTCCGCCCGAGGCCGTGGGACGACGCGAGCCGGAGCGCCTGCTGCGCCGCCGGCGCGACGACGACGGGCACGCGCAGCTCGCGCGCGGCGTTGACGACGAGCCCGAGGTCCTTGGCCATCAGGTCGGTGGTGAAGCCTGGGGCGTAGTCGCGGCTCGAGGGCGCCTTCCCCACGAGCCCGGGCACCGGATGCATGTGCTCCATGACCCAGGTGTTGCCCGACGATTTGGAGATGACGTCGGTCAGGACCTTCGGGTCGACGCCGAACCCCTCGGCGATCCTGAACGCCTCGCTGACCGCGACCGCGGCGACGCCCGCGATCAGGTTGTTGCAAAGCTTGGCGACCTCGCCCGATCCCACCGGCCCGACGTGGATGATGTTCGCGCCCATCGCCGACAACACGGGGCGCGCCTCCTCGAAATCGCGCGCGTCGCCGCCGACCATGATGGCGAGCGTCCCGTCCGTCGCGCGCGGAACGCCGCCGGACACCGGCGCGTCGAGGAAGCGCGCACCGCGCCGGCCCACCGCCTCCGCGACCCGCCGCGACACGCTCGGATCGATCGTGGACATGTCGATGCACAACCGTCCGGCGGCGACGCCTTCCAGCACGCCGCCGGCGCCGAGATACACGGACTCGACGTGCGACGACGAGGGGAGGACCGTGATCACCAGCTCGCTGTCGCGCGCGGCCGCGGCCGCCGAATCGGCCCGCGTGGCGCCGAGCTCGACGGCAGCGGCCACGGCGGTCTCGACCACGTCGTACGCGACGAGACGGTGCCCATTCTTCACGAGGTTCGCCAGCATCGGCTGGCCCATGGCGCCGATTCCGATGAATCCGATCTTCATGGAAGAAACTCCCCCTGTCGCTTCGCTGGGTGCCCGGACGGCTTCGAGGGGCCCGGACGATGCCGCGCCCGGGCTATGATCGCGGGGTGCACCGGGCGCGTCAAGTCCCCTGGACCGTCGGCGGTCTGCTCCTCATCGCGCTCGCCGCGATCTCCTGGGGGACGAGCGGATCGGTGATGACCGTGCTCGCCGAGCGTGCCGCCGCGAGCCCGCTGCTGGTCGGCGTGGCACGGCTGTGGGTCGCCGCGATCCTGCTGCTCCTCGCGACGTCGCTGGCGACCGGGCCGTTCGCCGTCGCGTCGGGTGACCGGCGGCGTTGTCTCGCGATGGGTGCCTGCATGGCCGGCTACCAGGCGGCGTACTTCACGGCCGTCACGCTCAGCGGGATCGCCGTGGTCGCGCTCGTCGCGATCTGCTCGGCCCCGCTGATGATCGCGGCGCTCGCCCCGTGGCTGATCGGCGAGCGCCTCACGGCGCGCGTCTGTGGGGCGCTGGGGCTCGGCGTGCTCGGCACCGCGCTGCTCGTCGCCGCGCCGTCGGGGTCGGTCGCTCCATCGGCACGATTCCTCGCCGGCGCGCTGCTGGCCCTCGTGGCGGGTCTGGCCTATGCGCTGTACGTGCTCACGGCGAAGGTGAGCCTGCGGCGCTCGGCGCCGCTCCCCATGACCGCGCTCACGTTCACGATCGGCGCCCTCCTGCTCACACCGGCGCTCGTCTGGACCGACGCCCCGCTCGCGCAGCTGGCGCTCGGCTGGCCGTGGCTGCTCTATCTCGGAGGGGTCGCGACCGCGGGGGCTTACGCCATCTACACGGTCGGGCTCCGGCACGTGCCCGCGTCGGTCGCCGGCGTCACGACGCTGCTGGAGCCCTTGACGGCGACGATCCTGGGCGTGGCGCTCTTCGGCGAGCGGCTCGGCGCCGCCGGAGGCGTGGGCGCGCTGCTGCTCGTCGCCGCGCTCGGTCTGGTGCTGACCGACCGAGGGTGACGCGCGCGGTCAGATCGGCCGGATCGGGCGGGACACCGCGCGGCTGAAGGTACAGTTCGGGACGACCGCCGAGTGCTTGCCCGGGCCGCCCGCGACCATGACCATCACGTCCTCCGGCGACGGCACCTGCGGCAGCAGCGCGTCGTCGTCGGTGACGGCGTTCATCCAGCGCGGCCAGTCCTGGATGCCCCACATGCCGCCGAGCTTGAGCGTCCGGAGCGGGAGCCGCGCGTGCTCGAAGACGAAACGCTGGACGTCGGCCCGGCTGAATCCGTCGTTCGCGATCGTTTGGGCGTGCTCCGGCCCCAGCACGATCAGCAGCTGGCTCTGGGAGAAATACCAGCCGACGTTCGACCCGAGCGAGACGGCGGTGTCGGCCACCGTCGCGAGAATGCCGGCGGCGGTCGTCGACACGTGATCGTTCACGTTGTGCGGCGGCTCCCCGCCGAAGACGGTGACGCGGTTGTCGTCGTGCAGCGCGCCCCAGGGGGAGGCGTCCGCGCGCTCGGCGATACAGTACGAGAACTTCGCGGGGCTCCCCTGGGTCGCCATGTCGTGGCGGCCGGGCCAGGCGCCGCCGACGTTCATGAGGATCAACCGGATCGCCCGACCGATCGTCGCGTTGGCGCGAAAGCCGGGACCGAAGCACCCGCTCCCCGCGTGCAAGCCGAGCTCGGCCGCGATCGGGCCGTGCACGATCAGGAGCGGCGCGACCGGATGCGTCGTCGCCTGGACGCCGTAGAGATTGAACGCAGGCTCGAGCATCGCCTGCACCGCCGTGACGACAAGGGGAAAGTACGCGGGCTCGCAGCCGGCCATTACCGCGTTGACCGCGAGCTTGTCGAGCGTCGCCACGCGCCAGAGCGGCGGCATCGCGCCGAGCGACCGGTCGGCGGGCGCGCCGCCCAGCATGGTTCGCACGCGCTCCTCGGTGGGCGGCACGATCGGCAGGCCGTCGCACCATTCCCGCTCGCAGAAGGCGGCGAGCACTGCTTCCGGAGTGTCGTTTACTGTAACGGGGCTTGTGGTAGCGGGGTTTGTTGTAGCGGGGTTTGTGGTAGCGGGGTCCGTGAGGCCGGCTTGGATCGAGGGTGGCCTGCTCGAGACGCGAGCCGGCTCCGCACGCCCGATCTCGCCCGTAAGCGTCGTGCTCGCTCCGGGCGGTTGAGTCAGCAGGCTCTTGAGCTGTTCGACGGCCTGGCGCGCTCTACGGCTGATGCCCTCGCTCCGCTCGCCGCCGAGCGGGTGCTCGATCATGACGAGGGGGAGCCCGGAGATGCCGAGGGCGCCCAGCTCGCTCACCGCGAGCCCCTGGAAAACCGTCGTGCCGATCAGGCCGGCCGGAGTGCCCGCCTTCGCCAGCTCGATGGCGTCGTGGAGACTCCACGACGTGCAGGACCCTCAGTCGGCTGAGCCGGCAAAGACGACGTCGCAATCCTTGGCCAGGCCGGCGAGGATCTCCGGAGCGGCCGGCGTCGCGGCGTTGGCCTTGCGCCGTCGGATGACGGCCTTGACGCCGTGCTCGGCGGACAGGATCGCCCCGATCTCGTCGGCGAGCCTGTCGAAGTTCGCCTTCCTGTTGTCGATGAAGCCGACCGTACGGCCGGCAAGCGACTGGGGTAGAGGCGGCACGCTCAGCGTGTCGCTCGAGGCGACGCCGACCGGACTCAGGACGCGAATGCGAGTCATGAGGTTCTCCGTTTGATCCCGGTGGATCGGGCGAGAAGGCGCCCGAGATTCTCGTGCAGCTCGGCCAGGACCGTACGCTTGATCGATACGGTCACGGACTCCACCGGCTCGGCGCTGCCCTCGCGATGGATGACGAGCGTGCCCACGAACTTCTCGGCGCGCTCGTCGGTGGCCGCCAGTCCTCTCAGGGTGAGAATTTCCCAGCTCTCCGCCATGGGGGCTATCTTAACTCAGTGGTCATCGCGCTCGACGTCGGGACCTCGTCTGCGCGCGCTGCGTTTTACGACGCCGGAGGTCGCCCTATCCTCGGGCGCTCGCACCAGGTGCACTATGCGCCCAGCTTGACACCGGATGGCGGCGTCGAGCACGACGCGGGCCGGCTGCTGGAGGCGGTGGCCGCGTGTCTGGACGCCATCCATCCGAACCGGCCGCCCGAGGAGACCCGCGCGGTCGGCGTCGCGACATTCTGGCATGGGCTCCTGGGCTTCGACTCGGGCGGCCGTCCGGTCACACCGGTCTATATGTGGGCCGACACACGAAGCGTCGAGGACGCTCAGCTGCTTCGCTCGGCGCTGGACGACGAGGCCCTGCACGCTCGCACCGGCTGCCACCTGCACGCCTCGTACTGGCCCGCCAAGCTCCGGTGGCTCGCCCGCGAGCGCCCCACCGAGGCCCGCCGCGTGGCGCGGTGGGGCTCGTTCGGGGAGTTTCTCGAGCTCTCGCTGTTCGGCGAGGCGGCGACGAGCGTGTCGATGGCGTCCGCGACCGGCCTCATCGATCAGGCAACGGCGCGCTGGGACGCCGAGGCGCTGGCCGCGGCCGAGATCGACGAGCACCTTCTCTTCCCGCTGAGCGACCGCACCGAGCCGCGGCGTGGGCTGCGCACGCCGTGGGCGAGTCGGTGGCCGGCGCTCCGCACCGCGACCTGGTATCCCGCTGTCGGTGACGGAGCGGCGAGCAACATCGGCTCAGACTGTGTCGATCCCGCCCGGATTGCCCTCAACGTGGGCACGTCGGCGGCCCTCAGGGTCGTGACCCGAGAAGAGCCCGTCCCGCCGCGCGGGCTCTGGCGCTACCGGGTCGATCGCAGCCGCGCGCTCGTGGGGGGCGCGACCTCGGAAGGCGGCAACGTCTACGCGTGGTGTCGCCAGGTGCTTCGGCTGGGGCGCGACGAGGAGATCGAGGCCGCCCTCGCCGCGCTGCCACCCGATGGCCACGGCCTCACGGTCCTCCCTCATCTTGCCGGCGAGCGGTCGCCCGGATGGCGCGGCGGGAGGCGAGGAGCGATCAGCGGCCTTCGGCTGGACACGAGCGGCATCGAGATCGTCCGCGCAGCCCTGGAAGCCGTGGCGCTTCGGCTCGCTGCCGTCTACGGCCTCCTGGTGCCCTGCGCGTCATCCGGTCACACGATCGTGGCCTCCGGCGGCGCCCTCGGCCACTCTCGCGTCTGGACCCAGATCATCGCCGACGCCCTCGGACACCCTGTCACGTGGTCGGCGGAGCCCGAGGCGACGAGCCGGGGCGCGGCACTGCTAGCGCTCGAGGCACTCGGCGCCCTGACGGACCTGGCCACGGCCCGCCAGCCGCTGGGTGAGACGTTCGTACCCGACCGAGCCCACCATGTCCGGTACCGCGACGCGCTCGAGCGCCAGCGCCGGCTCGATGAGAGGGTATGATCAGAGCATGGGCTCGGACGCCAACCTGACCGTCTGCACGGATCCCGCCACGCTTGCCGAGGCCGCCGCCCACCTCATCGTCGACGCCGCGACCCAGGCCATCAAGGAGCGCGGCCGATTCATGGTGTGCCTGGCCGGAGGCGAGACGCCGCGCGCGACCTACGCTCGGCTCGCGCTGCCCGCGTTCAGCGAGCGCGTGCGCTGGGACCGGACGTGGGTCTTCTTCGGCGACGAGCGCGCCGTGCCGCCCGAGCATCCCGAATCGAACTACCGGATGGCGTACGAGACCCTCCTGTCGCGCGTGCCCATTCCGCCGGCCCAGATTCTGCGGATGCGCGGCGAGCAGGCCGACGCCGACGGCGCCGCCGCCGCGTACGCCGTCGAGCTGGCCAAGGCGTTCGGGACCCGGCGCGGAGAGCTCCCACGCTTCGACGTCGTGCTCCTGGGGCTGGGGGTCGACGGGCACACCGCGTCCCTGTTCCCCGGCTCGCCCGTTCTCCGGGAGGTGTTCCGCACCGTGGCCGCCGTGCACGTCACGGCCGCACAGATCCCGCAACGCTTGACCCTCACGTTCCCCGTGCTCAACGCGGCGGCGCGCGTCGTCTTCCTGGTCGCGGGCCCCGAAAAGGCGAAGATCGTCAGGGCCGTGCTCTCCGAGCAGGCGATGCTGCCCGCCGCGCTCGTCCGACCGACCGACGGCGAGCTCGTCTGGCTGACCGATCGGGCGGCGGCGGCGCTGCATCCGGTCAGCGGGGTCCGGTAGCGATGCCGACGATGACCGACGAGCCGTTCACGCTGCTGATCTTCGGAGCCTCCGGCGACCTCACGCGCCGGAAGCTCGTGCCCGCTCTCTGGAGCCTCTACGCGGGGCGCACGCTGCCGGAGCCGTACGCGATCATCGGCAGCGGGCGCAGCGAGGTGAGCGACGACGAGTTTCGCCGGCGCATGCGCGAGGCGGTCCGGGAGTTCGCGCGCATCCAGCCGCCGTCCGCGAACGTCTGGGACCGCTTCGCCGCGGCGCTCTCCTACGTCCCCGGCGATCCGGCCGATCCCGCGCTCTACAAGTCGCTCGAGCGGGCCCTGAAGGACATCGAAGGGGGGCGGCCCGGGCCCGCGAATCGCCTCTTCTACCTCGCGACGCCGCCGAGCCTGTACGACACCATCGTCGAGAATCTCGGCACCTCGGGACTCGCGCGCCCGCAGGGCGGCTGGACCCGCATCATCGTCGAGAAGCCCTTCGGGCACGACTACGAGAGCGCGCGGGCGCTCAACAGCCGGCTGGGCCGGGTCTTTCGCGAGGAGCAGATCTATCGCATCGATCACTACCTCGGCAAGGAGACCGTACAGAACCTCCTCGTGCTCCGGTTCGCCAACGGAATCTTCGAGCCGCTGTGGAACCGCAACCACGTCGCCGAGATCCAGATCACCGTCGCGGAGTCGATCGGCGTGGAGACGCGCGGCGCGTACTACGAGGAGGCGGGCGCGCTGCGCGACATGATGCAGAATCACCTGCTCCAGCTCTTGTGCCTCATCGCGCTGGAGCCTCCCGTCACCTTCGACGCCGGGCCGGTGCACGACGAGAAGAACAAGGTGATGCGCGCCATCCGACCGATCGATCCGCGCAAGGTCGACGAGGTCGCGCTCCGGGGCCAGTACGGCCCGGGGTTCGTCGCGGGCAAGTCGGTGCCGGGCTACCGGCAGGAGAAAGGAGTGGCCCCGGACTCGAAGACCGAGACGTACGCGGCTCTGCGACTCACCGTCGACAACTGGCGCTGGGCCGGGGTGCCCATCTACCTGCGGACCGGCAAGCGTTTGGCGAAGCGCGTGAGCGAGATCGCGATCCGCTTCCACCGCACCCCTCACATGATCTTCCATCGCGATCCGGCCGGTGTCGAGCCGAACGAGCTCGTGATCCGCATCCAGCCGGACGAGGGCATGGCGTTGACCGTGGCGGCGAAGATGCCCGGCCCGGATCTCAAGCTTTTGCCGGTGGGCCTCGACTTTCGCTACGGCGAGGTCTTCGGTGCCGAGCCTCCCGAGGCGTACGAGCGGCTCCTGCTCGACGCGGTTCACGGGGACTCGACGCTCTACGCGCGCGCCGACTGGGTCGAGCAGGCCTGGTCGCTGCTCGGTCCGGTGCTCGACGCGTGGGCTCAGGACGCGGCGCCGGCGCCCTACCTCTACGAAGCCGGCACCTGGGGACCGCCGGAAGCCGAGGCATTCATCGCCCGCGACGGCGGGCCGTGGCGAAAGCCCTAGCCCGCATTATTCACGAAGACGCGCCGCGAGCCGGACGGGTGGCACCAGGGTGTCCCCGGCCCGCCGGGCGGCGGTGGGACCCCCGAGACCCGCGCGCAGGGCGAAGAGCTGCGCCCGGGCGAGCGGGCGACGGAGCCCGGCGCGCCGGGCGCACCCCGGGGCCACCCGTCCGGCACGCGGCG
>Ga0137397_10002270_pt1 | contig 13464 bp, 7 predicted proteins | sample czorhiz116metaG_FD_106658 | JGI IMG/M metagenome (GOLD analysis project Ga0137397, IMG submission 106658) | Vadose zone soil microbial communities from Angelo Coast Range Reserve, California, USA - czorhiz1.16 metaG | ecosystem: Environmental > Terrestrial > Soil > Vadose zone | place: USA... | reverse complement strand
GGCGGTATCCACGGCGGCGCCGATCGCCACGGCCATCGGCACCTCACGGAGGGGCTGAGCGGCGAATTTTCTGCGCGCACTCCTCTTCTTACTCTTCCAGCGCGTTTTATATTTGACCGCCTGACGATCGATATGATCGAGCGCGCTGCCCACGGCTGAAGTCATCTCCGGGGCCTCCGCCAGGCCTACTATGGGCGGATGATTGCGCACGGTGACATTGATTTCCGCGAGATGACGGTGCTTTTCCGCGGACAGAACCACGTGGGTATCAAAATTACTGCCCAGGATTTTTTGGATTTTCTTCAATCCGGCTTCGACTTGCGCGCGGATGGCGAGGGTGATTTCAAATTGCCGGCCAGTATATTCCACGTTCATTGACTCCCTCCTCAAATGGAAATGTTGCTCTGAGAGTCGTCTGACTGGTGCCCCCGGGGAGGGCGGCATCCATACAGGCGCTTATACCGTGACAACTTACTACTCCGTGGCCGGCCTTCGCGGCTGCCTCCGGTCTTAGCTCTTGACCCTCCTTTGATGTGTGCTGGGAATCTTCATGTCTTCGCGGTATTTGGCCACTGTGCGGCGCGTGACCTGGATGCCCTGGGACTGCAATACCCGCGTAATCTGGTCGTCGGTCAGCGGATGCGCGGGGTCTTCTTCTTCGATCAGCTTTTTCACCCGCCGCTTCAGAATCAGCAGCGACGTGCCCGCGCCCTCGGGCCCCTGCACACCTTCGGAAAAGAAATATCGCAGTTCGAAGACGCCCTGCACGGTATGCACATACTTGTTGGCCACCGCCCGGCTGACGGTCGAAGGATGCACGCCGATTTCCTCCGCTACTTCTTTGATCATCATGGGCTTGAGTTGGTCTATGCCCCGGTCGAGAAAATCTTCCTGGCGGCGAATGATGGAGTGGCAGACCTTCAAAATCGTCTGACGGCGCTGTTCGATGTTCTTGATGAGCTGCACGGCCGACTTGTAGCGCTCTTTCACATAGGAGCGAACGTCTTTTTCGACGGTCTGGCCCTGATGCAGCATCTTGCGATAGGTGGGGCTGACCCGGAGCTGCGGCAGGTCTTCATCGTTCATCAGCACCAGGTATTCGTCCCCGTGTTTGACGAAGGCCACATCGGGCTCGATCAGTTTGGGCTCGACCTTGTTATAGCGCAGACCGGGCTTGGGATCGAGGGTGCGGATAAATTCATGGGCCTGCAGAACCGCTTCCAGAGGACGCCCGATGGCGCGCGCAATTTCCTTGTGCTGCTTGTTCTGCAGAAAATGCAACTGGCCTTCCACGATGTGCAGGGCGTCTTCGACCACCTGATCGTTCTCGGGGTCGTCGGAGCCTTCCATATCGCGGGTCTTCAGCAGATACGCAAGCTGCACCATGAGGCATTCGCGCAGGTCGCGGGAGGCCACTCCCACGGGATCGAAGTTCTGTATCAGGCGGATGGCTTCCCGCAGATCTTCGCGGGTGAAATGAATCGCATCGAAGAGTTTGTTGGGTTTGCCCGCCTGACCGTTGCCCGGCGATTCCAGGCGGGAAACCACGAGTTCGATGGTTCCGTGCCCGTTAAGGCTGTGCTCGGCGACCGGTATCTCCAGGGAATCGCCTTCACCCTCGGAGAATTCATCGACGATCTCCGTTTCGACCACCGCCGCAACGATCGCGGCTTCCACTGCGGCGGGCTGGGCGAAGGCTTTGCCGCTCGCCATGGCCATCAACTCATCCTCAGAGGCGGTCAGATAACCGTCTTCATTGAGGTTGCCGATGACCAGTTCCCCGGCCGCCAGCACGGCGGGGCGGACGCTCACCGAACCGAGCTGCCAGGCAAGATGATCGGAAAGGGTGGCGGGCTGCGAAAGAAAATTCTCAAAGGAAGGGCGCTCGATGTCTTCGCGCTCGTTAAAGCTGCGATAGCCGGGATCGAGATAATCGCGGAAGAATGAACCGAAATCGATTTCCTCGAATGGGTCTTTTTTATCAGCCGGGGCCGTGTCGGTGGCCGCTTCCTGGCGCTCCCGCGTTTCCTCGCGCTCGCGGGCTTCGGCTTTCCCGGCAACGTCATCCAGAAGCGGCACCGAGGTTTCCATCTCTTCGAGGACGGGGTTCTCCACGATCTCGGCATCGATCATTTCCTTCAGCTCAAGCTTGTTCAGGGCCAGCACGCTGACCATCTGCACGAGCCCCGGCGTAAGGATCTGCTTCTGGCTGACCCGGAGATTCAGTTTGTTCTGAAGGAATACCATCAGGTACCGTTCGGTTCCTTTGTATCACTTCCGGGACACGTCCCTGAAGAGTACCGCCGTAATCCGCAAATTCCGAAGTTGAGATCGGACCGCATGATCTGTCGATTTTTCTGTTCCTGCCCCTATTCTAGCGATTCCGGCGCAGGAAAAAAATAGTTTGACGGATTTTTAATGGTTACTCCGGAGTCCTGGCGGCAATCCAGGAGGCCAATGCGGACACACGGCTTTCCGGCTATGGGAATTAGACGAAAGAAAAGCTTTCGCCGAGATAAACCCGCTTGACTTCCGGATCATTCCCGAGTTGTTCCGGCGTTCCGGTGCGGAAAATGCGGCCCTCATTGATAATGTAGGCCCGGTCGGTGACGGAGAGAGTTTCGCGGACGTTGTGATCGGTGATCAGCACGCCGATACCGCTGGCCTTCAGATCGAAGATAATTTTCTGGAGATCGAGCACCGCGATGGGATCGATGCCGGAGAAGGGTTCATCGAGCAGGATAAACCGGGGCGCAATGCACAGGGCGCGGGCGATTTCGACGCGCCGCCGCTCTCCCCCGGAAAGCGCATAACCCATATTGTTCCGCAGATGGCCGAGGCCGAGATCGTCAATCAACTGGTCGCGCTTGCGCCGGCGGTCCTGCCAGGAGATGGGCTGGACTTCCAGAACGGCCATGATGTTTTCTTCGACGGTCAGCTTGCGGAAGACGGAAGGCTCCTGGGGAAGGTAGCTGATGCGGTATTCACGCGCGCGCAGATACATGGGCACGTCGCTGATGTCTTTTCCGTCAACCAGAACGCGTCCGCTGTCGGGCGGCACGAGGCCCACCGTCATGTAAAACGTGGTGGTCTTGCCCGCCCCGTTGGGGCCGAGCAGTCCCACGACTTCCGCCTGATTGATGTGAAGACTGACGCCGTTGACAACCCTGCGTCCCCGGTACGATTTAGTGATCTCGTCCGTACTCAGGGTCTGCATTAATTTTTACTCTTATCCGGAATATGAGTTTGGGTCGTCGTGCGCGAAAATTGGTCGCCGTCTACCAGCACCCTATCATCGTGAATATAGAAAGTCAACGAATCGCCCGTGACCTGCCCCCGGGCGTCGTCGGCGATGGTGGGCCGGCTGGCCTGGCTCCCGATCATGACCAGCTTGCCTTCCTGCGCGGTATAGGTGAGCTGACTGCCGCTGGCTTTGCGGCCCGGCTGTTGCACCTTCACATCCCCCTGGGCGATGAGGCGGTCGAGCTGATTGCCGCTGGCCCCGCCCGCGGGCAGAAGAAAGAGCTGAATGGATTCCGCGGAGGTGTTCATCTCGGTGGACCGGGCCTGCACATCGCCGGAGAAGACCGCTTTGCGGTCGGCATCCACATAGGTCAGTTTATCGGCGGTCACGTTGATGGGCGTGCTGTCGCCGTCTTTGCGGGGCTGGACGAAGACCGCCGTCACCCGGCGCTCGCGCGATGACTGCGCCTGCAGGTTGCGGCGGGTGCGGTCGAAGGTAATCACCGGCGCTTCCACAATATTCTTGCCCTGCCACAGGCGTCCGTTGGTAAAGCGGGCGGAGTCGGTGTTGCGCCCGGCCGTCATGGTGGCACCCGTAACGTGAATCGGGTCGGAGGAAGACAGCATGCCGCCGTTGGCCTGCTGCTTAAGTTCAGAAAAAGTTGTCTTCACGTCGCCCTGGGCGAACACCGTGCTATTTTTGCGATTGAGCTGGACGGTCTGCGACGTCAGGGTCACGCCGGAATCAACAACGCGGGGCGAGCCGGTCAGCGTGATATTGTCTTCAGCCGGAACAAAATGCGCACGGTCGGCGCTGGCCCGGCGCCGGCCTTCCTCATAGTGGAAGTCTCCGCTCTGGTCCACCACGCTGATGGCCCCTTTGGCATCGAAGCCCGCCACCAGATCGCCGCTGGTGGTAATGCGATCGGGCTGCCCCGGAGTAGTGGCCACCACTTTTGTGCCCGCGCTTCCATTCATTCCCGAAAGCCGGTTCTGAGAATTGAACTGCCCCTGGAACTCGCCGGCGGTGATGGTGTATTTTGTGACGCCTTCCATGCGGACGATGCGGGCCGCGCCCGACGTGACCGCCCGATCGAGCTTTTTTCCCTTGAGAAATATGTCCATCGCATCGGTGTTCATGGCCACCGCGTCGGGACCCTGCCCCTGGGAGACCGACACCGCGCCCTCGGCCCTCGCTTTCGTCGGCTGATTGTTCGCCCCGAAATCCAGCGCCAGCGTGCGCGAAGTTCCTTTACCCGGCGATACGCCCCGGCCCTCGAAGGCCACGCCGCCGGAAAGCAAAGCCGACTTCATCTGCTGCTTCGCGCCCAGGGTCACTTCGCCCTGCGGGGCCTTGACATCGAAACCCTTCGCGGTAGTGTCCTCTATATGGACGTTGCCCGAAGCCAGCACTTTTTCCAGCATGTTGTCGTCGTTCAGCAACAGGGTGATCTTGTCGGCCTGAAGATTACGCGCGGTCTGCTCCACGCGACCGGAGAGAAGTTCCGCCTTGCGCGGCTCTTTGGTAAAAATGGCGCTGGCAGCGGTAATCACGGCCTTCTGTTTTTCCGTGGTGATCACCCGCACCGCCGACTTCAGCACCAGAACATTCGATTTGGAATCGTAGGTCGCGCCCACCGCCGAGCCCACGGCCTCGGGAATACGGAACTCTATGCGCTCGCTGGTATGAGCGTACCCGGTCTTGTGATTGAAGGTGAGGCCGCTGGTCTTGAGATGGACCGGGTTCCTGATCTCCTGCGGCTGCGACTGGTCGGGACGGGCGGACCCGGTGGAATCGGACTCCAGATCCATATGGACCTCGCCGGTGGCAACGACATCTCCGGAGCGCTGGTCGTAGACGAAATCGGAGCCGTAAATCTGGTCGAAGCGTTTGGCGTCGCGTCCGTAGATAATGATGTTCACGTCGTGGAGTTCGGCGCGGCCGTCATCCTTAAACTGGCGCGCCTGGGCGGCGTGAATGGTAAAGAGAGTGCGTCCGCCTTCGGACTTGGAAAATGTGAACCCCGTGGTGCTTTGAGCCAGGTTGGCGGCGATATTCTTCGGAATATCGCGGACCATTCTGCTCGCCCTCAGCATTCCCCGAATATAGAAGCCACAGACGACGAGCACGGTTAAAACCGCGCCGCCGGCAAAAAGCCGTCTCAAAAGCCTGGGGTTGAGGGCCATGGGAACAATATTAACCTTTTGGGGGGCGGAATGCCGGGAAGGCGCATGGAATAGCCCGGCCTCGTCTAGAAGAATACTTCCGGAGATATGCGGAAACGGGCGCTCAGTCTCTTGATGTGCTTCCGTGTCATGTCGCGTTTGCCATTGATGACCGCGGACACAGTGCTTTTAGTCCCAAAAATATCGATCAGGTCCTTCTGCTTAAGATGATTTGATTCCATCAACTCACAAAGCACTTCCCTGGGAGCGGCAGCCCTGAGCTGGTAATTTTTCTCTTCAAAATCCTCGATCAACAGTGTCAGCAATTCCGCCAATCTGGCTTCAGCCGCGCTCCAGGATTTACTGCGGCGTTCCAGTTTCTCCAAAACCCCGATGAAATGTTCGTTTTCTTCTTCGGAATGGATCACGCCGGGCGAAGCTTGCGCCAGTAATTCCGCATACTCAGGAGTCTTAGTCGCCAGAGCAGTCATTTTTCCATCCTCCTTTCGTGTATTCCGCATGCGGGAGGACATGGCGGATAAACACTTTTTGCGTTTGGTAGTTGATCCACACGATCAGCCTGTATTTTTTCCCCTTAATGTTGAAGATTGTGCATTCCCCATAGACGTCAGCGCTGGACCAGGTGAACCTTATATCCGCCAGACTCTTCCAGGCGGATTTTTTGGCGATCCGGTACCACGCGTCGAGGTTTGCGGTCGCTTCCGCGTGAGTGGCGGCCGCTTCTTTCAGTTTTTTACGGCTTATCACCCGCACGTTTTTTCCGGTCCGCAGTTCCATTCATTGCGAAGCAGGGATTGATGCGCAAACTCGCGATGAAATCCGCGGACGGCTTTTAACGCCACCAACTCCACAGGATGATTATACAAAGAAAGTTCGCAATTCGCGAACTTCTGTTCTATCTCTGCAAGGATTCAGCCATCAGCGGATGTGATCGCGGATTTGTGGAGTGTCATAGGATTGCTCTCCTTAATTTTTCGTTTTGAAATTTGGAAGTTCCGGCCGGTGCGCTGCACGCGGACACCGGCCTGGAAAGTGCCGTTTTGACCTCAATCATGTTGAGGACCAGGGGCTGCATCCTTTGGCTAACCGGAACCAGCCGGACTGGATAGGAAAAATGATCTTATGGCCAGGATCGACTTCCAGTAGCCGGGTTGTCTAAACTCCAGCCTTTTGATGGTTTTAAGGTTCTGTGTACTATGTTCGGCGTGGCCTGCCCTTTCGCATTTCGGCAAAAAATCAACCCCGCCATAGCGTCAGTCAGTCCGAATCTTTTGAGCGCAGCGGGCAGAGGAGGCTTCAGCAATCCTAGCCGGATCCAACAGATCCATGGTTTCGCCTTCCCCTCACTTCTCCGATTTAAGTTCGGCGCCGGCGGCAGGCGTTTCGCGATTCTCCCGCCCATCCGCTGAAATGCGCAGCTTCGTGCCTTCCTGATGGGTACTCCGGACAATTTGAATGAAAAAAGCCTTGATGGCGGGCGTAAAGATGTCAGAGTGGTTCTGCATGAGCTGCCTGCCGGCGTCGATGACCCAAAAGGGCGTTTTGTTCCATGGATCTCCCGGGTCTTTTGTCGCGACGTAGCAGTCCGGGACGCCACCGGCAGGCTTCCTGACTTGGAAGTGAATGTCAGAGCCGATCTGATTCCGGCCCGCATTCGACTCCGAGGGACAGTCTTCCGGCTTTATTTGATGCGACCTCAACTCCTGGACATTGGCTTCACTGTTGTTGAAATAAAAGGACTGCTTTTTCTTAAGCTGGCCCCTCTCATCGGCCTTTTCGTCGTACACCTTTCGGCTCCTCATACCCGACAGCGTGAACCACTGGGCGAAGGGCATGCCTCTCCTGGTGGCAAAGTCCCCTATCGAACTGATGGAAAGAAAAAATGGACGCTGATTGGCGCTGACGACGCCCAGCCTTAACATCCCCTCAATGATGGCTTTGCCTTCCAGGGAATCGTTCGCGGGATTGATGAAAACGATGAGGTCCGCGGGCGGACTGAAGTCCGCGCTTTTTCCGCAGGCCGCCTGGCGCGCGGCCCTTTCCACCATCATGGCCATGAAAGGCTGCGCCACGGCCCGTTCCAACAGACGACCTCCAAAGGAGTGTCCCACGATCACGAAATGTGAATCCTCCGGGTCGCGCTGCGTGCCGGCCGATTCGGCGGAGCAGACGTTTTGCATCGCGGTCCATGGCCGGGTGGCGTACATCAGCTTAAACAGGGCTTCGGTCATCGAAGGTCCGGCAATGCGGTTGGCCGCATCGCGACGGTTGAAATAGGTGAAAAAGAAGTCGCCGGAAATGACCGTTCCCCGCCATGAGATGAAAATCCCGATGTATCGATGCTGCCCGTGGTCCTCCATGGCGAGAGAGCGCAGAGTATTTCTGAACCCGCAAAGGTTCTTCTTCCCTTTCTCATTGCCTTCGGAAGCGTTATTTCTCCAGCCATGGATGAAGGTAATGACGACCACCTTGTCCCCGGATTCCTTTTTCCTCATTTTGATCAGCTCCAGCGATTCTTCAAGCTGGGAGTTATCTTTGAGGGGCGTCTTTTTTAAATTGCCAATGGTCCAGAATTCGCCCATGTCGTCGAATTCAATGAATGCCAGATCAAAGGGTTCGCTGGTTTTCTCCGCGCTGCCGTCTCTTTCAGTCACGGACGGCTTACACGGCCATGGGAAGTCTTCTTTGGCGGCGGCCGGGCCCGCCGCAGCGCCACCAAGCGCATCGGGACCGACCCGGCCCCCGAGTTGAATCGACGCCCGACGCTCCGCGTGCGGGACAGTTCCATCGGCCCGATACGCCTTGTTAGCAACGCATCCGCCGCAGACAAGCGCCACGACAGCCATCGCGACCACCGGCAAACTTTTCACGACTTCCGCTCGGGTATTCATGTTGCCTCCTCGTTCTTCCAGCCGACCGCTACGAGCGCAAAGCGAATGCGATACCGCAGGGCAGCCGCGATCGGCTAACGAACCTCACCTGATAAGAACGTTATAAAAGCCGGTATTCCTTAGACCGGTCAAGAAAATGAGGGCAGGAAAGCAAAGAAACGACGGCCCAGGAAGATCCGCTGTCATGGAAGCCACAAGCGCCGATAAATGCCGTCTCGAAATGGCGAGGGTTGGAAAGTCATGTCCGGAATGGGAAGCAATTGGCTTTCCTCGCGGAATCCATCCATACACTATCGATTACCTTCGTAACGGCTTTCACCGGGGCCGAAGCAGCACCTGCCTGGATAGACTCTGACCAAAGGGCCTTTTCGAATGCGGAGGTGTTGCACCCATGCTGATCCCAATCGGACATGAGAATATGTCGGCCCGACGCTGGCCGATCATTACCGCCGGACTGATTGTCATCAACGTTGTGGTCTTCCTGTTCACGTACTTCAATATGGAAGACCAGCAGCGCGCGGTGGCGCCGGCGCGCGCCCACATACTGATTCTCGCGGCGATGCGTCCCGAATTGCGCGTTCGGCCCGAAACCCGGCAGTGGATTGCCGCGTTTCAGAAGTCCAATCCGCACACCTGGGAAACGATCAAAGATCCCAATCACAACATCATTGACGGCTGGGACGCCAAAATCCGGCTGGTCCAAAACCCCGATACTCTGCAGGCGGAGATGGATTCGCTGGAAACCGAGTACGCCGAAGCGGCGGGAAACTCCGTCATCCAGCAATACGCCTTTACCCCGGCCAGCCCCCGCCCCGTCACATATGTCACCTCGATGTTCCTGCATGGCGGGTGGATGCACCTGATCTTCAATATGTGGTTCCTGTGGCTGGCGGGCTTTGTTCTGGAAGACAACTGGGGAAGAATCCTCTATACAATCGTCTACTTCGCCGCCGGAGTGTTCGCGACCCAGGTGCATGCGTGGGCCAATCCCGGCAGTATTACGCCTTCGCTGGGCGCATCGGGCGCGGTGGCCGGACTGATGGGCGCATTCCTGGTGCGCTTCCCGAAAATGAAGATTGAGATGATGTGGATCTGGTGGTTTTGGTTGCGGCCACGCATCTACCGATTCCATGCGGCGGCTTACTGGCTGCTGCCCGCATGGCTGCTGATCGAAGTTTTTAACGGCACGCTCTTTGGCCAGTCGAGCGGTGTGGCCCACTGGGCCCATGTAGGCGGATTCGTGTTTGGCGCAGCCGCGGCCCTGCTACTGAAGGCAACCGGCCTGGAGCACATCGCCAACGCCACCATTGAGAAAAAGGTTTCGTGGACCGCCAACCCGCAAATCGACCAGGCCACCGAAATGATCGAGACCAACCAGACAGACGCCGCCGGAACCCTGCTGAGAAATATGGTGGCGACCCAGCCCGATTCGGTGGATGCCTGGTCCCTGCTGCATCAGATCGCGGAGCGCAAGTCAGACACGCAGGCCTGCCGCGAAGCCGCACAACGGCTTTGCGAGATCCACCTGAAGGCCCGTGAAACCGACCTGGCCTGGGAGAGCTTTGAAGATTTTATCCGGGCCAAAGGCGAGAAGCTGCCGGCCGCGCTGTGGTTCGAAATGTGCCGCATCGCCGAAACCCAACAAGCCTATGCCCGCGCTGTGGATGAATACTCGAAGCTGGCCAAAACCTGGCCCGACCAGCGCCAGTCATTGATGGCGCTGATGGCGTGTGCGCGCCTCAGCCTCAAACAACTTAGCCAGCCTCAGGATGCCCTGCGCTTTTTTCAGGCGGCCGCCGCGTCGCCTGTCCCGCATCTGGATTTCGAGCCGACGATTGAGATCGGAATACGCGACGCGCAGAAAGCGATGTCGCCGGTGCGGGCGGCGGACAAGCTGGCGTCGAGTCAGGGTACGGGATTTTGAGAGAGTATCGATTTCGGTGCGGCGTTCCCCTTATCCGTGCAGCTCAAGAATGTGGGGGGAAACAAATCGCACAGATCAGGCTGTGTCCTTCCTGTTGTTTCCTCAACAGCTCTCTACAACCTAAATTCGGCGTTGGTCTAGTTTTCCTCCACGGCATTGTGCCGCTTATGCGCCGTGATGCGGTCTACAAGTCCGATCCAGCCCGGATACTTCAGGACAAACTCTTGCTTTCCTAGTGACTTGAGGACCAAAGCGGCTTCGTCAATCACTTGTTTGTCGTTCTTCGATTCGTCCAAGCGCTCAATATAGAAATCACAATCGAGGGCCTGTCTGGGGGATCCGATGTCGTACTGTCCCAGCGCGGCTCGTTCAATGAAAGACCTTAGCTCCGGAAAGGCACACAGGCCGGCCCCAGCGAGCACATCTCGGAGTTTATTCCAATCAGGCACTTCCCTCGGATTGCTCGGCGCCTTCAAAAACATCAGGAGCCGCGAAGTAAAGTCATGATAAATCAAAGGAATCTCATCATCGACGCGCCCGACGCGCTTTGCCGCCCTATCTAGCCGTTCAACATAGTTTGTGGTAAATGTCACAAGACAATTGTGACTCTCAGCATGGGTTCTTAAGGCCGCCAACAGCGGTAGCATTGCAGGAGTTAGCAGATCGAATCCAGAGTGGCCACGCTTATGCGACCGGTGAACAACCATCTCGTCGAATTCATCGAACACAATACAGGCGTTCGAGAGGTACTTGAGTTGATTAAATATCTGGACAGTACGCGCTCCCACTCTGTCCTCACCGTCAGCGAGGAAATCGCCGATTGTCAAGACAATTAGCGGCCAGCCCAATTCACCCGCGATGAGTTGCTGAAAGTAAGTCTTTCCAGTTCCAGGCGGCCCGTGAAAGAGAAAACTCCGTCGAGTTATAGATGGGATATTCGGAACTTCCTCAAGTGATGAGTAACGCCCAGTTCGGTGCCGGAGATCACGAACGATACTCATTAGTTGAGGTAGCATTTGCTTGTTACCAGTAGCGCAATCTGTCGGGACTGCGGTGGAGACGCGATCGGTCGGCCAACTCACAGCAAAGCCAACGGTCGCCTCAACATTCAACAACGATGTATAGCCGTCGATTGACCTACAAAGTGCCATCACTGCGTCGGTCGTGACCGAACAATCGATTCGGTCAATTTCCGGATTCCTATCGGAGTTCCAGCCAGCAAGTCCGCGGTTCCCTTTGACTAGTTCACGGGCCAAAAAGCGGGTACCCGCCGCCAAAATTTTTTCCCATCGTTTGAGACGCTCTTGAATAAGCAAATCGCCGCCATCCGCCCCTCCTCTCGTTACAAATCTTGCCAGCGAGGCGAGAGTTTGTGCCGACGAAGGGTAGAACAAGAATCCTCGATTCTGGCACAGCGGTTCCACCGGGTCGAATCCGCCATTCTCCCGCTGAAGTTCCTCAACAACGCGAAGGGCCTCTAGTTCAAAAGGGGCTCTCCACGGCTCGCCGAGTCTATCTGCGACCCACAAGGCAGAGATCAATTCGTGGGGATCAACCGGTTCAGACGCGGTCATCGCCGCTAGCAGCAAGTCCCGGCCACGTGATAAGCACCATTGAGCCAAACGCTTGAGCAAGCTTTGAACCTGGTCGGCCAAGGCATCATACTCCAGTGCGCCTGCGTTGAGGGTCCTACTAAACGACTCTAGCGTTTGGCAAACCCCGAGGTCTTTTTTCACCTGTTGTGTCGTCAAAAATGACCGGTGGCGAAGTAATAACCAGTCATCACCCTGAAATGTAAGCGCACGTTCCTCGTCTTCACCAAGCGCGACAGGGAGTCCTGTCACGTTTCTAGCCAACCCCGAATTCAGCGAGGAGGAATAACTCTCACTGTAGGTAGTCCACCAGTTCAACACACTTCGTCCTACCGGAGCCTTCCCCAATGCCCTCATAATCTCGCAGGGGTCAGTTGCTCTCGTTTTATCGAGGCCATAACGGTGGCAGAGGTTCTCCAATCGATCAAGAAGTTCCGAACTTGTCACTGAAAGAAATGACAGCTTTGTTATTTCATTTGGCGATGCCCGACGCGAGTTATTCCGTTGCAACTCATGCCTTGAAGACTGGCGAAGCTGCCCTTCTCTTAACCAACGGCGGAATGGAACTACTGAAAACGCCGTTATGATATCTTCGACAAAGCCATAGCGCGCCGAATCGACAATCGATGGGGGAACGAGGCGGGCGTCGATGCAGTCGTGACAGCCCAAATGTTTTCGGTTTAACCTGGAGGCAGCAATCGCAAGTTTTCTTAGCCCATCTTGCAGGTCGTCGTATTTAGAAGAGCTGAAAATCAGCGCTAGGCTGGACTTAACCTGTCGAGTCGTCCGATATAATCCGGATGCGAAGACTCCCGCGAAACGATAGCCTTCCTTCTGTTTGATTTCTATCTCCCCGCCTCTTTTATCTCCTTTTAGTGCTTGCGCAGCAACCACGAAAGCATCTTGAAGTGATGCCGTGCTCAATGAGTCATCTTTGAGAAGCCGGGTACACGAAGCATCAAGCACTTTGAAGAACTGCCTAGTCGACAATAATAGCAATCCGCATTGCTCACATGCTGGGCCGATAGTCGTCAACGCTATCCTCACATAAGCGTCTTCGACTTTTAATGCCTCACTGTCCGGAAGACCAGGAATGGCATCTCGCTTTCTTTTCAGAGCCTCTACTTCGTCAAGCTGCTGGGAAATTCGCCTAAAATGAGCATTCCGCGCTCTCAGATGCTCGACATACAGCATGAGGCTATGCACCCCTTGCGCTACATCTGCGATTCTGGGTGCATGTTCTCTTACGCCATCGGCGCTGTAGGAAACCGCCCGTCGCTGGGCCAGTTTGAGTTCTGCCACTAAAATGTGGCCAGCGAGATAGGACGCTGTAACGGCAGAGCGATATGGAAAGACCTCTGACCGCAAAATAGCCGCCGCCGAAAATGCATTGAAAGCCCCATAAATTTCGTCCGTGGAGAGACGAATCACCAAATCGTTCTTGGTCGGCTTAGTGTCATCCAACAGGTCCCGCAATTTGTTTCTTATTCCCTGCGCTTGATGGGCTAACCTTCTCGCCAATCGCGGATTGATGCTCCTAAGTGCGCCCTCCGCGCGGAGCATGGCATGCCAAAGCTCGAAGGCTCTCTCAAGGGCAATCGTCTCACGTGGCAGCGGACGGTCCAAT
>Ga0137397_10002269_pt1 | contig 13472 bp, 9 predicted proteins | sample czorhiz116metaG_FD_106658 | JGI IMG/M metagenome (GOLD analysis project Ga0137397, IMG submission 106658) | Vadose zone soil microbial communities from Angelo Coast Range Reserve, California, USA - czorhiz1.16 metaG | ecosystem: Environmental > Terrestrial > Soil > Vadose zone | place: USA... | reverse complement strand
GCCATCGGCGTCCTGGCCGCGGAGCAAGCCCTGCATTTCGGCATGGGGGCCGAAGCGCTGGCCGCCGATGTGCTGGCGCAGGATCTGCAAAACAGCCCCACTCAGACGACGCTCATTGGGCCTTGGGCGCAGCCCACCCAGCCCTTGCCGATCACTCCCCAGGACAATCCTGAAGGAGAACCCATCGGTACCTTGCAGGGCCAGCTGGAAGATATGCAAGGCCGCTTCAATCTGAACAACTTGGCGCACGTCATCGCAGGACCCCAGGGCGCCGTCCAGGATCCGCAGCCGCTCAAGCAGTTCCAACAGTTGCTGCAGTCGGTCGGGCTCGAGCCCAAATGGGCGGGGATGGCGCGCGATTGGATCGACGCCGACGACATGCCTGGAAGTCCGGACGGCGCTGAAGATCAGATTTATACCTCGCAGACTCCTCCCTACCGGACGGGCAACTGGCCCATGATGTCACCCACCGAGTTGATGAACCTGCCGGGATTCGGCGCGGATCGGTATCGCAAGATTGCACCTTTTGTGACTGCGTTGCCGACCGCGATGGCGACCATCAATGTCTGCACGGCATCCGCGCAGGTACTCGAGAGCCTGGCTCCCAATTTGGGGGAATACACCCCGGAAGTACTGGCCAGCGGCCGTAAATCCGGTTGTTTTCCTGAGTTGGGCATCTTCAAGACGGTTGTCGGCGCCCAGGTGGCCGCCGAGATAATCACTAAAATCGACTCCAAGAGCCAATATTTCCGCCTGACCACGCGCGTCACCCTTGGCACTACGGAGTTCACCTTGTACAGTCTTTTGAAACGCGGGGGGGATGGCGGCGCCAAGGTGACGCCACTGCTTCGCTCATTCGGAACACCCTAGCGACATGCCACAAACACTGCTGCTGCGCCTCCCCTCGCCCGGCCAAGAAGAGACCGAGTGGCTGACCATCGATGACACGGGCGACTCCGAGACGATCAGACAGCGCGGATCTCTCACCCTGGCTGCGGCGGTCTCGCGTACCGGCAAGGTGGTGGCGCTCGCCTCGGCAACTCAAATTCTGCTGGCCGAGCCGGAATTGCCTCCCGGCAGCGGCGTCAAGCTCGCTCGGGCGGTGCCCTTCGCCCTCGAAGAACATCTGACGGAAGACATCGATCAACTGAGCTTTGCCGTCGGCCGGCGCCGCCCCCGCGGCGGCACGCCGGTGGCCGCCGTATCGCGCGCCGTCCTGCAGGGCTGGCTGTCGGACCTGAACGCCGCGGGTCTCGAGCCGCTGGCCATCTACCCGGATATCTTGCTGATGCCGGAAAACCCCGGTCAAACGGTGCTGTGGCTGGAGCAGGAACGGCTCGCCGTACGGCGTCCCGGGAAGCTGCCGTTCGCGGTGGAGCTCTCGCCGGTGAGCGAAGCCTTGGTGGTCGCCGGGGTCATTGCCGATCCGCTCGACACGGAGTCGGAACCCAAAGTGCCGGAAAACGCCATTCTCTACGTCACGCGCGACGATTGGGCTCGCGTCCATAACGAGTTCGAGCAGCTGACCGAGAAATTCGAATCGCTGAAGGTGCAGCTTCTGCCCGACGGGCCGCTGCCGTGGCTCGCGCGCAGTCTTGCGGCCACGGACGCGGTCAACCTCCTGCAGGGCGAGTTTGCCCGCACCACCGACTTCGGCGCGCGCTGGCGCCAATGGCGCACGCCGGCCGCGCTGGCGGCGGCCTTGCTCGCCGTCCATGTTGGCGCTCAGGCACTGCAGATTCGACAGGCCAAGCACGAAGCCGCGGCCCTGGACGGGCAAATAGCGAGTGTCTTCTCCTCCGCCATGCCTGCCGAAGCCATGCAGGAGGACCCGCGCCGCCAGATGCAATCGCGGCTCGACCGCATCCACAAGTCGGGGGCGAGTCCGGAGTACTTTCTGCGCACCCTGAAGGTCTTGGGGGACGCCATGGCTACCACTCCGAAAACCAACATCGACGCGTTGAGCTATCGGGAGGATTCCCTGGATATGAAGGTGAGCGCCCCGAGCCTTGCAGCGCTCTCGCAGCTGTCGCAGCTCATCGGCAAGCAAGGAATGACGGCGGAGATTCAGTCCTCCACACCGGTTGCCAATGGAGTGGAAGCGCATCTGCAACTGCGCAGCTCGGCGTCGCGGGCGCACCGATGAACAAACTTCTGAACAAACTTCGCGCCTGGTATGCCGGTTTGCAGCAACGCGAGCAGCGTATGGTGACCATCGGCGGCGTCGCGGTGGCCGTTCTCATCTTGGTGCTGGGAATATTGATGCCCCTGCAGTCCGCCGTATCGAGCGCGGCCCGGCGCAATGAAACGAGGCGCGCGGATCTCAAGTGGATGCAGGCGAATGCCCCTGAGATCCGTGCGTTGGGCGGTCAGCTGGCTGCGGACACGGGCGAAGCGCCGGTGGTTCTGGTCGACAGAGTCGCCCGTGAGGCCGGTCTTGCCAGCGCTCTGCGCGGTACTCAGCCCAACGGCACCGGCGTCCGCGTGCAGCTGGAAGCCGCGCCTTTCGATACCTTGGTAACATGGCTCGCCACGCTCGACGAACGGTATGGGCGCGCGATCGAATCGATCACCGTGGATCGCGCCGCCCGACCGGGAGTGGTGAATGCCAGCATCACGTTCACCCATCCGCGACGCTGAGCCCGCCCCGCGATCTCGCTCGTATTGGCCGATTGTTCTCATCGGCCTTGCCGCAGCGCTCGCCGTGATCATTTCCGCATTGCCGGCGTCGATCGTCACCCGTTTCTTGCCGCCGGAGGTACACGCCGAAGATTTCTCGGGGAGCATTTGGCATGGCTCCGCAGGCAAGATCAGCGTCAATGCACGTGACGCCGGAGCACTCGAGTGGCACCTGCATCCCGCGGCTCTGCTCGGTATGCAGGTGTCCGCGGACGTGCGTTGGGTCAAGGTGGGATTCGTGGTCGATGCTGCCGTCAACATCGATCGACAAGGCGCGAGCGCGCACGCCGTGAAGGGCGGTGGACCCATCGAAGATCTGCGCGATTTCGGTGTCGCAACGGGATGGCGCGGCACGGCGGACATCGATTTCAGCGAATTGAAGAGTGATTTGGTCAAGCTGCTGGGTGCCGTCGGCGACATCAAAGTCTCGAATCTCACATCGGCGCAAATTGCGCAGGGCACAGATTTGGGAGGCTACGATCTGCGGTTGGCCGCAGGCGCCGTCGCTGCCGACGGCAGTATGACCGCCCAACTCACGGACACGGGCGGCCCCTTGGAGGTGAAGGCCGTCATTAGCCTGTCCTCCAAAGAGCGAACCGGCATCCTGACCGGAACCTTACGCGAGCGTGCCGAAGCGCCCGCGGCGCTCCGGAGCGACCTGGAGGGCATCGTGCAATTGCGCGGACGCGATCGGCAGGGCCGAATTCCCGTGGATCTGGAGTTTACTTGGTAGCCGGTTACGCGGCGCGGGTTCCGTAAGAGCCATGGGCCGGCGTCCGTTCGCCCTTCTGGAGCCAACGACGTTTCCGCGGGAACGTCCGCATGACCGCGCAGTGAACGCCCCATGCTTGGCTTGCTGTTTATATCCAGGCCAATTGCAGGTCCGCCCCTAGGCCGCCCACTCGCGCCAGGCGCGCATCAGCGGGAAATACAGGCCCAGGCGGACCGGCTCGGGGCCGAGTCTCCTGGCCAGGAGGGCATATCGCTGCAGCTGGGATCGATAGCGCTCGACCTCGCGCTCGAGGAACTCCTCGATGCCGCCGCCGACGTGCTGGCTGGTTTTATAGTCGATGACCCAGCGCACGCCCTGGTCGTCGACAAAACTCCGATCAAAGACCACTCGTGCCATTTCGCCGGGCCGACCGTCCGCGCCCGGCAAATGACCCGACAGAGCGTATTCGCGGACATCCTCATCACGCCGCTGCTGCAATATCCAGCGGCCGCGAGGGTCCCGATGCACGGCGACCAATGCGTCTACGACGCGCGATGAGGCCTCTGGCAGACGCTCGGCCGGTACGCCATGCAAGGCCAGCCAACGCCGAAAATGCGGATCACGGGCGCGAATGGCTTGTTCGTCGCTGCTCGCCGCGTCCATTGCCTGAAGCTCGGCGTGCACCAGCGTGCCCACGCGGCGTGCCGTTTCGCCGGCCCAGTCGAAGACCGGGGTCTCTCCTCGCGGCGTCGGCGGCGGGGACATCGATTGCGCGGGCAGCGGCCCGAGGTCGATCTTTGGGTTCCAATCCTTCGGCACGCGCCATAACGGCCCACCGCGCGGCGCGCCCACCTCTGGTCCTTGCGGCGAGGCGCGCTCCTTCACGGAGAATTCCGCGCCCACGACGGGCCAAAGCACCGCAAGCAAACTGCCCGCCCGGGGCGCCCAGCGGACGCGCCCCTCAGCCCCGGCGGCCCCGACGGCCCCGTCAGCCGGTTCCGCCGACTCCTCTGCCTTGACCACCGTGGCGGTCAACAGCAGCTGCCATTTGGCGCGGGTGCACGCCACGTAGAGAAGGCGCTCCGCCTCGAGACCGGCTGCATCGCGCAGCTGATGGCGCAGGAACTCGAACAGCCGATCGCCGTCGGCGCCGATGGGCGGGCGGGCGGCCATCACCATGCCGTCGCGGCCGGTGCGGGCGAATTGATGTGACACGAGCAATTGATCGCGGCTGCGCGGAATGTAGCGGTCGAGCGCAGGCAGGACGACCATGTCGAACTCAAGACCCTTGGCCTTGTGGATGGTCATGATCTCCACGGCGCCTGCCGCGCCATGATCGGCATAGAGATCCGCAAAACGGCTGGGCAGGTCCGCTGCGTCCGGCAGGCCGCGTTGCTCCAGATCCTTGAGACGCGCGAACGCGGCGGCGGCGAGTTCGAGATCCTGCGGCGAAGAGGCGCAACTCGCCCCGCCCAGCCCAAGCCATGTCCGCTCGACCCAGCGCGCCACCGACGTGTCGTTGCGCACTCGAAAGGCAGCTTCCAACGTGGAGTGCACTCGACGGCAACGCGCCCGGCCGTCATCGCTCAGTTGCCGCAACACAGCTTCATCCGCCATTGCGTCCCAAATCAGCGGCGCGCCGCGCGAAATCTGCAGTAGATCGCCCAAGCATATTCCCGCCCACGGCGCACGCAGCACCGCGAGCCACGCCGTGCGATCGCCGAGATGCAGCAGCGCGCACGCAAGCATGATGATGTCGCGGACGATGGCGCGGTCCTGCAGCGGCTCGATGTCCACGGCCCGAAAGCCAATGCGTTTCGCGCGCAGGCCGGCGGCGATTTCACGCGCATGCGCTCTCGCCCGCACCAGCACCGCGATGCGCCAGTCGGGGTGCCGCTCGGCCTGCTCCGCGATCATGTCGGCAACGGCCGCCGATTCCTCGGCCCGGGTGGCAAAGCCGCGCAGCGCAACACCGGGAACCGCTGCCGCCGATTCGGGCGATTCGGCCACGGCGGCTGCGCTCGGGCGAAACGCGATGGCGCCGCGATCCCGATCGTCGGTCCGCGGGAGAATGCGTGAAAAGCAGGCGTTGATCCAATTCACCACGGGCGCAGCGGAGCGAAAATTGTCGCGCAATCGCTGCACATCGAAACGCCGATCGCCGATTCCGTCCTCGGCAAGCTCCAGGAATGCCCGGCCCTCCGCCTGGCGAAAGCCGTAAATGGCTTGCATGGGATCGCCGACGCAAAAAACGCTGCGTCCATCTTCCCGCACCCATCCCGCCGTCAGCAGCCTCACGAGTTCGAGCTGTGCGCTCGAGGTATCCTGGAATTCATCGACCAAAATATGCTGCAGCCGGTAGTCGAGCCGCAGACCCAGATCGGTGGGCGCGTCCGCCGATCCCAGCGCGCGCAGCGCCGCCAGCGACACCGCAGTAAAATCCGCCGCGCCCTGCTCCCGAAACACTTGATCCAATTCCGCCGCGGCCAGCACCAGCACCTGCGCCACCTCGCGAACCCGCCCCCACTCAGCATCACTGTAGGCCGGCGCCGGGAGCCTGCGAATTTCCACCAGGATCTTGCGCGAGCGCGGGTCGCGATCGAGTTCCTGCAAGAGATCCAGCATCGGCGACTTGTCGGCACTCTGCGGCGGAAACCCTTCGTTTTTGGTGAGCCGCTTGCGAAGCTCACCGGCTTCAGTCAGCAGGAGCCGGGCGGCGCCGCACCATCGCGCGAGATCCGCGGTATCGGCTCGCAGGGGCGAGCCGTCCTCCGCCCAATCGGACAAATCCGGCCGCTCCGCGGCCCCGCGCCGCGCAGCGCCGTGCACCAGCCGAGACAGCACGGCGATCCTCTCCGCGCCAAGCACATCACGCGCGCGGATCAGCACCCGCGCCACCAACAGCTGCAAATCCTCATCGAGGTGCCGGCGCACGCGCCCGAGCTGCACTTCGTCCAATGCGCTCGCTGCCTGCAATCGGCCCGCCAGCAGCGGCAGCCAGAGGTCGCGGCTCGGCAACATGTCGGCGATGAGCGCGAGGAGCCGGCGCCAGCGCTGGTCGTCGATGGCGAGCACCCGATCGACGGCGGCGCCGAACTCATCGTCCTCCTCGTGCGCCAAGGCGCGCCGCGCCGCTTCCTCGTAGCAGGGTGCCGCATCGGCGAGCACTTGAAGGGCAGATCCCGCGCCGGCGGAAATGGGCAGCTGACTCGCAAGCCATGCGTTGAACGCGTCGATGGTCTCGATCCGGAGCCGCGATGGCTGACGTTCGACATCAAGATTCAAGGCATCCAAATGCCGGCGCGCAACCGCCGCCAGACTCCAAGTCTCGCGGTTCATGCCCGAAGGACAGTGTTCGAGCCGCGCGGCGCCCAGCGCCAGCAGGACGCGCTCACGCATTTCGTCCGCCGCGCGGCGCGTGAACGTGAGCGCCAAGATGCGCTCGGGTGCATCGGCCAGAGCCAGCAGCCGCAGGTAGCGCTGTACCAGCAACGTGGTCTTGCCTGAGCCCGCGGGCGCCTGCACCAGTACCGAGCCGTCCGCCTCGATGGCTCGCCGGCGCGCCGCCCGGTCGGATGGCGCGGGTCGACCGTCAGTCATGAGAGTCCACCCCCTCCTCGAGCGCCGCCGGCACACGGCACAATCCGTGGAGCCGGCAGCTCTTGCAGGCGTGCAGGGTAGGTGCAACGGCCGCCCGGCCGGCCGCGAAATCCGCGGCAATATTCTCGATACGCTGCGACCATACATCGATCAGCGCTGCAAGGGTCGGCATGCCCTCGAGCGGCGATTTTCTTCCGCCCGGCTTGAAAATGGCGAGGCGTTCCGTTTCGGCGATGAAGCTGCACTCGCCGGCATTCACGCGGCCATAGGCGACGGCGACCAGCGCTTGGGAGCGCAGCAGCGCATAAATGGGCAGCTGGGGGTTGTCGGGCCGCGCGCCGCGCCAATCGGGGGCGACGACTCCCGTCTTGTAGTCGATCAAGACGCGCGCGCCGTCGGCGAGCCGATCCACGCGGTCGATCCTGACCGAGAATTCGAGACCCGCATGGCGCGCCGCCTGCCTGCCTAACTCCAGCTGTTCCACTTCGAAAGGCTCGCGCTGCCGTTCGATGTCCAGCCATTTGCGCAGCACGCCCGCCATGCGCTCGCGCTCCCGCTGCCGCCAGCGCGGACCCGGATCACGGATACGGCATACTTTTGCGAGCGCGCGCCCTGCCCCATCATCCAGCAGCCGCGCCTGTGCGTCCGCTCCGAGGGACAGCAAATTATTCGAGTCGCGCAGCACCGACCAAACATGCTCGAGCGCGTGGTGTATCAATTCACCGCGCTCGCGATCGTTGAACCCCGGAACCGGCCGCTCGAGGCGCTCGCACCGTAGGCGCGTCTCCGCGAAGCCGCGAAATGCGCAGCGCGACTGAGCCCTCAAGGTCGCCACGCCGCGGGTGCGTTCGCCCGTCCCGAACGCCGGCGCGAGCTCGTCGGTCAATCGCTCGAGATCGGGTTGGGCTTGCAGAAGGGCGCGCCAGTGCGGTCTCGGCAGCGCCGCCGAAGAGGCCGCCGCGGCGTCCGGCAGCAAGGGACTGGGTGCGGCCGATCGGCCATCGCCCGAATCCGCATAGCTGAACACGCATTGAACGGCGCGAGCGGCCCAACGACGCTGCAAGTCGAGCGCGAACTGCATTTGCGATTCGGGCGCTGCGGCGATCACGCCGAATTCGCGCTGCAATCTCACCGGTATCAACGGGATGGGCATGACCGGCGGCGGCCATCTCTGGTCGCCGCAACCGCCGACCCACAGGCCATCGTAATTCAGCCATGGATCGATGAGCTGTCCGCTCACCCAGATCGGCGGAACGCCGGTTTGCGCTTGAAACGCCGTGTCATGCGCCGCGCGCCGCAGGATGCTCTGCGCCGACCGGCGCGAATGCGTGCCGAAGAACGCATCGGCGGTCGCGAGCTGGCCCAGAAGCTCGCGAAATCGCTCCGCCGCTTGATACTCCACGCTCGACCATCGATGCCGCAGCGCCCACGGACCCAACTCGAGCGCCATGATCCACGCCGCAACCCAGCGGCTGATGGGATGATTGCCGCGCAAATCCTCGAGCGCCCGAAGCGCGCCCTGCAGCCGCTGCAGGGCGGGCGCGCCGATGGCCTGCGCAGCCGCCATGCGCTCCCCGAGCGCCAGCCACGTCGCGAGATCAGCCTCGCTGGGTCCTTGCTTTCGCAATTGCAAATCCACGAGAGCGGCGGCGGCGGCTTCAGCCGCCGACGATTGCAGCTCAGGCGCTCGCAACAAGGCACTGAATCGTTCGAAAGGGACCGGTCCCACGCTCGCGGCCAAGGTCTCCAGGGCCGCACGCACCGGGGCGAACTCGGCGAGCGGCGTTCCGCCCGCCACCGCATAGGGCGCCTCCCCCAGGCTTTCGGACAGCGTAAAGCGCTGCGGCGCCAACGCCGCGTCCATCGCATCCACCACGTCCGCGCGGCGCAGGTTCAAATCCGGGATGCAAATCCACGCGCGGAACCGCTCCGAGGAACGCAAATTCTCGAGCGCCCAGTCGGCGATGGCCGCCAATTCCGCCGCGGGCGAGGCCGCATTCAGCCGGCCGGCGGTCCGCGGAACTCTGCCGTGCGCTGCCAACATTGGGCCGTGACGCTGCAGCCACCGGCGCGCCACCGGCCGCCACACAGGGCTCTCGATCCACGCGATGGTTTCCGCGGAAGCCGGCGTTTGCGCCAGCAATTCGTCGGAGCTGATGCAATCCAATTGCCGGCAGCGCTCGCTGAATTGCCGGTTCCAATCGTAGAATACGCGCGACTCCTCGGACGCCGAGGCGTGATCTGCGATGGCCTGCAGCGGAATGCCGTACTCGTGAATGGCTCGGCGGGCGCGCCGCGCGGCGCGGGCGGCCCCGGTCGGTTCGGCAAGCGTTCCGCCCGCCTCGCTCGAGTCGATCACCGTCCGCCACAGCTCGCGCTCGTCGATGTCGCTCAAGACGCGCGGCAGGGTGGCGTCCGTCAATTGCCGCTGGACGTGCTTCTCCCTCAGCCAACCGCCGAAGTCGCGTACCCGCGGAGTGGGCCAGACATCGCGGCCCGCGTCTCGGTAAGCTCGTTCGACCGCATCGAACAGCGCCGCCGCAAGCTCGGTGTTCGGCGCCAGAACGGTATGGCCGGCCACGACGGCCGCCAACAGGTCTGTCACGCCGGATTCCGCGCGTCGTCGGGCGCTCAGTGTTGCTGAACCTTTGCCGTGGATCCGATCAGCTGCAGCTCCGGCCGCCCAGCGGCCTGCGCGTCCAGCAATTCTTCGATGCGCGCGAACACCGTCGCGAGAACCTGGGGCTCCGGTAAATTGGTGATGCGGAAGCAATTTCGATACGGGACGTTGAAGCTCACGCCGGGCGCAATCAAGACGTGCTTGTTCTCGAGCAGGTCGAGCGCAAAGCTCTGATCGTCGAAGTCCGGCAGTACATCGCCGCGTACCTCGACGAAGGAATAGAGCGCACCCATGGGACGCGACAGCCGCAGATACTTGCTGCGCGCCACGCCGTCGAGAATGGTCCGCCGCGATTCATACAGGCGGCCGCCGGGGCGCGTCAATTCGCGAATGCTTTGATAGCCGCCGAGCGCCGTTTGCACCGCCCACTGACCCGGCACATTGCTGCAGAGGCGCAAGGAGGACAACAATTCGAGACCGCTGAGATATTCGCCCGCGCTTTCGATATCGCCGGAAAATGCGGCCCAGCCGACCCGATAACCGCAGGCTCGATACACCTTGGACAAACCGCTCATCGTGCAGCACAGCGTGTTGTGCACCAGAGTGGCCATGGGCACGAACTCCGCGTCGTCGTACAGGATCTGGTCGTAGATTTCGTCGGATAACACCACCAAACGATGTTTCTCCGCCATGTTGGCGATCGCCGCCAGGATCTCGCGCGGGTACACGGCACCGGTGGGATTATTGGGATTGACGATGACGATGGCACGCGTGCGCTTGGTCACCAGCGCTTCGATGTCCTGCGGATCGGGAATGAAGGAACGAGCCGCATGACACGGATAGTGCACGGCACGGCCGGTATTGAGATTCACCGCCGCGCTCCACAGCGGATAATCGGGGCTCGGCACCAGCACCTCGTCGCCGGGATTCAGCAACGCACGCAAGGTGAGGTCGATCAGCTCGCTCACCCCATTGCCGATGAACACTTCTTCGGCCGTGACCCCGCGCACTCCGCGCTCCTGCTGCTGCATCACCACGGCTTCGCGCGCCGGGAAAATGCCCTTCTGGTGCACGTATCCCTCGCTGTGGCGCAGGTTCTCGATCATCGCCAAGCGCATGGTTTCCGGGGCTCTGAACCCAAAGGCGTACGGGTTGCCGATATTGAGCGACACGATGTCGTAGCCCAATCGCTCCAGCGCCAGCGCGCGCCGGGCGAGCTTGCCGCGAATTTCGTAGCGAACATTGGCCAGGCCGTCGCTGGCACGGACGGGTTTGCGCTGTGTCATGACCGGAAGAATAGCGGAATGTGTTCTTTTAGGACACGAACTCGGCTTGAGCCATTCAGCCTGAGATGCTAATCTAGTCAGTATGACTAGAAATTCTCGATCTTCGAATGCAACGAAACTACCGGCTCGCAAGTCGCGGCCGGGTCACTGGCCGCTGCAGGACGCGAAGGCGCGCTTCAGTGAACTCGTACGGAAAGTGCGCAGTGAGGGACCGCAGCACGTCACCGTCCATGGGCGCGACGAGGTCGTGGTCATCGCGGCTGAAGAATTCCGGCGCCTTCAGGGCGATGCGACGGGCCGAGCTCTAATCGAAGCTATTCAAGATTCTCCTCATCGTGAGATCGATATTGTCCCGGATCGTTCCGTCATGCCCGTGCGTGGCGTCGCGTTGTGACAAATTGGCTGCTCGATACCAACATCCTATCGGAGCTGCGTCGTCGCAAGCCGGAGCGTAAGGTCATCGCCTTTGTGGCAGGTCAGCCCCTGGACCGACTGTTCGTGAGTACCGTGACGTTCGCGGAGATCCGATTCGGTATCGAACTTCTGCCTGACGCGAACCTGCGCGCCGAACTCAAGCACTGGCTCGTGCACAAGGTTCGGCCGATGTTCGAGGAGCGTGTCCTTCAGATTTCGGAGGACATCATGTTCAAATGGCGTCTATTGGTCGAAGACGGAAGAAAATCAGGGCACACATTCTCGCAGCCGGACCTGATCATCGCTGCGACGGCGTTGCACCATGGATTCACCGTGGTCTCTCGCGATGTCGACGATTATACGAAGGCGCGTGTGCCCGTATTCAATCCTTGGGCGGACGCGGCGAAGCCGTGAATTCCTTCGAGCGGTGGCAGGCAACCCAATGTCCTGCCGCAACTTCCTCGAGCCGAACCGTCGTTCCGCAAATTCCCACTGCATAGGCGCAGCGATCGCGAAACGCACAGCCGACATCAGCCCTCGGCGGCGACGCGGCAGGTTCGATGCGCAGCGGTGCGTGGGCGATCGGCGGTCCGGCAACCGACGGCGTGCCGAAGGGCTCGGCAGCACCATCCTGCGGCGGCATCGCCGCCACGGCCGCCAATAGCGCTCTGGTGTAAGGATGGACGGGCGTGGCGAACAATGCATCGCGCGGAGCGATCTCCACCAGCCTGCCCGAATACATCACCAGGATTCGATGACTCACGTGTCTCACGACGGCGAGGTTGTGGCTGATGAACAGCATCGCGGTGCCGACGTCGCGCTGCAGTTCGAGCAACAGGTTGACGATCTGTCCCTGGATGGAGACGTCCAGCGAACTGACGGGCTCATCGCAGATCAGGAGCTCGGGGCCGAGGATCATGGCGCGTGCAATGCCGATCCGCTGGCACTGGCCGCCGCTGAATTCGTGGGGATAACGGCCCATCATGTCGGCAGCCAGGCCAACCCGCTCCAGCATCTCTCCGACCCGGCCTCTGCGCGCCCGTGCGTTCAGGCCGGGTTCGAAAATACGCAGCGGCTCGGCGATGGCCTCCCCCACCGTCATGCGCGGATTCAAGCTTGCGAGCGGATCCTGAAAGACGATTTGCAGGTCGCGGCGCAGTGGGCGCAGCGCCGCCGGCTCGCACGCCAGCAGGTCCTGGCCGCGCCACATGATGGAACCCTTGCTCGAGCGAATCAGCCGCAGAACGGCACGTGCCAGCGTCGACTTGCCGGATCCTGATTCGCCTACCAGACCCAGTGTCTCGCCGGCATAGAGATCGAAGGTCACGTCGCGGAGCACTTTGTGCGCGCCAAATTCCACGCACAGATCCGCGACGCGGAGCAAAACGTCGTTGACAGAAACGCTGCCATTCATGGCTGCATCGGCATTCACGGCAACACTGGTATTCATGGCGACAACGGGAAGTGGCATGCCACTCGGCGCGCGCCGCCGTTCTCGATCGCGCTACTGCGGTTCTCAATCGCATTACCGCCGTTGTCGGTCCCATCGGGGCCGCCGTCGATCGCATCGCCGGCATCCCGAAGAAGCGGCCGCTCCACCCGGCAGCGTTCAGCCGCGCGCGGACAGCGCGGCGCAAATGCGCACCCATCGAGAAGGTCACTCGGCTGCGGCGGCTGCCCCGGGAGAGTCGGCAATCGTTCCAGACGCGGGCCCGACAGGCTCGGGATGCATTTGAGCAACGCGGCGGTATAGGGATGCCGCGGATCCCGGAACAACTCCGCCGAATCGGCGCTCTCCACGATCCGGCCCGCGTACATCACGAGTATCCGGTCGGCGAGACCCGCCACCACTCCCAGGTCATGACTGATCAGCACCAGCGCCATGCCGACTTCCTCGCGCATGGCGCGCAACAGATCGATGATCTGCGCCTGCACGGTCACATCGAGCGCCGTGGTGGGCTCATCGGCTATCACGAGCAAGGGCTCGCACAGCAAGCTCATGCCGATCATCACTCGCTGACGCAATCCGCCCGACAGCTCGTGTGGATATTGATTCAGGCGGCGCGCAGGGTCCGGGACCCGGACGCGCTCCAGCATCCTCCGGGCGTCGATGCGCGCCTCACTCCACGATTTGCCCGCATGGCACACCAATACTTCGGCG
>Ga0137397_10002268_pt1 | contig 13473 bp, 12 predicted proteins | sample czorhiz116metaG_FD_106658 | JGI IMG/M metagenome (GOLD analysis project Ga0137397, IMG submission 106658) | Vadose zone soil microbial communities from Angelo Coast Range Reserve, California, USA - czorhiz1.16 metaG | ecosystem: Environmental > Terrestrial > Soil > Vadose zone | place: USA... | reverse complement strand
CGGGCGAGTGGGTGACGGAGCCCGGCGGGCCGGGGACACCCTGGTGCCACCCGTCCGGCTCGCGCCGCCGTCTTCGTGAATAATGCGGGCTAGGCCGACAACACCCTTTCGTGAGCGGACGCCGCGCCGTAGTATCGGTGGGATCCATGAGCTCCGCCGCCGTCGTCGCCATCAACGGCCGCCAGTACCGCGCCCCCCGCCGCCCGGTGGTCGTCGTCTGCATCGACGGGTCCGAGCCCGAATACTTCGAGCGGGCGCTCGCGGAGCGCGTGACGCCCGCCCTCGCGCGCTTCCGGCGCGACGGGGTATACCGGGTCGCGCGGTCCGTCGTGCCGAGCTTCACGAACCCGAACAATCTCTCGATCGTCACCGGCGCGTCGCCGGCCGTCCACGGCATCTCGGGCAACTACTTCTACGACCCCGCCAGCGGCCAGGAAGTGATGATGAACGACCCCAAGTTCCTGCGCTGCGAGACACTCCTGGCGGTGCTGTCGCGGGCCGGGGCCCGCCTGGCGGTGATCACCGCCAAGGACAAGCTCCGGCGACTGCTCGGCCACGGAATGGACGGGATCTGCTTCTCCTCCGAGAAGGCCGACCAGACGACGAAGGACGAGCACGGCATCGAGCGCGCCACCGACCTCGTCGCCATGCCGGTGCCCTCGGTCTACAGCGCGGAGCTGTCCGAGTACGTGCTGGCCGCCGGGCTCGAGCTGCTCGAGCGGCAGCGGCCCGACGTCATGTACCTGTCGCTGACCGACTACGTGCAGCACAAGCACGCCCCCGGGACTCCGGCGGCGACCGCGTTCTACGCGATGCTGGACCGGTACTTCGACGCGTTCGACCGTGCCGGCGTGGTGCTCGGGATCACGGCCGACCACGGCATGAACGCCAAGTCGCATCCCGACGGCACGCCGAACGTCGTCTATCTCCGCCCCCTGCTCGACGCCCTCCTCGGGCCCGCCCGCGCGCGTGTGATCCTGCCGATCACCGACCCGTACGTCGTGCACCACGGCGCGCTCGGCTCGTTCGCCACGATCTACCTGGACGACGCGGCCCAGGCGCCGGGGGTGGCGTCCCGACTGGCCGCGACGCCCGGGATCTCCGAGGTCTACGACAACGCGACGGGCTGCGCCCGGTTCGAGCTGCCGCGCGACCGCGTCGGCGACCTGATCGTCATCGGCGCCGTCCACACCGTCCTCGGGAAATCACCCGAGGAACACGACCTCTCGCTGCTCGAGGAGCCGCTCCGCTCGCACGGCGGTGTGGCGGAGCAGACGGTGCCCTTCGTCATCAACCGACCGCTCGCCGAGGACCATGGGCGGCGGCTCGCGGGTGCCGAAGACTTGAGGAACTTCGATCTGTTCGACTACGTCCTCAACGGGGTGAACTACTGACCGGCCGCTCGACTCCAGCTGCGGTCGGTGCCGCGCTCGTCCTGCTCCTGCTCGCCGGGTGCGCCGCCGTCGGGCCGGCCCGCCCCGGGGCGACCGCGAAGCCGGCGCGGGCAGTGCTCCCGAACGGCGTCGTCCTGATCGTGCAGGAGCACCGCGCGAGCGACGTGGTGGCGCTCCAGCTCTGGATGCGGATGGGCGGCCGGGACGAGGCGGCCGAGGAGCTCGGCCTGGCCCACTACATCGAGCACATGCTGTTCAAGGGGACGCCGACCCGGCCCCCGGGCTCGATCGACCGGATGGTCGAAGGTTTCGGGGGGATGAGCAACGCGTTCACCTCGTACGACACGACCCACTACGACTTCGTCGTGCCCATCGAGCACGTGCGCGAGGGCATCGAGCTGCTCGCCGACCTCGCGGCGAATGCGAGCTTCCCGCCCGACGAGATCGAGAACGAGAAGAAGGTGGTCTTCGAAGAGATGAACCTCATCGAGGACGACCCCGAGAAGTTCCTGCTCCGGCGTCTCTACGAGCTCAGCTACTCGCCGCACCCGTACGGCCGCCCGCTCCTGGGCCAGCGCGAGTTCATCCAGAAGCTTCCGCGCGCCGAGCTCCTCCAGTTCTACCGCAAGCACTTCGTCCCGAAGAACATGGTGCTGGTCGTCGTGGGCGCCGTGGACCCGGCCCGGGTCCGGCCGCTCGTCGACGCGACCTTCGGTCGCATCGCGACGGTGCCGCCGGCGCGGCGCGAGTCGCCGCCCGTGCCCGCGCTCGACCGGACGCGGCGAGCCGAGATCGCGCGGGCCGAGAAGCAGGCGTACCTCGGCCTGGCGTGGCGGACCGCGCCCACGGGCAGCGAGGACATCTACGCCGTGGACTTGCTGACCTACATCCTCGGCGACTCGCCGAGCTCGCGGCTGAACCAGACCGTCCGCGAGCAGCTTCGGCTCGTCGCGAGCATCGAGGCGGGCTACGGCGCCTTCGAGCAGGGCGGGCTCGTCACCGTGATGGCGCGCCTCGAGCCGGCCAACCTCGATCGGGCCGAGGCGGCGATCCTCGCGGTGATCCGGAAGGTGCGCGCGGAGGGCGTGACGGAGGCCGAGCGGCAGCGCGCCGTGATCACCGCGGAGTCGAGCTACGCCTTCGACATCGAGACCGCCGAGGGGCTGGCGAAGTCCTACGGGCAGGCGGAGACGACCTGGACCCTCGACAACGAGCTCGCGTACCTCGGGCGGCTCCGCGGGATCACCGCCGCGCAGATCCAGGCCGTCGCACGGAAGTACTTCGGCGACGACAACTACGCGCGCGTCCGGTTTGTCCCCGAGAGTACCTCGCGGTGATCCGACTCGCCCTCGCGCTGCTGGCCGTCGTAATCCTGGCGGTGCCCGCCGGCGCGCCGGCGCAGACGACCCGCGAGCGCCTCGACAACGGGCTCACCGTCATCGTGCGGGAGAACCCGGTGGCACCGGTCGTCGCCGTGTCCCTCCTCGTCGCGGTGGGCACACGGTGGGAGGAGCCCGCGAATGCCGGGATCTCGAACTTCGTCCACGCGGTGATGGTCAGAGGCACCACGAAGCGCAGCGGCGCCCAGCTCGCCGAGGCGATCGCCGCCCTCGGGGGCAAGCTCAGCGCGGCCGGCGACATGGACTACTCCGAGATCCGCGCCTCGGCGCTGTCGCGCTTCTGGCGCGAGCTGCTCGGGTTCACCGCCGAGCTCGCGCTGGCGCCGAGGCTCTCTGCGGGCGAGGTTGACGGCGAGCGTGACTGGATCGTGGGACGGATCCAGAAGCGGCACGACAACGCGTCGGCGCGCTCGTTCGACGAGCTCTTCGGCGCCCTCTACGGCGCGCATCCCTACGCGCTTCCGGTGCTCGGCACGCCGGAATCGCTGGGGCGCGTCGATCACGCTGCGCTCGTCGCGTGGTACGGTCGCTTCTACCGGCCCGAGCGCATGACGCTCGCGGTCAGCGGCCAGGTGTCGGCCGCGGAGGTGCTCGCGGAAGCCCGTCGCCTGTTCGGCGACCTCCCGCGCCGCGGCGCGGTCACCGAGGCGCCGCGACCCTCGCCGGCGAACCCGGGGACCCGCCGCGTCATCGAGCAGCCCGCGCAGCAAGCGCAGATCCTGGTTGGCGGGATCGCGCCGTCGCTGGGCCATCCCGATCACGCGGCGGTCAAGGTTCTGTCGACCGTCCTCGGTGGCGGGATGGCCGGGCGCCTGTTTGTCGAGCTGCGCGACAAGCGGGGTCTCGCCTACACGGCCGCGGCCTACTACGATCCCGTCCACGATCCGGGCGCGCTGGTCCTCTACCTGGGCACCGCACCCGAGAACGCGACGAAGGCGGAGGAGGCGCTCCTCCAGGAGGTCGATCGCGTCCGCACGGACCCGGTCGGCGCCGACGAGCTCCAACGGGCGAAGGGCTACCTCCTGGGTCGCTACGCCATGGACCGTCGGACGAACGAACGCCAGGCGTGGTATGTCGCGTTCTACGAGGTCGAGGGGGTCGGCCAGGACTATCCCGAGCGCTACCGGCGGGCCGTGGAAGCGGTGGCGCCCGCCGATGTGCTCCGGGTCGCGCGGCAATACCTCGGGACGCTCACGACGGTGGTGCTGCGGCCGCGCTGAACCCTACTCGCTTCGCTGCGCGCGCGCTTCCTCGGCGGCCTTGATCTCGTCCGCGAACATGGTGATGGTCAGCGGGCAGGGCGGCTTATTCTCGTCGACGTACTGACAGTCGGTCTGGTTGCACTGGACGAAGTAGCCCTGGGGCCGTCCGAACCCGCCCGGCCGACGCAGCCGGATCTGAACGCTCTCGGATACGACACCACACCAGAATTCGCGAGCTCGGCTTCGACTCACACCATCTCCTCAGCAGGACCCATCGTCGCGCTCGATCACCACGCGCTCGACCAAGATACGCCAGGAGCGCCGTCGATACAATACGTCCCAGCGGAATTTCCCTTCTCGCCGATCCGGAAATTCTGTCGAACGAGCGTCGAGATTCGGCTATATAGTACGTGACTCACCAGCGTACCCGCGCCACCACGAGCAACAGGTTTCGAGAGGGAGGGGTTCGTCGTCTTGCATCGGCTCCTGACCGGCGGTCCACGCGGCGCCGTAGCCGCGCTGACGGTTGCGATTGCGATGGTGGCGCTCGGCGGGTGCGGTGGCCTATCGACCGCGGTCAAGGCCGACTCGGCTTTGCCGGTCCCGCTCCAGCCCCCGGTGTCGGGCGGTGTGCCGGCGAATCCCGATCCCGCGTCCATCGACACGGCCGCCGAGGCTCCTGCCGTCGCGTCGCTCGGCGCCGGCGACGGGGGAGATGGCGGCGCGAACGCGCCGGTGATCGCCCAGACCCAGCGCGCACCCCAGGAAAAGCTCGAGACCGCGAGCGCGCCGGGCGACGACGAGGACTACGACCCGTGGGAGGGATTCAACGAGAAGATGTTCGAGTTCAACCGGCGGGCCGACCGGTACGTCCTGAAGCCGGTCGCGAAGGTCTACAGCTTGATCGTGCCCGAGCCCTTCCAGGTCGTGATCGCGAACGGTTTCGAAAACATCAACTTCGTGCCGCGTATGATCAACAGCCTGCTGCAGGGCAAGTGGGGCGGAGCGGGCCGCGAGCTCTCCCGTTTCCTGATCAACAGCACGGCCGGCATCGGCGGCCTCTTCGACGCGGCCAAATACTGGGGACTCGAGAAGAGCCGAGAAGACTTCGGGCAGACGCTGGGGGTCTGGGGCGTGAGCCCCGGCCCGTACCTCATCGTGCCCTTCCTGGAGCCGATGACGGTCCGCGACGGGATCGGCCGGGGTGTCGATAGCGTCATGAATCCGCTTTCCTACGTCCTGCCGTTCATCTGGACCGGAATCAGCATGAAAGTGGGCGATGTGGTCAACGATCGCGCCCTGAACCTCGAGCTGTTCCAGGGCTTCGAGGAAAGCGTCGTCGACCTGTACAGCGCCGTCCGACACGGCTATCTCCGCCGCCGGGAGCAGCTGATCAAGGAATAGCGTGGGGGGGCGCGGCATCCTCCTCGAGTTCGCCGCCGTGGTAGCCGCCGCCGGCTGTCTCGTCTGGATCGTCTTGACCATCGGCGCCCAACCCGCTCCGGCGAACGCCGACCGTCGCGACGTCAAGGCCGGCCAGGCGCTCTACCTCCGATACTGCGCGACCTGCCACGGCGACGCCGGGCGGGGCGACGGGCTGTCGGCCGCCGGATTCGCCACCAAGCCCGCCGATCTGACCGACGGTCGTCTCATGAACGCGCTCCCCGACGAGTTCCTGCTCAACGTCATTCTGCGTGGGGGACCGGCCGAAGGGCTCTCGCCTGGAATGCCGCCGTTGTCCGGCTATCTCGGCGACGCCGAAACACGCCAGGTGATCCAGTATCTCCGCGCGATCGCTTCTCCGCCCTTCCGCCCCGAGATGGCGAAGCCGCTCGTGACGGTCTCCAGCGCTCCCCGCCAGCCGATTCTCTTCAGTCACGTGATTCACGCCGGGTCGTTCCGGATCGCGTGTCAGTACTGCCACGCCGACGCGCGACGCTCCGAGTATGCAGGGCTTCCGTCGGTCGAGCGGTGCCTGGGCTGCCACAAGATCATCGGCGCCCAGGACAACCCCGAGATCGCGAAGATCCACGCCTACGCGCGGCGCGGTCAGCCGATTCCGTGGGTGAGAATCTTCAAGGTTCCCGAGTTCACCTCCTTCCCCCACAAGCCCCACGTGCGCTTCGGGCTCGACTGCCAGACCTGCCACGGCCCGATCGAGAGAATGCGGGTCGTCGGCGCCGACACGGGCCCGAGGCTGGCCGACGACCTCTTGCGCCTCGTCGGCTTTCGCCCGCCTCCGCGCGCCCTGACGATGGGGTGGTGCGTCGAATGCCACCGCGAGCAAAACGCGATTCGGGGCGCCCACGCGCCGCTCGACTGCGTCACCTGCCACCACTGACACGACCGCGTCCGCCGAAGCCGGCGAGTCGACGGTAAAACGACCTCGCGAAAGGTCCCCTTCTGTAGGGGTCGTGAGATGGCACAAATACTGCCGATGGGAGCGTCCCCGGTGGTAAGAAATTGGGCGAAGCGGCGTCTGGATCAGCTATTTTAACGAATATGGACAATATCCTCGTCGTCGACGACGAACGGAACATCCGCACGCTCTGTTCGCGGGTGTTGGCCGGGGACCAGATCGAAGTCCACGGGGTCGGTACCGGTAAGGAGGGGCTCCAGACGGCCGACGACGTGAGCCCCGACCTTGTCCTCCTCGACCTCCGCCTTCCGGATATGGACGGCATCGACGTGCTGCGGGCCCTCAAGGGTCGGCACCCCGAGACCGCTGTCATCATCATCACCGGCTTCGGCCAGATCCAGAGCGCGGTTGAGGCGATGAAGGCGGGCGCCACCGACTATCTCGAGAAACCCTTTGAGCACCTCGACAAGCTCAAGCTGGCGGTCGCGCGCTCGCTCGAAGAGGTCCGGGCCCGCCGGGAGATCCAGCGTCTCCACCGCCTTCAGGAGAAGGAATATCGCGTCGACCAGCTGATCGGAGAGTCCGAGGGCACGCGCCGCCTGCGCGAGCTCATCGGCAAGCTGGCGCGGAGCGAGGCGGCGACGCTCCTGATCCACGGCGAGAGCGGCACCGGCAAGGAGCTGGTCGCGCGGGGGCTGCACTACGAGAGCTCGCGGCGGGACTTTCCTTTCATGGAGGTCAACTGCGCGGCGATCACGGAGACCCTGTTCGAGAGCGAGCTGTTCGGCCACGAGAAGGGGGCGTTCACCGACGCCAAGGCCGCAAAGAAAGGGCTGATGGAGCTCGCCGACCGCGGCACGTTGTTCCTCGACGAGGTCAGCGAGATGTCGCTCAACAGCCAGGCGAAGTTCCTCCGGGTTCTGCAAGAGCGCGTGCTCAGACGGGTGGGTGGGACGCGTGACATCAAGGTGGATCTGAGGATCATCGCCGCGACCAATCGCGCCCTCGAGATGCGCGTGAAGGACGGGCAGTTCCGCGAGGATCTCTTCTATCGGCTCAACGTGATTCCGATCCACATCCCGCCCCTGCGCGAGCGGCGCGACGACATCATGCCGCTCGCCCGGCACTTCATCGTCGACGCGAACACGCGCTTCCACAAATCCATCAAAGGGTTCACGCCGGAGGCCGAGCGGCTCATGGCGGGCTACCAGTGGCCCGGCAACGTGCGGGAGCTCCGGAATTTGATCGAGCGTCTCGTCATCCTCGGCAGCGCGGAGCTCATCGAGCCCGAGCATCTGCCGGTGCAATTCGCCACCCAGGTTCGCCAGCATGTCGTCGCGGAGTCACCGACCGACGCGCCGCGCACGCTCGCCGAGGTCGAGCGCGCCTACATCGCGCAGATCATGCAGCGCGTGGAGTCCAACAAGAGCAAGGCGGCGAAAATTCTCGGCATTTCTCGCCAGACGCTCCGCAAGAAGCTGATGGAAGAGTGACGATTCGATCAGTCCATCGCCAGTGGTGAGTTCGTCGCCACCCCGGACCAGGGGTTCCGGAATACCCCCAAATAGCTGAAATCAAATTCTTTCCGGAATGGCTCTCGCCGGCTCTTGTGAAATCTTGGCAATTAATCAGCCATTGGAGCTCGAAGCCGGAAACCCAAATTGACTTATTTCATGATTGCTTACGGCCCGAAGCACCCTTGGTCTCCCGTTTGCTTATTCTCGGTGCGAGGTTCGCACCCAAACGGCCGGGGGAGAGAATGATGAGACCGACGTTCAGGAAGCTGGAAGTCAAGGACATCGGCACCTTGGAGCGACTGGTCGCCGAGAACGTAGAGGGAATCGAGCCAGGTCTGAAGATCGTAGATTCGCGTTTGCTGCTCGGCCAGGCCGCGATCGACCTCGTCGGTCTCGACGCCAGGGGTTCGCTGGTGCTGATCGCGCTCGACTTCAGCGCCCACGAGGGCCTCCTCCTCAGGGTGATGGATGCCTACTCGTGGTGTCTCGAGTACCCCGACACCCTTCGCCGTCTCTATCCGATGGCGCAGGCCTCGACCTCCCGGCCGCCGCGGATCCTCTTCATCGTCGAGAGACTGACGGATCCGTTCCTGCGAAGGATCAAGCAGCTCAGCTTCCTCGCGATCGACTGCCTCGAGTTTCGCCATCTCGAAGTGAACGGCGCCTCGGTCGTCTATTTCGACCTCGTCGAACGGCTCCGGAAGTCGGTGGTCGAGTCGACCGTCGATCCGGGAGCCCAGGCCCCCGTGTCGGTCGCTCCGCCTGTCGTACCCGCGATCGAGCGGCATGTGGAGCCGGCCAAGATCGCGATGGAGCAGCCAGCGCCGGTCGAGCCGCCCAGGGCGGTGGTGATCGAGCCAAGGCGAGTCGACCCGCCCAAGGCCGTGATGCCTGAGCCGGTGCGGGTCGCGCCGGAGAAGCTCGCCGTCGTCGAGCCGGAGCCTGTCGCGGAGCCGATCGTGGCAATCCCGAGCGCACCTGTTCCAGTCGCTCAGCCGGCCGCAGTCGTCGCAGTCGCACCGCCGCCCGCGTTCGAGTATCAGAGCGTGAAGCTCGTCGCCGAGCCTGCCGCCGCGGTGCCGCGGGCACTCGAGCCGGACGTCGCCGAGCCGGGTCCCACGCAGCCTGCGCTTGCCCTCCAGGGGATCGAAGCGACGGCGTCCTTGGCGGCCTATGACGCCGGGACGAACGGAAGCGGGATCGAGCGAGGGTTCACCTTCGAGCGGCCCGTCGTCGGGACGACCTCCGCGACGACAGCGCCGATCAGCGCCCCGGTCGCCGAGGCGGTCCCGGTCGAGTCTCCGGCCGTGGTCATCGAGCCGGAACCGCCGGCCCCGATGATGCCTGCAGAGCCCGTCCCGACCTCCGTACAACCCCCGCCGGTCTGGGCGAAGCCCGGCGCGCAGCCGAACGGGACCCGACCGCACTTCTTCGCGCAGGCGTCGAAGGGCACGTCACCAGTCGAGGCTCCGGCCCTGGTCGCCGCGGTGGCGGCGCCGGCCGAGCAGCCCACGCAGCCAGCCGCGAGCAAGGTTGGCCTCGAGGTCGACGACCGCCCGGAGCTCGAGTCTCTGAGCTTCCCGAAGGACGGTCTGTCCCGCCAGTGGCTGGAGTTCCTCAGCCAGCTCGGCGCGACCAAGTAGAGGCCCCCGTGACGGCCAAGATGGACGGCGAGACGCAGGCGACGGGCGGAGCTCAAGACGAGCGTCTGCGCGTTCTTCTGGTGGACGACAACGCCTCCGTCCTGCGGTTTCTGGCCTCTGCGTTCTCCTCGAACGGATGCCAGGTGACGACCGCCTCGACCGCCGAGCAGGCCCTCGAGCAGCTGAGCGACGATCCTTTCCACCTCGTGGTGTCCGACATCAAGATGCCGGGCCTGAGCGGGCTCGACCTGCTCCGCGCAGTCAAGGGCAAGCAGCCGGGGACGCCGGTCGTGCTGATCACCGGAGTGCCCTCCGTCAACTCGGCCGTCTTCGGCCTGCGCCACGGCGCGTACGACTATCTGCCCAAGCCCTTCTCGGTCACCGAGGTGAAAGAGCTCATCCGCCGTCTGCGACGCGACCGGGCCGATGGCAACGGCAACGTCAGCTATCCCTCGGGACTGACGGAGGAGCTGGCGAGACGCCAGGGCGGCGTCGAGGCGATCTCGCGGATCGGCGAAGCGGCCCTGCAGGGCCTCGAGCCGAATGTCTTCGCCGAGAAGGTGCTCGAGTACACGATGCAGAGTCTCCGGAGCGACGGCGCGCTCATGCTCCTCCGCGACCAGGGGGGGCAGTTCAACGCGAGCCGCAAGGGCGAGCCGTCGATGGTCGGCCAGATCCTGACGCTTCTGCACGCGTCGTTCGGCGACGTCGTCAAGACCGGCGGCCGCGAGACGTTCATGCTCACGAAGCGAGAGCACGGCGTCGAGGCCCTTGCCGCGCTGGTTCCGGGCGTGGGCGACGCGATGGGCATCCTCTGCATCGGACGCAGCGCCGACAACGGCGCCTTCCTGCCGGACGAGAAGGCGCTCCTGCTCGGCTATGCCCAGACCACGGCGGTCGCCCTGCAGAAGATTCTCCTGCGCGAGAACCTCGAAAAGAACCTGATCGACACGATCTCCTCGTTCGTCATCGCGCTCGAGTCGAAGGATCCGTACCTCAAGGGCCACTCCGCGCGGGTGTCCCTCTACTCGGGCGAGCTCGCGACGGTCATGGGCGTCCCGTCGGCCGAGGTGGTCCTGATGAGCCGGGCGGGCATGCTGCACGACCTCGGCAAGCTGGTGATCATGGACAACATCCTCCGCAAGCCGCGGCAGCTGACCGAGGAGGAGTTCGAGCTCATCCGCACCCATCCGGTGGTCGGCGACAAGATTCTCAAGCCGCTGCGCTTCCTCGCGTGCGAGGCGAAGGCGGTGCGTCACCACCACGAGCGGTACGACGGAAAGGGCTACCCGGACGGTCTCAAGGGCGACGACATTCCGCTCATCGCCCGGGTCGTGACGGTCGCGGACGCGTTCGACGCGATGACCTCCGACCGCCCATACCGGAGCAAACGGCCGGTGGCGGCGGCGATGGAGGAAATCGCGCGCGGCGCCGGCACCCAGTTCGATCCGCTCGCCGCCGACGCGTTCTCGACGATCCCGCCGGCGCGGCTGGAGCAGATCAGCCGGCATCTGGATCTCCAGTCCACGGCGGTGGAGCCGCCGGCTCTGCCGCTGGTGGAAGTCCATTGACCGAGTCGGCCCGGCCGAAGATCCTCGTCGTTGACGACGCGGGCCCGGTCGTCATCCTCTGCGTCAACGTCCTGCAGGCCCTGGGATACGCGATCAGGGCCAGCAACCGGGGCGAGACGGCCCTCGATCTCTGCCGCAAGGAGCCGTTCGATCTCCTCGTGGTCGACTACAAGATGCCGGGCATGAACGGCTTTGAGGTACTCGAGCAGGCGCGCCAGATCCGTCCCCGCATGGCGTGTATGCTCATGACCGCTCACGGGACGCCTGACATCATCAACGAGGCGACGCGCCTCGGATTCGACTACATCCTGCTGAAGCCGTTCACGCCGTCGGAACTCCGAGGGGCAGTCGACAAGGTCCTCGCGAGTAAGGCCTAGGAGAGCGCGGGGTGCAGCCCAGTGCGCCCGCGACCCTGACGTCGGGAGCGGCGAGAACCATCATGAAGGCGGCAGCCGATGGGATCCGTTGGTGGCTGGATCGGGCGCTCTCGGTTGGCTACGGCGTGGTCTACGACTACGTCTACCCGCGCTTCAGCCACTACCAACGGCTCCAGACGGAGGTGCGCGACTTGGTCGAAGCCGCGGTCCCCGCGCGCGTCGAGCGCCGTGACGTTCGGGTGCTCGAGGTGGCGTGCGGACCCGGGAACTTCACGTGCGCGCTGGCCGAGGCTGGGTTCTCCGTCACCGGGCTCGATTCCTACGCCGCGCTGGTCGAGGTGGCGAAGGAGAAGCGACGGGCCCGGCACCTGGCCAACCTGGCTTTTCGGCACGGCGAGCTCACCCGGGGCAACACGTTCCGGGACGGCGCCTTCGATCAAGTCGTGAGCATCCATTCCCTCTACGTTCATCCGGCGCCGGACCGGCTGCTTCGAGAGGCGTGCCGCGTGCTCAAGCCCGGTGGCCACGCGGTGTTCGTGAATCACACACGACAAATCGGGCGGTGGTCGACGTTGCGGGAGATCGCCCGGCGCGACGGACTGAGCGCGGCGCTCCACGCTCTGCTGTGGGTGCTGCCCAACTCGATCTTCGAGGCGGCGCGCCAGCGGGTCGGGCCCCACTACTGGGACGAAGACACGTTTTCGGCCCAGGTGCGACGTTCCGGATTCTCGGTTCTGGAGATGCGGCGGACGTTCCTCGGCGACGCCAGCCTCTTGGTCTGGGCGCGGAAGAACGCCGAGAACTGAGTTGAGCCGCGAGGACATCGTGCCGCACCCATCGCAGCCTCTCGCCGGCGTTTCGCCGGTCGTGTCCGCGGAGAGGGCGGGAGATCGTATGCCTTTTCGGGAAGCGCTCGAGCACATGATCGCCGTCACGTATGGCGTCACCTACGACGCCGTGGTGACGCGCTTCCCTCCCTACGAGGCCATGCTCGAGGAGATCGTCGCGTTCGTCGCCCGCTCGGGCCCCGGCGCGTCTGCGCCGCGGGCCACCCGCGTACTCGACGTGGCGTGCGGGATCGGGAACGTCAGTCTGCGGCTCGCGAGAGAGGGCTACTCGGTCGTCGGGATCGACGGCGTGAAGCACCTGGTCGAGATCGCGCGCGAGAAGAACTCGCGCCGCGGGCCGAACCTGACGTTCCAGCACCTCGACATCGCCCGCGACACCGTGCCTGGAGCCGGGAACTTCGACGTCCTGGTGAGCATGCACACGCTGTACTGGCATCCCGATCCGGTAGCGCTGCTCGGCGCCTGCCGGCGTGCGCTGAAGCCGGGCGGGCACGCGATCTTCCTGACCTACGGTCGTCCGGCCCGCATCGGCCGGACGTTCCACGAGGTGCGAGCCGCCGAAGGACTGGGCGCGGCCGTCCGGGCGCTGCGCTGGCTCTTGCCGACGATGGCCTTCGAGTTCCTCCGGGAGAGCGAGCATCGCTATCTGGGCACGGCCGAGTTCCACGGCGCGCTCGGCCGCGCCGGATTCGAAGTCCTCGAGGCCCGCCGGACGTTTCTGTCGGGGCTGAGCCATCTCGCGTGGTGCCGCGCGACATGAGCCCGGTCGAGGCGAGCGGGCCACACGAGCCCCGCCGTCCGAGGCGCGGGCGAGGGATGACGGATGAAGCACCGGGGATCACCCCGGATCAAGTGGCGAAGGAGTGCCGATGAAGACGCGGGTGAGTGCGCTCGTGCCGTTCGTGGTGTTCGCGGTGCTCGGGCCGACGCTCGGGACGAGCGAGGCCGACGACCACGGCTTCCCGGACAAGGCCGTGGTGCTCTATGAGCTGAACGAGCAAGCGCAGATCACCGCGACCAAGCACCGCATCGCCTCGTCCGGGCTCGAGGGGAAGGCCAGGCGCGGGACGCCGTTGTGCTCCGAGAAGTTGATGGCCTACGCGGAAACCTTCTACCTCGTCAACTTCGGAATCACCGTGAAGGATGCCAGCCGGTGCAGCGT
>Ga0137397_10002267_pt1 | contig 13474 bp, 12 predicted proteins | sample czorhiz116metaG_FD_106658 | JGI IMG/M metagenome (GOLD analysis project Ga0137397, IMG submission 106658) | Vadose zone soil microbial communities from Angelo Coast Range Reserve, California, USA - czorhiz1.16 metaG | ecosystem: Environmental > Terrestrial > Soil > Vadose zone | place: USA... | reverse complement strand
CGGTCGGGCGTAGCCGGGACGGGGCGTCCGCCGGGGACCCGCGCTAGCCCTTCAGCGCTCCCGACGTCAGCCCGCGCACGAGGAAATTGCGGACGAGGAACGAGAAGACGAGCACGGGCAGCATGACCAGCGTGCCGCCGGCGGCGATCTTGCCCCACTCCCAGCCCTCGTAGTTCATGAAGTTGACCACGGCGACGGGCGCGGTCATCGCCTCCGTGCGGGTCAGGATGAGCGCGAAGAAGAAGTCGTTCCACGCGTAGAGGAAGCACAGGATGGCTGTGGCGGCCAGGCCCGGCGCCGCGAGGGGCAGGACGATGCGCAGGAAGGCCTGGCGGAGGCCTGCCCCGTCGATCCAGGCCGCCTCCTCCAGCAGCCGCGGCGTGGCATCGAAGAAGGAGCGCATGAGCCAGACGACCAGCGACAGATTGAAGGTCAGGTAGATGACGACGAGCCCGGTGCGCGTGTCGAGGAGCCCCAGATGCCGATAGACGAGGAAGTAGGGGATGGTGAACGCGATGGGCGGCGCCATGCGGCTGGCCAGGACCCACAGGGAGAGCTGGCCGGCCGAGCGAAACCGCGCGCGCGAGAGCGCGTACGCGCCCGGCACACCGAGCAGCATGGCGAGGGCCGTCGACGTCACGCTCACGGCGGCGCTGTTGGCGAACGATCGGCGGAACGTCGAGTCCCAGAGCGCCCGGTAGTTCTCGAAGGTGGGCGCGAAGAGGAGCTTGGGCGGGAACGCGAAGATCTCCTCCTGCGTCTTGACGGACATTTGCAGGAGCCACAGGAACGGCGCGAGCACCACGATCACGAGCAGGATCACGGCGATGTGGACGGCCGCCCGCTCCCCGCGCGCTCGCCTACTCACCGGAGTGCCCCCACCCGACGGCGCGGACGATAAGGGCGCTCACCACCACGGTCAAGGCCACCAGGATGACCGTGATCGCGCTCGAGTAGCCGAGCTGCGAGAAGTTGAAGGCCTGGATGTAGGAGTAGTAGTTGGTCACCTCGGTGACGGTGCCGGGACCGCCGTCGGTCAGGATGAAGATGAGCGGGAAGGCCTTGATGCTGTCGATCAAACGGAAGAGGCCGGCCACGAGGAGGACGCCACGCAGGAACGGTAGGACGACGTGGACGGTGAGCTGCCAGGGGCCGGCTCCGTCGATGCGCGCGGCGTCTACCTGCTCCTCGGGCAGCACCTGCAGCCCCGCCAGGATCATCAGCATCGTGAAGGGGAACCATTCCCAGATGTCGGCGACGATGATGGCGCCCAGGGCGTAGCTGGGGTGCGTGATGAGCGTGGGGAGCGGCCAGCCGAGCGCCGCCGTCGCCCAGTGCACGGGGCTGATGTCCGGCGTGTAGAGCACCTTCCAGATGATGGCGACCACGATGGGCGGCAGAACCATGGGAATCAGGAAGACCGTGCGGAGCGCCTCGAGCGTGCGTGAGCGCAGGTTCAGCATCAGGGCCACCGCGAAGCCCAGGAGGAGCTGCAGGCTCACCGTCCAGAACGAGAGCTTGAGCTGGACCCACAGCGAGCCATGGAGCCGGCCGTCCGAGAGCAGGAACGCGTAGTTGCGAAGAGGCCGCGAGAAGTTCCATTGCGTCGCCGGCTGCGTCAGGTTGAGCGGCGTGAGACTGGTGGCGAGAAGGTAGAGCGTGGGGAGCAGGGTCACCACGCCCAGGACGGCCAGGGTGGGGACGAGGCACCACCAGTGAAACCGCCGCTCGAGCGCAGCCCCGCCCGGCCCAGCCGCGCGGGCCCTGGCGCGGCCGGCGCTCGCGATGGCAGACATGCGGCTCAGGCGTCGAGCTTGATGCCGCCCCGCTTGAGCTCCTCGACCGCCTCGGCCTGCGCCTGCTTCATCGCGTCGCGGGCATTCTGCTGCCTGGTGGCGATGCGCTCCATGGCCTTGTTGATCTTGTCGCCCACCTGGGGGAACACGGGCACCGTGCGGTACTTCATGTACCCGCTCTTGCCGCCCAGCTCGAGCACCTTCAGGTAGAGCGCGGCCAGATCCTGGCCGTTGAACGTCATCGCCTTCCGGTAGGCGGGATCGTCGATGATCGAGCGCCGGCACACGGCCGCGTAGCCCTTCTCGAGCGAGACGCGCCTCAGCGTCTCCTTGCTCATGGCCCACGTGATGAACGCCCACGCCGCCTTCTTGTTCTTGGCGCCGAGCGGGATCCCGAAGCCGTGGCTGTTGGAGCCGGGGAACTGGCCCGCGGGGCCGCCGGGCATCAGCTCGTAGCGGGCGGTGCTCTTGACCTTGCTTTCCTCGTGCTTGGCGAGCGGGGTCATCCAGCCGATGGCTTGCGTGCGGATGTTGGCGCGTCCGGAGAGCTGAGCCCGCATGGCCTGATCATCGGTGTAGGAGAGCAGGCCGGGCGGCCCATACTTCACGAGCAGGTTGGCATAGTACTCCGCCGCCTGGGCCGCCTGCGGCGTGTCGAGCACGGGCGTGAGATTGTCCGGCGGGTCCTTGAAGACACGGCCGCCGAAGCCCATGAGGTAGGGAATCCAGTTCCAGTGGTGCAGCTTGTCGGCCACGAAGGCCGCCACGCCGTCCTTGCCGTTCGTCGCCTCGCAGACCTGCACGAGCTGCTCGAACGTGGCCGGCATCTTGAGCCCGGCCTTCTCGATGAGATCGCCGCGGGCGGCCCCCGTGATCATGGCGCCCGCCTCCCACGCGAATCCATACGTGGCGCCCTTGGCATCCTGGAGCGACGACTGGGCCCCCGCCACGAAGTCCTTGGCGTCGAACTCGGGCGGCGTCTGGTTCCGGTCGCTCGTGAACTCGTCGAGCGGCGTCATCCAGCCCGCTCCGATCCAGCGCCCGGAGTAGATGAACGTCACGTTGAGGAAATCCCACGCGCTCCCCTTGGTCGACAGCTCGAGGTCGGCCCGCTGGTTGTAGACCGGGAAGGCCTGGGTGGTGAAGTCCACCTTCATCCCGGTCTTCTCTTCGAACTCAGGGATGTACTCCTTCAGGTAGCTGTGGAAGACGTGCTGGAACGAGGCGCCGTGGATGGTCACGCCCGCGAAGGGCTTGGCCTGGCCCAGCACCGCCGGCGCCCGCAGCGCGAGCGTGGCCACCACCGCCGAGCCAGCCGTCTGCTTGAGGAACGCGCGTCTTCTCATCTGCTCCTCCTTGGTCTCGGTAGTTGCCGGAAGCGATACTGCTCCGGCACCAGCGACCCAGTCAAGGAGCCTTTGCGAGGTAAATCCCAGTTGCAACGCGAAGCCCGGCCATGTCGGAGGCGACCGGCATCTTCCTGCGTGATAGTATCCGGCGAGGGTTTCCCCTATGCCGGCGCGCTACGATCCCAGACGACCCGATGTCATCGCCGACCCGTTCCCCAGCTACCAGGTGCTTCGTGCGGAGGACCCCGTCCACTGGAGCGACAGCCTGGGCGGCTGGGTACTCACGCGATACGACGACGTCAAGAACGCGCTGCTGGATCGACGCTTCTCCGCGGATCGGATCACGCCTTTCGCGGAGCACCTGACGGCAGACTCGCACGCGAGCGTCGCGAACCTGGTCCAGGGGCTCGGCGACTGGGCGGTGTTCACCGACCCACCCAAGCACACGCGGCTTCGAGGCGTCATGAATACCGCGTTTACCTCGCGCGCGATCGAGAGCCGGGAACCGATCATCCAGAGCATCGTGGACCGCCTCCTCGACGCCATCACTCCGACCGGGCAGACGGATTTGATCGCGGATTTTGCCTATCCTCTCCCGGCCGCCGTCATTGCCGGCATGCTCGGCGCCTCCGTGGACGACCTTGACCGGATCAAGCGCTGGTCCGATGATCTCGCCGCCTTCGTGGGGAGTGCGCTCGCCACCCCGGACAAACGTGCCCGCGCCCAGCGGGCCATGGTCGACATGTCCGGCTACTTTCACGCCTTGGTGGCCGCGCGCCGGGCCGAGCCCCGGGACGACATGATGACCGCCATGCTCGCCGCCGAAGGGCGGGAGGACGGGCTCAGCGAAGACGAGCTGGTGGCGACCTGCGTGCTTCTGCTTTTCGCCGGGCACGAAACCACGACGAACCTGATCGGCAACGGAATCGTGGCCCTGCTCCGGCATCCCTCCCAGCTGGCGATTCTCGCCGCCGACCCGCGCCTGGCGCCCTCGGCCGTCGAGGAGCTCATGCGCTACGACGGGCCCACCCAGGCCGTGACCCGCATTGCCGCCGAGGACGTGGAGCTGCGCGGGCGGCACATCCGACGTGGCGCCCGGCTCTTTCTCAACCTGAGCGCGGCGAATCGCGATCCGGACCAGTTTGCCGATCCCGAGCAGCTGAACGTGCGGCGCCAGGACAACCGGCATCTCGCGCTTGGCCACGGTATCCACTTCTGCGTGGGGGCACCCCTGGCCCGACTCGAGGCCCGGCTCGCCATCCCCGCGGTGCTGCGCCGTCTGCCCGATCTGCGGTTGGAAACCGATACGCTCCGATGGAGCGATTCCTACGTGCTCCGGGGCGTGGCGGCGCTGCCCCTCGGCTTCTCCAAGCCGGCCGGGTAGTCCCAAGCAAATCGACGCCCTGGCCCCGTGCCGCCGTGCGGGCGGTGGCCGGTCTGTGTTGACGCTAGATTTCTAGTAGGGCACTCTTGTGGCCGGCCGGTCCATGGATCGAGAGCGAGGATGTCTGAAACGTTGCGAGATTACCGACGGAACGAGAGATAGGGCACCGCACAGTCCGTACACCTTGGAAGGAGCAGCTCATGGACTCACCATTGCTGAAGCCGGTGGCGGTCGGTCGCCCGTCGCTCTTTGACGTTCCCCGCTGTAGCGACCTCGACATTCTGGACGCCGATCTTGCCGTGGTGGGAGTTCCCTTCAGTGTGCCTTACGATCTTTATCGCTCGACGCTGTGCAGTACCGCGCCTCAGACGATTCGCGAACAGTCGATGCGATTCACGCCGCGCTATCTGACACACTACGATTTTGACTTCGGCGGAGATCTGCTCGCCGGCCGTCGCGTCGAGATCGTTGATTGCGGTGATGTGGCGACGACCCCCGGTGCGATCCAGGAGAATCCCGGCCGGATCACCACGGTCATCCGCAAAATCCTGGAACGGAAGGCCGTCCCGATCGTGCTGGGCGGGGAGCATTCCATTCCCATTCCGGTCATGCGCGCGTACGAGGGACACGGGCCGATCTTCATCGTCCACGTCGATGCCCACCTGGATTGGCGTGACGAGATTGGCGGGGTCCGGGACGGGCTGAGCAGTCCGCTGCGCCGAGCGTCGGAAATGCCGTGGTTCTCCGGCATGGCCCAGATCGGCCTTCGAGGGTTCGGGAGCGCCCGGAAGGAAGAGTTCGACGCCGCCCGCGCGTACGGGAGCATTCTCGTGGGCGCGGAAGAGCTGCACAAGGTCGGGATCGATGAAATCTTGCGTCGGATACCGCCATCGGAGCGGTACTACATCACCATAGACGCAGACGGCCTGGATCCGACGATCGCCCCCGGCGTGGCGGGACCGGCACCGGGCGGCGTGACCTATTCGCAGGTGACGAACCTGATTCGTGGGGTGGCCGCCAAGGGACGGATCGTCGGGTACGATTTCGTCGAAGTCGTCCCGAGCGCTGATGTCGGCAACATCACGAGCTATCTCGCGGGCCGGCTCATCCTCACGCTCCTCGGTGCTCTCTGTCACACCGGGCAGATCGGGAAGTAGAAATGTCCCCTGCGATGCCAACGACACGCCGCGGGTTCATATATGGTGCCGCCGCGATGGCCGGCGGTCTCGCCGTCGAGCGGAGCGTCTTCGCGCGGAACGCCGAGGCCCAGACCACCAGGAAGACCGAGCTCGTCATCGCTCAGAGTGGCGACATCTCGAAGCTCGATCCGCATCTGAGTACGGCCGGCCTGGACGTCACGGTGACGTTCAATCTCTATGACAATCTCGTCAGCCGGCACCGCGACAACAAATTGCATCCATCTTTGGCGCTGAGATGGAGCGCCGTGCAGCCCACGACCTGGCAATTCAAGCTTCGCCCGGGGGTGAAGTTTCACAATGGAGACCCCTTCAGCTCGGCCGACGTGAAGTTCAGCATCGAGCGCACCTATGACCCCCAGGCGAAGACCAATGTCTCCACCATCTTCACGACGATCGACCGTATCGACACCCCGGACGCGCTCACGGTCAACTTCATCACCAAGAAGCCCGATCCTCTCCTGCCCGCGAGGCTCGCCTTCTATGGCGGCCAGATCATCCCCAGAAAGTATTTTGAATCCGTGGGCGCGGACCAGTTCAATGCCAAGCCCGTGGGCAGCGGGCCCGTCCGATTCGTGTCCTGGAGGAAGGACGATCAGCTGGTCCTCGACGCGGTGCCCGACTACTGGGGCGGACGGGTCGGCTTCAATCGCCTCGTCTTCCGGCCGATCCCCGAGACGGCGGCCCGCATCGCCGCCCTTCTGAAGGGCGAAGTCGACATGATGTTGAAGCTGCCTCCGGATCACATCGAGCAGGTTCGAAACCATCCGACGACCAAAGTGGAGTCCGCCCTCTTCGCCGGACAGTTCGTGCTCGCCGTGAACTCCAAGCGGCCACCCCTGGACAATCCGCTGGTCAAGCAAGCGCTTTCTCTGGCCATGGATCGAGAGCTGCTCGTGAAGGAGCTGTGGCATGGGCAGGGGATCGTGCCCAATGGCCCGATCGCGAAGGGCGACAACCACTACGACGACAAGCTGCCGCCGCTCAAGCATGATCCGGCGGCGGCCCGTCAGCGTCTCCAGACTGCCGGCTACAAGGGGGAGGAGATCGTTCTCGAGAGCACGTCCGGCGTGCTCTCGAACGACAAGGCGATGTCGGAGGCGATCATTGCCATGTGGCGCGATGTCGGGATCAATGCCAGGGTCGAGCTCATCGAGGCGAGTGTCCGCGCCCAGAAGATTCGAGACCGAAGCTTGAAGGGCCTGCTCTGGATCGAGCCGGCGTCGACTCTGGGCGACCCGGACGGCATGATGTGGCGTCTGCTCGCCCCCGGCGCCGTCTATGAATACTGGCGACAGCCGAGATTCGAAGAGCTCGGCAACGCGGCCCGATTCAGTCTTGATGAAAGCTTCCGGGGCAAGGCCTACGCGGAGATGAGTCAGATCATACTGGAGAACTTCCCGTGGATCCCCGTCATCCAGGCCAGCGATTCTTACGGGCTTCAACGATACGTCGAGTGGAAGCCTTACCCGAACCAACAGATCGAGCTTCGGGCGCATAATTTTCGGTTTCGCCAAGCCTAGATGATCCGTGTACTGACCGGCGCCACCTTGATCGACGGCACCGGCGCCGCCCCCGTCCACGATGCCGCCGTGGTCATCGACGGCGACCGCATCATGGCCGCCGGACCGCGGGCGGCCATGACCTGGCCCGCGAATGCCGAGATCGTCGACGTGGCCGGCCGGACCTTGATTCCCGGGCTGATCGATGCGCACGACCACATGGCCTCGCACGGCTACGGCCTCGCCACGGGCTGGGGCCTGGATTCTCCCGCCAGCACCGCGCACCTGCGCACGGGGCGAGTGCTCGCGGAAACGCTGGCCATGGGCTACACGACCGTCCGCGACGCCGGAGGGCTCGACGCGGGCTTCAAGCTCGCGATCGAGCAGGGTTTGATCCAGGGGCCGCGTCTGGTCCTGGGCATCCAGATCATCTCTCCCACCGGTGGCATCGGCGATCGCGTCAGCCCCTCCGGTCACACGTGCTGTGCGGTCTACGATCCGCTCCTGCCGAACAGCGTGGGCAATGGGCCGGACGAGGTTCGGGACGTGGTGCGGACCATGGTGCGGGCGGGCGCGGACGTCATCAAGACCGCAACCACGGGAGGGGCGAGCTCGCGGCCGGGGCACGGGCCGCTGGACGCTGCCTTCTCGCTTGCGGAGATGCAGGCTCTGGTGACGGAGGCGCACGCTCTCGGACGACGGGTGATGTGTCACGCCCTCGGAGGCCCAGGTCTGCGGACGGCCCTCATGGCGGGCGTCGACTCGATCGAGCACGGGTGCTACCTGGACGAGGAGCCCGAGCTGATGGCACGGATGGCTGCGCAGGGCACCTTCTTCGTGCCCACGCTCACGGTGTACGTCTACCACCGGGAAAGCCCCTCACCCCACGTGCGGGCACGGGCCACCGAGCTCCACGCGCACCACGTGGCCAGCGTGCGGCGGGCCCTCGAGCTGGGCGTGCCGATCGCCGCCGGCACCGATGCTGGCGGCCACGGTCACCCGAAGAACGCGATGGAGCTCCAGTATCTGGTCGACGCGGGCCTCACCCCCATGCAGGCCCTCCGCTCCGCCACTCAGTGGGCGGCCCGGTGCCTCGGGCTCGAGCGCGAGCTCGGCACGATCGAGAAAGGGCGGCTGGCCGACATGGTCGTCGTGAACGGCAATCCGCTCGACGACGTGAAGGTGCTCCTGGATTCCACGCGCATCGAGCTGGTGCTCAAAGGAGGGGTCATCAGCGCGGATCGGCGGGGCCCGTCTCCGCGTTAGTCTCGAAGGGCAGGATCGTCGGGGCGGCCGCGACCTTGCAGACCGGGCCTCATCCGCGCTAGGTTGGCGCCATCCATGAGCCGTTCCGTCGTCACGCTGGTCGGAGTGTCGAAGGCCTACGGACGAACCGTCGCCCTCAACAATGTGTCGCTCGACGTCGCCGAGGGCGAGTTCGTCACCCTGCTCGGGCCGAGCGGCTCCGGCAAGACCACGACCCTCATGCTGATCGCCGGCTTCGAGCGGCCCACAACCGGAGAAATTCTCATCCGAGGGGAATCTGTGGTGGTGCGCCCGCCCGAGAAGCGCGACATCGGTATGGTCTTCCAGAGCTACGCGTTGTTTCCCCACATGACGGTTTTCGACAACGTCGCGTTCCCATTGCGGACACGCAGATTGGCTGGCCCCGAGGTCACGCAGCGGGTCGATGAGGCGCTGGCCGCGGTGCGAATGTCGGGCCTGGACGGCCGATATCCTCGGCAGCTCTCGGGCGGACAGCAGCAGCGCATCGCACTGGCCCGAGCCCTCGTCTATCGGCCCTCACTCCTGCTCATGGACGAGCCGCTGGGCGCCCTGGACAAGAAGCTTCGCGAAGAGATGCAGAGCGAGCTCAAGAGCCTGCAGCGCGAGCTGGGCATCACCACGCTCTACGTCACCCACGATCAGCAGGAAGCCCTGGCGCTCTCGGACCGCATCGCCATCATGAATGGGGGCGACCTCGTCCAGGTGGGCGCGCCGCTCGCGCTCTACGAGCATCCCGCCACGGACTTCGTCGCCGGCTTCCTGGGCGACGTGAACGTCGTCGACGGTGTCGTGGTCGAGGTTGCCGGTGGCCCCGTGCGGATTCTGATCACCGAAGGTCCAGAAGTGTTGACCCTCGCAGGGCCGCCCGTGGCGACCGGCAAGCGCGTGCGCGTGACCATCAGGCCCGAGCGCCTCGAGATCGCGCCCACAAGGACGGGGGGACCCAATGGCTGGCGTGGACGCGTGCGGGAGATGACGTTCTACGGAGAGCTCGTGCGTTACGGCGTGGACGTGGAGCCCGGCCTCGTCCTCAAGGTGACGCGACCATTTCACGGGCAGGGCACGCTCTTCGCCGTGGGGCAGGAGATCTGGTTGACCTCGAAGCCCGACGACTGGCGGCTGTTCGCGTGAGACCGCAATCGAGCTGGGGGCAGGCACTCGCGATGGTTGGGCCCGCTCTGGTCCTGCTCGTCGCCATCTACCTCTATCCGCTGGCGCGGCTTGTCGTCCTCAGCCTCACGGGCGCCGACGGCGGACTGGGATTCGACGCCTATCGCCGGTTCCTGGAGAGCTCGGTCTACCTGGGCGTCCTGCTGCGCACCTTTCGTATCAGCCTGATTGTCACCGTGGTCTGCCTGGTCGCGGCGTACCCGGTGGGCTACGTGCTGACTCGCGTCGGGGCAGTGCCGCTCCGGATCATCATGGTGCTCGTCCTGCTGCCGCTGTGGACCAGTATCCTGGTGCGGACCTATGCCTGGATGGTCCTCCTCCAGGCCAACGGCGTACTGAACAACGTCCTCCGCCGGCTGCACGTGATCGACGAGCCGCTCAGGCTCATGTACAACGAGACCGGGGTCGTCATCGGCATGGCGCAGGTGCTTCTGCCTTTCGCCATCCTGCCGATATACGCCTCCCTTCGGAACATCGATCCCCGCCTGCTCGCGGCGGCCCGGGTCATGGGGGCAGGCTCGTGGCGGCGCTTCCGATCGGTGACGCTGCCCCTCAGCCTGCCGGGGGTGGCGGCCGCCGGCCTGCTCGTCTTCGTCCAGGCCCTCGGCTTCTTCATCACCCCGGCCCTTCTGGGGGGCTCGCGGGTCATCACGCTCGCGATGGTGATCGAGACACAGGTCGTGGATCTGCTCGACTGGAGCCTCGCCTCTGCGCTGGCGATGGTCCTGCTCGTCGTGACCGTGGTCCTCGTGATCGGCTTTGATCGGTTGCTCGGTCTCGACAAGGTGTGGGTGTGACGGGCGAGCGGACACACCCGCTTCTGTGGGCCGCCACCGGGATCGTCCTCGCCTATCTGGCGCTGCCCAGCCTCGTCGTGGTCATCATGTCGTTGAGCGGCGGGCGCTTCCTGGAGTTTCCGCCGAGCACGGTGTCCATGCGCTGGTACCAGGTGTACTGGTCGAGCACGTCGTGGATGCACGCCACGGCGCGCAGCCTCGAGATCGCGGTAGCCGTCACGGTCCTGGCCACCTCGCTCGGCACGCTCGCCTCCATCGCCCTCGTTCGGCTCATCCTTCCGGGCAAGAGCGTGCTCCGCGCGCTGGTGGTCTCGCCGATCATGGTCCCGACCATCGTGCTGTCGATCGGGATCTACAGTGTCTATGCCCGCTGGCGGCTCATCGGCACGGCCACTGGTCTGGTGCTGGCCCATACCGTCCTGGCGCTTCCGTTCGTCGTCCTCAACGTCACCGCCGTGCTGTACAAGCTGGACCGGTCGCTGGAACGCGCGGCCCGAAGCCTCGGGGCCGGCCCGTTTCGCACGTTCACGCGGGTGATGCTCCCGCTGCTCTGGCCGGGCATCGCCAGCGGGGCCATCTTCGCCTTCCTGACATCGTTCGACGAGATCGTGATCGCCATGTTCGTGTCGGGCTCGAACCCGACGCTTCCCAAGCTGATGTTCGACGGGATCCGGTACGAGCTCAATCCTGTGGTCGCGGCGGTGTCGAGCCAGCTGATCGTCGTGACCGCGCTGGCGCTGCTGGGCTCGGCCTGGCTACGTCGGCGGACGGATCGCACAAGCGGATAAGCGGATTCACTCATGCAGGGCGGCGAGCCGACGGCGGCCGCCCCCGGAAGGAGCCAGACATGGGTACCCACGTCTCGCGACGGGATTTCCTGAAGACGACGACGGGCTCGCTCGTCATGACCGGCGTCATGGGGCGCACGCGATCGGCGGCGGCCGCCGACGAGCTCGTGATCGTGGGCTGGGGCGGCGCCCACGAGGAGTCGCTCAAGAAGGCCGTTTACGATCCGTTCACGGCGGCCACCGGTATCAAGATCAAGCAGGTCAGCGCCACGAACCAGCTGGCCCTGCTCAAGGCGCAAGTTCAGAACAACAGCCCGGAGTGGGACATCATTCAGCCCGGGAGCGCCTGGCTCTGGCGCGGCGCCCAGGACGGCCTGTACGAGAAGCTCGAGGGCGGTGTGGTCAACCGGAGCGAGATGTACGGGCCGGCATTGCATTCGCACGGGATCGCCTTCGAGGTGTACGCGGTCGACATCGCCTACAATACGAAGCGATTTCCGACCGGCTCGCACCCGAAGAGCTGGGCCGAGCTGTGGGATCTCAAGCGCTTTCCCGGTCGCCGCACGGGGCCCGGGTGGACGCCGCGCGATAACTTCGAGGCCGCCGTCATGGCGGCGGGTGTGCCGCCGGCCAAGGTGTACCCGATCGACACCAAGCTCGCCTTCGCCAAGCTGGCCGACATCAAGCCCCAGATGACGTGGTGGCAGTCCGGCGCGCAGTTTGCGCAGCTCTTTTCGGATGACGAGGTGCAACTGGGCTACGGATGGGGGGCGCGCGTGATCGTGCTCGCCCGCGAGGGCAAGCCGCTGGCCGTCGAGCTGAACAATGCCATTCTCGACCAGACCTTCTACGCCGTCTCGAAGATCTCGAAGAACAAGGATGCCGCCATGAAGTTCATTGCATTCGCCTCCCAGGCCAAGCCGCAGGCGGAGCGGCCGCTCCTCTACCCGCACGGCCCCACCAACCGCGCCGCCTGGGCGCAGCTCGACGCCAAGGCCAAGCGCGACGTCGTGAATTATGATCTGCCCGGAGTGCTCCTGCGCAACCCGGAGTGGTGGATGGACAACGAGACGCCGCTCCTCGAGCAGTGGAAGAAGTTCCTGGCCGCGTAAGTCCCCGGGGAGAACGGGCATGCGATTCGGGCTATTCCTGCTGTTCGAGTGGTCGGGCCCCGGGCGCGCTTTCGACGCCATGTACGGCGACCTCCTCGAGGAGGTCGCCTTTGCTGAGGAGCAAGGGCTGGAGACGGTATGGCTCGCCGAGCATCACTTCGTGAGCTACAGCGCATGCCCGCAGCCGCTGATGTTCGCCATCAAGGCCGCGAGCCAGACACGGCGGGTGCGGTTCGGCACCGGCGTGCTCGTCCTCCCCTTCTACCATCCGTTGCGCCTGGCCGGAGAGATTGCCGTGGCGGACGTCCTCACGGGCGGGCGACTGGAGATCGGGGTCGGGCGCGGAGCCTATCCTTATGAGTTCGCGCGCTATGACCTGCCGTTCGATGAAGGACGCGCGCGGACCCAGGAATGCCTCGAGATCATGCTGCGGGCCTGGCGTGAGGACGACGTGGCGCATGCGGGGCGCTTCTACCAGTTCCCCGCGGCCACCGTGCTGCCGCGGCCGCTCCAGCGCCCGCACCCGCCCATCTGGATCGCCGCCCTGAACCCGGAGTCTTTCACCTATGCCATCGGCCACGGGCACCGGCTGCTCAGTACCGTGTTCCGGGATCCTGTGGAAAAGGTGGCCGAGAAGGTTGACCTCTACCGGCGGACGCTGAAGGATGCGGGCAAGACGGAAGCCGACAGCGACCTCGGCCTGTTGCGCATCGCCTACGTGGCCGAGACCGACGCCGCCGCGCGCGAGGCGCTCCCCCACGTGACGAAGACGCACCGGACGTGGCACCATCTGCACTTCGGGAGCGAGAGCGTGCGCGGAGGGGTCGTCCGCTCGGACCCGGTCGAGCACGAACCCTCGCATGATGAGGCGTGGGAGCGGCTCATCATCGGCGGCCCCGAGCGCTGCATCCGGCAGATCCAGGCGCTGGAGGCCGTGGGCGTTGACCTGCTGCTCATGAACATGAACTTCGGCAACATGACTCACCCGGAGGCCATGCGGTCGCTGCGCCTGTTCGGTCGCGAAGTGCTACCGGCGTTCAGACGCTAAGCGGCAGGCCATCGAGGCCACCTTCAACCACTTTGCCCGGCAGAT
>Ga0137397_10002263_pt1 | contig 13482 bp, 18 predicted proteins | sample czorhiz116metaG_FD_106658 | JGI IMG/M metagenome (GOLD analysis project Ga0137397, IMG submission 106658) | Vadose zone soil microbial communities from Angelo Coast Range Reserve, California, USA - czorhiz1.16 metaG | ecosystem: Environmental > Terrestrial > Soil > Vadose zone | place: USA... | reverse complement strand
GAAGGTGAAAGGATGGGGGGGAAGTGGTGACATATCAAAAAATTCTGGCATGGGCTGACTTGGGCCCAGTTACTTGCAGGTATTGAGGGTTATGTGCAGGTCAAAGCTGCTCGGGTCAATGTCAGGTACAAGTTCCGGGTGCACATTTTGGGTACAGGTAGGCCTCTGTGTCTGATGGGGGTGACCCGTACCCGAGGTGACCCGTACCCAGACCCGGGAGGGTTACCTGGACCTGTTCTCGTGCCTAGGTGCAGGCCACGTTCACTCAGGCAAGCTGTCTGGGACGAGGCCATGGAAGACATAGGTTGGTTGGCACATGGGCAGCACGGGTACAAGAGTAGCGGTGGTCGACTGTGGGGGGGCAGATAAGAGGGGTAGATGCCTCAGAAGTGGAGTCATGGTCCAACATTTCCATCTCCATGAGGTGACCCTCACGACAGAGTATACCAGCGTCGGGGTAGAGAAGGAATGGGGATTTGGTCTTTGGGGTGCATCACCAGAGGATGACCATTGCTGCAAGAGATGTTGTCTGGAAAGGGCTTGAGCAACATATGAAACACTAAGTACATGGCTCGTTTGTTGATTGTATTGTGTTCCCCCATCCCGCTTCTGGCCCAGTGAGGCACCTTTTGAGGCCAGCAGAGTGGTGCCAGGCACCATCGAACCCCTCTACATGCCAAACCTGGCTGTACAGAGTGATATGTTAGTTGAGCGGCATAGAGAAACCCACAAGCACATACCTCAGCCAATATCCGCGCTGCCTCCCACCATCAGAACTGCCTTTTTGAGGGCGGGTTGTTGAGTTTTGAGGCCCAAGCATAGGTCAGAGGAGTCCTCGCTTGTGCCCCGGACGGAGGGAGAAAAGGGGAGAGCATGCACGCTGTGTGTGAGGCTTGGGCAGCACGGGGGAGCAGGCCAGGCTGCGGCCCCTCTGGCCAGCACCAGCTGACCCGCCTGCCCCTCTGCGGCGCCGACGAGCGTGAGGCATGCATTGCTCCTGCCCCGGATGGAAGGAGAAAAATGGCGGAGTGGGCACACTTGCGTGAGGCTTGGGCAGATGGGAGAAGTGCACTGGCAGCGCAGAGAGAAGGGGAAAGGGGGAGATGAAAAGGGGAGCACTCTATACAGAGCGAGTGAGGGAGCTGGAGGGACGAGGGGGAAGGGAATCTGGTGGGCTCAGGCTAGACCCACACGTGCACCTCCCAAAGCCACCAAAGGTTGTTTGGACGCTTTGCAGGGGGTACTGTGGATGGACTTGTATTACATGTGGCATGCTTCGGATTTGCATTGGGCAGGGACAAAGCAGAGAGGAAGGAGGCAGGGATCAAAGAGAAGGGGATTATTTCACTTCTCCTCGATGAGGCTGAGCAAGCAGTATCATATGATTTCTTGAGTGTGAGGAGGGGGAGAGAGGGACCGAAAACAATATACTGCACGTGAAGCAGCGCGATAGCAGGCGCGTGGACTATGAGGAGGGGGAAAGGGGGAAAGGGGTATGCCGGGAGACAACAGTGAAGAGCCTAAGGCTCAAAAGGGAAGAAACGGGAGGCCTAAGTCCGAAGCAGAAGAGAAACACGGACAAGAAGGGAAAGGGGAAGTGTAAATACTAACCAATCAAAAGAGGCATTAAGGTGGGGCACGCGTCGCAGGTACTGAGTCCGGATGCAGACAAGGCAGGTATCATGGGCCATATGGCAAGGCGGGACTGACTGCAGTAGAACAAGGGCGAAAGCGGAAAGTTGAAGACAGATGCAGTAAGGCGAGGGGAAGGTGCCAGGGAAGGGGAAGCAGGCACGGAGCTCGTTTCCGAGGCTACAGTTGCTGTAGACCTTGCAATAATCAACCAGCCAGGTACTATGTATCACGTATGCTAGTCACCAGTCATGCGGCACCATATACCTGACCATGTGTGGGACCGACATATTTGCTGATGTAGAACCTCAGGTGAGGGTGGCGAGGCTGTGCATGGGCTTAAGACGTCGACAGTACCACAAAAAGCACAACAGAGTGCGAGTCTAAGCATGACTTGTCAATCTGAAAGGACTTGACTGATGGTGTGCACTAGCAGGGGCCCGAATGCATGGTGAGAGAGGTCGCCTTGCTGCTGCCAGTAAGAGATACCGCATGAGGGTGGATGGGGGACACGGACAAGCACTGGCACAGAACGTCTTCGTTCACAACCATAAGTATCATAAAACATCCAATTTTCAAACTTGGAACGAATTTATGAGTCGTAACGAAAAACTAGTCAAACTACTCCTCATCAAAGTTGAATGGGGACTCGTCATCATCATCATCTCCCTCAATCTCAACCTCAAGCATGGAAATGACTGTTGTATCCTCCTGGCCTTTCAGATGTGCCTCCAAAACCAACTTTGCTCGCTGTCGGATGGTCAACCAAGAGTTTGACCAGGAAGTGAGCTGGAGACGTTCAGTGGTAGCATGTTCGGTAGCATATGCGGTGATACCTTCGGCGAGGTGAGATGGCATTGAAGTTCGACGATGAGTTTGCTTCTCCCACCAATTTACCTTCCAAGCACAGAACTGGATGGCTCGGCGCATTTCTTCTTCAAGAAGTAGGATTTCTTCCTTCCACCTAGCGGCCCTAGCATGACATTTCAGCCACTCCACACGAAGATCTAGGTCAAAATATTAGGGTGGAACATTCAGATTTCATCAAGGTATCTGCTCACATGCTTCGGTAAAACAATTATCATCTACCTCCTTACTGGTCGTCGTGTACCAGATCCATGACAGAGTCCTATGGCCCTCACCTACTGCCAATTTTGGGTTGAACGATGTTTCTGATAGGGCCTCAAAGTTGTCTTTTTGTCCAGCAGGGAGACCCGGACCCAACCCGGCCATGGCATGCGTTTGCCTGTCCTCCTGTCGTTCCTCCTCAGTGAGGGCTTTCTCACTCAGTCCCCGGACATCATAGGGGTGAAGTTCTTGTAAAGTTTGCTCCCATACCCCAGGCCCTTGTAGTGCAAGTATTGCGCTTTGGGATGTGGTGTACTGTCGACATGCGGACTTGATTTTTGACTTGGTGTGTTCTTGAAGGGTCTGGAACTGTGTATAGTGGCGTTGACTGGAGACATTCCGGACTTTATACCGACTAGCATATGTGCGTTTCATGAGCTGGCATCGGAGCTTGTTCAAAGCCTCAGAGGCTTGACCAAAGCGAAGACGGTCCTCAATTTCTTGGACACCAGAGATGCAAACCCAAGAGCGCTTGCTTGCAGGAAGGGATGACGGAAGGTAGAGTGGGATGAGCTCAGGCGTCGACATTGACACCTCTTCGGGCAGTGCCAAAAGCTCTGCAATGTATTTGCCAAGTCCCAGCATATATTTCTTTCGAATGGCACTGAATTTGATGATCCTCTTAAGCAAATTTGTTCGCCGTTGTTGGATTGATGTTTGTTGGCCTACAGTAGTTTTAGATGAGGTCTTAAGATCTACGAGAAGTGCCTGCCTGTAATTTTAAATCAGTTTGTATGAATTACACCACAGGTCACAATAAAACACACTGGGTTTCTTCAAGTTCCAACCCATCAACAACAAATGCACTGGGGCTCCCGTCATCAATGTTCATGACCACCTCACCCTTCTCTACCCGCTCGTGTTCTTCCTGTGACAGCTGGTGCTTCACCTCAGCAAAGGTAACCTCTGTTTTCAGTAAGTAAGATGTTCAGTATGAATCATATGACCATAATGTCACATAATAAGATAGCTTACTTTGTTCCAGGAGGTCATACGGACATGGGGAAGCATGGTTGAGCTCCCATTTCTGCACTTGAGTTTCCCATTCGATCACATGTCCCGCATGTTCCGCTTGTAGACTTTCTGTAAAGGCTATAAGTGCCCGGTGATGAATAACAGCTTGAGGGAGAGCAAGGGACATCTTTCGGAGAAGTGCAGAAGCTTATTTCATCAGTTGAATTGATCTACAAGACCATAAGATCACTTACACAATGTGATTGTTTTTCTCCAGTTGGCATAGTTACAAAAATCGTCAAGAGTGTCCCACCGTCCACCAGGCCCCATCATAGAAACAGACCTGGCAATACCATTGAGCACAGACCAGTTCCATTCAACCCCTTCGCCATCAGTTCGCCCTACCCCTGGAGCAAAGTTGAATGAGAATGGAGCCTGGCATTTGACAATATGACCAGGGAGGTGGAATTTTGGAACGAAAACCTTCACTAAGGTTGATGGAGGTAAGCGGAGCCACTCCGGCATGGTGGGAGCATTCATTCGAGCAAAGAGATTAGTTGCCCACTGGCAAGCTATGTCGTATGAAGCAAAGATTAGCTGAAGCATCACTCCCATCATGCTAGCGAGGAATATGTAATCCATGTTTGCATATCTAAAGACCCATGACCATTAGAGAGGAGAGAACACATACAGAAAAGCAGAACTTCATACCGTTCCCCTTTCTGTAGGTCTCCCATGCCATTTGGCCGGTACATCTCATGACGACCACAACTGACTGAGCCTATACCAGTGGACCGTAATCCCTTTGATTGTTTATTGTTGGCTGATGACAATGCCTGAAAGCCCACGCAGTGTGAAATCTTAAGACATTATTATCAGTCCCAACATAACTGGGAAATGTCGTAGTGAGAAACTTACTTCGTCTTGATCCACAAATTGTGAAACATAGCCAAGGTAAGCCTGATTCTCAACAAATGTTCCCCACCCAGGCCCTAAAGGGGGGTCCTTATTATTATCCGAACGCAATTGTGCCTTTTGCTTGAAATTCGCATCCTCCGCCAAGAAAAGCGCATATAGCCATCTAAATTGGGTAGTCACAAAGACAATCAGCCACTAGCAGCCATAAAAGGTTTAATACAGACCGATCTTCGGGTGGGACACCATCCCATCCATCTGGAAGATTGATATCGGGATGTGGGCAGGCACGGCAAGGAATCGAAAGGCCGCCTCGAGATGTTCCATCTATCCCACTTGGATCATGACCACGGCCGGCGCGTTTCGTCATTTTGATATGGCGCCATTGACGAACCATCAGCATCCATTGGGTGAGGCGATCCTTGAAAAGCGTCAACAGATCAGTAATACAAAAGTATTAATAAAATGACCAGGCTCACCGGTACATATGACAATCCGTCACCACAGGTCATTTGTTCCAGGCCTCGGTAGAAATCTGTCGGGGCAATCTGGCCTTGGAGGTTTAAGATATGAAACAGCCGAAGAACAGCCATAGACGCGGCTGACTGGGGTTCCAGAGGCGTTGATGGCCACCAACCAACCTCTAAAAGCTGTCCATGAGCTGTCAGAGCACCATCACAACCACAGAAGTCGATATCGAGCACATGGATGCCATTAACATGAAGAACGACGAAATCTTTGTGACCCGGAGTTCGGAAGGGACATGATATCCCACGTTCATGACCCAGTTGAATACGTAGCCCCAGGCGTTGGAATGTAGTCCTTCGAAAGAAACCAGTCTTCCATTCCTATGTCGACAATGGTTCAGTTCGCAATGATATCACAGTAGCAGGGTTGTAGTAAGAGTACCTCGAGAAAATGTAGTGGTTCGTTGCGATGATGATCAGTGATGCAGGCCTTGCAATACAGAGCAAGCCCAAAACAATCACGGCAGCGGAACGTCGGACTGGACTGCTGACATCCAGAGCGTGTACAGCACTTGTTGTATCGTCCTCGGCCATCAAGCACGAGGCAAGCATCTAGGTATTCATGCCGATACTGCTTCCAGGTAAGTAATGGCACATCCTAGAGACACGGATCAGATAATGCTGATTTTGATGCAGTGATGGCATGGACGTACTGAATTTTGGTATCTCTTAGCCTTTGTGCGTACAGAGATGTTGGCGGGGCAATCTACGTCGGCAGGAGTGCCATCCAAATCATCCACAATAATTGACTGGCCACCGTCAAGTGACTCTTCTTCCAGTTGGTTTTGCACAAGGGAGCTAGTTGATGCCGATGCAGTGAAGACCTTGCGGACACGCTTCGAAGTATTGCTCAAGGTAATAAACTTGCGCTGGGCCGGCTGAGCATGATGCGTTAGCAACCGCGACTTTGTCTTTACCATACCAGGAGAGGTTCAGGTCAGTCAAGGGCAAGGAGAGCACACAGAATGGAGGGAGGGAATGTGCACTTGATTTCTCTGGCCTTGGAGAAAGCCGAAAGGGTAATGCGTACGAATTCGTATCGGTATGTAAGGGCACAAAGTCCATCTTAGATGTGGGAAGTAAAACATAAGGCGTAACAGGGGAAGAGCGGCCGTGACAAGATCGATCGTGTATGCGGGAGATGGGGGACACTATTAACAAGACAGGGGACAGGTGGTAAACGATACGAATAGGCGCCAAAAGACGGAAGGAGTTCGGAAGATGCGGGAACGAGTAAACTGCGTACATAACAGACCGGAACCAAAATATCGTGTGGGTGTTTCTGCTCTTGCATCATTCTCTTCGTTTCCGCAGGGCTGGGGAGCGCGGGAGCTGAGTGGAGCTTCACGGGGGTGCGAGAATCGTCCCGTGGGAGAACAGAAAGGTTGTCGATCCCGCCCAGAGGTTTGGAAGGCAGTGTCAGAGCACGATCGTGGGGCGACGAAACTGAGTATCTAAGAGGACGGAGGATCGGAGAACGGGGAGGGAAAAGGGACGGCCTAGGGATGGAAAGAAATTCCTCGAGCGCTTCCGAGGGTAAGCTGGACCTGATAAGAAAATAGGTCAGCGAGGGGAACAAAGGGGCGGGGCCGAGGCTGGGAAGGAGTCGGACGGGAGGATGGATCTACATTTACCTTGGCGATGCGCGGGGAGATGCCTTCGGAGATTTTGACTCAGGGTCCAAGTAAACAAGTGGATCATCGTCCAACGGGGAATCAGCGGAGAACGATCTGTCCGCTGAATCGGCGGGAGTGGAGGCAATCCGCATGACATGGGATTGTATTGAGGGGAAAAAGTCACTGGTATGGAATGGAGGGGTGCGACGGGTTTCAGGGAGGGTGTCCTGGGCATAACTTGACAGTGCCCGGTCGGCTCGCTCAGGGAGGGGATGATCGGTGGGTGACGGATAAGGAGAGGACTAGGTTAGCGTGTGCCATGCCAAGGGTGAGGGCAGTGAGGTTCGTTAAATGAATGAACAGTTTTGAGGATTTGATTGGATGTGACAGAGGCGCGAGTGAGCGGATGTGGGCCATGTTGACAAAAGGGGCGACCATAAAATTGGTAAGCTTAATTTAGCTCGCAGTCACGGACCTCCTGACAATGCCCATTTGAAAATGGTCTCGCTTTGGGATTATAAGACCTTTATGAGTTCATTCATTGTTGTCGGAGAGTCGACGCATGCACGCATACGCGCCCATTATAATGTATTGGCAGAACTTTCGCGCGCATATACGCATTCACTCTAGCAGCATTTGCAGTGCCTTGCGTCTACATTGGGCATCAATCAATCTCTTTTGAACACTAATACATAAGATCACTGCCGCCTTCTTATCTTGTTTCAGTAGACAGGGTGAATGTTCATCAAAATGGCAGTGGTCATAGAATGTAACTTAGTAGTGACCAAGGCAGGTGTACTTGCTAAAGATGCTAATACAAGGTAGGCAGCGGTGGCACAAGCTGAGCAAAAGCGAGCGCGGCGACAGCTGGACGCCTCAGGCCTCATGTTTGGCGGAGGCTTACAAGGGGCACGCAGACAAATATCCATTTCCGAGCTGGGAATGTCACCGCCTCCTCCAGGCCTCAGGCCGTGAGCCGGGGTGATGGCTTGGGTTGTGTGTCTCCTCTCTCCATTCGAGTCCATTCAAGTTCACACTCGTGCCCTCCCTTTCTCTCGACATCCCAACTCGCACCCCTGCCTGGCCTTGCCACCCGCACAAGGTCCCAATGCCTCGGGTTTCGCGGTTGCGGCTCCCTCAGCTGCGCTAGTGAGCTCGACGCTGGCGGTATCTTTGGTGGGGACAGGTACAGCGTTCACGGCCTCGCACACTCCCCTGGTTCGTGTGCGTCGATAGTTGCAAGAGCTTCTCGCTGCCCCAGGGCTGCCCCTTCCCCCGACTACTTTCTCCGAGTCCGGCTTCTTAAGAAGTGGGATTGGCGCATCCCGTCCCGCCACAGTCTCCATCCCCACCACACCCTCCCCAGCGCCTTCACCGTCCTCCGCCCACCCGAGGACGTAACCATTCCCAGCAGCCTTTCGGGCCGAGCCAGGCCATGCACAGCACTACCTCTGCCAATGCTTCCTGCCACTTGCTGTGGGGCGCCTCCGAGTCCTCGTGCTAGCATAACCAATGATCGATCTCCCGATATGCATTCTGTACTAACACTGTATATTAATATCTCTCATTCATTGTCCGCTCACCTTGTCTAGCAGACTCTAGCTTAGCTTTATGTGTTTAACGAGTAGTAACGACGCATGTCCCTCCACTTTCGGCATTGCTCCCCCTCCGGACTTGACTTTCCGCAGCTTCACTACCCGTCTTCCCCGCTGGGCCCTATGGTATGCCGTTGTTTGTAACTGACACCTTGCCGCTTTTCAGCGCTATTTGTTTGGTCACCTTCTCTCTCTCCATCTCCCGGCTGGCGCTCACTTTGGCATTTGGCATTTCGTAGTCAGAGGCGTGCACTCGGTTTTATTCAAAAACTGCTCGTATGTCTGTAGAAGTGATGAATGTAGCGAACGCCTCATCTAAAAACTCCTAATTCCTTGTTGGATTCTCACGTCTCTTCCCTTTGCCCCGCACTAAAACCCAACGCTGAACCGAGCCCACACACCGTCTTGCATCCGGATTTCAAGGCCCTCTTGTTTCACTTCGGATCGCCTTTGCTCGCTGTTTTATCACGCATAGTCATCCGGGTTGTGTTCTCGCACCCTCCATTCCAGATTCCTTCGCTACATGGCTGCCATGGCACGGGCTTCCAAGGCCAAGAAACGTGACAGCAAGAAGCTACTGGGCGAACCCAGGCAACAGGGCCGACAGAACGCGTTCAGTGGCATAAAACTAGAGTTCCTTGAGTCGTACAAGGATCGGTTCATCGACTCTACTGACCGTGGCGGATTCTACACGCTGATAGCCAAATCATTCATCCAACAGTTTGGATACAACCTAGCTATCGAGGGCAACCCAAAGCCAGGTGATGACGATGATATGCATACCCCGAAAGATATCGATCCCACATTACCTCTGGACAAGCAGAACTTAGAGTCTGACCGACGGAGTAAGTTCTACCGTGAACTTCGTGATGTAAGCCACTTTATCGCATGACTGTAATGCGAAACTTACTATTTCTTATATTAGAAGCTTGGCTGTTGGTATCGGCACCGCTACACTGACAGGAGTGTCAACCAGTCCTACGTCAATAACATTATCGAGCGCATAACATCAAGGAGTGTGGCTCGCCCTAGAAAGATAACTGCTGTCAGCAAATACAGCAATCTCAATAAGGCAAGGCTTAAGGCAACGTTCGACCCGCTCTGGGAATCGATAAAGGATTCCATGAAGCCTCACGAACGACTTCAAATGTGGAATGAGCACGCAAGGGACTGTTGGGAGAAGGAGACCTCAGAAGTTCGGGATGAGATCATGAAACAAACTGACAAAGAAAACGAGAACGCAATGGCGGAGTGGAAGAATAAAGCATCATTCACGGGTTCACCTGAAGATCTTGATCAGTAAGTCATAGACACCATGCGACAGTGGGACGTAGACTAACATTCGGATGCCTAGGGCTTGGAAGATTGCCGAACAGGTGCTTCCGTCTTTTGCCGATGCAATGTCCGAATGGTTGGGTGCAAACATCCTCATTCTGGCCGTAACACCGCTTGGAGCATCAAACAGCGAAATCGTAATGAAATCGTAAGTAATATTTCTACTGCTCTTAGTCGGATAGGAGGGTGCTGGGGCAGGGGCTGGTGGGGAATCGCTCCAGGACCTGAGCTCTCGGCGGCAAGCCAGCGCTCAGCCCGAGGGCACACATCGTTTCCGGTGGTGCCAGTCGCCATCTCTGCCAGTGGTGTGTGCGGTGTGCCAATACATGCGCACAGTGCCTGGCATGTTTCTGCGGAAATCTGACTCAATTTATTCCAGGATTCAGTCTGACACCTCGAAAGGAATGACGAAGAAGCTGTTGCCTCAGTTCGATCCGGAAGGGTGGAGCCGGTTACAGGACATGATGCTGCAATATGGAAAGGCATATTTCCGTGAGTGGGTTTAAGTAGTCATGCACAAAAAGTTCAGTTAACAACCCTCGATGTCACTAGCGCCGGAAGAATGTTCTCGTCGTATTTTCAAGGGCTCAGATGAGTTGAAAGCGACAGGAAATGAAGTGGGCGAAAATCATGTGGATGGGAGTCATGGGACCACGGACGTACATAGCTCTGGCAATTTGTCGTCAAGGAATGGGTGTCAGAAAGTCAGCCAACTTGTTGACAAGCCTGTTGACGAGGTGCCAGCCGATGTCCAATATCGGATCGGAGGGAACAGTCAACAGATCAATGAGGCACTGCAAGGTACGCGTTCAATCCAGTCGGAGTTACCGGTCCTGACCAAGTATGTGTATCCTAGTTCAAGGACAGATGTCGCTAGGAGACGCTCCAACCAACGAACCAGCTCCCTTGCCCCATGAATCCAGCAATGTTGCCAACCCAGGGCAGTCGGCCATGCTGCTACCTGTGTTTGACTCGACATCTCTTTTGATGGGTCCATCCCTTTGTGATCGATACGACGATCAAGGTTTTGGCAACCCTACCGATGTTGATTGGACTACTTTTCAAGGACCTAACAGGCCATCGGATCTCTGGTTCGACAATATCTTCAGCTCTCTCCCTCACGATAGCCTGCAGAACACTAATCTGGCATTGGGGGCTACACAGCCAGCGGTCGTGCCAGTGATTTCCCAAGCAGGTTCCCAGGGACTGCCGGTCCCAACATCGACACAAGGTGTACCAGAAACGGGGATGATCAGTTTCTCACCAACACTGCTACCTGTTTCAGCTATTCAAGACTCACCCACGGCCAATCTTTCCGAGTCCTTGTTCCTATCGGACCCATCGCTGAACAGTTATTCCCAGGGACTTCACTTACCGGATGCGCATCCACCCTCGCTCTTGCCACCTCCGATCAGCGACGTTAACCCCCCTCCCTCTCTTCCAGGGACCATCGTTCCGCATGTTGCGCCTCCGCTCGCATCTGTCCCTACCCAGGAGTGTCCTCTTCAGGTGCCCAGCAAAGCTATCCAATTGCCTGCCAGCCTACTTGGTTTACCGAATGGAAAGGAGAATGAAGCTGTCGCAGATCAGACGCGAGGTGGTGGGAAGTCGCAAGGTAACTCCGGGAATAAAAGAGGAGGCACAAGGAAAAGAAGGGCAAACGATGCCTTGATAGGCACAAAGGACGGTGGCACATCAAAGCTGAGGAAGAAGCAGCATGCGAAGAGTACCGGGGACTCAGAGACGACAGGTGAAGAGGTGACAGAGGCTACAAAAGAAGAAAAAGAGGCTGATAGGCTGGCGAAGGAGGCAAAAGCTGCACAGGAGGCGGCAATTGAAGCGGCAAAGGCTGCAAAGGTGGCAGCAAAGGCAGCAAAGGAAGCGAAGGAAGCAGCAAAGCCAGAGCAGGCAACGAGGTCAGGTCGTGCATCCACCTTACCCAGTCATCTCAAAGAAGTGGGGTATGAACCACCAAAGCGGAGTTTGCGAGCAAAGAAAAGTACTTGAGTTCATCACACTCAAGTTGGGGCTGTTTTTCCTGGTCTGTCGAGTTTTTCCCCCTGATTCTTGTCAACGCATAACTTACTGTGTTTACCGAGTTTTAATATCTACATTTGAGCTGTCAAATTATATTGTCGAATCTACTATACGTTGCGGTCTATTGTTTATGACTAGCCAAATCTCCTCTTCAAAGTCAAAAGTTGAGCCTGCCATGTCGACTCTCGGGTCACTTTTCAGTGAAAAAGTTTCGTAGTGATTTTGAGTCCGCTTACAGCTGTAACGCGAGATCCTAGGAGGACCTCGAGTGAGTGAGTAAGGGGTTGGTCTCGCGACCTGGAGATCTGAGGCCACATCACGTTCCCGGAAGGGAAGCAACGCGCAAGAGGGGAAGGCAAAGGAAAGGAGGAGGAGGAGAGGTGTGCGCGTGGCACGAACGGCGAGGGCGGCGGTGGCAGAAACGACAGCTTGAATATGACACAACTTGTCGGGCGGTGGCTGAGACTGACGACACGGCTGAGAACGACTAAGAGAAACGGCATGGCAGAGGCTTGAAGTAGGAAGGAGCCCTCGAACTGACAAGCGTCGTGATAGCACGGTAGCTCGGTTGGCGTCGTCGGCGGGCGATAGAATACGGCGAGGGACCTGCGATGGACCGGTAGTGGCAGTTGACGAGGAGAGTTCGCGCGGAGGAGGAAGGGGGGAAAGTGTCCGTCTCTTCTAGCCTATCTTTCGACGAGGTGATGGCACGGCTTTTTATAACATTCGCTACCTACTCACAATATACCTTAATGTGTACTATTTCTCCCTTGATTCTCCAGGACCACGTGGGCGCACGAAATGAGGTGCGAGGAAGGGGAAGGTCGACGATCACTCGTGGTGGAACGCACGAGGAAGCGAGCGCGCGGTGGACACACAGCGTCGGCTATCGGATGAGGTCGGACATGCAGGGAAATAGACTTGTGCAGGGCCAGCGCACACGCTGCCCTTACACAGCTTTGCCACAAGATGACAGGCCGGTCAGTGTTCTCCCTGAGACCGGAGAAGCCCATTGTATGTTGGCTGCATGGCAAAGTTGTTCACAACGGAAAAGGCTGGACAACGTGAGGGGAAGAAAATAAGCAAAGGGATGACTCGGAGAGAAAACAAGAGTGACCAACGGCAGGGCCACTAAGACAAATGGTGATGGGACAGCAGAAAAGGAGAAGTGTGGGCAGGCAAGTCACACAAAACGAATGGGAAGAATGATTTATTTCTGGCTATAGGTAAACGCTGGGTAATTACAGAGGTACTGAATGAAAGGTGAATAGCTCGGTGTGCACAAGGTGAAGGCGACATTTATTGTGTCACGTCGGATGCAAGGGCTGTGTAATTTCAGGTTTCATTATCGATGCTGTGGATGTTGCCAATGGATAGGTAAATGGGCAGTATTCATTGTTTCCTGTTCCAATGAACTGTTGCCAGTTGTCTTATCGCTGCCAAGAATAATCGGCACAAATGCAGCACCATGCATTGATGGATCTTTGGCTTTTTATATCTTGTGAGTAACAAGTAGAGCCAACTCATTTCATTTGGCTGGTAAGTCACACCTCTTTTTTTTTCCCAAACAGGCTCTTAGTTGTTGATAATGACACAGATATGATATACTTACCACTTGCTTCCACACCTGTCACCTGAGAAGAAATTGTATACTAGTAGTGGGTTTTATAAACATGAAATGACTCAAACCTCAAGGAAAAGGGTGCCGCAAATGTCACTGGGTGAAGGACATTGAATAAGATG